>TARA_R110000772_G_scaffold67570_2_pt1 | contig 61873 bp, 44 predicted proteins | sample TARA_R110000772 | Tara Oceans TARA_R110000772 (sample SAMEA4397948) | marine metagenome | biome: Polar Biome; feature: [SRF] surface water layer (ENVO:00010504); material: water (ENVO:00002006), including particulate matter (ENVO:01000060) such as... | depth 5 m | reverse complement strand
CCTACAACGGCTAAAAGCTTATTAGCTAAAAATGATCTACTAGACATAGAAAGCTATAAACAAGCGCATAATGTGCAAATTAATCAACAAAACATTAGCTACCAATTGCCTACTCCGCTGACAAAATGCGAAGATTACACACCGGCTAAAATTGATATTTTTGTATTTGAAACAGCGCAGCAGCTTGCTCAATTTGCCAGTAATAAAAACTTGTATAGCACTAAGCAGTTTTTACAACCAACCGATCATAACGATATGCTCTTTAGTTTAGTTTATGGTTTACCAGCATTTTATAAATCTACAATTATAAATGAGCAAACATTACCCGCATGGCAAAGCCAACGTCGCAGTGTTGAAGTAACGGGTATTGCAGCGTTAAATTTTATTAACGATCAAACCCACACTAATAGTGCAATTAGAATTATTAAAGGCACTGATGATTTAGCACCTCGCGATAAAAATACTCATGTTTATGCTTTTAGTTTGGCTGATAATAATAAAGAGGTGGTAATTACCTCAACGCTTTATAGTTCAGATAAACGGATCACTCGCGTTAATGGCCTTATTCAACCTAGCGATATAATAGCGACCGCTGTTGGGCAGTATTTAAACTGCAACGCTATTGCTGAGCAAACTATGCTTGGTGTTAACTTACACCAGAAAAAAGATAATATGGGTGTTAATTATTCTCAAGGCGTGGTTATAGCGTATAAAAAGGATAGAATTACCTTAATTGATCCTGATGGCGACTTTAAAAATATTTCTGCCGCCGAAGGATTTTCTATTGAGCAAGGCTTAGACATTCCATTTTTAGTTCACAGTATCAAAAAGTTAAAAACCTTTACTCAATAAGGCTATTATTAACCTAGCTTGCTATACCGCCAAGCTAGGTTATAGTTTTACTTTAACGTTATTAATTTAACGCAGTAAAACACTCTTAGGGATAGCCAATATGATTAAGCTGTACTGTATTTTTATTTTCCTCTTGCTTACAACCTTAAGCTTTAACAGTTTCAGTGCAACCAGTTACTACAAGTGTGTTACACAAGAAGGCACCACCTTTTCTCAATTCCCGTGCGATAACAACGCCACCGTATACAAAGTTAACACCATAATAAATCAGCAAGTAGGCCCTAAAGTAGATTACACCAAGCAATTAAACGAACTGGAGCGCGAAAGCTTACTAGCAGGCTTACAGGCAGAGCTGCGCAGTAATCAACATAAGTTAGCAATATTAGATCGTAAAAAAGACCAAGCTGATTATAAACAGCAACAGCGCCTTAACCATATTTTAGCCAAGGAAGATAAAAAACGTATTGCCGCCGATATTGCTAAAAAACAAAAAGTAATTAACAAAAACTATAAAGCACAAATTAATATGGTAAAAAAGCGCATTAATAAATTACAAAAAAAAATAGACAACTATCAGTAACCTTTATCTCATGAATAAATAACATCTTAATTTAGCTTGGTTTTAAATCGAGAATAACATACTCTTAACAACGATAGAGTATAAGCTCTAGCGTCTAATAAGGAGTAATGATGCAGCCTCGTCATATTGCTGAATTAATTTTAACGGGCTTTAAAAAGCACTACCTGTTATTTCAAAAAACCACGGCAAAAGCACCGCTGGCGTTTGCTAAAAGAGACTGGCAAGCAATTAATGATATAAGCCGATTACGTATTAGCCATTATGATGATCGGGTTAACGAAACCACCGCCACACTTCGACAACAACAAACCGAACAACTCGACGAACAGCTGTGGCTAGAAGTAAAAAAGCTCTATCAACATTTTTTATGTTTTCATCCTCAGGCTGAGCTTGCCGAAACTTTTTATAACTCGGTATTTTGCCGCCTGTATCATCGCCGTTATTTTCATAACGACTTTATTTTTGTAGAAGCCACTCTAAAAGATGCGCCTGCAGTGCCAGTAGAAGCTGAGTATCGCAGCTATTTTCCTGTGGTTGACGGCCTAAAGCCCACAATTAAACAGATCATTAATCACTTTGATTTTAAAGCCCCCTTTGTAAACTTAGAACGAGACATACGACTGCTGGTAAAAGCATTTTATAAACAAGCGCCCGATACGCACCATAAAGCCTGGCAAATGCGCTTTGATATACTGCACACTCCATTTTACCGTAACAAAGCTGCCTATATTGTAGGGCGAGTGGTATCGCAAAGCGGCGTACAACCGTTTATTATTGCAGTACTACACCATGAAGATAAAGGCTTGTACCTAGACGCACTACTTACTAAATCGTCGCAAATGCGAGTTATTTTTGGTTTTGCGCGTGCCTACTTTATGGTAGAAACCCATGCGCCTTGCGCATTAGTGCGATTTTTAAACCAATTAATGCCCAATAAAACCATAGCTGAGCTCTACAACGCTATTGGCTTTCATAAACAAGGTAAAACCGAGTTTTACCGTGAGTTTTTAAATCATTTAACTCACTCTAATGACGAATTTACTATCGCCCCTGGTACACCAGGCATGGTGATGATGGTATTTACCCTGCCCTCATTCGGCTATGTATTTAAAGTTATTAAAGATAAATTTGGCGAAAGTAAACCTTTTGGTCGTGATACCGTGTTAAAGCGCTACCAGTTAGTTAAAAAACACGATCGGGTTGGCCGCATGGCCGACACCATAGAATATTCTAACGTCGTATTTCCTTTAGCGCGGTTTGATAGTAACTTGTTGCAGCAGTTACACCAAACCATTGGCTCATCTATGGTAATTGAAGGCGACTGGCTTATTATCAAACATTTATATATTGAGCGACGCATGACACCGCTTAATCTATTTTTAGAAAATGCCGATGATGCCAGTGCCGCCGACGCGATTGAAGAGTATGGCCAGGCACTAAAAGAAATGATTGCTGTTAATATATTTCCCGGCGACATGCTGTTAAAAAACTTTGGTGTTAGTAAACACAAACGTATTATTTTTTATGATTACGATGAAGTGCAATATTTAACCGACATGAATTTTAGAGCACTGCCTAAAGCAAAAACGTATGACGACTACTTAATGGATGAGCAAAGCTATTCGGTTGCACCGCAAGATGTATTTCCTGAGCAACTTTGCACCTTTGTAATGCCTAACCCAATCTACAAGCAGTTTTTAATGAGCACACATCCAGAGCTTATTGATGTTAACTTTTGGAAGCAAGCACAGCAAAATATTAAAAATGGTCAGGTTAGTCATATTTATCCATACCCGACAGCACAACGTTTTATCCATCACTGGTAAAGCGTTAAGGACACACAATGAATATAAGTAAAATAGATTTAAATTTACTGGTTTATCTCGATACTTTATTGCGCGAATGTAATGTTACCCGCGCAGCAAACCGGTTAAGTATTACTCAACCTGCCATGAGCAATGGCTTAAAGCGCCTTCGTAACTTATTTAACGATCCTATTTTAGTACGTACCAGCGATGGCATGGTACCCACAGAGCGCGCGTTAGAGTTACAACCCGTTATTCGCGGAATATTAATGACCCTAGAGGAAACACTTGCGCCTAATCGTGAGTTTGAAGCAAGCCAAAGTAAACGCGTATTTAGAATAATGGCCAGTGACTATGCGGCCAGTACCTTAGCGCCCAAGCTATTAAGTAAATTACACGCAGAAGCCCCCGACACCACCTTAGATATACTAACCCCTAGTGATGTGACCTTTCATGATGTGGAAAATGGCAAAGTGGATATGGCAATCAATCGCTTTGAAAACCTACCGCAATCGTTTCATCATAAACGCATTTGGAAAGACAGTTTTTGCTGTTTAGTTAAATCCGATAACCCGATTATTGACAATTTTAGCCTAGAGAGCTACTTAAAAGCACGCCATATTTGGGTAAGTAAAACCGGTTTTGGTGTAGGCGTAGGAATGGATCCTAAAGATGTGCAAAAACTCGGCTGGGTTGATGAAGCACTCGCTCATTTTGGTAAACACCGTAATATTGCCACCTTTACCCGTAACTACCATGTGGCTGTACATTTAGCCAAAGTACAAAACTTAATAGCAACATTGCCCTCCAAAGCAGCTAACATTTATATAGACGATCCTAGTCTTAAAATATTAGAACCTCCTTTTCCTATTCCACCGTTTGAATTAGATATGATTTGGAGCCCGCTGTTACATCGCGATGCTAGTCATATTTGGTTACGTCAAAAAGTAGCCGAAGTTGCTGAAGAACTTAAGTAATACCGTTACAAAAGCTTTGTAAAATTTGCTTACTTAATCTAATAAGTAAGCAAACATCATCCTCACTATATATTTATTTCAATAAAAACAAACTACTACGAAAGTTCTTATAGTGGAACAACCTTTGCTTTTATATAAATGAACATTTAATTTCATTTATAAGAGAGGTCATTATGAACACCCATCAAAGTAATGAAGTAAATCATATTTCTGACATCATCCAAGTAATGAATAGTGGTATAGATTTTTACGAAAAAGCCCAACAGAACGTAAAAGATCCCGCTGTTGCCGCCCTTTTCCAGCGCATGATTGATGCGCGTAAGGTAACCGTTGAACGCTTACAACCTTTTGCTGTTAATGAACAAGGCGAACGTGAAGATGGCTCATCATTTGCGGTAGAAGCGCGCCGTGCTTACACTGCGCTTATCACTAAATTTAGCAGCAATAACGACGATACGTATATTAAAGAGCTAGAAGAAGTTGAGGATAAAACCCTCGAAGAAATTAAAGATGCAATGAAAAAACCACAACCCGCAGACTGCGAAGCTGTACTAGCTAAAGCATTACTAACAATGCAAAGCTGTCATGCTGAAATGAGCCGAATGAAAAAGCAGTAAGTAGCCTAAATTCTGGATAATAACTCAACCTAAAGCTGAGTTCAGGTTAAACAATTAAAAAAGCCCAGCATTCTTAAATGCTGGGCTTTATATTAAGTATAAAAATGGGAGTATCTATAATTAAAAGCGGTATTCTGCACCTAGGTAGTAATACGCACCGTTAAAGCCAAATGGGGCTGAACGGCGAGAGTATTTAAATACCCCTGGGCTGCTTACAATGGTATTGCCTTGGGCGTCTACAATAGTACCAGTACGTGAATTACCTATAGTATTTTCATCTGGGTAGACATCAAATAAGTTATTTGCGCCAATATTTACCGATAAGTTCTCAGTTATAAAGTAATTTACTTTAACATCAGTTAATATTTCGGCACCGTAAGTCTGGCGGCCGCCATCTTCTACTGTGTACTCACCAAAGCGATTAAGTGACAAATTAACTGTCCAGTCATCACGTTGATAAAGCGCACTTAAGTTAATGCGATCCTCTGGTTGCCATTCTTCAATAATCGAAATTTCTTGGTCAGAGAACACGTCCTCAACCGGTACTGTTTCTAAACCTGAACCTGCCGGGGTAAATAACGACACCACATCGGTTTTAGTAAAGTTAGCTGCTAAGGTAAAATCAAGCGTACCGCCTAACCCTTCAGTGTTCCAGGTAGCAACAAAGTCAATACCTTGCGTTTCTGTATCAGCACCATTTAAAAAGAACTGACCCGCACCAGCACCTGAGCTTATTAATGCAGCGTCAAGACTTGGCGACAACCCTTTACCTAAACGATTACTGATAACTATACGATCGTCTATATCAATTGAGTAATAGTCGAGCGTTACGTTAATATTGTCTGTTACGTTATACACTATACCTAAGCTGCGGTTTTGCGACTTTTCTTCTGTTAATTTTGGAATACCTAAGCTTTGCGCTAATGTTGAGTCGTTTCTAAAAGTACCGACTTCTTCGGCAACTAAGTTGCCAGTAACATCGTCAACAACAAATTGAGTACTGATATTATTAAAATACAGCTGCTGCATTGACGGCGCTCTAAAACCTGAGCTTAATGCACCACGCAGTGATATATCGTCAGTAATCGACCAGTTACCCGCTAGTTTAAAGTTAACCGTATCACCAAAGCCTTTATAATTATCGTAGCGCAGTGCGCCCGATAAAATAACGTCTTCAATAATATAGGTTTCAGCATCAAGGTAGAACGAAATCACATCACGCGACTCATCAACCGATGACATTGGCGATGAACCACCAAAACCTTGCGTGCCGCCCGAAGCATCTTCGCTACCAACGCCACCGCTTAAACCGTCGTATATACTTACGCCGTTATTAGTGTCGTAATCTCGGTATGCGTATTCGCTGCCTTCTAAAATGCGATACTCATCGGTGCGAATTTCTGCGCCCATAGCGAGTGAGTAATCATCAAAATTTTGAGTAAAATCTAAATTAAGCGTTTGTAGCGATAATTCCATACCGTAAGCATAGGCTTCACGCGGAATAGTGGCGCGAATATCAGCAGCGCTTAAGCCTTGGTCATAGCGTAAAAAGTTAGCGTACGAGGCGTTAATTGTGTCACTGGTAGTGTAATCAATACTGTTTTCACCATAGGTGTACGATAAGTCTAAGCTAGCATCGTTATCAAATTGCGTTTTGTAACCAAAGTTATACGAAATATCGTCGATAGTGGTGTTAATTTTTGGCAAAAAGCCAGCCTGAATTGTCGCATCGTTATCTTGTAAAACCGTATTACCGCCACCGTTGGCATTGTGCCTGAAAAACGCTGCCGACTCGTTATCGCGCGTTGAATAAGTAATAAAACCGTATAGTTCGCCATCACCTAACTCATAACCTGTGCTTACAATTAAGCCAAATTGTTGTGAGTCGGCATCGCCTATTCTAAAGGTATCTCTGTCGGCTGTTAGCTCTCGCGGATCGCCCGCTACTAAAGTGCCGTCATCAAGTGTTGTACAACCATTAAATTGGCAAGAGCCATGTAAACCGGCACGGTTAGTTGGCGCACGATCACGGTAGTTAAGTGTAGTATTTACGTAACCTTTATCACCTAAAGCAAAACCCTTATTAAAATCAAGGTTTATCGTTTCACCATCGCCTTCTGAATATTGGCCATAGTTAATTGCGGCTTTACCACCTTCGCTACCATCTTTGAGTACTATATTAATAACACCCGCTATGGCATCTGAGCCATATTGCGCTGCAGCACCGTCACGCAGTACTTCAATGCGCTTAATTGCCGACGCCGGAATAGCATTCATATCGGTACCCGCTGTACCACGACCTACCGAAGTATTAATATGAATAATACTGGCTTGGTGGCGGCGCTTACCGTTAATAAGTACTAATGTTTGATCTGGGCCTAAACCACGCAGTGTTGCTGGGCGAAGGGCATCGGTGCCATCACTAATTGACGAGCTTGAAAAGTTAAACGAAGGCGCGATTGACTGCAGCATTCTGCCCACTTCTGTTTGCCCTGTATTCTCTAGCGCTTCTGCACTTAAAATATCAACCGGAACAGGTAAATCTTCAACTGAACGACCTGCTACACGACTCCCGACAATGGCAATTTTTTCTATTTTTTCTTGGGCAACATCTTCAGCAGCATTAACGCCCTGAGTGTTTGCAGCAAGTAATGCAGGCAATATTGCTGCACTAACGCCTGAAAGCTTCATCATGTTGTTATTTTTCCTATTGATTTGTTTGAGTTTTATACTCAGTAAACCATTTTGATCAACAACCGCATCGAGCTTAGTGTCACCTAACAGTGCCTCCAGTGCATCTAATTGGGTGTAAAAACCATAAAGCGAATTTGCATTATATTGTTTAGCTAACTCATAAGAAAACACCACGGTTTGCTCAGTTTGCTTAGCAAATTCTATTAAAGCTTTGTCTGCTCGCTGCGCTTTTATATCAAATTGCACCATTTGCCCGGTAGTTACTGTGGCTAAAACATTCAAGCTAAAAAAAGCCGATGCAAGCACACTCAAACTACACAATAAATGCGTTTGGTTACTGCGCAACTTATATAAACAGTTGGCAAACAAAAATCCTCTATAGGTTTTATTCTTTTTATTAATATATTTTTTACTTTGCATGTTCATAATTGCAACTTAATCCAACATTAGCATGATTTTAGGCGCTGCTATTTATGACTTAGTTTGACGTTTAAGGCTAACTACGTGCTCACCTAAGCGTTCGTGATCAATCGAAAAATTTGTTTTTAAACTTTCAAGTAGCCCAGCAACATCACCCGCCTTAAATACCCCTGCAACTTTAATATTTGCAAGCTCTGCCGATGAAAGCTCAAACCGAGTAGCGGTATAACGGCTAACTTCATTTAAGGCATCGCTTAATTGTTCTCCGTTAAAAATTAGCATGCCATTTTGCCACGCTAAATCTCGTTGCACATCGTCAGCAGAGAGGCGTTTAATAGGCGCTGTAACACTTTTTTCTATAATTGCTTTTTCGCCTGAGAGCACAATATTTGCGTTTATTTTTCTAATTTTTTGGGTGCTGTTATCGGCTAGTTGATAGGCTTTAAAATCGTTAGCATCAACAGCTACACTCGGATCAGTGATCATCACTTTTCCTTCAGTTACCACTAATTCTAAATGAGATGAGGTATTGCGCTGCACATTAAATACAGTGCCTAATGCTGTAAAGCTTTTATCACCTGCCATCACACTAAATGGCCGCGTAGCATCTTTAGCAACATTAAAACGCCCTTCCCCTCTACTCAGTAATAACTGTCTGCGCCCTTTACTATAGGCAACCTCTAATAGGCTGTTGGTATTAAGTTGCACTATGGTGCCATCGGGCAGTACGTAAGTGGCTTGCTCTCCCACCTTGGTTTTATAAATTTTAGTATAATTAACTTTCGCTAGGGCTTGGTTATAACCAGTCTCTAAATTAACCAATAAGTAACTGCAAATCATTAACGCAGCAAATAAGCTGGCCGCGATACCATACGAAAACACCCATTTACTTTTTTCCTCGGTATTGTTTTTATGCGGAAATAAAGTGCTTAACTCGTTTAATACGCTCAGTTCGTCCCACAACTTAGCGAGTTCGTAAACGGCGTCTTGGTGTGCATTACTTTGCAGCATCCATAATTTAAATTGCTCTTTTTCAACCTTGTTTAAACCGCGATCTATCGCGCTTATCCAATTAGCTGCTGTTTCTAAAATTAAATCTTTTGGTGTAAATTGATGAATATTACTCATTTTGCCACACTCACTATAGTTGGCTTTTGAGCAGCGGTGTCGTGCTTTTTATACTGCTCATTTTCATCCTGAGAATGCTCTCGCATGTATAGCATGGTTTGTAGTAACCCTTTTGCAATATGTTTTTCTACTGTGCTTTGACTTAACTGTAGTTGCTGGGCAATTTCTTTTTGGCTCATACCGTACACTTTTTTTAATATAAAACACTTACGAACCGTCAAGCTTAGTTGCTCTGTTGCCCGACAAAACAATAAAAAACGCTCTTTCGAGGTGTACTCGTCCTCTAGTTGTATTGATTTAAGTAACTTTGGTAATTCATGATCATCACAAAGGGAGTCGCTAAATTTATTATCCCATTTAGCAATATGATTAAGGGCAAGGTGTTTAGCAGTTTTGAGCATGTAACTACGCGTAAATTGAATATCTTGTTTTAAATCAGCTTCGTAGCTTTTAATAAAGGTTTCTTGCACTATATCTTCTACGTCGTCAGGTAACACTATTCGTGAAACAAAGCGGCGTAAATGAGTCGATAACTCTGTAAATGTAGTGGCTAATTTGAGTCCTCGCGCCATCCTTAATTTCATCCCTTATTATTGTATAAACCTAAGTTTGTTAAGATGACTAATTTTAACGTTAATTACAAGGTAAATTGTTAATCCGCGGTTATTTTTTCGTTGCGTTAAAAGTCTCTTTATATGTTATTAAAACATTAATAAACCTGCATTTTGACCTAAGTCATGCTTTAGCTAAATAACGTATTAGCAAGTTCGTGGTGCAACAACTAAAAAGCTATAATATGCAAAATTTATCTCGCTTGAATGTAAGCAACCTAAGGAAGTTTTGTGGTGTTTAATAAAACAAGTTTAAGTGTTTCTGTATTATTAGCAGCAAGTGGATTGCTTGTTATTAGTGCACCGGTGAGCGCATCGCAAACCACGTTATCGAGCCAAGTATTTGCGAATTTTAGTAATATTCAAATTGACGATCAGCACCAGGATATTGAAGATTGGCAACTTGATGTAAAGCGCTTTTATCTTAATTTAGACCATCAATTTAATGATGACTGGTCATTAACAGTGACCACAGATGTGCAGTGGCAACGCCAGCAAGACCCTACCGACATTTGGTTTCGTCATGCTTATATAAAACGCAATTTTAATCAAGGAAGTACGCTTAAAATTGGTGTTGCTGAACTGCCATGGATTGATTACATCGCACGCCGTGTAGGGTATCGTTATGTTGATCCGAGCTTAACGCCAAAAAACAAATTAGCCGGTCCAACCGATTTAGGTATTCATTATGGCCATAAATCGGCGCACTTTTCGTATGCTGTATCGGCTATTACTGGGGGTGGTTTTCAAAAGCCAACTGTGGGCGATCGAATTGATTTAGAAGCATCGGCTGTGTGGCATATAAATAAACAATTTGATTTTGCTTTAGGTGCTTATCAAGGTACACGCGCACTTGATAAAGACGAGGCCGAGAAAAATCATACTGCAGAGCGTTTCAATGCAGCGCTAAGTTACCTGCATCAAGGGGTACGTTTTGGCGTTGAATATGTATATAACAACAACTGGAACCAAGTTAACAAAATACCCAATAATGCGCCGCAAGCTCGGTTAAATTACTTGGCATACCCTGTTTATTTATATAGCTAGGCGCTGCACATAACACACGGCTATTATTGACTATTTTACGCGACAACATGCCAGAGTCGTTTAACTGCCCTACTCTTATAGCCACATCTTGAGCATCATCAACCACATTAATAAAGTGGTCCGTAATTAAAAAGTCGAGTTTTAATTGAGGATATTCACTTTCAAACTCGCTGAGCTTAGGCATAACATACTTAGAAAAAATCCACGGTAGCATAGTTACCCTTAGCAACCCACTCACAGTTGAGCTGCGAGCACCTATACTATGCTCTGCATCGTGCAGTGCCTCAATAATAGCGCCCACACGCGTGTAAAACACCTCTCCTGCAGGCGATAAACGTACTCGTCGACTATCCCTAAAGACTAAAACAGTAGACAACTCTCGCTCTAATTTACTAAGGCGATGGCTCACTGTTGCTGGCGATAAACCTTGCTCGCGCGCAGCGGCAAGTACACCTTTATTCTCTACTACGGCTATAAAAGTTTCTAAATCACTTATGTTATACATAAAAAGCTACTTTGGGTTTTCAATGTTTAATATTTTCGAATGAAGCTTCACTTTTGCAATCTATATTTAAATAACTAAAACTATATAATCTAACGTAACTTAATTATTGAGGTTATATATGAGTTTAAAAGCGCAAATTGACGCCTATAACGTGCAAAAAGAAGCAAAGCTCCCTGCAGATGTTATAGCACTAATGAATACGACAAACGCAGAGCTTATTGCCCAGCACATTAAAGATAATGCATTACAGGTAGGGCAAAAAGTTACCAATTTTAGCTTGGCTAATCATCAAGAGAACACGGTTGAACTTGCGACATTATTAAAACAAGGCCCAGTAATTATTAGCTTTTACCGTGGTGGCTGGTGCCCTTATTGCAATTTAGAGTTAAAAGCCCTAAATGATTACTTACCACAATTTAAAGCGCAAAATGCACAGTTAATTGCCATTTCACCACAACTTCCTGATGAAACACTGTCAACGGCGCAAAAAAACGACCTTGAATTTGATGTACTTTCAGATGTAAGTAATAAAATAGCCAAGCAGTTCGGTTTATTGTTTACACTCGATGAGCGTATTCAAGCGTTATATACCGAATTTGGTATTGATTTTGAGCACTACTACGGCGATAAAAGCTTTCAACTACCACTACCGGCCACTTATGTTATTAATCAACAAGGTGTGATCACTTACGCATTTGTAACTGAAGACTACACCCTACGCGCTGAACCTTTTGATGTATTAAACGCTTTAAAATCTGAGAGTAAATAATGTCTGTATTAACATCCCTAAAAACCCTAACCCTTTCATTAATTTTAGGCGCAAGCCTATTATCTGGAGATACTATGGCCGAACAAACCTCAAATAAACCTAAAGTGTTAATTTTTGACGTTAACGAAACACTCCTTGATCTAGATTCAATGCGCGCTTCTATAGGCGAAGCACTTGGTGGGCGAGAGGATTTATTACCATTGTGGTTTTCTACTATGCTACACCACTCGTTGGTATCAACTGTAATTGGCGATTACCAAGACTTTGGCCAAATTGGCGTGGCGTCATTATTAATGGTGGCACAAAACAACAATATTAATATTACCAGCGAGCAAGCAAAAACCGCGATTGTTACACCATTATTAACACTGCCTCCACACGCAGACGTAAAAGCAGGTTTAGCTGCATTAAGAGCACAAGGTTATAAGCTGGTTAGCCTAACAAACTCTTCAAATAAAGGCGTACAAGCACAATTTGAAAGCGCTGGTTTAACCCATTATTTTGACGAGCGCTACAGCATTGAAGATATTAAAGTGTACAAGCCTGATTTACGTGCGTACCAATGGGTACTTAAAAAACTTAATGTAAAACCAAATGAAGCCATGATGGTTGCAGCACATGGTTGGGACGTAGCCGGCGCAAAAGCAGCCGGTTTACAAACCACTTTTATTGCACGCCCAGGTAAAGCACTTTACCCACTGGCTAAAAAACCAGATCATGTTGTAAAAAACTTACATGAGTTAACCGAGCTGCTTAAATAACCTGATGTAATGGTCTCCTCCCCATACGGCATCTATGTGCCATGATTAAAGTGGTAAAAATTAATCAATACCCCAGCGGCCAATGTTAGGATAACGTTGGCCGTTTTTTATATTTATAAAATGAATATAAATAAAGTATTCAAGCAGTTATTCAAAAAACATATATTCTAGTAATTTAGCACTAAGGGCGCTATTATTACTTAAATGTGTTGCGGAGAGTGCTATGAACAGTCAAAGATTAAGTGAGTTTGAACAATATTTTCAAATTGATGAAAGTAACCGTGTAAACCTATACATAGTTGATGATAACGCCGTTCCAAAAAACCTTACTCAGTTAGACGCAGACATTCCCCCTTTATTTAAACTCGCTAATGAAGTAAGTAGCTTAGAGCAAAGCGCGCTTGGACCACTGCGTAATTTAGGTGATGTTGCCCAAGAGCTAGCAGTTTTTTTACAAGCGCAATCACGTAAAATAGACTTAATAATGAGCCATGTTCTCGCCTCAGAGCAAAGCGAAGATAACGCTATTTATTGCGATAGTTATGGCGGCGGTGGCGTAAAATTTACAACAGAGGATGTTTATTCTTTAGGGCAAAAGTTTCGGACTAAACTTTTTTTACACCATGAAGCGTCAGCTGTTTATTGCTATACCGAAGTCGTTGCAATTAAAAAAATCGATACCGAGCATTACCAATACACTTTACTCTTTATAGCCATAAGAGACAGCGACCAAGAACTAGTCGTTAGAGCCAGTTTGCATGCGCAAACCCGACAACTAAAAAAACGCCAGCAATTAGAGCAATCACAAAACATGCAAGCAGATGATAAATAGCTGACATGTACACTCAAACTGCTAAACTAGCGCTACCTTAATTTGTATCAATTACTCATGAATTTTAGACTTTTACCAGAATGGGCCGAGCAAGACGCTGTTATGCTAACTTGGCCGCATAAAAACACCGATTGGGCTGAAAACTTAGCACGCGTTGAGCCTGTGTATGTAGCGCTTGCAAAACATATTACCGCAGTACAACAATTAGTTATTGTAGCGCACAGCGAGCCTGTAAAAGAGCATGTTATTGCGCTATTGCACGCCGCCAACGTCCCCTTAAACTGTGTTCACTTTGTAGTTACACCAACAAATGATACATGGGCACGCGATCACGGCCCCCTTACTTGCGCCGCTATAAATAACCCTAATCAGCTTAAAGTGTATGATTTTACCTTTAACGGTTGGGGCAATAAATTTGCAAGTAATTTAGATAATCAAATAAACCGTGTTTTAGTCAATGAGCTTAGCGATACAGATAATGACTACCAAGCAGTAGATATGGTGCTTGAAGGCGGTGGCATTGAAATAAACGAACACGGCGTATTACTTACTACCAGTGAATGTTTGCTCAATAAAAACCGCAACCCAAATTTAACCCCAAGTGACATTGCAACACTGTTAAAACAGCACTTAGGAGCAACTGACTTTTTATGGGTTGACCATGGTTATTTAGCGGGCGACGACACCGACAGTCACATAGACACGCTAGTTCGCTTTGCACCAAACAATACTCTTGTTTATGTACAGTGCGACGATAAAACCGATGAGCATTACAACGCGCTGCATGCGATGGAAAAACAGCTTCAAGGCTTTAAAACTACCGATAACACCCCATATAATTTAATTGCCTTACCTTGGCCCAAAGCAGTGTATGACGATGAGCAAACACGTTTGCCTGCCACCTATGCTAACTACTTAATTATTAATAATACGGTATTAGTACCAACGTACGATGATGTAAGCGATAAGCTCGCCTTAACGCAAATTCAACAAGCGTACCCAGAGCACACAATTGTGGGCATTAATTGCCTACCTATTATTGAACAATTTGGCAGTTTGCACTGTATAACAATGCAACTCCCACGTAGATTTTTAACTGGAGCAGCTCAATGACCAGCCCTGCAAAATTAACCGTTGCACTCGTACAACAAAGCAATAGCGATAATGCTGAGCAAAATATGGCAAAGTCGATTGCCGCAATTCGTGAAGCAGCCAACAAAGGCGCTAAATTAGTTGTGCTGCAAGAGCTACACCGTAGCCTGTACTTTTGCCAAACCGAAGATGTAGACGTGTTTGATTTAGCCGAAACCATTCCAGGCCCAAGCACGCATACTTTAGGTGAGCTGGCAAAAGAGTTAAGCATTGTAATTGTGGCGTCGTTATTTGAAAAACGTGCTACCGGCCTTTATCACAATACCGCTGTAGTACTTGAAAATGACGGCAGTATTGCCGGTAAATACCGTAAAATGCATATTCCCGATGACCCTGGTTTTTACGAAAAATTTTACTTTACTCCAGGCGATTTAGGCTTTGAGCCAATTCAAACCTCAGTAGGTAAATTGGGCGTATTAGTATGTTGGGATCAGTGGTTTCCTGAAGCTGCACGCTTAATGGCAATGGCCGGTGCTGAGCTACTTATTTATCCAACTGCAATAGGCTGGGATCCGCGTGATGATAGCGATGAACAAACCCGCCAAAAAGATGCGTGGGTTATTAGCCAGCGCGCCCATGCGATTGCCAATGGTGTACCGGTAATTAGTTGTAACCGCGTTGGAGTCGAGCAAGACCCAAGTGAGCAAAGCGAAGGGATTCAATTTTGGGGGAACTCTTTTATTGCAGGGCCACAAGGTGAATTACTTGCTGAGGCTAATAATACTGACGAGCAAATTTTAGTAATTGAGCTTGATCAACAGCGCAGCGAAAACGTAAGACGTATTTGGCCGTATTTACGCGACCGCAGAATTGATCACTACCAAGACTTAACAAAAATTTACCGCGATTAAATAAAATTACTTGGCCCTTATTACATAATAAATTAGGGCCAATTTATAAATGGAGTAATAAATGGCGTTTGAGCAATGGGCAGCCTTGCCTTGGGTGAAATCTCAAAAAGATAAAATTCAATGGGGGCAACTTAGCGGCAGCGGTTTAAGCATTGCTATTGCTGAGGGTGTAAAACAACAAGACAATTTAGTATTAATTGTAACCCCAGACACGCCAAGCGCCCTGCGCCTTGAAACCGAGCTAGAATATTTATTGCCCGACAACCCGGTAATGATATTTCCTGACTGGGAAACCCTACCTTACGACCATTTTTCTCCTCATCAAGATATTATTTCTGCCCGTTTAGCCACTTTAAATACGCTCAAAAACGAGCAACAAAGTGTTTTAATTGTCCCTGTTTCTACCTTAATGCTGCGCACCGCCCCGGCTTCGTTTATTTATGGGTCCACAATTAACTTTAAGGTGGGTGATAAGCTCGATACTCATAATTTCAGAAATAATTTAGAACAAGCGGGTTATTTAAACGTACAGCAAGTAATGGAGCACGGCGAGTACGCCATTCGCGGCTCTATTGTCGACTTATATCCTATGGGCAGCCCGCATCCTTTTAGACTCGACTTTTTTGACGACGAGCTCGACAGCATTCGTTTATTTGATGTTGAAACCCAGCGCTCAGATGAAAAAGTAGATAAAATTGAACTGCTCCCGGCACACGAATTTCCCACTAACGAAGCCGACATTGAACGCTTTAGAATAGCGTACCGTGAGAAGTTTGGTGCCAGCGCGCAGCAAGACTCTGTTTACATGCAAGTGAGTAAAGGTAATTGGCCTGCCGGTATAGAATATTATATGCCACTGTTTTTCGAGCAACTGGCCACTATTTTTGATTACCTACCTGAAACCACAACGGTAATGCAGCTCGGTGATTTAGAACATGCCGCCGATAATTTTTGGCATGACGTAAACGTGCGCTATGAAAACCGCCGCGTAGACCCACTGCGTCCATTATTAGAGCCAAGCGCGCTGTATCAACCCATTAATGAATTGTTTGCTAATTTAGGGAATTATGCGCGTATTCGCTTATCTCAAGCAAAACTAGGTACAAAAGCAGGCAATAAAAATTTAACTGTTAGTGAATTACCTGTTATTCGCATTGATCATAAACAAAGCGAACCTTACGGTGCGTTTATAAACTATGTAGCGGCGCAAAAAAAGCACAAAGGCCGTATTTTACTAAGCGTAGAGTCGGATGGCCGGCGCGAGTCATTACTGGGAGTATTAAAACCTAGCGGCTTAAAGTTTAAAGAATTTACTAGTTTTGAGCAGTTTACAAAAAGCCAAAGCGATGTTGGCCTAATTGTTAGCCCACTGGAGCAAAGTGTTGTATTAGGTACTAAACCTAGTTTATCTATTATCACCGAACAAGAACTGCTTGGCATAAAAGTATCGCAGCGCCGTCGCCGTAAGCATAAATACCAAGCCAGCCAAGATGCACTAATTCGTAACTTAGCCGAACTTAAAGAAGGCCAACCTATTGTACATCTTGATCACGGCGTTGGTCGCTATCAAGGTTTGCAAACCATAGATGCCGCAGGCATTATCACTGAATTTGTTACCATTACTTACGCCAGTGAAGCAAAATTGTATGTACCGGTTTCGGCGCTGCATATGCTAAGTCGTTATTCGGGCGGCGAAGAAGCCAGTGCACCACTGCATAAACTTGGCTCAGATGCATGGGACAAAGCTAAAAAACGTGCTGCTGAAAAAGTGCGCGATGTAGCCGCTGAGTTACTTGATATTTACGCTCAGCGCCAAGCAAAACCAGGGAATAAATTTACCCTCGATGCCCCAGCTTATCGCCAATTTAGCGACAGCTTCCCGTTTGAAGAAACCGACGATCAACGCAATGCCATTGAAGCCGTATTAGGCGATATGCAATCAAAACAAGCCATGGACCGTTTAGTGTGTGGCGATGTAGGCTTTGGTAAAACCGAAGTCGCCATGCGCGCCGCATTTGTAGCTGTTAACGATAACAAACAAGTAGCTATTTTGGTGCCTACAACATTACTTGCCCAACAACACTTTGAAAACTTTAAAGACCGTTTTGCCGACTTTCCTATTGAGGTAGGTGTATTGTCGCGTTTTAACTCACCTAAAGAGCAAAAAGACACGCTTGAAAAAATGGCCAACGGCAAGCTCGATATTGTCATTGGTACTCATAAGCTGATCCAGGCTGATATTATATTTAACGATTTAGGCTTATTAATTGTTGATGAAGAACATCGCTTTGGGGTGCGCCAAAAGGAGAAGATTAAAGCGCTACGCGCCGATGTCGACATACTCACTTTAACTGCAACGCCTATCCCGCGTACCTTAAATATGGCCATGAGCGGTATGCGCGACTTATCTATTATTGCCACTCCACCTGCAAAGCGTTTAGCAGTAAAAACCTTTGTGCGCCAACGCGATGTAGAATTAATACGTGAAGCAGTACTTCGAGAAATTAAACGCGGTGGCCAAGTTTACTTTTTACATAATAACGTAGAGACAATTGAGCGCGTAGCACAAGAAATAAGTGAATGGGTGCCCGAGGCAAGCGTAACCAGTGCACATGGGCAAATGCGCGAGCAAGAGCTTGAGCAAATAATGGCTGACTTTTACCACCAAAAATACAACGTATTAGTGTGTACCACTATAATAGAAACCGGTATTGACATACCAACTGCTAACACCATAATTATGGATAGAGCCGACAAACTAGGTTTAGCGCAGTTACACCAATTACGTGGACGTGTTGGTCGCAGCCATCATCAAGCTTATGCCTACTTATTAACAGGCGATCCTAAAGCTCTTTCTAAAGATGCAAGCAAACGCTTACAAGCAATAGAGTCATTAGAAGACTTAGGCGCAGGTTTTGCACTAGCAACCCACGATTTAGAAATTCGTGGTGCGGGTGAACTTTTAGGTGATGATCAATCAGGACAAATGCAAACCATTGGCTTTAGCTTATACATGGAAATGCTTGAACAAGCAGTAAAAGCATTGCGAGAAGGCAAAGAGCCCACCCTTGAAAACCTCTTGCAAAAACAAACTGAGGTAGACTTAAAGCTACCGGCTTTATTACCCGATGATTATATTTACGATGTGAACGCACGTTTAGGTATTTACAAGCGCGTTGCTAGTTGTGCTAATGTTGCCGATATGGACGAATTGCAGGTAGAATTAATCGACCGCTTTGGCTTATTACCCGACGCGGCTAAAAACCTCTTTAGCCTGCAGCAATTAAAAATGCGAGCAAGTGATTTAGGTATAACAAAAATTGAGGCAAACCCGAAAGGTGGTTACTTTGAATTTAGCCAAAACACTAAGGTTAATCCTAGCTTCATCATAGGCTTGATACAAAGTGCACCGCGCGTGTACAAAATGGATGGCGCAAATAAACTGCGCTTTGTTATTAGCGAGGCAAATGCCCGCGAACGCTTGAAAATGGTCACTGCAATGCTTGCAGATTTCGAAAAAAAGGTTAGCCATTAATGTTGCTAAAAAAATCGCTTATTATTTTATGCTGCTTATTTAGCAGCACCGCAATTGCTGAGCGCTGGTTTGAAGTAGAAGTGCTGGTATTTAAACAACGCCCTGCTCCGTACTTACAAGAAGACTTTAGCCTTAAAAAACCAGCTATTGAAGATAAAAACACACTTGATTTACTCACCCCACTTTACACTGAGCAAGCTATGCAAGCGTGTATTGATGGCGATACACGCTTTGAAAAACGCTCTTTTGCAGATTCTTTAGTTAACTCAAAACAGCAATCTGGGGTGTGTGATAACAGTATTGATTATTTAAAAAGTTATGAACACCTACCGGTAACACCGCTTGTAGCTGCACAAGATACAATGCAGCAAACATACCTTTTAGCACCAACACAACTGCAATTTAACAGCCAACGCCAAGCTCTAGAGCGCAAAGGGTTAACGCCACTATTACATACTGGCTGGCGTTTTGAAGGGGCAAGTAAGTCGCGTGCACCTAGCATGCATTTAATCGCTGGTGAGCATATTAAAAGTACAGAGCCTAGCGCCCCAAGTTATGCAAACCCAGACTTTGTTAGTTTGGTTAACTCGCAAGATTCCTTTTTTAATGCACCTAAAGAACCCACTATGAAGTGGGAACTCGACGGTTTATTTAAAATACATTTACGCCATTATTTATACATAACCGCTAATTTCGATATTAGCCAAAAGCACGATAGTGGTGAAATAGAAGCCGCTCGTTTTTCACAATTTAGACGAGTAATAAGTGAAGAAATACACTATTTTGATCACCCTAGAATGGGGATGATCGTCCAAATTAGAAAATTCAAACATTAGTATGATGTTATTTAACACATAGGAAATAACAATGAAAAAACTCCTGATTATTGCAGCAACGCTAAGCCTAGCAGCGTGTTCTAAAGTAAATGTTGAGAACTACGAAAAAATAAAAATTGGTATGGATAAATCAGAAGTCGAAGTTTTTTTAGGAAGCGCTGATAACTGCGTAGAAAAAACACTGCATACCAACTGCGTTTGGGGTGACGATGCGAAAAATATCGAAATTATACTCGTATCAAACAAGGTAACTTTATTTACCAAAAAAGGGTTAGCAAACAACTAACGCTAACCCTTTAGAGGAATAACATGGGATGTAACCGGTTACAGCCTTTGTTATTCCTGCTTAGTACCGTCATCAGAGTAAATAAGTTCAATATTAACTATTTTACTGCGGTTCATGGTTATTTTATAACGCTGATACAGCTTTTTATCTCGCTCGGTTAGCACTAATACCATATTTAATTGATAACGCCGCTCTACAGCCTGCTTAGAAACCTTATTACTCTCAAGATGATATAACTTACCCTCACCTTTTTTAAGATAGCGAGAAAACGGCGCAAGGCTAAACTGCAGTGTTTGATGCAAACTATCGTAACCTGGTAAAAACTCTCGGGCATTTACACGTGTTTCGCTTGCAAAGTGTAACCACTGCGCAGCTAGCTTATTTTGTTGCCGGCGTTTGGAGAAAATAGCACGGACTTCTTTTGGAATATTTTTAAAGCGCGTATATTCCAACCAAATAAGCTGGCTCGCAACTTTGTCTTTGGTCACGCTATTTTTAAAAACAAACCGCCACTTAGGCCGCCCCCGTACAATAGCGCGCCAAATAATTCGGGTTATATCTTCTTTAAATATTTCGCGAAGGCCATAAATAAGCCCCAATATTAAGATTAATGTTGCTGTAACTTCTGTAAAAGTTGCGCGTGCGTTGAGTATAACTATCATCACTAACGCCATAATTACAGCGGTTACCGAGCCCTTAACTAAACGTTTTAAATAACTATTAAGGTAGCGAGTTTGGCGGTTTAAAATTACACCATGTTCAATTAAACGCTGCAATAACCGCATTTTATTAGTAATGCGGTTTGCATCTTTAAGGGTTGATTCTGAATTATATTGTTGCTCTTCGCGATAACTGTTTTCTGACTTACAAAAATTAACTAAGTCGTTGCGCTCTTTTGCATAGTCACTACTGCGTGGTCCTTCATCGAGCAGTTTTAAAAACGACTGCTCTATTTGCCAACTAAGGTAGTTATCGGCATTGGTGTAAAATGAAATTAGCTTTTCATCTTCAGGGGTATAACGTCTTAGTTTTCTTAATAAGCTTTGGCTTTGCTCGCACAGCTCACCCGCCCGTTGATAAAATTCATCAGGGTCTTCTATTTTGAGGGTTTCTTTAATATCTGCATCAATAGCCAAGCGCACCTGATAACAATACAAATTGAGGTTTTGTCGGTAATCTCGCTGCTCACCTTTGTTTTTACTTACAAAACGGCTTCGCACTAGCGGTAGGTGAATATTATTGGCGTTATAAGCTAAATAAGATTTAAATTGATTATTAAAATAGGATTCTTCACTAAGGGTTTGTGCATTCACGCCCATTTCGTTGGGGATCGAAAAGTATAAATCAAGGCGTTGCTCTGAGCGTTGGCCCAGCTGCGGTTCAATAATAAAAGATAAATTCTCATCTTGCTTTAACAATTAAATCTCCTTGTAATATAGCTCCTTAGTGTACTTGCCTGAAGTATTTTGTTCAATAAAAAAGGCCTAGTAAAAACTAGGCCTTAAAATATTTATTCTGCTAATTAAAATTTAAAATTAACACTCGCAAAAATACGCGAACCAATTACATCGTATATCTCAGGAACTGTTCCCATATCATTACCACCTAATACAGACTCAGGCTCTTTATCAAAGATATTATTCATACCACCAGTAATGCGTAAATCATCACTTACGCTGTAGCTCATAGAAATATCATGATAAACAGTATTGTCAGTGCTAAAGAAGTCACCGTAATACTCGCCATCCATTCCTTTAACGAATCTTGCATTATAAAGAAAGCTTAAAGCTTCGCTTACATCGTAATTTACAGATAGATTTGATTTGATTTTAGCATAGCCACCGATATTGCCATCGATAGTGCCTGTGTAATCAATATCATCTTGTTCAAATTCGATTAAGTATGTTGTATCAAGGTTGATAGCATAGTTATCTGCTTTGTATGAGATATTCCAATCAACACCAGATGTTTTTTGCGAGCCAACATTTGTTAATGCTGAACTCATATTTGATAAATCACCTGTTGATGTAATATTGATTGATGAACATGACTCAAGCGTACCAGCAAAACAATTTCTCATTTCGTTCTGAACGTCTAGACGCGTAATTGCATCAGTTATATCAAACTTCCAGTAATCCATGGTGCTTGATAAGCCATCAGTAATTTCCCATACCATACCAAAAGTAAATGACTTACTTTCTTCTGCTTTAAGGTTTTTGTCACTGGTGTAATTTACTTCGATTTGAGGGTCTTGCTCATTACCCCATGGATCTTCTAGGTAATCGAAAGAGCCTGAGTTACCACCAAAAAGCTCAGCAACATTAGGTGCTCTAAAGCCAGTCGCTAATACAGAGCGAACCATAAACTCATCTGTTACGTTCCAAGTTGCACCAAGCTTCCACGTTGTTGCACCACCAAACGTTGAGTAGTTATCGTAACGTGCAGCACCTTCAATTGTTACTGACTCAAGCACTGGCATAGACGCTTCAAAATACACAGACTGTACTGAGTAATCACCTTCAGTTGGATCTTGTTGTGCCGCTGTACTTTCACCGCGTTGAGTGATCATATCTGGAGTGTAATAACCACTTTCAAATCTGTTTTCAACACCAATTGCATAACCAATATCGTTATCTGTTAGTGCACTGTAACCTGCAGCTAGAATAAACTGCTCGTTACCACCTTCATTTGACTCAGTGTAAATTGCACCATCTGACACTAACATATCGCGATTTAATGCATCGCCAGCAAACCAAAGCGCTTGATTAGCATAAATGCTTTGCTCAACATTGCTTGCATGGATAGAGTTTTGAACTTTATCTTTAGAATCATTACGGCCATAAGTAGCACTTACATCCCAGCTAGCGTCGTTATCTAACGTACCCGCTAATGCAACAGACGCTCTGTAGGTATCGGTTTTTTGCTCATAAATACGAGGACCTGCATCAACCATTCTGCGACGATACTCTAAGGTATCTGCAAGAGCACCCTTACCATCTACAAAAGCACTTGTATAAGCAGCATCTAAATTAGCTGTTTTTAAATCAATATTTGCTGGTTGTGGTGCAAGCTGTTGAGTCGAATCACGACGCGTATACATCAAATCAACATTAAATGTTGTATCTGAGTCTAACTCTTTATCAAAGCTAGTAAAAATACTGTACAAGTCGTTTGGTGTTTGTGCATAGCTAGAAGTCGTATAATCATAGCCTTTATTACGGTCTATAAAACCACCATTTCCATCTGGCATTTTACCACCAAGTGTTCCCTCTGGAATAAATGATGATTGACCTGGCTCTACAAAGCTTCTGTCTGATTGGATTATTTCGCCGCGGCTTGAATACTGCGCACCTACAACTAAATTACCTTCAGCAATTTGCATTCCGTGTAATAAACTTACACCGTAGTTATTGCCATCACCTTTTGTAGTGCGGCTACCTTCTACATTAACTTCTGAACCTTCAAAGTCTTTCTTGGTTATTATATTAACAACACCAGCGATAGCATCTGAACCGTATACTGCAGAAGCACCATCTTTTAAAATTTCAATAGACTTAATCATTGCAACTGGAATCGTATTTAAATCAACAGAAGAATCTGCACCGGTTCCAGATGAAACCATACGACGACCATTTAATAATACTAGAGTACGCTGAGAGCCCATACCACGTAGGTTTACAGTAGCAGTACCACCTGAACCATTATTACTCGAACCACCTAAGCTCATCCCTGCCGCTGATGGTTGATTAGAAAGCACGTCTGCAACTGATGTGTAACCACTTTTTGCAATAAAGTCATCGCCTATAACTGTAATAGGGCTAGCCGTTTCCATATCTGTACGGTTAATACGAGAGCCTGTTACTTGAATTTTTTCAATTGACTTTGCCGCTTCGTCAGCCGCTAAAACTTGCACACTTGAGAACATTGGAATAGCAGCGATAACCGCTAAGCCAAGAGTTGATTTTTTCATGGATGAACCCTACTTGTTGAAAATTTACCTAAATGGTAATGCTCACTTTTATAAGAATTGTGAGTCAGAAAACAGCAACTTAGGCGTGATTAACTGAACAAAAACTTAACGAAAGGCCAATTAAAAACCAACTAAAAAACACAACACCCATAAAAGGTACAAACGTTACACTATGTTTCCTTGTTAATTAATAAATACACTTAAAAATCAATACACTAAATACATTGCGCTACATTAAAAGCACAGGTGAAATCAAACTAATGGACTTTGTAATTAAATGTAATTAACTCAACAATGTACCTTTAACCGGTAATTTAACAAGTTAATCACAGTAGGTTATTAAAACCGTAAAACTAGATGTTAATTGATAACTATATTTATGCGCTTTGAGTAATTAATTAGTCTGATTTAACGCATATATAGCTTTTAAAGGAGAGATTTTTTATTCAGCCAAGATTAAACAAGTAAATTATTCACCAATTTAATGAAGCAATGATTGCCTCAAACCTAGTAGTACACTTAATTAACCAAACACCATTGATGCATTTTTCGAAATTAAAAAGAGAAAGTAAAAATTACAAAAGGCAGGAGTGCTAAGTGCTAGCTAAAATGATGTGAGTGTACGAAGTACTCTTATTGTAGGCTTAATCTTCTTGCGCTAAAGCTAACCCTCTGCGGATTTAGCTTTTCTGCGCCAAGAAATAAAAAGTAACGCTTAACTTAAAGAGAGTAAGCACAACTAAACTGATCTCAACCAGAATGCTTATCTCCCTGCTGCAAATTAAGCGAGCTACTTAATAAGCAATATAAGCAATGGCATGTTTAGTAAGTAACGTAAAAATAATAATATACCGAGTTGCTTTGCTGTGTTACCTCATCGGTTACGTTAAGGATTAATTTCCACAGCATATTTTTTTCAGCGCAAATACCTACCATAGTTTCACTTTGCCAAGTGTTGCCATGGCGCTTAAATTGCTGAGGAATATACCCCATATACATAGTTACGCCTTCAAGTTTTGCATTCGTAATAACATGCCCTTTAGGTAACTCGGCAAATATGGAGAATGGTGTTTCAGGGGATAAATCACCATCGCTAAGCCACACTTTAACGCCATTTGGAAAAGTACAGGCTAAACCGGCTTCGCAAGCAAGGTTTTTTAATTGTTGTGTATCGCTGGTTTTTGAATAATCACACGCAACTAAAAAAATTAGTAAAAAAAACAAACATACTCTATATATATACATGTGGCAGGTACTCACAATCCAAAAAATAATGGCTGGCACTAATTTAATAGTCACAAGGTCAAATCACACTTTTATTACAAATAACGTACAATTCACCTCAAAAAGTAAACAGCAAGCTAGTAAAGTTTGATTGATGTCATAATATTATGTAATTGACCTATCTTTTTTAAGCCAAAAATTTTATCATTTCAACCGCAAAAAAATAAGGGTTTCTCGAGTCTGTTTTCTAAAATAATCGTATTTTTAATGTTTTAGATGGCAAGCTTGTGAAGTAATAGTAGGCCCCACTTTTTTTAGGTGGGTAATTCATTTCTAAACGCATTTATTGCAGCGGAAGCCAGAAAATGAGCCAGACAGTAGCATCACACACTGAGTACAACTATAAAGTTGTACGCCAATTCGCTATTATGACAGTGATTTGGGGCATCGTTGGCATGAGTATTGGGGTTCTGATTGCTGCCCAACTAGCTTGGCCAGCACTTAACTTTGATACACCATGGTTAACATACTCTCGACTTCGTCCGTTACACACGAACGCAGTTATTTTCGCATTTGGTACAAGTGCACTTTTTGCGACGTCTTATTACGTCGTTCAACGTACCTGTCAAACGCGCCTTCTTTCAGATAAATTAGCAGCTTTTACCTTTTGGGGTTGGCAGCTTGTTATTGTGCTTGCTGTTATTACACTACCTTTGGGTATTACAAGTTCTAAAGAATATGCAGAACTTGAGTGGCCAATTGATATTTTAATAGCCGTTGTATGGGTAACTTATGCCGTAGTATTTATGGGCACAATCGCAAAGCGTAAAGTGTCTCATATATATGTAGCTAACTGGTTCTATGCTGGCTTTATCATTACGGTTGCTGTACTTCATATTGTAAACAGTATGGCTGTACCTGTGTCGTTAACTAAATCGTATTCCATTTATGCTGGTGCAGTTGATGCAATGGTACAGTGGTGGTACGGACACAATGCCGTTGGCTTTTTATTAACAGCTGGCTTTTTAGGTATGATGTATTACTTTGTACCAAAACAAGCAGGCCGTCCGGTTTACTCTTACCGCTTATCAGTGGTTCACTTTTGGGCGCTTATTTCGCTTTATATTTGGGCAGGCCCTCATCACCTTCACTACACTGCGCTTCCTGATTGGACGCAAAGTTTAGGTATGGTTATGTCTATTATCCTATTCGTTCCATCTTGGGGTGGCATGATTAACGGTATTATGACGTTGTCTGGTGCATGGCATAAGCTTCGTACTGACCCTATTTTACGTTTCTTAGTTGTTTCATTATCTTTTTACGGTATGTCTACGTTTGAAGGCCCAATGATGGCAATTAAATCTGTAAACGCGCTTTCTCATTACACCGACTGGACTGTAGGACACGTTCACTCAGGTGCATTAGGTTGGGTTGCAATGATATCTATCGGCGCTATTTACCACTTAATCCCTGCGCTATTCTCGCAAGGTCGTATGTACAGCGTTAAATTAATTAACACACATTTTTGGTTACACACTGTTGGTGTTGTTTTATACATAGTAGCAATGTGGATCTCAGGTGTAATGCAAGGTCTAATGTGGCGTGCAGTTAACTCTGATGGCACATTAATGTATAGCTTTGTACAGTCTTTAGAGGCGTCTCATCCTTTCTATGTTATACGCTTTATTGGTGGTGTGTTCATCGTAGTAGGTATGCTAGTTATGGCTTATAACGTTTATCGTACAGTGGCAGCGAAGAACGATTCGCTGCAATTAGACGAACAAGCACAATTAGCATAACGGAGTGAGATAATGAGCAATAAAAATTCACAAAACAAACACGAAATAGTCGAAAAAAACATTGGCCTTATGGCTATCTTGACCGTTTTCGCAATTAGCTTTGGTGCATTAGTTGAAATTACTCCGCTAATGTTTCAAGACGATACAACTAAGCCAGTTGACGGACTACGTCCGTTAACGGCACTTGAAATGGAAGGCAGAGATCTATATGTACGTGAGGGTTGTTCAAACTGTCACTCACAAATGATCCGCCCTTTTCGTGACGAAGTTGAGCGTTATGGCCACTATTCGGTTGCCGGTGAATCTGTTTGGGATCACCCTTTCCTTTGGGGATCTAAGCGTACTGGCCCTGACCTAGCGCGTGTAGGCAAGCGTTATTCTGATGACTGGCATTATGCTCACTTAGTTGACCCACGTGCTGTGGTTCCTGAGTCGAACATGCCAGGCTTTCCTTGGTTAGCAGAGAATACGCTTGATACAAGCCTGACTCTGAATAAACTTAAAATTTTCCGTGATACATTTGGAATCGATAGCCGTACTGACCGTTACGATGGTTTAGGTTACGGTAGTGATGAAGAATTAATCGCCGATGTTGCTAAAGTTGATGCAATGAATGACGGTAAAGGTGCAACAGAAATGCAAGCCCTTATCGCTTATTTGCAACAACTTGGCACCCACTTGAAGTAACTAATTATGGATTATGGGACATACAGAGGCATTTTAACTCTGGTAATTTTAGTACTATTTATTGTGATTGTTGCTTGGGCATATAGCAAGCGTAGTAAAACACGTTTTAAAGACGCTGCTAATGTTATTTTCGAAGATGAAATAAAACACAACAATACGCTCTCTAACGAGGAAAAGGGGTCTGAGAAATGACTAGCTTTTGGAGTATTTGGGTTATTGTATTAACCCTATCATGTTTGTTCATTTTATTTGGTTTACTCGTGTGGAATTTAAAAAACTACACTGGTGTACCTGAAGGTGAAAGCTGTGGACATGAATATGATGGAATTGAAGAGCTAAATAACCCACTACCAAAGTGGTGGACTTACATGTTCTTTGCAACATTTATTTGGTCTGTTTATTACTTAGCAGCTTACCCAGGTTTAGGTAACTGGGAAGGATTAGGTAAGTGGACTAGTTCTAACCAAGGTATTACTTCTTTAGCTGAATCTAAAGAAGCAGTAAAACTTGCTAAAGAAGAAGGTCGCTTTGTAAAACTGGACGCTGAGTACCGCGTTGCAGATGCACGTTTTGGCCCTATTTTTAATGAGTTGGCACAAATACCTGTAATAAAATTGGTTGAGTCTAAGTTTGAAGGTGACGCAGCACAGCAAGTTGCACTTGAAAATGGTGAAAAACATGCCGAAACACAAGGTCAGCTAGCAATTGAGATTGGCCAACGTCTTTTTGCACAAAACTGTTCTCAGTGTCATGGTTCTGACGCACGTGGTGGTACTGGCTTTCCTAACCTAACTGATAATGATTGGTTATATGGCGGCACACCCGATAAAATTAAAGAAACATTACTTTACGGACGTATAGCTGCAATGCCACCTTGGGGTGCTGCATTAGGTGAGCAAGGCGTTAAAGAAATGACCGCTCATGTACTTAGCCTTTCAGGTCGTACTGTAAACCAAAAAGACGCTGCTGCCGGCGAAGCTAAGTGGGCTATGTGTGCTGCATGTCATGGTGCTGACGGTAAAGGCTCTGTTGCACACAACTTACCCTTTGGTGCACCTAACCTAACCGACAACGTTTGGTTATATGGTGGTTCTCAACGTGCTGTTGAAGAAACACTTAACCATGGTCGTGCCGGTGTAATGCCAGCGTGGAAAGATATTTTAGGTGAAGATAAAATACACCTACTAACGGCTTACGTTTACAGCTTATCTCAAGCTAAATAGTTACACCGTTAACGAATATTTAATCTTTTAAATTCAATAGATTAATCCAGATCAAAAAAGCCTCCACTCGGAGGCTTTTTTTTAGTCTTTTACAAATATTTATTATAGTATAGCCGCATCTTCATTTTATTTTAGAGTAACTATGCAACCTACTCCGTGGTATAAAAATTTTTGGCCTTGGTTTTTAATCTTTTTTCCCTCTGCTGCAATTATTGGCTGCATTAGCTTATTCTTTACCGCCATAGGCAATGGCCCTGATATGGTGGTAGATGACTACTATAAAAAAGGCAAAGCAATTAACTTAGAGCTTACTAAGTTTGATAAGGCAAAAGCTTTATACTTACATGGCGAGCTGAATGTTACCAGTGAGCGCGTTGGTTTTAAATTTACCAAAGGCGATACGAGCAACATACATGCATTAAAACTGTCGTTTTATCATCGTACAATTAAAGCGCATGACTTTGAAGCCACGCTAACGCCTAATGCTAATCAAGAATTTACCGCATTACTTGACGGGTTTACCGACGGTGCTTATTCGGTATTTATTGAGCCTATTGATGGTAGCTGGAAGCTAAAAGAAAACATTACCTTACCAACCACCCTTGCTGTTTTAGTTACGCCTAATTATAAGTAGTATTTAGTATGTCTATAAATTGCTTTCATTGCCTTGAAAGTGTACCTAACGGGTTTAGCGCACACGTAGTAATTGATAATAAATCTCAGCCAATGTGTTGCATTGGCTGCCAAGCCGTTGCGCAAAATATTATTGATCAAGGCATGACCGACTATTATAAATATCGTACCGTTCAAGCTGGTAAAGTAGAGCAGTTAGTACCAGAGCAACTCGCCTTTATTAAAAGCTACGACAACGAAGATATTCAAGACGAATTTATAACTACCAATGACAACTTCTCAGAAGTATTGCTCAGCGTAGAAGGTATAACCTGCGCAGCTTGTGCATGGCTTATAGAAAAGCAATTACTCAGTTTAAAAACAGTAAAGCGTGTTGATGTTAATACCTCAACTAACCGCGCTATGGTGCAATGGGATAAAACCGCCACCCCATTGAGCGAAATTATTACTAGCCTTGCTAAAATTGGCTATAAAGCCTATCCGTTTCAGTCAGACTTAGAAGCACAGCAAAAACAGCAAACCGCAAAAGCCTATATTCGCCGCTTAGGTGTAGCCGGTTTAATGACCATGCAAGTAATGATGTTTGCATTTGCTATGTACTTTGGCATGTTCTCCGGTATGGACAGTAATTTTGAGCAGTATTTTAGGTGGATCAGCTTAGTACTTGCCTCTCCGGTTATTTTATATAGCGCACTGCCCTTTTTAACTAATGCTATAAATGGCTTAAAAGCAAAACAACTCAATATGGATTTACCTGTCTCGCTGGCTATTTTTGGTGCATTTGGTGCTAGTTGTTACGCTACATTTATGCAAGTGGGTGAGGTGTACTTTGAATCGGTATGTATGTTTACCTTTTTATTGTTATTAGGTAAATACCTAGAATTTAGAGCACGTTTAAAAGCCAGTGAATTTACCGCTAACTTACAAAAGTTATTGCCACTAACCGCCCGTACTCTCGATGCAAATGGGCAAGAACATATTATTGCCGCTAAAAAGCTTAAATTAAACGATATTATTCTAATTAAAGCCGGCGAAACTATTCCTGCCGATGGTATTTTAATTAAAGGTAAAACCAGCGTTGATGAATCAATGATGACCGGAGAGCACCTACCGGTTAATAAGTTTATTAATCACAGTGTTTACGCCGGCACAGTCAATCATGACGGCATTATTGAAATAAAAATCAATAAAATAGGCCAAAGCACGCTGCTAAATCAAATAATTCGTCTACAACACAATGCACTTACCAAACGCCCTAAACTAGTAGAAATTACAGATAAAGTTGCTCAGTGGTTTGTGGCTGTGTTACTTATATTTGCATCGGTAACCGCATTTGGCTGGTATCAAATTGCCCCTGATCAAGCATTTTGGATCACTATTTCTGTACTCGTGGCTACGTGTCCTTGCGCGCTAAGTTTAGCTATTCCAACCGCATTAACCTGTTCGGTAGCCAACCTTACTCGTAAAGGTATTTTAATAAAACAAGCGCATGTGCTCGAAACTCTATCTAAAATCACTTTATTCGCATTTGATAAAACCGGCACGCTAACCCAAGGACGCTTTAGCTTAGATGCGGTCGATATACTCAGCGAAGAGTACACTAAAAATCAAGTGCTTGAGATTGCAGCCCAACTAGAGAGCTATTCAGAGCACCCAATTGCCCGTGCGTTTAGCCAATATAAAGTACCAGGGCATAAACTTAACGACATTCAATTACATCCAGGCAAAGGGATCAGCGCACAGTACAACGACACTCATTATGCTATTGGTAAAAGTGGCTGGTTTAATAGCAAAAAAACTAACGCGCAAGCAACTTTGTATATTAATCAGCAACCTATTGCCCGTTTTTACTTTGTCGATAAAATAAAAGATGATGCGAGTACGTTAATTAACGCTCTACACACACATAAGTTAACGTGTCATATGCTTACTGGCGATGCGTCTGATGCGGGGCAACGTATAGCTAAAAAGCTTAAATTACACAGCGTGCAATCGGGCTGTAGCCCTAAAGACAAACAAACAGCGGTTGAGCAATGGTCAACACAAGGTGAAGTGGTTGCCATGGTAGGTGATGGGGTAAACGACAGCCCAGTATTTGCCAGCGCGCACTTATCAATCGCCATGGAAACTGGGGCCGATATTTCAAAAAATAGCGCCGATGTGGTTTTGCTCAATAGCGATTTAGCCTCAATCGAGCACCTATTAATAGTTGCCAAAAAAACTAGGCGTATTATTAAACAAAACTTAACTTTGTCTTTATTGTATAATGGCTCAATATTACCGTTAGCTGCAATGGGGCTGGTAGCGCCTTGGATGGCTGTTATTGGTATGTCGACCAGCTCAATTATTGTGATATGCAACTCATTAAGGCTGTTAAAGTTATGAGCATAATTTACATTTTAGTTCCTATCGCTATTTTATTTGTACTAATAGCTATAGGAGTATTTTTTTGGGCAGTAAAAGGCGAGCAATTTTCTGATTTAAATAAACAAGGCCATAGTATCTTGTTTGAAGATGACAAAGAGCAGCATAACAAAAGTAATGATTGACCCTATTTTTGTCAGTGCTTTTTTTATGGGCCTAATTGGCAGCGGCCATTGCATTGCAATGTGTGGTGGCATAGCCAGCTCATTGCAATTAGCCAGTAATAAACGCCAAACTCTCATTTACTCTTTTGCTTATAATATAGGCCGAGCGCTGAGTTACATGCTTGCAGGCGCATTAGTGGCAGGCATTAGCAGTAAATTTGCCACGCAAAACTCTGTTTTTGCATTATCACTGTCTTTTATAGCAGGCATTTTTATGTTGTTGGTAGGGGTATATATAATGCGCTTAGCAGCTACCTTACAATGGCTCGAAAAAGTAGGTAAAACCTTAGTTTGGCAACACCTAGTTAAATTTAATAAATATTTAATGCCGATTAACTCGCCATTTAAAGCACTTGGATACGGCGCTTTATGGGGCTGGTTACCCTGTGGTTTAGTTTATTCAGCACTTACTTGGGCCATGACCAGCGCAAATGCGCTTGATGGTGCATTAGTAATGCTGTGTTTTGCACTAGGTACATTTCCCGCGATGATCACAATAGGCGTTAGTGCAAAAAAACTGAGCACCCTATTTAATCACCCTTGGACGCGAATAATATTAGGCAGCGTAATAATTTGGTATGGTATTTATTTACTGATCATTGCAACAGATAAGCTTGTGCATTAACATTGATCATATTGTGGCTTGAATTTTAACGGATTGAATTTATGGATTTTTCTCAAGGTCGTGCTAAAAGTAATTGTGCTATTAGCTGTAATAACTGCAGTATCAGCCAGTTATGCCTACCCTTCTCTCTTAATGGTCAAGAAATGGATAAGCTTGACGAAATAATCGAGCGCAAAAAACCATTACACAAAGGCGACTTTTTGTTTGAGTCGGGCGCGCCATTAAACGCTATTTATGCTGTTCGTTCGGGTTCGTTTAAATCTTATACTTTATCTGAGCAAGGCGATGAGCAAATTACAGGTTTTCATTTAGCCGGTGACTTAGTTGGTTTTGATGCAATAAGTAAAATGATGCACCAAAGCTTTTCACAAGCGTTAGAAACATCTATGGTATGCGAAATTCCGTTTGATACCCTTGACGAGTTAGCAGGCAGACTCCCTAAGTTACGCCAACAAATAATGCGCTTAATGAGTAGCGAAATTACCTATGACCAAGAAATGCTGTTACTGCTTAACAAAAAATCTGCCGAGCAACGCTTAGCCAGCTTTATTTTTAACTTATCTGAACGCTTTGGTGAGCGTGGTTTTTCTCGTAAAGAATTTCGCTTTACCATGACCCGCGGCGAAATAGGCAATTACTTGGGTTTAACCGTTGAAACAATTAGCCGTTTATTGAGTCGCTTTCAAAAAGCCGATTTAATAAAAGTTGAAGGCAAATTTATTACTATTTTAGATAACGATGCACTGGCCAAAGCAGCTGCAATAGTAAAGCCCCGCTAATTAGCCTACTTACGTTGTAATATTCAAACCATTTAATCCATTCGATTAAATGGTTTGATCTAGAACAATAATATTTGTGCTATCCCTTTCACTGTGCTCTATTTACGTTACACTCAAGGTACACCCGTAAAGTGAATGGAGCTTGCACATGAACACGATTAAACGCATTCTTGCGGTTATTGACCCCACCAAAGACGACCAGCACGGTTTAGCTCGTTCGATTGATTTAGCTAAAAAATCTGGTGCGAGTATTACCGCCTTTATGACGGTTTACGACTTTTCTTATGAAATGACTACAATGCTCTCTGGCGAAGAGCGCGAAGCTATGCGCAAAGCCGTGTTAAACGACCGCGAGCTTTGGTTAAAAGATTTAGTATCGCCTTATCAAAATGTTAATATTGATACACAAGTTGTTTGGCACAATCGCCCTTACGAAGCCATTATTAATACCGTTATTGAGCAAAAATTTGACCTTGTTATTAAAGGCACTCATCAACACAGTACACTTAAAGCCGTTATTTTCACCCCAACCGACTGGCATTTAGTACGAAAATGTCCATCTCCGGTTTTATTTGTAAAACAAATGGCATGGCCTGCAAATGGCAACATTTTAGCGGCTGTTAATGCAGTGAGCGAAAACGAGCAACACTTAGCGCTTAATAAACGTATTATTAAAGACGCACAATTTTTAGCAGAACTGGCCAACGCCCAACTAAACTTGGTGAACGCCTATCCTGCTACACCAATTAATATTGCCATAGAAATACCTGAATTTAACCCTGGCATTTATAACGAGTCGGTTAAAAAACATCATCATCAATCTACTAATGCACTGGCTGATGAGTTTAATTTACCCCCTGAGCAGTGCTTTATTGAAGAGGGTTTGCCTGAGGACGTTATTCCCGATGTAGCAAAACGTTTAAACAGCGAGTTGGTGGTTATTGGCACTGTAGGGCGTACTGGTTTAAGCGCGGCCTTAGTAGGCAATACTGCAGAGCATGTAATTGATAGCCTAGATTGCGATGTATTGGCACTCAAACCCGATGGTTATATAAGCCCACTCGCAAAAGATTAAATTTTGTTACCGGGCATTTTAAGTATATAATGCGCCCCTTTATTTTTAGCAAATAACTTTGCCGTATTGTTTAATAAGGGGGCGTAATTGTCTCATTCAGATCAAGCTAAAGCTCAATTTAACTTAACCAAGCTTCAAAAGCGTTTACGCCGCCAAACAGGTCAAGCCGTCATGGACTTTAACATGATTGAAGAAGGCGACCGCATTATGGTGTGCTTATCTGGTGGCAAAGATAGCTACACTATGCTCGACATGCTGCAACACTTAAAACGTGTAGCACCGATTAAGTTTGAGCTATTTGTTGTTAACTTAGATCAAAAGCAACCTGGCTTTCCTGAGCACGTTTTACCCCAGTATCTAGATAAACTAAATGTTGAATACAAAATTGTAGAAGAAGACACCTACAGCATAGTGACCGATATTATTCCTGAAGGTAAAACGACTTGTTCACTTTGTTCGCGCCTGCGCCGGGGTATTTTATACCGTACTGCTAAAGAGTTAGGTGCAACTAAAATTGCGCTTGGCCATCATCGCGATGACATGATAGAAACCCTATTTTTAAATATGTTTTACGGCGGCAAACTTAAAAGTATGCCAGCTAAGCTAATGAGCGATAACGGTGAACATATGGTTATTCGCCCACTTGCATACTGTAAAGAAAGCGATATTAGCCAATATGCGTTTGTACAGGGCTACCCTATTATTCCGTGTAACTTATGTGGCTCGCAAGAAAACCTACAGCGTAAACACACAAAAGATATGTTAGCTAAGTGGGACGCTGAGCACCCAGGTCGTATAGAAAGTATTTTTACCGCTATACAGAACGTTGTACCGTCGCATTTAGCAGATAACCAGTTATTTGATTTTACTAATTTGCAAACTGGCGAAGTAATTGATGGTGGCGATATTGCCCTAGACAAACCAGATATTCCAAAAGTGCCAATTAATAGCTTACAAGATGAAGATGCCAGCACAGAAGTGGTTACTATTAATCTGAGCTAACTTAAAGGTTATATATAAAAAGGGTTTGCCATGGCAACCCCTTTTTATTACCCCCACCTAAAAGCTTAATCATTCAAGCTTTAAACGCTCATATAAACCAGATGCCCTAGACACACTTTTATTCATTGCCAGTAACAATACTTTTTTATCTGCCACCAGCTCAAAGGTATTTTTAGCACGCGTTATGCCGGTATACACTAACTGCCTATTTATCCCCATGCGGGCTTGTTTTAGCGGCGGCAATACCATGGCGGTGTAGCTAAACTCTGATCCTTGTGATTTATGTATAGTCATTACATATACTTTGTCGTGCGCAGGTAAGCGTGCTGCCGAAAACGCCCGTTGATTCCCCTGCTCGTCTATAAATAGTGCTTTAAGCTGGCCGCTTTCATCGGGCATTAAAATACCAATGTCGCCATTAAACAACTTAAGCTGATAATCGTTTTGGCTTACCATTATTGGCATACCGGTATAATGGCGCTGATTCGGGCTTAGGGTAATAAGTCCTTGTTGTTGCAAAACGCGCTCAATACGCTGATTTAAACTATTAACTCCGTAATCACCTTCACGCACCGCGGCCAGTAACTGATAACTTGCAAAGGCTTTATGCACCTCTGCAACGCTTGCACCTTGAGCAATTAAACTAAGGTAATGTGTGTATTTACTTGCAGCGCTTTTAACCAATTTTTCGATAGGTTTAGCTATAAAGTCGTAATCTAAAATCACATCCTTAAAACGCCCCTCAACACTTTCTTGCTCAACGTAATTTAAAACACCTGTGTTATTGGTATTTACCGCTAACGCAAGTTGACCAATACCACTTTGTGCATCAAAGCGGTAGCTGTGTTGTAAAAATGCAATGCAATCGGCAAGTTTAAACGCGCTATTACTTTGCGCTATTAACTTAGCCTCGCCGTTAAAGCATAAATTATTTAGCTCATCGCATCGTGCAGGTGAATAACCAGGTGTTTGCCCCAGTGCTAACCCTTGGCATAAGTCGCTCATTACGCTGCCGGTGTCTACCGAGGCCAGCTGATCTTTATCACCTAAGAGTATTAACCGTGCATGTGCAGGTAATGCCTCAATTAGTTTTGCCATCAGCGATAAGTCGACCATTGAGGCTTCATCTATAATCAACACATCTAAATGCAGTGGATTCGCTTTGTTGTGCCTAAACTTATTGGTAAAGGGTTTTACCCCTAATAACCGGTGAATAGTTTGCGCACTTTCGGGGATTAACGTTTTAATATCAGCGGGTATATTAGTGAGCTTATCTTTAGCGCCTAAAATTGATCCGCTTAAGCGCGCTGCGGCTTTACCTGTGGGTGCCACCAGCTTAATACTCAGCGGTGCGGTTTTGTAAAGCGACTGTAAAATGGCGAGCAACTTAGTCACTGTGGTCGTTTTACCAGTACCTGGGCCGCCAGTAATAACGCTAAAACCTTTGGTGGCTGCAATAGCACAGGCTACTTTTTGCCAATCGGTGGTAATGTTTGCATCGGGTGTAAAATATTCATTAAGTAGCGCAGCTAATAACTCATTATTTATATTAAGTTTACGCTCGCTCATTGTTAGTAAACGGCTCGCTAATGTTTGCTCGTATCCGGCAAGGCGCGCAAAATAAAGGCGTTGATTAAACAGTTGCAGTGGTTTGTTGTCTCCAACGCTTGTATGGTTTTGTAAATAGCTAAGCACCTGCTCATAATTAAACCCTTCACTAAACGGGCTTAGCTTATCTGGCACGCTCCCTTGTGCTTTACTAAAGTCGCTGCGGCGTAAATTAAAAGGGTTACTCCAATCAACCTCGTTTAAGGTTAAACAACTATGCTGGCTTTGCTGCGATAAACACAGTAATAGCACCAGGTAAAACATTTCATTGTGCATGTTTTCGCTATCGCTGTTACTTTTACTGAGCATTTCAGCTAACTTTACATCCACAATGCGAATGCGGTTTTCGCTAAGTAAATAAGTAAGTAAAGGTACTGCTGTGCTTAAAGTAGGGTTTTGCTCATTTAGCTCAAGCTCCTGCTCTAACCCTTGATCAAACTCTTGATCAAACTCTTGATCAAAAAGGCCCGGTTGATTATTTAGTTCACTCATAACATGGCTCCTTGGCTAAACAAGCCATCTAAAATAGTCACTTGCTCAGTGGTAAGCTTTTTAAAGTACACACCTTGCCCAGCTGGCATGCCACGTAAAAAGGTGTAATACACGCCGCCTAAATGAGTTTCAACTGAGTAATCAGCTATACGCTGTTTTAGCAAACGATGCAGCGCTACGGTGTAAATTAAATACTGTAAATGGTACTGGTGGCTACTCATGGCTTGCTCAAGCATATCGTGCTCGTAATCAGCAGCGTTACTACCTAAGTAATTAGATTTATAATCTAAAATATAATATTTACCTTGGTGGCAAAATATTAAATCGATAAAACCTTTTAACAGCCCTTTTACGTGGCTAAATTCGAGCTTACTGTGCTCAAAACCAAAATGTTTTATAAGAATTTCATTAAGCTGCGGCGCACTTAAACTTTTAAGCGGTAAGTTAAACTCCATTTCTACTAGGCAATCGCTTGGCGCTAGTTGGCTTAAGCTCAGGCCATTACTATTAACTAAAGAGCTGTTACCTGAGATATTATTACCTGAGGTACTATTACCTGAGGCATCAGCATTAACATTGCTATCGCCATTAAGCGGGCAAGCAAGAACGTCTAATATCCACTGCTGAGTAACATCTTGCCAGTGTTCACTAATATGGTACTTCTCTAGGCTGCGTTTAATAACGTCTGCTAAATTGTGCTCTTTATTAACTGGGTGCTCTATTGGGCTAGTAAAATCTATTTGCTCAAAAATTTCGTGTAAACAACTCCCCGGTTTTGCCCCTTTAGGAAAGCTATACGCAGAAGGTGCTTCGTCTTCTTGTACGGCAAATTCATCTTTTTCATGATCCTCATCACTGCGCCCAGGCGCTAGGTGGTCGATATGCTTTTTAAAGCTCAGCGCACTAAAGCTAGTTGCTCGCCAATTACGCTCAATATTGGCTGTTACATTATTTATACTCAATGTTTGCTGAGCATCAACGTTATTATTAAAGCTTAAAGTACCTTGAGCTAATAAATCCTCTGAGGTGAATTGCTGATAATCCATACCTGTATGCTCGCTGCAAAAATCGGCTAAATGGTTACGCCAAATTTGACTGCTCGTAATTTCAAGCCCTGCAAATAACACATGCCCCAGGGCGCTGCTTTGTATTGCCAAACGGCTACTTTGCCCCTGGCCAATGTTATACATGCCAATAGCACAAAAGTGTACCGCGCGAGTGAGTGCTACATACAGTAAGCGTAAATCTTCGGCAAGGCGCTCTTGCTCTGCTTTTTGCAGTGCGTCATCCCCTTTACTTAAATCGTAAATTAGTGTGCCATTATTATGATACAGCGCTTCTTTTGTTTCACGATAGCCACTAGCAAAGGGCATAAATACCAGCGGATACTCAAGCCCTTTTGAGGCGTGCATAGTCACTATTTTAACTAAATTAGCGTCACTCTCTAGGCGTACTTGCACTGTTTCGCCATCTTGCTGGCTTACCTTTTGTGCAAACCAGCGCAGTAAACGCAGTGTGCCCTCAAGCTCAATTTGTTTTTGCTGTAGTATTTCGCCAAGGTGCCTAAAGTCGGTAAGCCAGCGCTCAACGTTGTAGCCTAAGCCTTGCCATTTAGCACTAAGTTGATTGTGGCTCATTAAGCGCTCAAGCATTGCCATAGCGCCTTGCTTGTTCCAAATATGGTTAAGTTGCGCAAAAAAGTTTAAGTGCTCTTGCCATTGTGCCTCGTCATCTGCCAGTGCATATATTTCGTTATAGCTTAAACAAAATAACGGCCCTGCTAACACCCCACGTAATAGCGACTCATCATACTGGCCATGCAACGCAGTTAAAAAATTAAGTAAGTGATGGCTAAGCTCTTGGCTAAACACACTCTCGCGCGATAAATACACGCTGGCAATTTTAGCGTTGCTTAAGGCCTTTTTCATTATTTGCGCCTCAACACGGTCACGCACTAATATACAAATATCTGCAGCGCTTACTGGCTGTTCACCAATACAGGCTCGCCCTTGCTCGGCCTGCGTTAGTAAAGTGACTATTTTATTGGCAAAAAAGGTGGCTAAGTGCTGCTGCCCAATGGCTTTGCCTGTCGGCTTGTTTTTTTCATCTGCGGCGGTGTCGCTAAATACACAAAATTCAAACGCAGTGGCTGCTTGTCCGTCAATCAAAAACGACTCGTCAGCTTTTTTACCTTTAGCTGCTACTGCATTAAACGGTATGGCATCGTTATAAATAAAACTGTTAGCGTGCTTACCAAATAAGCTGTTTACGCTGCTTACTACATCGCTGCTAGATCGAAAGTTAGTGCCTAGCGTAAATTGCTGCTGTTTTTGCACCGCTTCCTTGGCACCAATATAGGTAAAAATGTCTGCGCCCCTAAAACCATAAATAGCTTGTTTAGGATCGCCAATCATCGCCAGTGTAGTGTGCTCTTGCTGGTAAATTTTACTAAAAATACCATACTGAATCGGATCGGTATCTTGAAACTCATCTATCATAGCCACCGGAAACAACTGAGCAATTTTTTGCGCCAGTACATTGCCTTGCTCGTTATTTAATGCACTGTGTAAATTGCTAAGTAAATCATCTGGGGTGATCACGCTTTGCTCTTGCTTGCGCTTTATTACGGCTGCTTTTACCCACTTTGCCGCATGCTGCACTACAGCAATTGCTAGCCCTTGGTTTATGGTGTTATTAAGTGCTGCCAGTTGGTCAAATTCAGTTAATAGCGGATGTGTAAATAGCGGCTGATTTTTTTTATAGTTACTTATATCGCTTAAGTTTTCACTGCTCCATACCTCAAACGAATACTTGCTAGTACCAAATTCAAAAAACAAATCGCCGCCTAAACAAAAGGCTTCAAGTGCTGCAAGGCTGCCTTTGCGCCCTGGCGTTTTAGAACCACTTAAGCCCGAGCCTTTAATCGCAGCTATAAACTCTTGCTCTAATACCGCTTTTTTAAATGCAGGTACACGGATTATGTACTCGTCACGCGCTTGCCATACATCATCTAAGTTTACTTGCGGGGTTATTTGCGCATTCGCTTTATTTAAAATACTCGACACTTTGCCAAATAAAGCTTCTGGCGCGGCAAACACGCCTAAAATAGCATCGGTTTTTTCTTTATTGAGTGGATATACAAAGGCGCGCCAAAAATCTTTAATGGTTTCGAGCAATATGTCGCGCTCATCCAAAATAAACTCTAAGTTAAACGCCACACCCGACTCAAACGCGTGTTGTTTTAACATGCGCTGACAAAAGCCATGAATGGTAAAAATAGCCGCTTCGTCCATCGATTTAGCCGCTGCATCGAGTAAATCAAAGGCGCGGTGTTTATCATCAACGGCAGCTATAACTCCTGCTATAAGCTCATCTTTTGGGTCTTGCCCAAGAAGTGCATCGCGCGCGGTGATGATACGATTACGCACGCGGTCTTTAATTTCTTGCGTGGCAGCATCGGTAAAAGTTACCACCAGTATTTGCTCAACGCTTAGCGGCTTATTTAATAGCGAGTTTGCATCATCGGCTATTTGCATTCCCAATAAGTAACGTAAATATAGGCCAGTAATTGTATACGTTTTACCCGTACCGGCACTGGCTTCAATTAAGCTTTGCCCTGTTAGTGGCATAGTAAGTGGATTAAGCGCTTGCATGGTCACTCTCCTTAGCGTGTGCAAATAACGGGGCGAGTAATTTATCGCTCCACTGTATAAACTCGTCTTGGCAATCGTTAAGCGATTGTACCGTTAAGCGAATATAGGGGTTTTCGCCCTCGCCTCGCCCTATGTATTGCGGGCTAAATTTACTCATGGCTTTTGCTATATCGCCGCCGCTTTTTACGTACTCGTAGCCACTTACCGGAAAAAACGCCACGGGCTCGTTGCGCAGTGCTTTGTATAACTCAAACCAATCAAGTAACAATGCATCGGCATCGGTTTTACTTATTGGCGCAAAGGTAGCTTGTTTATCAAGCCCAAGTATTAGCGTTTCTACTTGTTGCTCCATACTTTGCGCTACTAGGTGATAAATAAAGCCTTTAATTAAATCTTTCGCTTTTATACTAGCGCTGCGATAAAACACTTGTTTTTGCAAATAAATATGGTTTAACCAGCCTTCTATTTTAGTGTTTTCTAGTTCGAGGGCTACCTCTATAGGGTCGCTTTTGCCCCCTTTAATTTGCTCTTTCACTTGCCCTGCCAATGCGTCTACTCGGTGCTGCATGCTCTCAAATATTAAGCTACCTACGTTGGCTTGTGGTAGTTCGCCGCGTTGCAATATTTGTTCTGTACTAAGTGGCAGCTCGTTAATGTTGGCTTCGAGTATTTCATCAAGGTAAAAATAGCGGCGCAATGCGTCTAGGCTAAAGGGCTCTTCGTCTTTTACTACTTCGTTAAATTGCGGTAATCGCAATCCTAAACTTTGTTGATAAAAGCTTTCTTGGGCGTTGCAAACACTGCGAATAAACACATCGAGCTCTAACTGCTCAGGCGGTGTTGCATTAAGCGCGCTCACGACTTGTGGGGTTATTGACTCACTTGGCAGCCAAATTGGATTATAGCTGTGGTTGCTCAGCACAGTGTTTGCTTGCTCATTGGCTAAATAATAATGGCTATTAAAGGGCTGTAAATGCTGCTGGCTAATTAAACACTCTGGCAGTGTTTTTTCGCTGTCGTCGCTTAATGCAAAGCTACGCCCAATATATTCTAGCAACTCGCTCACAAGGGTTGATGGCATGCGCGGTTGGTTGTCAAAACACGAGCGACCAATGTAACTCATGTATAAGTTATCGCGGGCACTGAGTAGCGCTTCTAAAAATAAGTAACGATCATCTAATTTACGTGATCGGTCACCTTTTTGTTTTTTAGAATAAGGCACTAAGTCAAAACCAATCGGCTGTACGTTACGCGGGTAGTCGGCATCATTCAAACCCAGCATACACACCACTTTAAATGGCACGGCGCGCATTGGCATTAGGGTACAAAAGTTAACTTGCCCCACTAAAAAGCGCTGCCCTACGCCTTTTTCTTGAATGCCTTGTTTAATTAAGTAACTAACAATACGCTGCGACACCGCTTTGCTGTAATCACCATTATTATGATGCTTTTGTAACTCTTCGAGCACGTTTTGCAGCACCAATAAATCCCAGCTGTCGTCGCTTTCGCTCTCGTAAATTGCACTAAGCAACTCGCTTAAAACATGCGCTTTGTTGGTAAGCGTATCGTCGGGCGTTAATTGCTCTTTAAAGCTTTGTAGCACATCAATAAAGTGCACTAGCTTATTAAGCGTATCAAGCGCCATGCCTTCTACTTCATCGGCGCTATAAATGCCGTTAAACGGGCATTGCTCGTCGCGCATGGCAATACCTAGTAATAAACGGTTAAGCCCGTGTTGCCAGGTGTTTAAATCGATAGCGGGTAAATCAAAGCTGCTTTTATGCTCGGCATTTATGCCCCATTTTACGCCAACACGTTCCAGCCAATATTGAATTTGCTCGTACTCGTGTGCCTCAAGGCCAAATTTTTCGGCTATTTGCGTCACTTGTAATAAATCGAGAATATCCGACACGCCAAAGCGCGAAAACGGTAAATTAGCTAAACTCGCAAACGAGCTAAGTACGGGTTTTTCTTGCTCTATGGCTAAATCGGCCAATGCGTAAGGAATAAAGCGGCTACCTTGTGCACCACCAAAAACGGCTTCAATGTACGGGCTGTAAGTGCCTACATCGGGCATCATTACTATTATGTCTTTGGGAGTAAGCGCAGGGTTTTGATTAAATAAATTAAGTAAGTAGTCGTGCAGACGCTCAACTTCTCGAAGCGGTGTATGGCAATCGCTTAGCGTAATGCTGGTGTCGGTTGCACTTATAGGCAATTTACCTTCGTCGTTTATAAACCACTCTTTGTTATCGGTCAGTGACTCACCTTTAAACGCCAACTGATAAATTTCACTTTGTATTTGCCCAAGTAAGGTGTCATCAAACACATCAATAAAGCCATCAACCCAACGGGCATCTAGCTGTACTAGCTGCTCAAAGTAGTCGCGACCTAATTTACCCCACGAGGATAACAGAGGGTTGCCTATAAAGTAGTATTCTTCATCGGGATTAGTTTGCTTTTTTTGCTGCGCTTCCACCAGCGGCATTTTGGCGTATTTTGCACTTATTTTAGCGGCGGTTTTTTCATCAATAATATCGCCCCAATAATGCTCACTGGGATTAAAAAAGAATAAAAACACCTCGGTTTTTTCACTCAGCGCTGTAAATACTTCAAGCTGCGAGCTGGCAATGGCCGATATACCAAATAAACTAATGCGTTGTGGTAATAAGCTGTTGTCCATTGTCTCAAGCGCTGCCAGCAGTTGTCCTTGCATATTCGCGCGATGAAACTGACTTTGCCCAAGCTCTAGGCTTAACTGTACAATGCGTCGCCATAAATCAGGTTGCCACGGGGCTATGGTTACATCAACATCATCAAGTTCATCTGTACCGCTATCCCATGTGGCAATCCAATGCGGGCGGTACATTAAATATTGGTCGTACACGTCGGCTATTTTTTCACACAAGGCAAAGGTTTTTTGGCCGTCAATATCGCCCTCTAAATAGGTTTTTAGCGGTAAATACAGTGGCTCATCAATACAGCTTGGTAAAATAGCAAACAGTTTCCATGCAAGGTTGGGTTTATTAAACGCCGACTCTTTAGGTACATTTGGTAAAAGTTGCTGATACAACTGCCAAATAAAGCTCGAAGGCAGCGGAAAATCCACCTGCGCCGCTACACCTAAGTTTTCGCTCAAACCAATTTTTAACCACTGCGACATACCCGGAGACTGCACCAGTACCACTTCTTTGTCGAATGGGCTTGCTAATGGGTTGGTTTTTAATAACTGATGAAACTGCGCTTGCAGTGCTTCCATACGGTTTGATTGAATAATATTGAGCATACTTACCTGTCCTTGCTTGAGATAAAACGAGTGTAAGATATTTTCAATTACAGGGGTAGCGATTAGCGCAAATTGGCTTAAATAAATCAGCGGGTTAGTTAAATTTTATACGCACAGTAGTGATGCTATCTACTGTGCGTTTTATAAGGGCAATTATTAATAAGGGCTAATGCTTGAGAGTTTAAACTGACTTTGCATTATTGCTTTACCATCAATATCTTTGAGCTGTAATAAAATTGACGGGTCGGCTTGTTGCCAGTCTATGCTTAAATCGCCGTAATTAACCTGGTGGGTAAAGTCCCCTATTCGGTGTGTGTTAGGGCTTACATTTTTCCATTTTTCGGTTAGGCCAGAACTGGTCATTTCTATTAGTGGGTAGTCAAGGTTGTGCTTATACTGTGAAATTTCGCCCCAGTGGGTATCGCCGCTAATAATAACTACGCCGTTTACTTTATGCTTTTTGATCAGTGTAAATAAACGCTTTCGATCGTCGGGGAAATTAGCCCACGACTCCCACCCTGTAAAATCGGGAAGTAGCTGTAAGCTTGAGGCAATTAGCTTTATAGCCGCGGGCTTTTTAAGCTCTTGTTCAAGCCATTGCCACTGCGCCTCACCAAGCATTGACGCGCCTTTAACATGACTTGGGCTATACGGGCCTTGATTATTTAGTTTGCGCTTAGTGTCGTACTCCAACTTACTTACTGCGTTTAACGCATCTCGGTTCCAGCGCAAATCTGGCATAATCACCTGCACAGTTTGCTCACCTTCACCATACGTATACGAGGTATAAATACCATCGGGGCGAGTGCGTCGTGGTGAGTTTGCAGGTTCTTGCCAAAAATCGAGCATAATTTGCCGCGACTCTTCTTTATGCGGATACTCTTTACCGGCATCGTTTTGGCCATAATCGTGGTCATCCCACATAGCTATAATAGGCGTTTGCGCTTTTAGTGTTTTAAAACCGGGCTTTGCCCCTAAGCGCTGATATTTATCGGCAAGTACGCTCATATTATTGGTATCGCCATAAATATTGTCGCCTAAAAATATAAATAAATCGCTCTGCTCTTTGTTTATGGCATCGAATATAGGAATGCTTTTATCTTGATGCCCGCACGAGCCAAATAATATTTTAGAGGGAGCACTCAAAGCACTAAAGCTAACAAGTAAGTTGGTTAATACTACCGCGGCTATTATTTTCATTTTAAAATCTCATTAATAGCCGGTGCCATATTGGCATTTATTTGCTTTGGGTTTTGCCCAAGCGCCTTTAACACTGTTGCGGCAATTTGCGTTTGTTTAAGCTCAGTAGCTGTTTTAACTAAGCCTTGGCCTTTTATGGCAGGGCCAATAGCGGCAAGCCAAATATGTTCGGAGCCTACAATTCCCTCGGGAAACTTATTTTCGCCTAAATGCAGTGCTGCTAAGGCGCGTTTTGAACTGTGATGTTGCCAGTCGCTTGCGTTACTACCACGGCCATGATCTGTGGTAATGATTAGGGTGGTGTTATTTTTATACCCAGGTGTTGCTTGAATGGTATTCCATAAATCAGCTATAAAGGCATCACTTTGTTTTGCCGATTTTAAATACGCGTGATAGTCACCATCGTGGGCAAAGTCATCGGTCTCCCCTAAACTTATTACTAATAATTTTGGCTTTTTAGCTAACATATACGCCTTAGCAAACCGATAGGTAAAACTGTCTAATCGTACATTACTCCAAGGGCTCGGAATTTCATTTTGCATGGCATTTAAAAGTGGCGCATTTTCAAATAAATCCTCCTCAATTGGCATAAATCCGGCGTTAACATATACCTTACTGCGCTCTGTATTAAGTATTGAAGGAAATACATCCCAGCTACCAAATAAAGCGGTGTTATTTTTAAATGCGGGTTGGCGCTCCAAACGCTCTAATATAGTGTGATTTGGGTTAGGAATTTTATTGTTACTATTAATACCTTCATCTACCTCACCGCTAAGTATTTCGTTATAACCGGGATACGAAAAATACCACGGGTTACTTACCGACATATTAGAGCCTTGCTCTCTATTACCCATTATTATCCCTTGCTTAGCCACAATCTGGGTAATAAACGGCATCAGCAGTTGTTGGCGTTTTGCAGGGCTGTTATGCCAAAACTCTGTATTTAGCTGCTCTGGTTTTTTAACAAAATCGGAATTATTAATAAGGTTTTTATCTGCACCACTAAACACCTCTTGCCAGCGCACACCGTCAAGCGTTACCAACACGACATTTTGTGTCGTATTTTGTACTGCCGCTGCAAAGTCGCTTGCTAGGGCAATTAAACTAAATGCACTTACTTTTAAAATCGTTTTCATATTGTTATCGGCCTATTTTTATAACAAAAAGCCCATTAGTAATGGGCTTAAAATAATTTATATTACGACTTAAAAATCTGCAGTAAAGGTAACCGCAGCAGTACGAGGCGCACCAATAAAGTAAGTAGTCCCATTACCTGTGCCACCTGCTAAGTAGCTTTTATCGGTTATGTTATAAACAACAAACGAGAGATCAATGGCTTTAAATGGCCCTGCGTCTACATCGGTTGAGTAACCGGCATTAAAGTCGAGTACCGTGTAGCCGTCTACTTTATTGCGTGCTCGCGTGCCTTCGTCTTGCCATGCACCTAAACGCTCACCTGTGTATTTAGCCGACAAACCAACACGAAAGCCGTCACTAAAGTAATCGGTAGATACAACCAATAAATCTTCCGATGTATCTATTAAGCTATCGCCTTTTTTAAAGCTTGGCGCTGCAGTGTTGCCATCTTTATCTTGTAGTAATACGCCTTGTGAGTCATATGCATTTGGATCATCAGACGAATATTCAGAGCTGCTATTGGTATACGACGAATAAACACTCCAGCTTGGTGTGAGCATATAGCTTGCAGAGAGCTCTAACCCCTTAGAATCGATGCCCCCTACATTTATGTATGAACCATTAGTGCCAATAGTGTAGTCAATTCCGCCTGAATCACTGCCAGGTGCAATAAAGGTAATACGGTTATCAAACTTAACGCTGTAGGCCGTTGCGCTTAGCGTTAATCTATCGGCTTGGTAGCGTACACCAAAATCAATGTTTTTTGCTGTTTCTGGCTCTATTTCAGTCAGTGTTGAACTGTCGCGCTCTAGCACCCCGTCTTTAATTGCAGCAAAGTTTTCGCTGTAACTTGCAAATAGTTCGGTATCGTTATTTAACTGGTACAGCGCACCACCACTAAATAAAACATCAGAGTCGCTGTCTACTTTATCTGAGCTTTCGTTAGCAAAGTGGTCGTACTTTTGTAACTCAACTAAATACTGTTTAGCGCCAATATTTAAGGTTAAATCACCTAAGTTAATAGAGTCTTGGATGTACCATTTGAACGTATCTGTATCAAAGGTATTTTTGTACTGAGTCCAGTAAGGGGTGTTTTCAAAATGATGAAAAATACGCGCATCAATTACTTTGTGCCAATCACGCGACTCTTCTCGCTCGCTTTGCTCATACCAAAAACCAGCCTCAATATCGTGATCACCAAACGTTGCTTGGTAGTTAGCAGTTACGCCTAAACGATCTTTTTTGTAATGGGTATGACGATAAGACATAACGGGCGTTGCTGTATCGTCGTAACACGCCGGATTTAAACCAGGCCCCGACTCCCACGGCCAACTTAAGCTTGCTGTACAACCTGAGTTAGGTGCAAGCGGGTTACCCTCGCTATCAGCAAAGCCATAAGAGCCAGCATTAGTACCGCCTTGTGTTGTTGGCTCGCCGTTTTCATCAACTGGGGTTGTTAAATATGGTGGGATCCAGTCACCACGCCCCGAGTTTTTATGATAATAAGGGCTGATCGTTAATAGTGATGTGGGCGAAATTGCATATTCAAACTTTAAATAACCTAAGGTATTTTCACGTAGCGTCCCCCAACCTTCGGCAAACATTTGATCAAAATGCGGAACCCCTGTCCAGTTCCACGTTAATTGATCCCAATTAGGTGTTTGCTCAAATTGTTCAATACTCACGCTGTTGTAGTTAGTTTCGCTTACATCGTCGTAAGATAAACGTCCGGTTAGGGTTAAATCGTTAAAATTAGATACAAACTTAAGCTCAGCATGTTGATTGTCTTTACCGCCATTACTTCCCGAGCCAATCCAACGGCTGGTGTCGGTTTGCGAGTAGCTTACGTATGCTTGGGTATTATCAAAAACAGTGCCTGTTTCGTGCTTAATATAATAACGCGAGGCGTCGTGGCTGCCCGATGTATAGGCAAACGTAGTGCCCTTTTCGAGGCTGGGGTCTTTACTTACAAAATTAAATGTACCGCCTAGCGCTTCCAGCGATGCCGATTTAATATCAGACGTACCTTGGCCGACTTCAACTGTAGCCAGGTTTTCGCTGTCTAGGTAACGGTTTGCTTTAGCGCCGCCACCGTAATTAGAGCCACCATTGGGTATGCCATCTACTGTCATCCCTAATTGCTGTTGGTTACCGTCAATACTAAAACCACGCATTGTAATTGTGGTAGACCAGTCGTCACCACCAAATGCATCACCTTCGTTTATGCTAATACCCGGTAAATTATCAATCACCGACAATATACTTGCTACCGAACTTTGTTGCTCAAGCATTGCAGGCTCAATAACGTTGTTAGCGTAGCTGGTAGGCTTAGCGACTACGGTTATTTCTTCTATAGTTTTGTCGTTTGCATAAACAGATGTTGATACAGCCATGGCTATAGCCATGCTCAAAAGCGATTTGTTTTTTAAAGCGTACATTGTTGTCCCGTTTAGTTTTAATTATTAAAAATTAATTATTATGAAAACGGGAGCAGTATGAGTTTTAAATATGACAACGGGGATGAACTTTATTTACATAAAAATTAAACAAATATGGGAAATTTATGGCAGGAATATGTACAAAAAAAGACAACCCAAAAGTAAGCTTATGGGTTGTCTTAAAAATCGTTTTAAATAATTATAAAACTAATAGTTACACCAGCTCGCTAAGCATATCGGCATTGTATTCTACCAGCGGTTGATTATTACTAATTTTGCTTATGTAGTCTGGGTTTGCAATAAGTGGGCGACCAATGGCAATTAAGTCAAACTTAGCGTCGTTAATCGCCTCTTTTGCTGTCTCAAAACTATAGCTACCCACACCTACTAACGTACCTTTGTAGCCTGCGCGTAAAAACTCAGAGGTGTTTTTGCCTTCAAGCGAGTCAAAACGCATGCTGTCGTCAAAAATTCCACCATGTAAGTAAGCAAGATCTTTTGTGTCTAATTCAGCTAACAAATAATCAAATACGGCTTTGTCGCGGCTATCCTCGGTCATATTAAAATAAGCACCCGGCGTTACACGAATAGCGGTACGTTCGTTTCCAACGACAGCAATAACTGCGTCGGTTACTTCAAGCGCAAAACGCGCCATGTTCTCAGGCGTTTGGCCGTATTCATCATTGCGCTCATTTGCTGCATAATGTAAAAACTGATCAATTAAATAACCGTTAGCACCGTGAATTTCTATGCCGTCGAAGCCTGCTTCTATTGCGTTTTCAGCTGCTTTTGCGTAATCGGCTACTAAGCTTTTAATATCATCTGTGGTTGCCGCTTTTGGCGTAATGTAAGTAAGCTCACGCATGCGCGGAACTGTCCCTTCTACACCAATTGCTGATGGCGCAAGTACATCGCCATCAAAAAAGTGTGGGTGAGCAACACGGCCAACATGCCAAAGCTGGGCAAATATTTTGCCCCCATTGGTATGTACTGCGTCGGTTACTTTTTTCCAGCCCTGAATTTGCTCACTAGTAAATAAACCCGGCGTATTAGGATAGCCTTGCGCGTCTGGGCGAATAATTGTCGCTTCGCTAATAATTAACCCTGTATCTGCACGACGTGCGTAGTAGTCAACCATAGCTTGAGTTGGCACTAGGTTATCATCAGCCATACTGCGCGTTAACGGCGCCATTAATACGCGGTTTTTAAGCTCAATTGTGCTGTTTAATTTATACGGGGCAAGTAAATCAATCGACATTGTGGATCCTTTGTGTGGGAATGGCTAAGCACTAAATGCTCAACCTATATAGCAAGTATGGTGTGTAAATGCGGCCATTTGGTAAACATTCAAGGGTATTTTTGAATGAACGCTCAAATTAATAATAAAACTTATACTTACAGAGCCGTAAATTAGATCTATATAGGGTAAATTAAATAATAACTTTTCACCACACTGTCATATAACTCGATATACTTACACTTAATACCAAGCCATAAACTTAGAGTAAGCAAATTATGACAACAGCAAATAACACAGAACAACACGACGTAATTTTAGGCCTTGGTGCCAAAAAACGACTCGCTTTTATGTTTGAAACCACACAGCAATTTAAACAAGTATGGATTTTAAACGATGACGATGGCTGCGTTATGCTCACCAACGAAGATGACGACTGCGTACCCGTATGGCCAACTCGCGAGTTTGCACAAGCATGGGCCACTGGCGAATGGGAAGGTTGTACGTCTAAAGCTATTCCCACACAAGATTGGATAAACCGCTGGACACCCGGCTTAGAAGACGACGACTTACTTATTGCCGTTTTTCCAACCGAAGACGACGACGGCACTATACTGTTTCCGGATGAGTTTGATACACAATTAAAAATGCCAAAGAAAAAGTATTAAGCACTTTCCCTCAAAACAGTAAAGCCATGCTCAAATAATGGTTTTACTGTTTTATACAGCCCCTTTACAATTGCGGCCCTTATTAAATCCTCGCTTTATATTACTAAGCTATAAATTTCCGTCCAATTAAATCGCCCGCTAAATAGCATAATATTGTAACTATTAATGACCAACACGCCCTAAATATTAAAATAAAATATACATTTTAAATAATTATTAACTATATTTTTAAATACAATAAATTATGGTTTTTTTAATCGCTAACTTTTAGCCAAATAACGTCGGCAAACCGATTTAAAGCAATAGGAAAATGGTTTTTCAGGCGTATAATCCACACACTTTTATACCCTAGGGTCAAATTATGTTTACACTCCGTCACATTACTATTTTAAGCGCTATCTTAGCGCTATTTGCTTGCTCTGAGCCAGTACCTGAACCAGCTAAACAAACAACCGCTAAAACCACTGCTGTTGAAAAAGCAACCAGCCAAAATGCAACTAGCATTACTACAAAAGCAACGGCCGAACCACAATCAGATATACAAAAAGCGCTAAGCAATGCGCCAGTAATTACTAACCTATCAGCAAGCCACCCAAACACCTTATCAACGCCAAACATTAACGATTTAGATAATAGCCCTGAATCTGATTTAATTCGTTACGGGCGTTTATTAGTTATCGATACCTACCGCCAATTACCCGAAAACGTTAATAACAAACTAAACTGTAGTTCTTGCCACCTAAACGAAGGCCGCGTAGCTAACGCAGCCCCTTATGTAGGTATGAACGTGGTTTATCCTAAGTTTCGTAGCCGTAATGCTAAAATAAACACTATTGAAGATCGTATTAATGGCTGTTTTCAACGCTCAATGAACGGCCAACCATTAATAACCGACTCTACACAAATGCAAGCTATGGTCAGCTATATGAACTTTTTATCGCAAGACATAAAAACAAAAGATGACTTAAAAAGTAATAATGGTTTTATAGCAATTAACAAAGACCTAGAGCCAAACGCAGAAAATGGTAAAACACTGTATGCGCAGCACTGTGCAAGCTGCCATCAAATGGACGCCAAAGGCTTATACCCTAACGGCACTTACATGTTCCCGGCAGTAGCAGGCGGTAACTCATTTAACGACGGCGCAGGTATGGCACGTACTTATACCGCCGCTGCATTTATAAAAGGCAACATGCCACTTGGCCAAGAAGGTATTTTAACTGACCAAGAAGCCGTTGATATTGCATTTTACTTTAGCCACCTAGCACGCCCAGCATTTGCCGCTAAAGCAAACGACTGGCCTGAAGGCGGCGCACCAAAAGACGTACGCCGTTAATAGTATTAACCACGGTTAGATAATAAAACCAAAAAGCCAGTTGGATTAACCCACTGGCTTTTTAATATTGCCAAAAAATTTGACTTACAACTAGCTGCTGGGTATTTAGTTGACTTATAACCTGGGTTACAGCGTTCAGCCATGACCTCACTTCTTCGCGCTGCATATTCATAAACGAAAGTCATTTCGGTCACTTATCACCTAAACTGCCTGTGCGGCAGTGAACTTGTGGTTACACTAACTTCTGAGTCTTTAATCCATCCCTGGAGCTGGGTTACATCGGTCATCCATGACCTCACTTCTTCGTGCTGCGAAACTTCGTTTCAGTCACTTATCATCTAAGCTGCCTGTGCGGCAGTGAACTTGTGGTTACACTAACTTCTGAGTCTTTAATCCATCCCTGGAGCTGGGTTACATCGGTCATCCATGACCTCACTTCTTCGTGCTGCGAAACTTCGTTTCAGTCACTTATCATCTAAGCTGCCTGTGCGGCAGTGAACTTGTGGTTACACTAACTTCTGAGTCTTTAATCCATCCCTGGAGCTGGGTTACATCGGTCATCCATGACCTCACTTCTTCGTGCTGCGAAACTTCGTTTCAGTCACTTATCATCTAAGCTGCCTGTGCGGCAGTGAACTGACTAGTCGCCCGATTGTGCGCCAATCAAATTTTCTAAGCTGCCTGTGCGGCAGTGAACGAATCAGGCGCTAGATGATATATTGGCGCTTATTTCTAAGCTGCCTGTGCGGCAGTGAACCGGCTCGGTAATTTGCACATAATCAACTTCAATTTCTAAGCTGCCTGTGCGGCAGTGAACGGTATAGATACACTTATATCATTGAAGATAAATTTCTAAGCTGCCTGTGCGGCAGTGAACAATTTGTCGCTGGGGATTACATCTTTTTATCATTTCTAAGCTGCCTGTGCGGCAGTGAACGTCTTATCAAAATGCAGCTCAAAGCGCTAGAATTTCTAAGCTGCCTGTGCGGCAGTGAACTGCTAGACGAAGCACACCACTTGTTAGACGGTTTTCTAAGCTGCCTGTGCGGCAGTGAACAAAATATTTATTATGGTCGTGAAGTTACAAGCTTTCTAAGCTGCCTGTGCGGCAGTGAACACCTGACACCACTGTTCTGTAGTAGTTAGTCATTTCTAAGCTGCCTGTGCGGCAGTGAACTAACAACGGGCAATTGTATTCCATGTATGAGATTTCTAAGCTGCCTGTGCGGCAGTGAACTTTAACGATCAAGAGTGGGAAATGCTCGGTAATTTCTAAGCTGCCTGTGCGGCAGTGAACGTGAAGATGGGTTTGTCTATCGCCTTGATAGTTTTCTAAGCTGCCTGTGCGGCAGTGAACGACAGGTAGTTAAAACACAGCCGCTTAATTGCTTTCTAAGCTGCCTGTGCGGCAGTGAACAAAATATCGGCTCAGTTATGCAGGGTGATAACTTTCTAAGCTGCCTGTGCGGCAGTGAACGTTTGATTTTTATCTAGCAGCTTTCTTAATTTTTTCTAAGCTGCCTGTGCGGCAGTGAACGTTAACGCCATAGGCTCAGCGTTTTCGTATGTTTTCTAAGCTGCCTGTGCGGCAGTGAACTTACTGCGCCTAGCTCGTCGCCAAATAACAAATTTCTAAGCTGCCTGTGCGGCAGTGAACCTAAAACGTTTCGCGTTCAATATCACATAAGCTTTCTAAGCTGCCTGTGCGGCAGTGAACACAACATTAAAAAGTCGCGTTCGTCTGATTCTTTTCTAAGCTGCCTGTGCGGCAGTGAACCTACCGTAAAAGGCAGCTACAAAAAGCAGCGATTTCTAAGCTGCCTGTGCGGCAGTGAACAGCTCTCCAATCTCATACAAAGTTGTTTGATATTTCTAAGCTGCCTGTGCGGCAGTGAACAATGCGCCCGCGCCCCCATCGGTTTTTAACATTTTCTAAGCTGCCTGTGCGGCAGTGAACACCCCGAATAACTTCCGGGCAATGACAAAACATTTCTAAGCTGCCTGTGCGGCAGTGAACAAGTCAGACTTCTTACGTGCTCAGCAGCAAAATTTCTAAGCTGCCTGTGCGGCAGTGAACTATGTGCACTTGTTGCGCGGCCATAAATGCTGTTTCTAAGCTGCCTGTGCGGCAGTGAACGCGTTTGACGGCCAGCGAGTTAAAGGGCGCGATTTCTAAGCTACCTGTGCGGCAGTGAACGATAGCCAGTGCTGTTAAGCGGTTTAGCCCAGTTTCTAAGCTGCCTGTGCGGCAGTGAACGATCTATGTTAGCACAGTTCATGACTATTCAATTTCTAAGCTGCCTGTGCGGCAGTGAACGCTTTGCGCGCTGCAACTCTGTAATGGTTAACTTTCTAAGCTGCCTGTGCGGCAGTGAACGGTTTCCTCAAAAGCAGGTGATTATGGCGTTTTTTCTAAGCTGCCTGTGCGGCAGTGAACTTACTAAAATGATTGATGTGGCGCATGTGGGATTTCTAAGCTGCCTGTGCGGCAGTGAACATATGCGTTTGCGAATTGATAGCGAAACAGAATTTCTAAGCTGCCTGTGCGGCAGTGAACTTGCAAAAATTTCGGACGGTGTTAACGAGTACTTTCTAAGCTGCCTGTGCGGCAGTGAACTAAATGAATAAATCAAGTTCTCGAAGTTCACATTTCTAAGCTGCCTGTGCGGCAGTGAACCAGCAACGCTACCAATCGCCAAGGCAATTGCATTTCTAAGCTGCCTGTGCGGCAGTGAACTTAGCGTGCTCACATACTCATCAATACTGTAATTTCTAAGCTGCCTGTGCGGCAGTGAACTGCTGGGTAGTCGGTAACAGCTAGGCCGGTTATTTCTAAGCTGCCTGTGCGGCAGTGAACATGAAGTTGTGCCAATGCAGCAAGATGTATTATTTCTAAGCTGCCTGTGCGGCAGTGAACCAGTTTGAAGCTAAAGCAAAGCGCTGTATGCATTTCTAAGCTGCCTGTGCGGCAGTGAACGCTTATGAACTGCGTGGGCGACTCGACCAAGTTTTCTAAGCTGCCTGTGCGGCAGTGAACTACCACCACAGCGATTCGCTCACTATCTTTGCTTTCTAAGCTGCCTGTGCGGCAGTGAACAATAGAATATCAACATAAAAATAAGTTACAACAGGTAGTTAAATTAAAAATGATAGTTTAACCATCTAAATAACAACCTGCTGTAACCTGCTGTTTTTATATCATATTTTTAAAGAGCAAAAGTAAAGGGTTAAAACCAAGGTACGGTAGCTGTTTTACTTAACCCATAAGAATCAAACGTACCATCAATAGGTTCAGCTTTGTCATCACTAAACTCAAAGAATTTGCGATGCACTTGCTCTGTTGAGCTACTAAACAAATCTAAGTAAGGATTATCAAAACCTTGACTTAACATTTTCACCTTGTATCGCTTTTCACCTTCTTTATCGATATTACCCCTGGCAATTAAGCGCCTTAGTTTTGCCTTACTCAAATTACTTCTTCTTTCTGCAACAACACGGTATTGAGTATTTTCTGGCACAGGTAAAATATCACTTTGTTGACAATAACCACTTAATGGCCCTAGCCAATTTAAACCTTGAAAGTCATTAAGCAAACTTACTTCACCGTGAATACGAAATACCCTGCCAAGTTTTAAATGCACTTGCGGAAAACTAACACCAATTTGATTCGTGTTTAGCTTTACTAACGCTTTATGAAATTTGGTGAAAACCTTACTGCTAAGTTCCGCTTCACTCATTTCAGCATCAGGTTTTAGACGTAGTTCAATGTAAGAATCCATACTCCCTCCTAAACTCGAATATTTGAAACATAGGCAAGGCCCTTTTTACCTAAGTAAAAACTCGATACCCCGGCACTTTCAATAAGTTTTTTAATTTCGAGTCCTTTCTCGCGATCAACGTCAATAATAATTTCAAGTTGGCCACTGGCTTTAGTCATCATGGAGGTTACCTCCCCCTGCCCTTTTATTTTTTCCTTTTTAATAAAAGGATTGCCCCAAATGGTTTTTTTTGGCCCTGTTGTATAACGATCCATGAAGTCTTTTTTAGTAAAACCTCGTTTTGAGATACCACTAATCCCACCCGCTTTAGTTTTTGCAGAAGACATATCATATTTCTCTTCTAATCGCGCTAATTGTAAATACAGCGCAGAACAATAGAGACTGAGCGTCATTACTTGCCCTTTTTTAGTAAAGTACTCTGTGTCAGGAAAAACCGTTCTAAGAAAATCAACAGTCTTTTCAACCCCACCTACATTTTCCTGAGGTTTCTCCTTATTCAAGAATTCTAGGCGACTAATAATACTAAGCGGATCAAGTTGTATGTTTTCTTCAACTTTAACGTCATCAACTATAAAGCTGCATAGTGTTGAAAGGTCTACACCTAGTACACTCCAAAATAGAGAAGAATACTCAGACGTAAAAACTGGATCTGTCACCTTAATCATTCCAGTAAATGAATTTTGATCTGTACTGCCGTTCATATTGCGGATAAACGTCATTTCATTTGTGAATTGAGGCCTATCTACAAAAGAGATTTTACTTTCTATATCTTCAAAATAATAAGAACCTTCATACGCCTTGCTGCGTGCTTGATACAGTTTTCGTTGATCGCCAATTAATCGATTTAATAAACCCATTACGGTATCTAATGTATTTTCACAAACTTTAAAGTTTCCCTGTTTTTTAAGGTTAGTCATCGAGCCTAAAAACTCTCTCCCTTTTTTAGGCAGTGGCTCATTATTAGAGCCACCTAAAAAAGAGTTACGCCAGCAAGAATCATAATCAATTGTTATTTTCATATTACCACCTATTTTGCGTAAAAATATTGGGCATATTGCGATTGTGGCTCGGTAACAATTTCGGATTCATCACGCTTAATACGCATCATTTTATGGCTATCGTTATAATCGACTGTGATTTCATCAACATACATATACCCTTTGGCTTGGCGAATACTTAAATCAGTAATGCGGGATAATGTATATTCAATAATTGCCTGTATCGCATCGTCGTTTAGTAAAATTCCGCACTCACCTTCTTCGAAAATAGTACCTTTACGGACGTAATTACTATGAAAAGTCGCGATAGGATTCAATGATGGGTTTAATTCTTTGATAAAACATCGCACGGTCGCTGCAACTTCTTCGCCTTGACCCTCTTTTATTATCATACTAGCGCGATCAAACTTTTTATCTAGCGAAATAAACTGTAATTGCTCCACACTGATTGAGCCATATGACAAATATTCAGTATCGCCAAAAGTGGTTTTAGAAAAAAATGATGAACTATCGCGTTCACCTGCCTGCCCAAACTGCTCAAAATTACCATTTCCTAGCTGGTCTACGAAGTCTTCGATTAATAATGGGCTGGTTCTCTTACATTGGCTTGAAGGTACAACATAACCTCGAATCAATCCTGTAATAGAAGCAAGTACTTTTTCTAAGTTTCTCTCTCCGGCAAAATGCAGATCGAATGATTGTTCTTTGAACAAATGATGACGAATACAATTTTGGCTAATATATAAAGGCGTTTTTTTAAAATCGATATCGGTCGCCTCTTTTTTATATTTATAACCAGTTTCGTCTTTTATTTTACCAGTTAAATTTGAATAACCTCTTAATTTTGGCATTGTATGATTATCAACGGTTTTTCCACTATCGCCTGTTAATGTAGTTGGTCCATTCCAATTAACAACTCCATGGCCTAGCGCTTTAATTTTGAAATCAACGCTTTTAATACCTGTTACTTTTTCCATGATTTATTCCTCATCTTCTGTTGTTTGATTAATTTGTTTAATTGACATTGCGCCTATAGGTTGTTTATCACAGACGGCATAATAAATAGCATGTGGATGACGTGCACTTTCACCACCAACCGTTAGCAAATCGTTGGTGGTATAACTTAAATAAATGGGTGATTCTGGATCACGGGCTTCATTTAATAACGCATTATCGTTATATGACTTGGTGCCCCCCATAATGTTGTGGTGTTTTTTGAACATGTGCGAAAGCAAGTCTTTATCGCTTTGCTCAAAGCCTCGAATTGCATTAGTGGAATAGGTCAAGTTATCAATATCGCTGACATCATCGAGCGGTATTGTGTAAGCATATTGTTCAAGGTATTGATACTCTGATTGGCTGAGGTCAACTACTGCCATTTGCACGAAACGGTTATCTCCGCGTAATGATCCTTTGCTGATTTTACTGCGTTTCTTCTCTTTGCTCTTTTTAGGTGGCACAACAATAGGGTCAATCACCTTTGCATTGATTTTTGTAACACTTGCTTTGAGTGCAGCCACTAAATCACTTTTGATATATTGTTTTGTATTTTCTAAATGGTGAAAGTCTTTATAAAGCGCATAAATTTCAGGTAAATTGAAAGGCTTCCCCTCTAATGAGTTTAATAAAAACTGATACCATTCACGCACAGATTTAAGGACGTATAATTTAGATAAAAAACGTGATGCTGGACTATTGCCTTTTGGTGCTGCGATGGATTCTGGCACTGCTAAGGTGTAAATATTGATCTTTTCGTTTTCGCCAAATCGATCTAGTCGCCCTAAACGTTGAAGACAATCTTCAGCATTGGTTATTTCTGCGACCATATAATCACAACTGATATTCAGTGATGCTTGGACAATAGGGCCGCTTCGTAGCACTTCAAATTTGCGTGTGCCGCCTCGCTTATATGATTCAAAGACTTCAGCGAACCATCTTTGCTTGTCACTTTTGATAAATTTAGAATGCAGTAATACCGCATTTTCATTATGTTGATTGGTGATAAAACCATTCTGTGCGGTGAGTGCCATGTTGCTAATAACAAAAGTGCTGTCACTTTGCGGGGTAAATAATGGGTTAGTATTATCAAGCTTGGTATCATCAAAAATTTTAAAATCGAGTTGGTACTGACTTTGGTTAAACGATGGCATTTCTATGATGTCATCGGGATGAATCCCAAGTAACTCTTCAACACATACATAATGTGGGGTTGCTGACACCAACAGAGTATTAGCTTGCTGTTCTTTGATTTTTTTAGCCGCGATCAACTCCGCAAAAAGCAAGTTAAACGCTGGCATGTTTACATACTCATGGAATTCATCAAAAACAACATGATTATTTAAAAAATCGATGAGTGTATTGGCATTTGTGTGGCTGATCACGGAACCCAAAATTTGATCTATCGTGGTAATCACAACATCACCAGAAAAGTTTTCACCTTCTGGAATCTGATTATCCCATTGGTTGTGAAATTTAAACTCGCCGGTGTTTATTTCAATCGTACTATTAGGTAGATATTGTTGTGAGGTTAATTCATAAAACAAGCCTTGGCAGACTTGTACTCGTGGGCAGACCCAAATAATGCGTTTTGCGCCTTGTAGCTTTGCCCACTCCAACGCTATTTTGGTCTTACCACAACCTGCGGCACCTGCTAATACTGCGACATCCACAGCGTTGGTTAGCCGCTTAGCAATATCGCTTTGTTTAATACTGCGCTCACTGTTGGGATAAAACGCACTAAGGCAAGCTTCAATGTTTGAAGTAAGAGTAGATTCAACTTCTAGTAGCTCACTCACTTTTTTATCAAGGGTACGCTTCACTATAGCTTCATGCAATTCTCCCGCGCTCAAGGCTGAAATGATTCTGTCGGCAGTGATAACGCATGCTCGTACAATATTATTTAACGCGTTTATTTTTACGTTACTGCAATTTGCTGAAACAGACTCTTCTAGCTCATATTCTTTATAACTTGGTGTATGTAATGAACTTGAAATGATAAATTCTTGTTCTGCAACAGCTTCATTATTAACAGTTTTGCTCAAAAATGAGCTTGTTGCTGAGCGATACTTTTTGTCAATCCCCACCACTTGGTTTAGTAAGACATATGCTTGGCCTAAAATATCATGCAGTAAAACACCTTTTTGGTTAGCTATTAGCTTTTTACCAATGTCTTTATAGGTCGTAAAACTGTTTTTATCTTTGCGGTATGGTTTAGCATGATGCCAATAGATAGCATGTTTTATAGATTCTTTATTACTTGGGTTGATTGTTTTCAATTCTGCGCTATCTAAAAAGTGATAAAGCAATAGCGATACTTCATTATGCCTGGGGTGCTTTTCAAAACTAAATTTTGCATCATCGATGTGTTGTCCATCCTCTACAATAAAGTTTTTCTTTTTGGGGTTAGTGACCCACTTTTGAAATGCAGGGTCTATTTTGCCTAAATCATGTAGACAACCAGCGATAAAATTTACGATTGAAAATTGTGTACCTTCTGGAAATAACTTTTTATGTAATTGCTCAGCAAAGTATCCAACTGCAAATAAGTGTTCTGATAAGGGCTGTAATTTTGTATTAGCGTAGAGTACACCTGTTTTTGGTTTGTCGGTAATGACGTCCATAAAAACCTCTTTTTCTGTAGTATTCACAGGCACGACGCCCTGTTCATTAAATTTGGCTCTACTTCCAACTACCCACAATAGTTGGCTGCGTGAGCGGCTTCTGATCCAATGACAACTGACTGCGGTGCTTCGGCTGGCAGTTTTACGTAGCATTTTTTTAACCGTGAGCAAGCCATCTTCGGTGATCAAGGTTTGCCAGGTGTTGTCGCCTATACGGTTAGCGAAAGCGTCGAGTACTCGGCGCGTCTTCTTTAAGGCATTCTTTTCGCATTGCGAAACAAATGTGACCATCATAGTTGCTGCTCTGCTATTTGTTCTGCGCTGTAATCTTGTAACGCGACCTGTTTTACAGTCTCAAACATGAAATCTAGAGCTTTATGATCGGTAAAAGCTTGTAATACTTGTTGCCGAAATTCTTGCTCGGTGGCGTTTTCTTTGGCGCATATAAATGCCCAAGGCAATACCAGCGCATCTTTTATTAAGTCGGCTACGTCGAACACTAAAGCCCCGCGACGCGTTTTCCCGTGCATTACAGCAAAACCGTGCGGAATACCCAAC
>TARA_R110000772_G_scaffold46988_2_pt1 | contig 62362 bp, 48 predicted proteins | sample TARA_R110000772 | Tara Oceans TARA_R110000772 (sample SAMEA4397948) | marine metagenome | biome: Polar Biome; feature: [SRF] surface water layer (ENVO:00010504); material: water (ENVO:00002006), including particulate matter (ENVO:01000060) such as... | depth 5 m | reverse complement strand
TTCGTGGGTCTTTACTTTGTCATTAATTACTACTTCTGCCATTTTTTCAATTTTTAATTTTATTTATTTTTTTGTCTAACTAATTCTTTGTAAATCTCAGCTCTTTTAGCTGTTACATTTTTAATATGGTAAGGTTGTACGTCTCGATATAGATTTTCACCTAACTGTTCTCTTAAGTCAGCATTGTTAATTAGTAATTTAGTGTATTTACCCCATAACTTATGATTCTTAATTTTATCCACCAGTAAAGCATTTCCATTTTCATTTATGGTACCACCACGCTCCATAGCATTTACACAATCTATTTGATAAGGTCCATAATTTTGAGCAATTAAAGCTTTTTTGTGAAATCCAGCTTCGATAACTTTTAATTGGGATTTTACTCTATTAAATGTGTGATGTTTAAGTGGTGCCAAACTAATATCAAAACGATTATAGTTTTCAGCGTAGGTAGTGATAGGTCTCGTCCAAACTCGTCTATAACTTAAATCGTTAAAGTCCTTAGTGTATTCATCTCTTTTAAACTCCATTAAGTACTTCTTATATTTTTCATCGACAGTACCATAATCGTTAGTAAAAATTTGCTCATACTTAAACCAAACAGATTCTGTAGGTGTTATGGGCCTATTTGTTTGTTCTCCTGTTTCTTGGTTAATCATAGTAACACTACCACGTGTATCAAAACCACATAAAACAAATTGTGATTTATCAGCGGCAGGACCTAATTTACCAATTATACCATTAAGTAACTCTAAATCAGCCATATGAGAAGAACCACCTAACCAACCAACCCTCACCTTATCAGATTTTTCATAGTTAGGTGTAAATTGTTTTTCACTAGGGTCTACCGCATTAGGTAAAACAAATACCGAACTACAATGAGCTTTAATCTCTTCCGCAAAAATAGGTGTAGTTGTAGCTACATTACCTGCAGCTTGTAAATTCTTTAGTATCAGTTTATCCATGTTATTTTGTTTAATTAACATGTATGCTGGATGTTCTCTATTTGGTAACCAATAGTCATCTAAGTCCATAATATCTACAATACCTAATTTTTGGATTAGTGGAAGAGAGGCTAAAGACTTATTATAGTCTGGTGACAAACTTCTATGGTAGTGTATTATTTGGTATTTTTTAAGGAAGTTCTCGTCGTCTAATTTTGGTTCATAGTCGATATCAACCCAGAAATCATCGGGATACATTTTTTGAAGATATAGGTGTGGGTCTACTGAACGGAATTTTGAAACCCCGGTTCTATCACTCGGGATTACTAGCACATTAATTTTTGACATATTAAATTTTTATTTAAGTAATTCTACCTAAAAATCATTCGTATGTCAACCTTTAACTTTTTAATGTTTTAACTTTTGAGATTTTCCCAGTAAATACTTTATTACCCACTCTAAAATGTATAGTTTCTTTAACATTTTTAGATTCCATTAACATTTTATTAACTTTACTCTCTAGTAATTCGTCAAGACTTTCAGAAATAAGAGCTTTTATTTCACTTTTTAAATCACTAGAATCCATATTTCTAGTAGGTGATGGTATTGGTGATGTTCTGGTTGTAGGTTGGGACTCCATTAGTGGTTGTTGTGTTTGTTGTGATTGTATTGTTGAATTTGCGGTATTTCTCATTCCTTGAATTGAAAAGTCACTACTATTCATTTTTTTTGCTACTCTATCTATAAAATCAGGGTTTAAATCAGCACCCGTATTAATATCCGGTATTGGGTGACTTATCATAGCTTCTTTAATAGCACTTGGTAAGTTAGAGTTTCTAATTGATTCTTCAGTTAAATTAGAGTGTGGTTTCATATTTGGGACAGATGGTGCACGGTGAGCCATATTACTAGGTGGACCTTGTGGTGTATTTTGTGGGAACGGTACACTAACCGATTCTTGTACTGGTATACTATTTTGGGACATAACATTATTACTGTCTACCCCTTTTTGTAATTTGTCATGATTCATGAATTGTTTTGCTGCTAATAAAGATGTTTCTAAAGATGTTAAATCTGCCATTTTTTATACTATAGTTTCTGGTGTTTCTAATTGGGTTTTAAAATCCGCAATTACAAAACACTTGTTATTTCTTAATGTTTTATCCCCGGTTGGATTAAAGTTAGGTCTAGGTTCGTCAAAAGTCTCTAGTGTCGGTGTCCAAGATGAAATCCTATCAGCTCTAAACAATCTCCAACCCGGCATTGTTCTAGGTCTGTCAGTTGCTCCATCTCTTTGCCATGCTCTAACCACTAAATTACCACTCCCTACTTTGGTCCTACTCATTCCATCACAGACTGGTTCTATAGTTCTGTATCCAGGATTTAATGTTGTATCGCCAGCATAATATATTGACACAACATTTCTACCCTTAATGGCTTTTTCAATATCCACCCGGTTTGTTGCTTCTAATATAAGACTTTTCAATGAGTTGTAAAGCTTCATTTTTTATTATAATTAAGGAGTTAGTTCTATAGCACTACCATTTGACGACTCAGCGTTAGGACTGGTAGAGTGGTATTCATTTTTAGAATTATAAAGATTACCTTTAATTAGGTCTTTTCTCATTTTTTGGTCAGTTTGTGTTCCCGCATTTCCGTGAACACCAAGATAACTAGCCGTACCTCTACCTTTAGAGTCACCGTCTGAATTAGCATTTTTATGGTTTACATCATAACCATCATCTTCTTTTACGGGATTGTACTCATTACGAGCAAAAGCTTTTTTTCTTTCAGCTTCTGCCATTTCAGTCATTACTTGAGCTGCACTTTGTTCGTTAGTTGCCATAATAATTTAATTTAATTTAAGTTTATTAGTTTTTTTATTCTGTTTATTTGTTCTTTTAACTCACTAGTTGTTGGTGGTCCCGGTACGTTAACTCGAGTTGGGTTTCCCAAACCATCCTTAGTGTGTTCATCCTTATAAATATTTTCCATTCCGGTTCTGGACTTAGATTTTTTACTAGAGTTTTCACCATCCCTAACTTTATCCTCAAGAATAGAAAAAAACTTCTCTCCCAGGTCCCCACCGGTTAGTTTATACGACCAACCATCCTTATTTGAATTCCTAAAAAAATTATTTATTTTTTTTAATAAAGCCATGCTAATAATTGGATTGTTAATTATATTTTTTGCTCTCTCATATCCCTCAGTAGTTCTAGGACCGTCAAAAGCATCCAAAGCTAGCTTAATTTTCTCAATAACTTTATCTGAGACTTTAAATGTTTTATCGTTTAGAGACTTATCCGGCATTATTTAATAAATTTTTTATAACTTCGTCAACACTTAGTCCAGATGTGGATTTAATTGTTTTTATAAGATTTTTAAATTTTCTTTTTATTATTGGGTCTATTTCTCCACCATCACGTAACTCTTGTTGTTTATCAGCAATTGTCACATCATTATCTTTATTGGTTAATAATTTTTCCACAATCTTTTTTATTCTTTCTTTTTCAGTAATCCTCATTTTATCTGAAGTTAATTGTTTTTTACTTCCTTTAACGATTTTACCTTTTTCCTCCGCTTTTTCTAAAGCTTTAGAATATGAAAGACCGTAACCTTCATCTTCGTCAGTGTACATTTCTAATGTCTCTTCCCCACTCAGCGTGTCCGTATCCTCATTATCACCAAGACCAGCACCCATATAAGCTTCAGCCCAATATCTTTTATAGAAAAAATTACCGGGGTTTTGGTGGGAGGCTTTATCTGTATCATCAGTAGTACTTCTACTAACCTTAGTTGCTTTGGTGAAGTTATTTGGGACCTTAGAACTTAGTATCGACCCATCATAATCCACCAATTCATCTAGTTCTTCATCCTCACCAAGTTCCACCATTTCGGGATTTTGGTCTAACCAATCTTCATGTGAAATATCGGGATGTGATTCGTTACAATCATGTTTTGTTTCTTCATTAACCATAATAGTTGTTTTACTATAAATATTAACTAATTCAAGAAGTATTTATGTATAATGGGACCACAAAATTTAAATAACTATTTTTTCAATAAATTAGATGCACATATTGATTATAGTTCATACTATGATTTCTTTTTAGCTTCTGATGAGAAGGATTATAATATGGAGGTAATATACTCTAAATCCCCTATAGGGGTTCAAGGAAACGAAAGTTTCTTAAAAACAGGAAAACCGTTTTCTTCTAGTAAGTTGGGTGTGTGGTTTGATTTAAGCAAAACCGGATGTACAAAATATTTTAATCTTGACTGTAATAAATATTATTCTGACAATACGTTATTAAGTTTGTCTTATTGGGACGAGGCTAGACCTAATAAGCACGATGTCTTGTGTAGATGTATAAAATGTGAGACAAGACACTATAGTGGAAATACACAATTTGTAGAGTCTGTGTGTGGTATTGGTTTAACTGGGACAGATAATGGGTTGGTAAAATACATGAAAGAAGACCCCACAATTTGTGATTTCTGCAAGGTTTCTTTTACCGCTAATACAACTTTTATTGGTACAGTTACCGGCTCAACAATAGGAAGTACAAAATACTTTACACCAACTAACTGGTCCTCAAATATAATAAACCCACCACCTTCTGGCCCATTATTCGAATTTCCATATATGTTAATCGGTGGTGTACCAACTGTATCATACACAGCAAAAACCTCAAATAATAATCTAACAGAATTTAATTGTGATAATGTAGAGTACGTAACATGTTGTTTTTTTACTGGTGGAACAGCTTATAAATTTACATTAAAAGAAGCTTGGGTGACAATACCCAACTCTGGTGGTGTACCGAATGGTGTGTTTACAGCATCTACTATGGTGGAAAAAGGATATTGGAAAGTACCATGTGGGGTGGAATCTATTAAATTATGGGAAACACTACCATCTAAGTACGAACACCACCCTCTTCATTACGATAAAAGACTTAAAATGCATGCTGTAACTGGGTACACTAACAACTCATACGATTACAACATAGTAAGTGTTACTGGGTCATGTGCTGGACAATACCAAGAGTTAGACGGTGGTTTTTATCAAGGATTCTTTAAATTACACGATTACGAATATGAAGCACTACCGGCAAGAACAGAGTGTGGTTGGACCGTAGACTGTCTACTAAAAGTAAGACAAAATCCAGATATATGTTCTAACTACGAAAATACATTAAACTCAAAATACCCAAATAATGCTGGCTTTTTCTGGTACATGGGAACCAGAGCAGAAAACAAGTTCTGGAATGTTTTTTCTGGAGAGTCTGGTGTCACAACATGTGACAATATGGAGTATTCTTGTTCCGGTGAAACATTGCCGATACAAAGAAGTAAGAAAGTACAAGCAGTAGACGCTTGTAACAACAAAAGAACAATATTCCAAAAGTGGACGTACCCAAATATAGTGGACTCTATGAGTAATTCTTTTGGGTTACGATTAACTCCAGATTACAGATTGGGGTATAGGGCGTTGTATTACACCGGTAGTTGTATTATGACAGGAACGTGTGTCACAGGATATACATACACTACAGGTTATACAATTAGTGAAAAGTACACAACTAAAGCTATCTGTGGGTTAAGTGGTAGTACCCAGATAGGTCAAGAACCATGGTTAGAAGTGACAGCTAGATTTAAACGGGATTATTGTTTTGAGGGTTGTGATTTAGAAAATTATGGGGGTGTAAATGATTTAAGAGAAATTGTAACACAAGGGGTAGCTGTGATAACATCAAAAGTAAAAGAAAAAACCACAATAGACTTTAATAAATTATGGTTAGACGAAATTAATTTTAGAAGAGGTACTTTAACCTTATTTGTAAATGGAAGACCTGTTTTGGAAGTACCTAACTTTGAGGAGGTTATACCTAGAAGGTTAAATACGGAACCAGAACTACAGGTGGGAGTGCCGTATAATATGTCTTGGGGTGGTGGTTCACAAGGGCTAATAGAAAGTTTAACTTTTATATCGGGCAATACCTGTTACCCATATCAACAAGACAATAAAGATTTAGGACTTCTAATAGAAAAGAATTTTGCGGGTACTTTTGATGGTGGAATATCACAAATGAGATATTATTTAGAGCCGTTAAGTAACGATGAAATAATACACAATTATTTGGTGGATAAAAATAGATATAACTTAGTAGATTGTAGGTGTAATTTTACCGAATGTAGGCCAGGTCAGGTATTATACTTAACAGAAGGAGATTCCTTAGACATTTCTTTAGAGTTTGATGTGTTTTGTACGGAAACGGGGTTTACTGGAGACACATGTATGATTAATAAAGTGGCAACAACTGGTTATACGTCAAATCCTGTATTAACTCTAGCAGTAAATAGATTAGACCACTATCTATCAACTGGTGGGTGGTCTGGAGTCAAATTTACAAACGCAATTACAGACAATATTTCATCATATTCTATGTATATTCACAGTGAAATGGGACATGGAGCAGAAAAAAGTGTTACTTTCCCGTTTTGTGCGGGGCCAAATGATGTCGTCAAAATAGTTATTAATAAGATAAATGATGAAATAGATTCAAAAATGGTCATATATGGAAATTATTATAAATAAAAGATAATGGGGTGTAAATGTAAAAATATTATAGAAAATTGGAAAGGAGGGGACGTACCCTTACCTACCACATTTTTTAGTTGGGTTAATTTTAGTGGTGAAACTAGTTTTGCAACTCATATTAACTTAAACAATAGTTGTCAAAAACAAAATGGGAAAAAAAGATTGGAGGATATGTTAACTATGGGTGCTCATCCATCTCCTGTTGATTGGAATGATATTTATTGTATTAAGGAGAATATGCAAGTTATACATGCGGACGAATGGATAATAAATGGACAAATTAACTTAGATGGTGAGGCTGTGGTCGTCTCTATTACATAATATCTTACATAAAAAATGAATAAAATACTTAATAAAAAATAAAAAATGTCGGCAATACTTAGAATTAACTTAGAAAATAAATCAACAATTACTACCCCACCTGCTGGGTACATATCATTATTTGCGGGTGCAGATGCAGGAGCTCCATTTACTAATAATCACTTAAGTGTTATTGATTCAACGGGAAGTCTTCTAAGGGTACCGTACCTAGAAGAAAACTTAACGGTAGCTACGGGGTACAACTTCCAACAGAGTGTAGATGTTAGTGGTAGTTTATGGGTGGGAACAAATCATAGTGTAGTAGCTAATACTATTTTAGGGTCTACATGTGCTAACACTTTAAAGGTAAATGCGACTAGTAGTTTTAATTGTCCAGTAACATTTAATGGTGGGATAACATTAAGTGGTGTTACAACCATTTGTGGAGATGTAAATATGTGTGGTTGTCCAAAACCAGCTGGAATGACAGGAAATACAGCTACAACAGTACCAACTCTTCATGTGAGTAAAATTTCAGCCTGTACAGGAACCCTATCAATTAGTAATAATGTAGACATCTGTGGTGATTTAAATATGTGTTGTGTTAAAACGGATGAGTCTTGGACAGGAGCTACATCAGCTAATACAGGTACCACAGCAGTTACCACAACCCTTACAGTTTCTCAAATTTCCGGGTGTTCTGGCACTTTAAACATAGTAACACCCACTACCATATTTGGTAACCTTAACTTATGTGAAGGAGCGGAAACGGTAGTTACGACAACCTATATCACAGGATGTAGTTATAATGGTCTAGTTGCCAGTACATGTGTAAGTGGTGGTACACCAATAACAGGGTATACAGCAACAACTTCTGCTGTCACGGTAACATCTACAACATACAACACTTTAAGTGTTAATAATGTATCAGCCTGTACAGGAACCCTATCAATTCTAAATTCAGTTGATGTTAATGGTTCAGCGGTAATTAGTGGTAATACCTATATCGCTGATGGAGCTTTAACTCTAGGTGACGAAAGTGGTTTGTGGACAACAATAGATTCAGGGAATGTAATTACAGATAGGAATTTATCTTTTGGTGGTGATGGTTTAAGTGGTGACACTTGGTCGGGTGAGTTTATACATGCAGGTGGTACGGGAAGAACAGTTACACAGTCAGCAAGCACAACAACAACTGTGACAATAAATTCTAGTACGGGTAGAATTAGAGCTTACAACGCTGGTGGTTCAGTTTTAAGCACACAAACATCATCTGTCTTTAGAGTCTACAATAATAAAGTTAGAACTGCAGACTCACTAGTATTTTTAACTTGTACTAATACTACTTCACCAGTAGACGCAAATCTTACGGTTTCACTACAGAAAATACAACCAGGATATTTTGACATAAGAATGTTTAATTCTGGAAATGGGAACGTTGATTTAACACTAGCAGGTGACATACACTTTATGATAGTTAATCACGAGTAAAAAATATGGAATTCTTTATAAGAAAAAATTCGACAGAGCCAATCCTGAAAATGCAACTTGTACAGGACGGTAGAAGTGATTTTGATAGTTTTTATCAGAAGTTGGTGAACTCAGCAATTTCTTTTTCTATGAAAGACACTAAAAATGGTGCGTTTGTTATCTTAAATAAAGCTGCTGGTATTGTTTCAAAAACAAATGTTGATATCCTTTCACCTATAGAATATTACATATATTATAGGTGGCAACCCAGTGATGTTAGTGAAGTGGGTAGATACCAAGGACAATTTAACATATCTTTAATAGACGATTGTAGTGATTTGATAGTTCCTGTTAGAGAAGATTTGTATATCAACATAACCGATAGTTTTGTCAACAGTTCTTGTGATTGTTAATTGACAATTACAACTTTTATTTTTATATTTTAGTATTGTTAAGTAAAATTCATGTAAAGAACATGAAGCTAATGTTACAAACGCTAAAATTAAAATATGAATCTCACACAAGAAGAAATACAAGGGTTTTTAGAAGGAACAGACCCAGAAAAATACATAGTAGCTGTAGAATACGACTACAGAACCAATTCCATTTATAAAATAAAAGAAGACCCGGTTAAGGGTAAACATATAGAAAAAGACAAGTTTATACCTTTTTGTTGGGTTGGTGACTTGCGAAAGAAAAATTTCTACCAAAATAGTAAAGCTCTGCAGAAACAAGCAATGTCTAAACATGGGATTATAATAGAATCTTTAGAGACAGGTAATCACGAAAGATTAGAGAACGGTTTAAGATACCTAGTAAAATCGACTAAGACATACCGTAATCTAATATCTTTTTTTACTCAGGGTGGATTAGGTCCATGGGATAAAGAGAGTAGAGACTATATAATAATTTTAAATCCAGTAGAACAGTACCTAACACAAAGAGGTAAAAGACTATTCAAAGGGTTTTTAGAATACGATGAAATCCATAGATTTGTTTTTGATATTGAGACAACGTCTCTTAGACCAGATGATGGTGCTATGTTTCTAATTGGTATGTCCGACAATAGAGGAAATAAGAAAGTATTATTTGCTAACGATGACGATAGTGAAAGGAGAATGATTATTGATTTCTTTGATTACATTGATGAAATAAGGCCTACGATTATTGGTGGTTATAACTCCGCATTTTTTGATTGGGAGTGGATTATTCGTAGAGCTGAAATATTAGGTTTAGAGATAGGAGACATATCCAAAACACTAAATCCTAATGTAAAACTAAGGAGGAAAGATTCTATATTAAAATTAGGTGCTGAGATAGAAGACTACACATCAACACAAATGTGGGGGTACAATGTGGTGGATGTTGCACATGCTGTTAGAAGAGCACAAACAATTAATTCAGACATTAAATCTTGGGGGTTAAAGTACATAACGGAATTTGTGGGTGCTAATAAAGAAAATCGTGTATATGTTCAGGGTGATAAAATTTATAAGACTTATGAAGATAACTTAGATTATTATTTTAACCCTAAAACAGGTAAATATAAACTTTGTAGTGAAGACGGATTAAAAGATTTATTAATTAGATATCCAGACACATATAAAAAAATAGGTGGAGCAGAAATTGTAGAAAAATACTTAGGGGACGATTTAGATGAAACAATGGTAGTGGACGAACAATTCAACCAAGCTTCATTCTTACTATCCACTATGGTACCAACAACCTACGAAAGAGTTTCAACTATGGGTACTGCGACATTATGGAAAATGTTAATGTGTGCGTGGTCTTACCATAAAGGATTAGCTATACCAGCTAAAGACGAAAAACGACCTTTTGTCGGTGGTCTATCTAGGTTGGTAAAAACCGGATATTCTCAAAATGTCCTTAAGTTAGACTTTAGTTCACTTTACCCATCTATACAGTTAGTTCATGATGTATTTCCAGATTGTGATATAACACACGCAATGAAAGGAATGTTAAAATATTTTAGAGATACCAGAATTAGATACAAAAATTTGGCTGCTGAATATTACGATAAAGACAAAAAGAAGTCTGAATCATTTGGTAGAAAACAATTACCGATTAAGATTTTTATAAATTCAATGTTTGGTTCTTTATCTGCACCACAAGTTTTTCCTTGGGGAGATATGGATATGGGTGAAAAAGTTACTTGTACCGCTAGACAGTATTTAAGACAGATGGTTAGGTTTTTCATTAAACGAGGTTATGACCCACTAGTAATGGATACAGACGGGGTAAATTTTTCATGTCCAGATGATGTGGAAGGTAGGACTTACGTAGGATTGGGGAATAATGAATTAGTTGTAGAGGGTAAGGAGTATTTTGGTTCTGAGGCGGACGTAGCGGATTATAATGATTTATTTATGAGAGGAGAAATGGGTCTAGACACTGACGGACAATGGCCTTCATGTATTAATGTAGCTAGAAAGAATTACGCTTTATTGACAGATAAAGGAAAAATTAAACTAACTGGAAATACAATTAAATCTAAAACCTTATCAATCTACATCTCAGACTTTTTAGATAAAGGATTAACATTTTTATTAAATGGAGATGGGAAATCATTTGTGGACTACTATTATGAATACCTAGAAAGAATATACAATAGAGATATCCCACTTTCTAAAATAGCTAACAAATCTAGAGTTAAATTAACTGTTAAGGAATATGTAGCACGTTCAAAAAAGAAAAATAAAGCTGGACACCCAATGTCTAAAATGGCACACATGGAATTAATATTAAAAGAAAATCTAAGTGTTAGTTTGGGTGACACTATTTTCTATGTTAATAACGGGACAGCTGTTTCCCATGGTGACGTACAAAATAAAAGATTAAAAGACGGGACATCTGAAACTTTAATAAGATGTTATAGAATAAACGATGCTGACATGGAAAATAATCCAGATTTAAAGGGTGAATATAACGTAGCGAGATATGTGAACATATTTAATAAACGAATAGAACCACTATTGGTTGTGTTTTCCTTAGATGTGAGAGATAGCTTATTAGTTAAAAAACCGGAAGACATACAATTTTTTACTAAAAAACAATGTGAATTAATAAATGGTGTACCTAGAAGAGATGGTGACCAAGACACATTAGAAGAAATACTTACTTTAAGTGACGAGGAAGTGGTTTTCTGGGATAAGATTAAGCAGGACCCTAAGAACTTCTTAAGTGAACTAGGAGTTCTTGAGACCGTCTGACGATAATATATACCAAGACTCCCCACTCCACAGTAATTCTACACTACTTTGAGTGTCCAAATACATTTCCTCCCACTCCTCATCAATTAACCCAACATGAGGTTTGATGGTTGTAGATGTCATCGATTTAATGTAGAATCTATTACTTTGTGTCGGGTCCAAAGTTACTGTAACGTCATTTTTTTTAGTTATAATACATTTTACATTTTCTGTTGTGTAATCTTCAGAGACCACTTTAACAGAGTCAAAATTACCAATACTTTCTTCTAGAGGTTTCCTATCAACAATTCTATATAAATCCTTAACCAACTCTAACAAACCAACACTTAATTGTTTATACTTAACGCTTTCCACAGTATCTAAAGACGGTGGACCGTTATATATTACCCAATCTTCTAACCCTAGATAGTGAAGTTCTTCCGCTATTAACCCAATATCCTCTCTCTGATTACCTTTCCAAGTAAACTTTTTTGAGGACAGTTGTAGGAATTTTTTTAATTGGTCTAACTCCATATTTCGTATGTTTTCTTTATATCTTCTAGATGAAGATGTTCTAAAAACATCACCGTTAGTTAAATCTATTTCTAAATCAGTACCACTACCTGAATGTAAGGTAAAAGGACTTATTTGTAATGATGACCCATTAAGTCTTGGTTGTGTGTTTAGTCCTACTACCACAGTAGTACCTGTTGTAGCTGAGACGGTAAAATTATAAGTGTCAGCACTTAAGTAGTTAACCCTTAAATTATCACCTAAGTTAGTTGAACCTGAAAATGTAGCTTCAGTTTCACATCTTTGATAAACTTGTCTAGATAAATCTACTCTTGTATAAAAACCTGAATCACCATAAGGATATCCCATATTAAATTACGTTATAAGGGTCCTGAAAAGGACGAAATTGTAATGACTTATTTAGATTCTCAGCTTCGTTAGCTTTTCTTTCCATCATACTATCTTGTCTAAGTCTTTCTAGTCTACTAGTTAATTCTTCAATAAGTTTAGATTTTTCATCTATACCTTCACTTTGTAAACTAGAATAATCCATAGTCAACTCACTATCTGGTACTTTTAAAGCTCCACTATACTTACCCCTAACCCTACCTAAAGTTTCCTTAGCTAAAGCGGTAAAATATCTCCTAATCCAAGCTCTTGCTGGTGGATTAAGGTCAACATATTTAATTGATTCTATTGGTACATCAGAAGGTAGTAACACAACGTCAGAATTTTCAGCTAAACAAGCGTCTCTACCATCCTTACCAGTATCGTAATACCAGTACCAACACCTAGAATCGTGAACTTTTAAACTACCAAAATCAAAGTCACCCCCAGGAACATTATACAAATGTAAAAATTTAGTTCCATTAGGCCCAGCTGTAAGTCTATATGTTAGTTCAGAACTTATAAGTCTATTTTTTATATTTCTGTCAGCCATTCTTAACAATAAGTCATTAGCTGGCATCATGTAATAAGAACCAACCATACCCATTTGAGCGAAACCACCACCACCACCCATACCCATACCACCACCTAGACCACCAAAAGCTCCTAGGAATGGGTCGACAAATGACTCATTTAATTCAGCACGAGAATACCACATAATCTCATTAATTTCTCTATTTGCTGGTATTTGGTATATTTGTGTGTTAGCACTTAGTGTTACAAAATCTTTTTTAAGTTCCCACGGTCCACCAGCTTGTAATCCTACAATCTTTGAATAGGCGTAAGTGAATGAAGTCTCCCAATCTAAACTTCTAGTCATAAAGGCTCTGGTTAAGTCAGCTTCATCTATACTGATATCGTAAAGTGACGACCATTGATTTTCAATAAGCCAATCTTGGACATACATCCCATAGTCTAAAACCGATATTTCTAGTAAAGAATCTAACATTTCATCCTCCAACTCAACACCAATAATAGGTGCCCCTAATTGATGTTTTAATTGTGTGTATAGTTTAGTTCTTTCGGTAGTTGTTATTATTGTTGACATATCTTTATTTATAAATAGTTATATTTCTATTACAATAAATATATTATAATGTCTTCAACTCACTTAGGATTTCTTGGAATATGTCATTGTCCGACATGTTGTCGCCCATAACCGTATCTATTATATTTTTTTTCTTTTGTAATATGTTATAAATTATTTGTTCTATCGTATTTTCATATAGTGGGTATAGTATAGATACATTTTTTTTCTGACCTATTCTAAACGCTCTATCTTCTGCTTGTGAATGGTCGGAAGGTACAAAACTTAAGTCATTCATAATCACTACTTCTGCAGCGGTAAGGGTTATACCAACACCACCAGCTTTTAAATTAGAAATAAAGACTTTAATGTTTGGGTCTGTTTGGAAATCATCTACACTTTTTTGACGCTCTTCTTTCTTTAAACTACCGTGAAGAACAACCGAATTCTTTTTAAATTTTTCATGTATTGCCATTAAAGGAGCTGTAAAATTAGTAAAAACAATAACTTTCTTTTCTTGTTCAAGAGCTTGGGATATTAGTTCACAGGTGATATCTACTTTATCATTTGCAATAATCTGTCTTACTTTCATAAGTTTAGCCAGATGAATAGCGAGACCTTGATTTTGATTACCGTCGGACCAATCAACATACTCACCTAACTCTTTTTCATATTCTTTAGATTTTAGTTCTTGATATAGTGGAGTTATAATTTTATCCGGTAAATCAATAACTTCCTCTTTTAGTCTTCTTAGTACCTTATCTTTAGTGCGTTCCCTAAGTTCATCTAGATTAGAAGCTCCATTTACGTCCCATATTTTTCTACCACCCGGACCACGAAACTGTCTTCCAGCACAATACCTTAAAACATACCCAACCCAGTTAGTTGTAGCTCTACTCTCAACAATATTTAAAAGATTATAATAGTTAATGGGTCTAGATGTCATAGGTGTACCAGACAGTAACCAAACATTCTTTATTTTACTTGTGATTTGATTTACAACTTTAGTACGTTGAGCCTTAGCGTTGGAAATGTAGTGAGCCTCATCTATAATCACCAAATCAAACTTACTATTTAAAATCTCTCTTTTTTTATCATTGTCTAAGGAATGGAAATTCTTTAAGATGTCGTAATTTATAATAATATATTCATCATCAACCCAATTTTTACCATCAACTATACCGACCGTACCCTTAAAATAGTTCTCAATTTCCCTTTTCCAGTTTAATTTAAGTGAGGCAGGACATATAATTAATGTTTTTCTAGATTTCTGAACAATGGACGCAATAACCGCAGAAGTGGTTTTGCCTAGACCCATATCGTCAGCTAAAATGTATTTTTCGTTGATTAATAATTTTTCTATTGCTGTTTCTTGGTGAGGAAGTGGTGGTCGGTGATTAAATGGTGTGTAATCAACTTTTACCTTTTTATCGTGTGTGGGTACTATTTGTGATTTTGGAACCCAAAAACTATAAAGTTGCTCATTTTCTAAAACTTTACCCCATATCTGGTACGACCTATCCTGTTCCACTAGAATCTTCTCAACCCATATCTGTTCTGGGGTTGTTGTTAGTAATTTCTTCTCCTGTAACTGTAGACCATAATATGTGTCTACTTTAGCCCACTTTCTTGCAATTTTTGGTATTGAGTTTTTATGTTCTATTATGTATTCTGATTGGTTCCTACTTAGTTTATAGTATCTACTTTTACACTTCTCTTTTATACCTAAGATATAGTTATTTGCTCCAGAATATGATTCTAGTATTTTCGACGCTTCTCTTTCAGGTATGTTAACTTCCAAAACTTATAAATTTTTACAAGATAAATATAAGGGTTTATATGATATTTATAAATAAAAAGAGGTCATGAGTGATAAAAAAATACCAATAACTAGAGTAAATAAGTTTTTTGGCTCTGAAGATTTTCGTCTTCAGGAGAGAATGGGTATGGAATGGCTACATGGTTGGTTGAATTTTACTTTGGTATTATACAGGGTAGATAGGGATAAGACAAATACGGATGACGTGTATGGTGAGGCATCACCGGAAGAAATAAGGTATTTTCCACCGGTAGAATTTAAAGCGTACGTCCAGATTGCGGAACCGACTAACTCATCATACGCTTCAGGACTTGCAAGATATAACGAACCAGGTAATTTAAGAGTAAGTGTCTATACTAGACATTTAAAAGAATTAAATATTGATATAAGGTATGGTGACTACATAGGCTATGCTGAGTCTGAAGATAAAACTAATTATTACACCGTATCAAATGACGGTAAAGTAACTTCAGACAACGCTCACACAATATTAGGTTATAAATCGTTTTATAGAACATTAGTATGTGTGCCTACACAATCTAATGAATTTAAAGGAATATAAAAATGGCAATACCTAAAAAAGTAAAAAAAACGTTAGACATCTATCCTGTTGTTAGAAACCAACAGAACTACCCACATGGGTATAATGGAGATTCTACCCCAGAAAGAAGAAAACAATTAGCCGAGTTTATTACTAAAGACGGCACTTATTTACCTAAAAGTGTTTTACATGCGGATTTAGATTTAGGTATGTTGGAATTTGTAAAGACTGAGATTCCTGTAACACTACAAGGAAAAGAAGTCCCGGTGCTTAAACAGATTTTAACAACACAGAGATGGGGGGAGTTTACGAATACTTGGGAATTTGTTGATGGTGATGAGAATATAAAATTACCTTTCGTTTGTGTGGTCAGAAGACCGGATGTGCAGTTTGGTACCAACCCTTCTTTACAATATACAATACCTAACAGAAAAACATTTCATTACGCTAAAGTACCTACTTGGGATGGTCAAAGAAAAGGAATGGACCTATATAAAATACCACAACCAGTACCAGTAGATATAACATATGAGGTTAGGTTGGTGTGTAATAGAATGAGAGAACTAAATCAGTTTAATAGAGTAGTCTTACAAAAATTTAGTTCTAGACAAGCTTATACATTTGTTAAAGGACATTACATTCCAATAATACTAGAAACCATAAGTGATGAAAGTCAAATATCTGATTTAGAAAGTAGAAAATTCTACATGCAAAACTACACATTCCAAATGCAAGGATTCCTAATTGACGAAGAGGAGTTTGAGGTTACCCCAGCTATATCTAGGTCTTTGTTACTTTTTGAAACTGGAACTAAGAATAAAAAGAAAAGGCCAGAATCTATAAGTGATGAAAATCCAGATAGAATTTGTGATTCTTGGGATTTTTATAGTGGGTGTACATTTAATGGACAAGTTGGGGACACTTGCACTAATCAAGCTACTGGAATTAGTAGTACTGGTTACACTGTCAATACAAACCACATACTAAATAAAACTTACGATTATAATGTTAATTTACAAATTGCTACACAACAAAATGTGGGTACCTACACTGTTTTTCAGAATGGCACATTGTTAGGTGTAGATTATGACACAGTAATAGAGATTAGTAACGGTGATTCGTTATCTGTAAATATAACACCAACTAACGCTTTCTACCCAGTCACTATTGAGTTTTGCGGTAGATTACTTTAGCTCCCCATATACATCTCTTTCGGGGTTACATTTCTCCAATATTAGTTTTTCTACAAACTTAAACATTTTTAAACCGTTATCGTTACAATAGTCTTTTAAGAGCTTATGCACTTCAGGTTTAATTTTTAGGTTTTTTATGGGTTTCTTGTCTTTCATAGTCTTAAGGTAGAAAATAGTCATACTTTATTCCTACTTAATCATAAATACCTAGTTTTATCTAATTCTTTTCGGTAAGAGAATCATATTTATTAAGAAATAAAAAGAATAAACAACAAATTAAAATAATTAACAGATGGCTAACAATTCTAACAGAGTTTTTGTATCACCTGGAGTGTACACTTCGGAAAAAGACCTTAGTTTCGTATCCCAAAGCGTAGGGGTTACCACATTAGGACTTGCAGGAGAAACATTAAGAGGACCGGCTTTTGAGCCGATATTTATAAGTTCATATGGTGATTTTACCACATATTTTGGTGGTGTAAGTGCTGAAAAGTATGTAGGTTCTCAGATACCTAAATATGAATTAGGGTATATCGCTAAAGCTTATTTACAACAATCAAATCAATTATTTGTAACAAGAGTATTAGGTTATTCTGGTTATGACGCTGGACCTTCTTGGTCAGTGGTAACTTTAGGTGATTTAGATTGTACCACATTAAAACATTTATGTGAGGCAAAAGACCCTTCAATGAGTGCTACAACACAATGTTGTAATGGTGATACTGGGGTAACAGAACATTGTACATCAGTTGCTTCATTTACAACAGTATTTACAGCTTCTACTAACACAGTAAAAAATGCTGCTGGTGGTTCGGTAATAGATAGTATTATTGCAGGTTCTACTTTCTTAGGTAATAGAATGGACGACACAATAGAATTGTATAATGGAAGTACAACAACACTAAGAGCGGATTTAACATCCTTCTACACATACGCATCAGGAAAATTAAATGGACAACACCCGGCTACATTAGATGGGTCACCAGCAGATACAGCTGTATCGGGAACTGGACTTGGTTGGTCTTATGGTTGTCACCAATTTGGTGAATATTCTGGGGTTTGTTCTGGTAACACTATTAATTATCCAGAAAATAGTGCACCAATACCTTACTCAGAAATAACAAACACACAAACTGGTTGGGGTGTATATGATAGATTAAGTAGTAAATGTACAGATAGATGTAACGATAAAAATGATAGTTGGACTTATAACTTCTTTGATTATAACCCAACAGCTAACAGATATGACGGTTATTCCGTCCTAGTTACTTTAGGTCAAAAAATGGGAGATTCCTCATATGCGTCAGCTGTAGATATATCTACTACAGGAACATCTATACAACAATCACAATATAGTGGTGTTAGTACAGTGACTATGTGTCAATTAACAGGTGAAACTTTTTGTGAGTATCATGACCAGGTAGTTGCTACTTTCCGTTCTAGAGGTTTAAGTTCTTTAACTTCTGGTGGCCCAATATATGACGTGACAGGAGCAACAGACGTATCTTTTGTTTGTACTGGTTCAAGTTGGAGTCAAGTTGGGAATGACCCATTCTCCGATTTTGGTATGAGAGTAATTAATTCAGCTGGTGTTAGTAGAATGTTCGATGTATCGATGAATGAAAGTTCTACAAACTTCATAAAAAGAGTTTATGGTGTTGGTAACTTTGATAGAGACAAAACACAAGTACCTATTTTTGTTGAGGAGTCTTACCCTAAAATGTTAACACATTTCTGGAAAAAAGGTTATGTTAGAGGATTAAGATGTCAACTACAAGCGTTACCATCATTTAGGGAAGCATCTAACACAGATAGTATTGCATTCTACCAAGAAAAATGGCAAACACCAGTAACACCATGGATTGTATCGGAACTAAGAGGTTTTAAAGTATACCAATTATTTAGATATATTACAATACCAGATGGTGAAGCGGCAAATAGAGCGGTTAAATTCTCCATTATCAATATTAGTTTTGAAAGAAAAGAATTTGATTTCGTAATTAGAGATTTTAACGATACTGACGCAAACCCAATAGTTTTAGAAAAATACACAAGATGTAGTTTGAATCCAACACTGAATAGTTATATCGGTAAAAGAGTTGGTACTTCAGATGGTACTTACGAATTAATGAGTAGATACGCGATGTTAGAGATGAATCCGGATATTGAAATGGACAACACTCTATGGACAGCGTTACCTTGTGGTTTCGAAGGGTACCAGTTTAGAAAATACGCAAACAGAAAGAACCCAACAGTTCTTTATAAGAAAAAATACGATTTCCCGGGAGAAGTAATTTACAACCCACCATTCGGTACGTCAACAGGTGGTAGTAATGAAGTTATTAGTGCGGGGGACAAAGCGAGACAAGTGTATTTAGGTATATCCGATACAGTTGGAATTGACCCTGATTTCTTCCAATACAAAGGAAAACAAGCACCGATTGATAAATGTGCTGACCCTACAGGTAATGACTGGCCTTGTTTAACTCAAGGATTCCACATGGACAAAGATGCGACATGTCTATACACACAAGGTGAGTTATGTGCGATTATTAATTGTGGTTGTCCTAATGGTGGAACATCTGGTCTAACTGACCAGTTTGTTACAGGAGACGCAACATTCCAAGCAGAACCTACATTAGTTACTGACCCATACTATAGATTAAACACTAGAAAATTCACGGTATTACCATATGGTGGTTTTGACGGTTGGGATATCTACAGAAAGACAAGAACTAATTCAGACGGTTACAGAAGAGGTCAAAGTGGTTACTTAGCAGGAGCTTGTCCAACTACCGAATACCCTAACGCAACTGGTGATGGTTCATTTAAACCTATCGGTACGTTAGATGCAAGTACGGATTACTACCCATACTTAGACGCTATACAAACATTTGCAAATCCTGAAGCTGTTAATATTAACATATTCGCTACACCAGGTATTGATTATGTTAATAATAGTAATTTAGTTGAAGAGTCTATCGAGATGGTTGAAGATGATAGAGCGGATTCACTTTATGTAACTACAACACCAGATTACAATATGTTTGTTGCTACACCTAGTGACGCTGCTAGTATCGTTTCACCTCTAAATGCTGTCCAAGCTTTAGAAAACACTGGAATAGATTCTAACTATACAGCTACATACTACCCTTGGGTACTTAATAACGACACAGAAAATAATGTAAGAATATACATACCACCAACTTACGAAGTAATGAGAAACATAGCATTGACGGACAACATTTCATTCCCATGGTTCGCTTCAGCTGGTTATACTCGTGGTATCGTAAACGCTGTTAAAGCTAGAAAGAAACTTACGTTAGACGAAAGAGACACACTCTACCAAGGTAGAATTAATCCAATCGCTACTTATTCAGATGTAGGTACGGTAATTTGGGGTAATAAAACTTTACAAGTTAGAGAATCAGCGTTAGATAGAATTAATGTTAGAAGATTACTACTACAAGCTAGAAAACTTATATCGGCTGTTGCTGTTAGATTGTTATTCGAACAAAATGACGAACAAGTTAGAAATGAGTTCTTAGATTTAGTAAATCCAATCTTAGACTCTATTAGAAGAGAAAGAGGTTTGACAGACTTTAGAGTAGTTTTATCTGATGACCCACAGTTAATAGACCAAAATACGTTGGAAGGTAAAATTTACATTAAACCAACAAGGTCTCTAGAATTCATTAGTGTTGAATTCCTAATTACTCCGACAGGAGCATCTTTTGAGAACGTATAAAAATGAAAAAAATTAATATAAGAAAATCTAGTATACTAGAAGGTTTGGGTAACACCAATAAAATTCACGAAACTTATGGAGTACAACCACAAGAAATTGTGGTTAGTGAAGAACAATTAACTCGTTTAATGGAAAAACAATACAATGAACAGTTAACTCCACCAGTTGATGTTAATATTGGGGATTCTGAAGATTTCTACACAGATATGACTGTCACTAATGAAGAAGAAATTTTTGACGACTATAGACATGAAAAACGACCTAGCCATGATAAAGGTGGTGGGGGACATAGACCTAGTTATGAAGAAGGTGAGTTTACTCCAGGTTATACAGCTGACCAAAGTGAAGAAGGTTTTAAAGAAGACGAAATTGGAGCTTATTTAAATATGAACAAACTTAGAGATTCTTTAGGTGAGGAAGCAAAACCAGATTTTTTAGATTTAGACAAAGATGGGGACAAAAAAGAACCTATGAAAAAAGCAGCTAAGGAAGTTAATGAAGATAGTGAGGGTGAAGAAACTTATAATTATGGTTCTGATGAAGGCAGTGATGAGTATAGATTAAAACATGACGATATGAGTAGAAGTCATAGAAGAAATCTTGAAAAAGATATGGGTTACGATGAAGACCATGAAGATAGGGGGGAAACCGGTACTCATTTTGAATCAGTGGAAGAGATATACCATCAAAGTCAATTAGAACAATTAGATTTAATGGTTGAGGATACTTTTACGGCTATACGAAAATCTATAATTAGAGAAAGGATAAATGGTCTAACTAGAAAAAATTACATATTAACAGAACAGTCGGATTGGCAAGGATTTAACGCCGGAGGAAGAAGTCCTGGTGTTGCTGCAGGTAACGGTATTGAGAACATTGTAAACAGTCTAAAGAAAGCTTGGGATTTTATCAAGGATGAAAAAACAAGACATCAAATTATGAACACATTAACTAAGTTAAATAATTTTATGGCATACACTGCTGAATTAGTTGGTTCTGGACAAAGTCAATCAAAACCAAGAAGTTATGGAGCGGTTTCTAAACCACTACCTTATCCTGAAGTGGAGGAAGATGAGGTGTTGGAGGATATAGATGACGAGATTTCAGTTAATGAAATGGATATGGATGAAGACTATTCTGACTTAGAGATATAGTAAAAACAAATAGTGTGGTAATAGAAAGGTCCTTTTGGGACCTTTTTTATTTTATAATTTTTCCACCATTACCTAATATTAATACTATTATTAAAGGAAATAATAATGGAGCTTTTAAAAAATGTGTTAATATGTAGAAATTGTACCACGTATTAGAGGGTGTTCCATTTCTAGACTCCTCAATTTTAAGGTAGTTGTCTTGTAATTGTTTTTCATTTAAAAAAACGAATACGGCCATTATGACCATTGAGATAAGTAGGTATGTTATTAGGTATGTCATAGTTTAGTGTTTTTTATTTATAATTAGTTTCTATTGTATTATACGACAAAGATAAATAAAAGTTTCCTAATACACAAATAAATTAGGGTAAACTTTGTTATGTTATGTATTATTTTTTTCGTATCTTTGTACCATACAAGGGAAAGTAAATAGTCAGTCGGCAAAAGACCTTGGAAGGCCGTTCCAAGTACTGCAGAACACTTTCACCTTGTTTTATACTAACATTAAAAAAAATATATGAATATATACCTTTTTGACTTTGACAACACAATTGTTAAGTTACCTTACGAAGAAACTATACAGTACCTAGACCAAAATGAAAGTCTAGACCCAAGTTTAAATTTTAAATTAATAGAAAAAACAAAACAGGATTACCTAGAAACTTTAAATTATGACCCAGATGGTTTGTTCATAATATTATCTAATAGAATTTCTGAAGTTAAAAAACCTTTAACTTCACTACTATCTAAATTAGGTTACTTATTTGAAGATTATTATTTAATAAGTGACGGGGACCGCAGTAAGGGAAATCGAGTAAGACAAATTATAGAAAAATATCCTAAATGTACATCTATAAAGTTCTGGGAAGATAAAGACAAACATATCGAATCGGTAATGGAGACTATGAAAGACTACCCCAACATAAAATTAGAGGTTATTAAAACCATATAGTTTTTATTTTATCTTTTCTATATTGTCAGAAGGTCTATCAGATAGGTCTATCAATTCCTTGTTGTCCACAGTCCACACATTATCAAAAATTTGAAACATGTTTCTCATGTTATCTTTAACTTTTTGGTGGTATTGAGCTACCATATCGTCCGGTAAACTTCTAGGTCTTTCGTTGTTTCTTATTTTAGCAAGTTCTAAAGGTGTACGTACATATATTAATGTGGTGTTAAATCCAGAGTCTTTAGCCAGTCTCCACACATCCTCCATAACTTCTTTCTGTCCACCACCAGCATCATAAATAACATTAACCCCTTCATTTCTTTCTTGTTGTAAAAATTGTTTAAGAAATCTTACTGTTAGGTTTCTTGGGTCTGAGGTTGTGTATGTCTTATTTAGTATTTCTTGATATCCTTCTTCTGTAGATATGTTTTTTTCCCACTCATCACCCCACAATTTTTTTGCTGTCATTACCCTTACCTGGTCAACATTAAATTCTTTAACATTATTTAAATTAATTAAGTTTCTTGTTATAAAGCTTTTTCCAGCACCAGGTCCTCCAGCTACCACAACAAAGTTATTATTAGGTGTGTCGAAATTAATAACTTTCTCTTCTAACAATAATTCTTCTTTTATTATGTCCTTAATTAAGTTCTTCATATTTTTTTGAAACACTTTCCCAGTTAACAACCTTCCAGAAATTAGTGATGTATTTTTTTCTGTCAGCCATATAATTTAAATAATAAGCGTGCTCCCAAACATCCAAACCTAATAAGGGTTCACCTAAATTATCCATTAACGGATTATCTTGGTTTGGAGTTGACACTATACTAAGTCTTTTATTTTTCAATACTAACCAACACCAACCAGAACCAAAAACCTTTCCAGACTCCTCATCAAACTGCCTCTTAAAATTATCCAAACTACCAAAATCCTTATTTATTTTAATTTTTAGGTCTTTAGATAGTTCCGTCTTATCTGGTGTTATATAATCTTTAAAAAATAAACTGTGATTATAGTAACCACCAGCGTTATTTCTCGTAAAGGTATCGTAGTTTTTAATTCCCCTAATAATTTTTTCGATGTCTTTAGGGGGGTTTTTTCTTTTTGATAGGGATTCGTTTAGTTTGGTCGTATAACCTTTGTAGTGTTTATTATAGTGTTCCCACATTGTTTCGTAACCCACAAAATCTTTCATAGATTTGTAATCATAAGGTAAAGTTATTCTCCTAAAGAATGTCTTCTTAACTTCAGTTAACAAATTTTCTCTTAATATTTTCTTAATTAAATTTTTCATTACCATGCTTTACAACTCCAATATCTAGCTTTCCATTTTGGTCCTGGATTATCACAATTATGTCTTGCTCTAAATGACTTTCTTCTTTCAGGATTATTCTTTTTTATACTCATGGTCTTCTCACCCCTCTTTTTAGCGGATGTCCCACCGTGTCCAAAATTAACTTTAACAACATTGCCCTTGTCATTCTTAACATATACTTTGGATTTTTTAACATCACCTCTTGTTGGTTTATTGAGAGTCACTTTTCTACCTTGGTACTCCGCTTCTTGTAGAACATCTTCTTCTATTGGAACACAGTTAGGAACCTCCTTACCATTCTTTGTCTTCATACCAATCATCTCGTACTTATCCCAACAAGGATTTGATTCCTTTTCTTGGATAATTCCCACTTCTTCCCTAATTATTCTTTTAATGATATTTTTCATATAATATAAATATATTTATAACTAAACAATTACCGTATGATAAACGAACAAATAAAAAGAATTAAAGATTTAATGTTAATAAGGGAACAAGTTGACACTAATCTAGCCTCGTATTTAGATTCTACATATTTAAAAACACCAGAACAAGCTGGTATAGGAGAAGAAGAAACAGACACTATTGTTTTTAATACGATACAAGACGCTATAGAACATAATATGAAGTTAGTTATGTTAAGACCTGAGTATGTTGATACAGCAAGACAATTTATAGATAGTAAAGGAGCCAACGTATTAGTCGGTACTGTAATAGGATTCCCAAACGGAGATAATAGTCACGGAGAAAAAATGGACGAAGCTTTACGGGCTATACAAAATGGTGTAGATGAATTAGATTTTGTAGTGGATTATAAAGCTTTTAAAAATGGTGACTTAGATAAAGTTATGAAAGAGGTTAGTGAAGGAACGGCTATAGGGGTAGATGAAGGTAAGTCGGTTAAGTGGATTATAGAGTCAGCAGCTTTAAATAATGAAGAGATTTCGGAACTAACAAGTTTAATTAGTAAAATAGTTATAGAGACAGTGGGAGAAGAAAGTGCTAAAAATGTTTTCGTTAAAACATCGACAGGTTTTTACAAATCTTCAGATGGTGGCCCTGTTGGAGCAACACCTGAAGCTGTCAGTATTATGAAATCAAATTCTGGTCCTTTACAAGTTAAAGCATCTGGTGGTATTTATAGTGTTGAAGATGCGGAAAAAATGATTAGTGCTGGAGCTACCAGGTTGGGTACATCCGCAGCAAAAGATATAATGCAAGGTAATAAAATAGAAAAAACAGATTATTAAATGAACACTAAAAGAATTATAAGAGAGTTTGTAGAAGACAAGACTAATCTTTATGATGAGATAGTATCATTATCACCAGAAAAAAGAGATGAGGTAAAAACAGTTTTAAGAAACTTGATTGACGTTAATAACGATACTGACGAGGATGAGGATAAACCACATAATTGGAAAGAATTACCTGGGTATAATCCGGAATATTTTTATGATGAAGACTCTCTTTTTGCAAAACAAAGGGATGGGGACGAATCTGAAGATTTAAACGAGATTTCCTACGGTGGAATACCAGAACTTAAAGCTGGTGGTTTTTTTTCTAAAATACAAAAATGGTTAAAAAGGTATTTAACAGATAAAGCTTCAGATTTTCTTATTAATGCAAGTGCGGATGAAATGAAAGACACAATACACTTAATAAACGTTTTAGACCCTAATGATATGGGTGGTGTTTTTAAACCTAAAGCAATTTATTTAGGTGGGGGTATTGATTTTGCGGACGATGCACTTTCATGGAGAACTAAGGTAGAAGAATTTTTTGGTCCTGACCATGTCGTTAAAGGTGAAAGACTTCTAGAATTAGTTACAGATGGTGTTATGGACTTTAAAGGTCTTGATTCTCCAGCTATACTAAACCCTTTAAGAGCTGAAACAGTAAGAGATGAGGATGTTGAGTTCCAACAACTATTCAAGAGTTGGAAATCAGATGAACTAGATGACGAATCATTTAAAATATTTAGAGAGAAAATAAGAGATAAAATAGTGGTACAAGATTTGTATATGTTAAAAGTTTGTGATACTAATCTAATAAATTTCGACGGTACTGCTGGTGCTGGTACATTTGGTGAGGCCCAGGTCAGTGCATTAAAAAACTCACAAGTGATAGTATGGTTAACTAACGGAAAAAAGTTGTCCAACGTATCTCCATGGATGATGCCTTCCATAACTAAAATTATAGTAGGCGATGAAATATGGTCTTTTTTAGAAAATTTTAAATAAAAATTAGTGATTAAAAATAAAATTAATAAATACGTTTTAAATGAAGTTGCAAATGTAAATAAACTTGTATTGTTAGATTTGGATGATACTGTAGTTGAAGCGGACGACATATACATTTACAAACAATTTCCAGGTGAGGAGGAGACAGCTCTAACACCGGCTGAGTATCGTAATGAAAAAGTTACTGATGAAACTAAAGAATATTACGACTATAGAGATTTCGCAGACCCTAAAAGAGTTACGGACTCAATTATGAAAGGTGAACCAATTGTGGCAAATCTTAATGTTATGGACGAACTAATCAATAGGGGTTATCAGATTGGTATATTAACTGCCAGAGGTCATGAGGACACTGTCTACGAGACTTTAAGAGAGTGGTTAATGTATAGAGGTAAAGATGGTAGATTAGTCCCAATAGGGGACAGATTAGATAGAAATTTAGTTTACGCTGTTAATGATACGGTAACTTCATCTAAACTAGCCGCTGTAGCTGATTTTGATAAGAAAGCGGAAATAATAAATATGTTGTTAGATGAGTATGATGAAATTATATTTCTAGATGATGATATAAAAAACTTAAAAGCAGTAAAGCGATTAAAAAGCACTTTAGAAAGCAGTAAAGCTAATAAGCTATTTGTTATGAAAGCTAAGATATAAAAGCGGCTATATTATATATAACTAAAACTAATAAAGCAAGTAAACACAAAAGATGAGAAATTTTCAAAGTTGTTTATATTTATTATAAAATAAGAACTACAAAAAAGAAAAAAAAATTATGGCTGACTTATTAATGAAAATGCCCATACCTTACGAACCTAAGAAAAAGAATAGGTTTATATTACGGTTCCCATCGTCTTTGGGAATTAACGAATGGTATGTGGAAAGTACATCTAGACCTAATATTAGTATTGGTTCTGTGGAGATACCTTTTTTAAATACATCTACTTATGTTGCTGGTAGATTTGTTTGGAATACAATTAACGTAACATTTAGAGACCCTATCGGTCCTTCCGCAGCACAAGCGTTGATGGAATGGACTAGATTACATGCGGAGTCGGTTACCGGAAGAATGGGATACGCTGCAGGTTACAAAAAAGACATAGACCTAGAGATGTTAGACCCTACAGGTGTTGTGGTGGAAAAATGGATACTACAAGGGACATTCTTAACTGATGTTAACTTTAACGACTTATCTTATGGTGATGAAGGTATTGCGAATATCGCAGCAACTTTAAGACCAGATAGATGTATATTAGTTTACTAAACTAAAAAAACAAGACGTATATTATTAAATCCATATCTTAGGTATGGATTTTTTATGTGCTATTATTTTCTTTTACAAATAATTTATTACCTTTATGCAAACAAGCCAGCAATAAAATTAAAGATTTGTTTACTAGATATACTTATGCTAGTAACAAATGTTTACATATAATAAAATACAAAGAACCTTTATACAAAATATAAATTAAAATGGACCCAACAAACGTACACGCACAAGCAGACCTACAAAGTAATGTACCTTATGATGTTATTGAGTTACCATCTAAAGGGATGTTCTACAGAAATAAAAAAGCTAGTATTAAAGTTTCCTACTTAACCGCAGCAGACGAAAATATCATTATGTCTCAGAATTTAGTTCAATCCGGTGAAATGGTAGATGTACTACTAAGAAGAAAAATATTAGAACCAGACTTTAAAATGGATGAAATGTTAGAATGTGATAAGGAAGCTGTCCTACTGTTCCTTAGAAATACAGCGTATGGAGCAGAATACGAAATAACCTTAGTAGACAGTAAAGACAATACAAAATTCCAACACAAAGTAGATTTATCTTCCGTTGGAACCAAAGAGTTTGTTTTAAAACCAGATAACGATTATAATTTTGAATACACGTTACCAACATCTAATAAGAATATAAAATTTAGGTTTTTAAATGGTAAAGAAGAAAGTGAATTACAAGACCTATCCAAACACTATAGTGGTGTCCAAGTTGTCCCAACAATAACTAAAAGGTTAGAAAAACATATAGTGGAAATAGAAGGAGAAAAAGACTTAGGTGTTATAGCTACAAGAATACAACAGATGCCAATAAAGGACTCTCAAGCTTTAAGAAAATACATTCAGGAAAATAAACCAGGTTTAGATTTAGAAAGAACCGTAACAGCGCCGTCAGGCAACCAAGTGAGCACACGCATTTCATTTGGGGTCGCCTTTTTTCGCCCTTTCTTCGGAGTATAGGCTTTCACTACTTGAGGAAATATATTATTTAGTAAAGCACGCAAACTTCTCCTATCAGGACAGCTTAAGTATGCCCGTTTATGAACGAAGATTTTTTGTTGATAAGATGGTCAAAGAAGCTGAACAAAAACAAGAGAGTATTGAAAATGCAAAGAACAAAAGAAATCTTTAGTTAGATATTTATATTTAAACGAAAGGAATGTTTAAGTTATTAATACAATTATATATTGAGAAGTTACTGTCCGGTGGACAGCCATACTTCGCATCCCACCCTGAATTAGGTGTTCCATTAGGAATATTTAACAGAAAAGACGAACCAAACCACCAATCCAGAGTAAATTCCATTTTAAAGTACGGTAAAGAAGGTAATCCCTTTTCTAGTAAACTTGCTAAGTTTTTTGGTATTAGTATGCCTTTACCTTCCTACCTCGCCTCCGACCCTAAAGATTTTTCAGAAGATGAACTTAAAGCTATAAAGGCTGTAAATGCAGGTCTTATGAAAAAGCACGAACTAACCAGAAAACAAAAGAATCTATACGATGAAATGTATGGTACGACTAAAGATATAAACACGGAACTTAGTAAAGGTGTTGAGTTACAGACCGCAACCACTCTATTATTAGGAAAAAGTAAATCATTCTATGATGACATAGGTAACCTAATCAAACCAGGTGTAGAAAATCAAGAAAGAATTAATGCACTATTAAGAGTAGCAAATGGTGCGTTAGAGAAGGAAGGTCAAATTAGGAAAACTGTAGTTAAGTCTATGGGTCAACAAGGGGAAATGCAGACCATATCCCAAAAAAACATTGCAACCGCATCGATACAAGCGTCAGAATATGGTGTAGATTTTGAAGAAACACTAAGAGCTGTCTCCACTTTAAGTGAAGTTATTGGTAGAAATTTGTCTATTGATGACGATACAATAGCAAGACTTGCTATTTTTGCAGAAGCTACAGAATTAGGAGCCGATGCAACAGCAAGATTAGTACAAGGTTTTGATAAGATGGGTATTGGTGTTGACGCTGCCTTAGATAAAGGTATTCAGATGAGAGACGTTGCTCAAAGTATGGGACTGAACGTAGGTAAATTTATGAAAACAGTTGCTGAGAACATGTCCATGGTTAACGCATACAACTTTAAAGATGGTGTCCAAGGATTTACAAGGATGGCCGCACAAGCACAGAGATTAGGTCTTAGTATGTCAAGTGTTAAAGGTCTAATGGAAAAAGTTTTAGACCCTGAAGGAGCTATAGATTTAGCAGCAAATTTACAAGTTATTGGTGGTGCTGTTGGTGATTTAGCTGACCCATTTAAGTTAATGTATATGGCTAGTTCAGATTTAGAAGGATTACAAGATGCCATGGTGAAAGCGGGTGAGTCAGCTATTACATTTAATGAGGAAACTGGTGACATGGGAATTTCTCCTACAGAAATGAGGAGAATGAGAAGTATGGCAGAACAATTAGGTATTGGTTATGAGGAATACGTTGGTTCAGTTAAAATGGCAAAAAAAGAGACATTAGCTATGTCTCAGATGAACTTATCTGCATTTGCAGGTTCAAAAGACGCGGAGGAATTAAAAACATTCGCTGCTAGTATGGCACAGTTCCAAGACGGAAAATACCAAATACAATTAGAACCAGGGTCCGAGTGGACGGCCCTAGAAGACTTAACCGCTGGTCAAATGGACCTTTTGAGAACTTCAATGAAATCAGATGAAGATGCCGCTAAAGCAATAGACTCCTCTTCTGAAAAAGAAATAATGTTTAGGTCCATGACCGCTTTAGAAGCAATTCAAGCACAAGCAACAAAAGGTCAGTTAGGATTTGAAATGGAATTAGGGGCGGATGGTCAAGCATTAGCACAAGGTACAATAGAAATGTTAAAGAGTCCTATAGTAGATGCTCTACAATCTGGAATGAAAGCATCCGCTGTAACCATTAGAGAAGTTTTAAAAGATGTAATAACACCTGGGAATGGAAGTAACTCCAATGTAAATGAGTCCTGGAAAGCAGTACAAACAGACTTAGAGACAAGTTTCAGTACTACCTTTGGTGCCGACTGGCAGACTTATTTACAAGCTGGGATTAATTTCTTCAAAGGAGGTGCCCCCGAATCTGTAGACGATTACCTAACCCAAGGTGTTACAGACATATCCAACTCATCAGGAAGAGTAAGAACTAAATCCACAGATATTATCGCAGCTTTTGATAGTACCAAAATGAATAGTGCATTACCATCAGGTTCTATAGGTTCTTCAGACATGGACGCTGTAAGAGGACAAATACAAGGACAACGTGGTGGTGGTGGAGCTGTAGAAACTAAAGTGAAAGTTGATGTTAATTTAGGTGGTACAGCTACACTAAATGCGGCAGGACTTAATATGAATATAGATGCAAAACAACTTTTAGATAAGAATTTAGTTCTTATGTGGTTAAAAGATAAACTAGAAGAAACTTCGTTAGACGGTAAAGCAGGATATAAATCATTACAAAAAGGTGGTGGTGTATTAGTGTGATAACAACAAACGAAAATATTTATGTATAAAACATACCTATGTCAAGTGAATTAACTTTTTCAGCAACAGAATACATAAGAAGCCAAATCTTAGCCAAAAATCTTGAAGGGTCTCCATTCGGGGGTGTTGCCCAAGAGTTTACACCTACTGGAACAATCTTAATTAATCAAGGTGGTGTGGAAAAACCAGGTAAGGTAATTGTAAGCCAAATGAGGGATATGTCGGTTGTAGACCTACCATCTAGTGAGTATATGAATGAGTTTTTTATTGACCAAATATTCCTTGCTAACAAATATGGACCAGTGGGTGGTTATGATGATATGACAGACATCAACACCATTATTTTAGACACAACCAACGCTGGAATTTACACAACTAGTTTTGAAGCACCGGAAGGTGGTGGAATTACTAGTCACAACAGTATTGGTCAATTATACACACCAGGTCAGATACTTTTAGGTGTTTCAGCTGAAGGACTACTAACAAATGCAAATCTAATAGATGATAGTCTATTACAACAGATAGGTGCTATACAACTAAAAAAAGAGTTTCAGTATAGGATAGGTCAAGAATTAGAACAACAAACTATAGGTAGAATTAATCTTTTAGAAGGTTTTAAGGACCCATACACAGCAATAGATATTCTTAGGGGTGACCAATCTATGATAGAAAGAGACTGGCAAATAACAGTCCCAAAATCTCTTATAGGTAAAGGATTAGATTTTATTTCTCGTTTAACCGGAGTAGGGTTACCATTTTCTTATATACCTGGAGATTACTTTGAATTAGAACCACCAAGAGGACTTTCTATGGGTGGAAAAATAATATCAGACATAACCGGAATATTAGGTAGTTTAATTGGTATACCAAGAAGAAGACAATCACCGTCACAAAGATTTTTAGAATTTACCGGAGGAGGTACCAAATCACAATTGTTTAAACACATAAGGTATAATAAATACGGTCCCCAATACGGAGAAGGAGCACAAGCACAAACAGCTATCGGTGCTGTCTTTGGTGAGGTTATAGATTTTGTGGGTGGCGGTATATTGGGAGCGGGTAATTACCCACCTAACCCACCACAATATGTTGGTAGTAATAGAAATAAAGTAAGTGACATGACTAGTCCACCAGATAATAATTATGCTGGTGAAAATTATGTTCCGGTATATGGTCCCGATGAAGTTGCAAAAGATTTTGACAATAACGATTATAGGTTTGGATTAAAAGGTAAGGCTTTAATAAATAAAGGTACTGTAGAAGGTGGTTTTACGTGGTACGGTAGTGTAGCTGGAACAGTACCTGGTACAACACAAGGGCCAGAAGGAAGCACAGACGGAACTAAAATATATACAGATAAAGAAATACCACCACAATATAACGCTACTAAATCTACAAATTATGACTTTGTTGAGGGTAGTATAATGAATGCCACACAACAAATTATAGAGTCTGTACCAAACGTTGGTGGAAAAAGATTAAAACATGTTGGTCACGCCATAAACCAATCAAGTAAGGTTTTTAATGATGGCTATAAAGAATTAACAAAAGGTTCTAGAGTTAGAAGATATGAAAATACAGACGCTACATCTGGAAGAGGGGTAGAAGTAGCAAAAGAATATTGTAGATTATGGACTAAAGATATACCTTATTGGACCTATGGAAGGTTACAAAAAACAGAGATGAATCACAGAAAAGAGACATATTCTGTTTTAGATAGTCCATTTAATCTAAATATCGCACCTTGGAGGACTAATGAGGGTGGTAGTGGGTCTAGTAACATAGTCAACGGAAAAGCTAAAAAATATATGTTTTCTTTAGAAAATTTAGCTTGGAGAACTAGTAGAGAAAAAGGATTCACTTACGATGATTTACCAGCTTGTGAAAAAGGTTCCAACGGAGGAAGAGTAATGTGGTTTCCACCATATGATTTACAAGTAGACGAAGCAAGTACAGCAAATTGGACAACTAACAATTTTTTAGGGAGACCAGAACCGATATATAGTTACAATAACACAGACAGAACAGGAACTTTAAGATTTAAAATAGTTGTTGACCACGCTAGTGTTTTAAATATGTTAGTAAGGAGAGAATTAAAAAAACTAACCGACGAAGAAGTTAACGGAATTGTAGATTCATTTCATGCTGGTTGTAAAAAATATGACATATACGATTTAGCAAGAAAATGGAATTTAGGGATTACGGTAATACAAGAAATTGAAACTATTATAAATTCTGCAGATGTGGACCAAGCAACAATATCAGAAATTAGTGACGGTACTAATACAAGTGACCCACAAATAATTGAAGATGTTTACGACTCTGGACCATTAATAGCTTTTGCGTCACCATCACTAAGTTTTTATTTTGAAAATGATTCCCCAGACCCAAATACCAGATTATTAAAATCTAGTTCACCATATAATGCATTGGCAGATGTTTATTATTCAGAAAGTAACCAACAAAACTATCAAGACCAACAACCTAACGCATCCTTAAAACAAGGATTAAATTCTTTCTTTAATGAGGCAACTTCACAATGTTGTGAAGAAGCTGATAGATTCCATCAATTTATGACTGAAGCTAATAACGCTTTAAAAGATGGAAAAAATAGGGTTACGTTAACTTTTGTAGGTGGAGCTAGTAATTTAGCACCTAGTGGATATAATGTAAATTTATCACAAAGAAGATTAGATTCTGTTAGACAAATGGTACAAAACTACACTTTAGCTGGTGAACAACCATTTATATCTTATTTGGAAAAAGGTTTTTTAATTTTTCCAGAAGGTGACGCGTTGGGGGAAAGTGAATGTGTACAAAGTGTGTCTGACGATGCTGGTGATAGAGCTGCGTCAGTTTATAACGCTGCCGCAGCCAATTGTAGATTTGTTGCTTTAGTTGGAATAGATGTTGAAGCAATTCCAGGAGAAGAGGACACAGAAAGTTACACAACACCACCAACAGCAACCGGTTTTAGATATGATAGACCAGACCCAACACCACCCATCGTAAAGAAAAGGACACAAAAACAGATGAATACAAGAAGGGAGATAGCAAATAAGGTGTTAAGGGAAATGGTAACAGAGTGTGATTATTTTGATATGTTAAAAGAGGAAGACCCATTTATTTTTGACAGTCTTAAAGATAAATTTAAATATTTTCATCCAGCGTTTCACGCTATTACACCAGAAGGGTTGAATAGTAGATTAACATTTTTAAATCAATGCTTAAGACCAGGTTCCACCATACCAACAAAAAAAGGGAATGGTGAGTTAGACTACAACACAGACGCAAAAAACACTTCATTTGGAGCACCACCAGTGTGTGTTCTTAGAATAGGTGATTTTTACCACACAAAAATTATAATACAAAATCTTAGTATAAGTTACGATGATAACCTACTAGATTTTAATCCAGAAGGTATTGGGGTACAACCGATGATAGCGTCGGTAAACCTTACATTTAATTATGTTGGTGGACAAGGACTAAAAGGGCCTGTAGAAAGATTACAGAACGCACTATCCTTTAACTTTTACGGTAATACCGAAGTGTACGACCCAAGAGCTGTATATACGGTTACTGACGACGACCCAGACGAACAAACATGGCTACAAGAAAACCAAGACCTAATAAACCAAGTGGGGGCAAATCTAGAAGAAGAAGCTGCAAAAGAGGAAGATATGAACACATCAGCAAATGATGGTCAAACCATTGGTGATAGAACAACAGTGCAAACAACAACCTCAGGTGAAACCGGGTTTATTTCTTTTAAATCAGTATTTAATGACTATACTAAACAAAATGGTGTGTACATAACCGGTACATTATCTGAGTTACAATTATTAATGACTAATAGAAATTATGGGTTATTACAATTGGTTATGTCCGAAAGACAATGGACAGAAGGGGCTTATTTTTATCCAACCACCCCAGGTTCTCTAACCAGTGTACCGGGTAACTTATTAGGTCAACCAGTTGAGGTGTCAACTAGAATTAACGCTTTATATGATTGGTGTGAAAATGAAATTGACAACGATAATACATACATACAAAGAAAACACGACGTTGAAGCATTTCCCACTAACGCAAGAAAAAGAAAACTTAGAAGATTACTAAAACAAAAATTAGAAGAATCAAGAGACTCGATAACTAATGAATTAGAAGAAATAGCAACAAATTTAGGAGAAAAAGTAGTGGAATTAAGTCCTTTTATACAAAGACTTAATACCGTTGCAAACTCATGTGATGGATATGTTGATAGTGGAAAACCTGTTTCCTTCGCTCTTACAGGATTAACTGAAGTACATAGTTCCTCAGCACAACAAACTCCACCACCAACAGACACACTACAAGAACTTGGAAATGATTACCTATATATGATTAACACAATGAATTATTATGTTGATTCATTAAATGGAGATGCTGGTGTAGCTTGTACTGTAAATGAACTTCCATGTGAAAATGCTTCTAGCAGTTTAAGTTCTAGTGAATCTGGAAGCTTAACCAAACTAGGAAAATACGTTTCGCCAAACTCTTTTGAGGTTGCACCAGGTGGAACCCTTGACCCAACAACAATGTCTGTGGAGTATTTAATATTTTCACAAGAAATAATAGATAAAGATGTTGTAGACATGGAATCAACCGAAAATTTTTATTACTACCAAGATGTGTTTAGTTTAAATAACACTACCGGTACTTTATGGACAGACATTTACGAAAAATTAAATATGGATACAGATGAAGAGTGGTGGGTAAATGCAAGAAAAACTTTAAGTCTTGCTTTTGTTAAGAATGAAAATTACTACCTTAAAAATTTACAAGCTATAACTAAACAAGTAAAAGAAAGATTTGTATCAGAGGAAGGAACAATAACAGAAGGGTTAACTACAGCGGGAGACAATTTAACAACACAATTTATTTCAGAAGATAAGGATAGAAAAACTTACTACGAAAAATTACCAGCTTATGTTGGTTCTATTTGTGATAATAGTCTACTTACTTTAAGTTACCAGACCAATAACCCAGATAACAATTTTAATTGGAAATTTAATAGAGAATAATTATGTCACAATATTATAATAGATATAAACAGTTCACTATTAATGGACAAAATATAACAGTACCATTTTTAGGTTTACCATCTAAACCTAGCGATAAAAAAGTAGTTTATAAAACAGGTAAGTCTAGATTAGACAAACTTAGCCAACTATATTATAACTCACCATATTTTGGTTGGTTAATAATGGAAGCTAATCCAGGTCTTGGAAGTATAGAGTGGGACATTCCCGACGGTAGACTATTGACTGTGCCGTATCCTTTAATAACTTCGTTACAAGATTATAAACAAAGGGCGGATAATTATTTTTTCTATTATGGCAAATGAAATAACGGGGACAGAAAATATTTTAGTAGAGTTTGCGGAACAAAATGTAGTACTAGTTGACCCAAATAAAATATTAGACGGTAATGGTGAACCACAAGAACGGTTAGTAAAACATGAAAACCTTACTATGTACGTTAACTTGCAGGCTAGAGTAGTACCTAGAAGTAAGGTGATAAGTGGTGCTGGTGTAGAGACAGAAGCACTTGTTGACATTTTTGAGGGTGATATTAATTTTATGAAACCCGGAGGTAAGGATTATTTAACATCGGACTGGACCGACACAATGACTGGTGGTGGTGACGAAAACGGACCATTTAACCAAAAAGTAAACACAGCAACACGGGACCCACTTACAGGTAAAGATTACTCAAAAGAAACAATAATAAATAAAAGAGACCCGGAGTCGTTTGGTATTGAAAATATCCAGATAAGTTTAAATTCTGCATATATACCTACAGTGACTATTAATTTTGTGGATGTCAGAGGTAAGACTTTATTTGAACAAGGTGAAAATTCACCATACGCAGCGTTCTTCCAACTACCATACCCATTGTTCATGTTGACTGTAAAGGGGTTTTATGGTAAGGCAGTTAAGTATCAATTAATGATGCATAAATTTAATGCCACTTTTGACCCAGCATCTGGAAACTATAACGTAACTTGTAATTTTATTGGTAGAGTATCAGCTTTACTAGCTGACATAACCATACAAGAAATAATGAATGCCCCATATATGTACCCAAGACAATATGAAAGCAATAGTCAAGATGGGGGAGTTCAGAAAATTACCACAACACGAGGTGCTCAAGTACAAAATGAAGTGTTCAATATCTACAGACGAAAAGGACTAGTAGATGAGAATTTCAAAGATATGACGGTAAGAGAACTAGTTATAAAAATTAGTACTTTAGAAACTGCAATTGAAAACGCATTAAAAAATTATAATTTAGACGCTTTAGACGACATAGACTCGTACACCAAATTTTTAGACAACTACACAACTAGAATATTGGGTCAAGCCGGATGGAGGAATAAATTCTTAGACATGACCCAAAACGGTATTTATGTCGATAGAGGTGGGACAGACTACATGTATTATACTTGGAAAAAAGCAGTAGCTGAAAATGAAGATAAAAAACAAGAAGCTATCGATTCTCTTAAGAAATACATTAAAGAGGGTAACTTAGGGTTATTAAAGAATATGACATTTGGGGAGGATAAAGAAGAATTTATTCCGGTGGACATAAAATATGAATATTTTGTGGCTGATAAAGTCGCGGGCATGCCAGAAACCACAAATGAATGGTTCATATTCAAAGGACCTACTAATTCTTTTGAGGAAAAATTAGGGGTAATACAAACTAAGTTTAATCAGAAAAAAATAAAAATAGAAAAAAATCTATCTAGTATTATAAACAGAGTTGTTAGTGGAAATGAAGGTCTAGGGTTTAGACCTACAATTAGAAATTTATTTGCTGTTGTTTTAGCTGGCACAGATACTTTTTTAAGGTTAATGAATGAAACACACTTAAAGTCTATGTCTTTAAGAGAAAATGAAGACAGACTTAACGCTTTAAAAGGTTCGGGAGCACCAGACGCTCAATTACAAGCCGACCAATTTGTTTATCCATGGCCTGCTTATTACGTTAGACAAGACAACGAATACGGAGGACAAAACTTTGTATCGACATACCCCGGAGCACCATCAGTTACCACACAAACAAAAGCTTACCTACCAGATGTATGGCCGGAAGTGGAGTTTGTTGAAGAATATCTTCGTTCTATGACCATTCGAGAAAGATTTCCACAAATTAGTGGTGAAAACTCAGCTTTAGGAGAAGACTGGTCACCAGTTACAGCTGCTGATTTCCAAGAAAACGAACTGTATGCTGATACTAGTTATGTGCCTTTTTATTATGAATTGTGGGATAGGTCAGTATTACACACCTTCTATTCCGGTATTTATACTAGGTTTATGGACGAGACAAGTTACCCCACATTCCAAGCTATGTCCACTATTGAATGTGTAGATATGAAAACCAAAACAACCGGTTCATTTGACCTACAAGAACAATTAAAAAACCAATCACTAGAGTACAATAGTTTCTCAACTGCAGGATATGAGGGTAACAATCAAAGTTTTTTACAAAGTCTTGCACCACTTACTAAATGGCAATTGCTGCTTAGAGACGAAATAAATACACCATACATTAGAACGATGATTAATGATGCACGAGCATCTTTCTATCCTTTTATAGATTTAATAAGTACTAACTATGGAAATGAAGATACCGCTACAGATAGGGCAATTATTAGATTAAAAGAATATTTAACTTACCCTAAAAACGACACAGATAATTTAATATTGGATACCTTCCCATTCAGAGACTTTAATTCTAGTGAAGGGATTGACGGTAACTCAATACCTTGGGTAAAAAGAAATTTAGCTGGGGGTTCGTCCATAAGCTCTTTCCAAGAACTGTACAATATATCCAAAAGTTTAACAGTGTCTGAAAACTTAAGAACATTTACTTCCCAGATAAAAACAGAAGGTGAACTATCTAGTTTTGGGGCAGCACCGTTTTACTCAAACCCAAAAGTCCTACTACCTAATTTTATTACAACGTATGATAACATGTTAATTACTAGGTATCAAACTATTATAGACAATAAACCATCGTGGCAGGGATTTTATGACGATGCGTCACAACCACAATCAGAGATATTAAATAACAATAAATTACTTCTAACGGAAAGTACCATAACATATGGTGGTGAAAAAAGTAATATAACACCAGACAATAAACAAATTGTCTCAATGTTAAACACACCTTATTTTGTTAACGCTTTTAGAGAAGGTGTTCTAAATGATTTTAATAGTGTGTCTAACCCTTATATAAACGCAGCTTATCTCTTATTAAACTCATTACCTTTAGCGTCTTTAAGGGATAAAACATTATTAGATGTTAATAATGGAACCACACAGTATGGTGATTATATTTTTGCCACACTAAACCAAGTTTCAGCAATACACCCTTTACCATATGCGTGGATTTTAAAATATGGTAGTATATGGAATAGGTATAAAACTTACGTACAAACAGGTACGGATACTTTAGCCAATGTATGGACAGATTATAACGCAGGACAAGGATTCAACCCAAGCACAAACAGTTTAAATTACCTATACAATCTAAATATTGGTGAAAACAATAGTCCTGTTGCATTAGGAGCCGAACAACCGGTAGGTGGTGGATTTACTAAAATAAATTTAGGGTTCTATCCAGAGTTGGTTAATCTAACTCATTATTTTGTAACGGGTGACTTATTATATAACAACACAACAATTACCGGGTTAGCTGTTACAAGTCCGGAAATAAACCAATACATATTAGGTGGGGCACTAAACCTACAAAAAAATACCGACATCACTTTAACACCGCCCGTGACTAATGGGCAAGATTTAAGTGTCGAGTTTTGGAATGCATTTTACGATACAACCGCAGACTTAACCACTTCGGGATATACAGAACCAAACTATATAATTTATCCTTCTAGTGGGGGTCTAAAAAGGACTCAACTCAAATTTGAATTAGAAGGTGATTACTTAAATAAAAAAAGTACCCACAATGGGAACGTAAGATTCTTGTGGCCTATGTCACAATATGGTTATTTTGAACACGATAATCGTTCACAACCAAAACCCTGGCAGTACATAGATAAAGTAGACCCAAATACCGACTCACAAAGTCCTTTTACAATAGTGAATGATGGTACTTATAACAGTATAGAAGAATTGTTTGATATATTTTCACCAGACATTTTAGATAAGTTTGAAGAATACTTTTTAAATTTTTGTGAAAATGAAAATAATTTTGACGATACCTTAGATGGTTTAGAGTATTTTAATAGTGAAAATAGTGATAATAGTCTAAATTCTTCTAATCTTACTACAACTAATGGAATGACCTTTCAGTCAGTAGTTAGAGAATTGTTGGTAGTACCACAACATTCTGTGACACCAGCTAATAATAATAGTGATTTCGGTGTGAATATGGCAAAAGCTCAAAACAGTAAGATTTCTTCTACACTACGAACACTTTTAAATAAAAAACTATCTTTTAAATTCTACAATCAAAACGATATTGATTTAAAAGTATTTCGTACAATAAGTGGTGAAAGAAATTATTATGACTTTGGTTCGTACCAGGGTAACCTACCACCTAACGTAACGGTAGCTACCTCACAAGCAAATTACCCAGCAGAGTGGGATAGTTTAGCCTTACAAGTGGGATTCTTTGACGACCCAGAACTACCAACTTTACACTATAACGATTTAGGTTCCGAAATAACAGATTTCTTTATATCGTTAGACGTAGATTTCACACAAACAAATATTAGATTATTAAGGAAGGTAATTAGAATGTATGTTACAGAAAGAATAAGACAACAACCAGTATCCTCAACCAGAGTATCTAGTGCCGTGGTTAATGCAAATACTGTAACACCTTACTCAGAACCTACAGGGTTCCTAGCCTTATTTAAAGAAAAAATAACACAATTAATCAACGGTCTAGAGGGTTCCCAAGCCGTACACATTAATGAAGTATTTTTACAAAGTAAAACTATATTTGATAAGGTACCAGTTAGAGCACAAATAGATGATGTAGACCCAGTATTTAAAACTGATGTGCAAAAATTAGAAATATACCAAACATTTAAAACATTGAACGATAAATGGATTGCTGGTGAAGAGTTTGGAGATAAAACACTATTCCAAGACTTTTTATTTTTTGATAGAGCAAATAGAGATATAGGTGATAAGGCAATTATAGATGTGGAACCATTTAAATTGTTATCCATGGAAAGTAATGCCAACACAACGTTATTAGGGTTCATAGGAGCGGTACTAAAAGAGAATAACTTTCATTTTCTACCACTACCTAGTTATATTAATTTTTATGGTGTAACCAATATAGATGGTGAAGAAGTTTCAAAATTCAATACCAGTGACGAAGCAAATGCTTTATTTGGTACTCACATGGAAGTGGACTATTTAGATTCTGCTCCTAAATTTTTATGTATGTATGTTGGAGAACCTTCACAACACATAAACGTACAGTCCGACATATATCGTTACGATACCGATTCGTTTTTACTGGGTAGAACTTCAGACAATCCATTATTTTCTAATTGTTCAGACCCTACAAAATGTAATAAAGTTGTAGCTTTTAATGTAGATTTTGGTGTACAAAACCAAGGAGTGTTTAAAGGGGTTAGTTTAGACCAAAACGAATTTAGAAACACAGCAGAATCATTTAGACTAACACAACAACTAGCAGACTCATCTAATGATAAAACAATTTCTACACAAGGATTAAATTTATTTAACATATATAGAAGTAGGTCCTACACTGCAAAAATTAGTGCTATGGGGAACGCTTGTATACAACCTACAATGTACTTTAATTTACGATACGTACCTATGTTTAGTGGTCCCTACTTAATTACAGACGTAGAACACAACATAACACCTAATAATATGGAAACGTCGTTTACCGGTATTAGGTCACCATTTTTTGATTTACCAAACATAGAAGACATAGTTTCAAAAGTTAATAAGTCATTCATTGAAAGAGTAAAAGGTAAAGTTGTTACCGACGTACAAGTCAGTGGATTTGGACCAGAAGGCATAGAAAAAGACACAGGACCAAACCCACCCGCAGTACCAATGTCAGGTAAAATAACTATGATAATACTACACTCAACAGGTAATGTAGAGTTGGGCAATAATCCAGTAGCTACTTTAAATGTTACACATAAAGATTTAGGTTTTGCGGGAGTAGCTTTTCACTATCTAGTAGATAGAAATCCAAATACAACACAACTCCCATCGATATTAACAGCAAGACCTGACACATACCAAGGAGCACACACGTTAGACGCTAACGCTAATACACTAAGTATAGCCCTTATTTCTAACTGTACTAGTGATAGACCATATGGCTCTACAACTGGAGAACTATCAACAGCATCACAAAATACAGTACTAGAAAGGTTTATTATATTACAATTCTTTAAATTAGGTATATTAAGAATTACAAAAGATATTACAGTTTCTCCAGTCGCAATACAATTAGCTATAATGGGACCAGAGGGAACGACAGTATGGCCTAAAAATGTACCGTCACCATTAAATGGAATAGCTGGTGAAACATACAAACAAATTCTAAGAGGACATAACGATTTTGGAAATAAGAAATGTCCGTGCTTTAAAGTACAAAATGCATTGGACGGCAAACTTAAAGATAAGTTAAACACCAACCTAAAATTTGTATGGCCAGAACTTTTAAATTTTGCTATCAACAATGTGGGACTATCTACAACTTGGAATCTAGAGGATGGTATGAGTTACATAAAACCTAACTTAATTGAAGATATGATTGCTAAAAAATTAAATATAACCATAAAACCTACTCTAATAAGTGGTGATTTTGTAGGAACACCACAATCTTACAATTCTGGTTCGTAATTTTACATTATCAGTTATATTTATATGTAAACAACATTATTATGAAAAATGAAAATATAGGGAACGCTTTAGATAGTTATCTGGGAGATACTAAACCAACACCAAAAAAAGTACAAAGTACTAATGGGGTAGAAGAAGAAGAAGTTTGTGATATGCAAACGGGAGAATGTTACACGTTAAGAAGTAAAGATGGGTTAGTTGAAAAAGTGAATAAAAGAATGGTTACAGAAGATGGCCGTACATTACTAATGGGATAATGAAAAAAGAAGATAAATTAAAAAAAGAATTAGAAAGATTTAGCCAAATAGGTAACTATGTGGAAACTTTGTCTGAACAGATGGTGGGAGGAATTGGTAGTGGTAGTGGGTTTGTTAAAAACCAACCATCAAGATTTGGATTTAAAGAACAAGAAGACCCAGAAGCTATAGAAGACGATGAAACTATTGAAGTAACTGATGACGAATTAGAGGGTGAAATAGATGTTGATGCTGAAATAGAAGGTGATGATGAAATAGAAGGTGACACTGAACTAGAGGGTGATGACGACTTTGGATTGGGTGATGAAGATATGGGTGATGAAACTTCTTCTGACGCAACAGAATTGGACGTTACAGATATAGTTACAATGGCAAAAGGAGCTGAGGAAAAAGCCTCAGAAACTAAAGACACTGTAGACCAACAAACTAATAAAATTGAAGACCTACTATCTAAATTAAACGATTTAGAAACTAAATTAACGGGTATAGATACAATAACAACATCGATTGACGAGTTAGGTGAAAAAATTGAACAAGCAACACCACCAACACAAGAAGAAAGATTAGAAATGATATCTATAGATAGTGGACCTTACACACAGAAACCATTAGATTATTGGGAAGAAAAAAGTCAAGAAAGTTCTAAGGAAACTGGAAAAGCTGAATACGTTTTAACTAAGGATGACGCACAAGATTATAATAGTGTTGACATAGAAGGTTCATTTGACGCCCCAACTGAAGAACAAGAAGAGGACGCTGAAGAAGAGTTTAGAGTACTTGGTAATAAACCTAAGAAATAGATAGTCAGAATGGGTACAGAAAAAGAGTGGGATGAGTGGTATCCTGACCAAACAATATAATTAAATAAAAAAAAGCGATTTACGCTTTTTTTTATGCTCTAATTTTACTTATATTTGGTGTGAAAATAAAATCTACGGTACTTTACTTAATTGAATATATGTTGTACTATTAGATGTATAAAATTAATTATTAACCAAAAATAAAAATAGTATGAGTAGTTTAGACGCAATCTTGAGTCAGTATGAAAAAAATTCAAAACCTGATTCAGAAAAAAAGAAATTCGTTAGTAACGAAGACAGATTAAAAAAGTATTTCGCGGCGTATTTACCAAAAGGACAAACTGATGGTGAATCAAATATTAGAATTTTACCTACCGCAGACGGTACATCACCATTTACTGAAGTGTGGTTTCATGAAATGCAGGTACAAGGAAAGTGGATGAAAATCTATGACCCAGGTAAAAATTCTGATGGAAGTCCTTCAGGAGAAAAAAGCCCTTTAAATGAAGTTGAGGAGGCTTTAAAATTAACAGGAAACCAACAAGATAGGGATTTAGCTAGACAATATCGTTCTAGAAAATTCTACATTGTTAAAGTAATTGACAGAAACAATGAAGAAGATGGTGTAAAATTCTGGAGATTCAAACATAACTTCAGAGGAGACGGTATTATGGATAAATTAATACCATTATTCCAAAAAAGAGGTGATGTAACAAACATTACAGAAGGAAGAGACCTTAGTCTTATATTAAAAGCGGTACCAACACCAAACGGTAGTGGAACGTATACTTCAGTTAGTATGATTATGGCAGATGACCCATCACCACTATCCGGTATTGAATCTACAGTAAAAGATTGGACAGGTAACTTAGAAGTGTGGAAAGACGTGTACGCACAAAAACCGATAGAATATTTAGAAGCTATATCCAAAGGAGAAACTCCAGAATGGGATAGTAACCTTAAAAAATATACCTATAGCGATAGTGAAACGGCTAGTATTGATATGGGAAAAGTTGTCACACCACAAACAGACCCACAGGCAAACACACCACAGGACGAAGATTTACCATTTTAATATAACACTATGTCAATAAAAAAGAAAAGTTTTAAGGATATAAAAGAGAAATTCTCTAAGAAAGCATCATTTAAACAAGATAGATTTTTTGATTTAGGTGACGCTTTCTTGGATGCCTCTGGTATTCCAGGTCCAGCTATGGGACACATTAATATGTTTTTAGGTCATTCAGACACAGGTAAAACTACCGCTTTGGTAAAAACAGCTGTAGACGCACAAAGGAAAGGCATTTTACCGGTGTTCATGATTACTGAACAAAAATGGGATTTTGACCACGCTAAATTAATGGGATTAGATTGTGATGGTACTGTAGATACAAAAACAGGTGAAGTCGCATGGGACGGATTTTTTCTTTTCAATAACGATTTCCAATACATAGAACAAATTACAGACTACATTAATGAGTTATTAGACGCACAAGAAAAAGGTGAGATAGAATATGACTTGTTATTTATGTGGGATTCAGTTGGTTCTGTACCGTGTAAAATGACTTTTGAAGGTAAAGGTGGTAAAATGCATAATGCGGCTGCCTTAGCAGATAAAATAGGTATGGGTATCAATCAAAGAATTTCAGGTAGTAGAAAAGATACGTCAAATAGAACTAACACACTAGTAGTTGTTAATCAACCATGGGTGGAGTTAGCGGACAACCCTTTTAGTCAACCTAAAATTAAAGCGAAAGGTGGTGAGTCACTATGGTTAAATTCCACATTAGTTTTCTTGTTCGGAAACCAAAAGAACGCAGGAGTAAGTAAAATAACTGCAACTAAAGATAAAAGAAAAGTTAAATTTGCTACACGAACTAAAATATCTATCTTAAAGAATCACGTTAATGGTTTAGGTTATGAAGATGGAAAGATATTAGTAACACCACACGGTTTTTTGAAAGGAAAAGACCAAACAGAAGAAAAAAAATCAGTATTAGATTACAAAACACACAACTCTGAGTATTGGGGCAAACTTATAGGTTCTGAAGGGGACTATAATTTAGCTGTAGAAGATACAGGCGAATTGTTTTAAAACGAATTTTTAACCCTATAAATATGATAAATGAAAAAGACTTTAGTTGTTGATGGCAATTGCGTATTACAGATTGGCTTTCATGGTGTAAAGAATGTTTATAATAAAGATAAACATTTAGGTGCCCTATATCATTTTATAGTTACATTACAGAAACATTTATTAGAAAAAAACTATGATAAAGTTGTTGTTTTTTGGGACGGCCCAAAGAGCAATCACTTTAGAAAAGAAATATATCCAGCTTATAAACAAAATAGAAAAAAGAGGATGGATGATGATAGGTTTCAGTCTATGATGGAACAAAAAAATCGAATATCTGAATATCTAGAAGAATTGTTTATAAGACAATGTCAATTTAAGAATTGTGAGGCTGATGATGGAATTGCTTATTATTGTCAAATCACTCCTAAAGAAGAAAAAACAATAATAAGTTCAGATAAAGATTTAATACAACTTATAAATAAAAAAGTAACACAGTACCTACCCAGAAAAAAACAATACATTGAACACGATAGTATGGTTAAGATTGGGCAACAAGAAATTCCGGTAACAAACATTGTATTACTTAAAGTGTTAACCGGTGATAAAAGTGACAACATAGAAGGGATAAGTTATTTGGGAGAAAAAACGTTATTTAGTTTATTTCCAGAATTAACTGAAAAAGAGGTAAGCTTAGAATTTATATTGGAAAAGACAAAACAACTTAAAAAAGAGTCTAACAATAAAAATAAAAAAGCTATCAGTAATATCTTGGAAGGTGTTACAAAAAGTGGGGAAAGAGGTGATGAATTCTACAAAACTAACAAAAGATTGGTAGACCTATCGATTCCCTTCCTGACAGATGAGGCGAGGGAAGATATAAAATCAATTTCCCACCTACCACTAGACCCAACAGATAGAAAGATAGAAAATGTTATTGAAATGACATTAAGAGATGGTTTAAATAAATTTTTACCACAAAAGGACAATGACTGGTTAGATTTTTTCGAACCGTTTATTGAATTAATAAAAAAAGAAACGTATAATTTTAAAAACAAAAGAAATGGAAAATAAGATAGATAAAAAACTAATCTCAAAATTTGAATTCCTACTAAAGATAAATGGAAATATTATTTGTCAGAGATACTTTAATGTTAGAAAACATAACCCTAGAACTTTAGCGTCTTTAGAGCTTTATGAACAAGTTGACGCGATAAGGACAAAGTTGAAGTATTACTTAAAAAGTAGAAGCTGGGATTACTTATATGAACAATATAATCAATATACAAATGTGGTTAATTTGTCAGAGCAAGACCTGGAAGGTTCGGAAGATGAAGTTTTTGAGGTAGAAATTAAAGAGAATGGAAGAAACATAATTAGTACTATTTTACCCTCTCACAACTACCCAACACGAGTAAGGTACACAGTTGATATAAGACCGTTAATACCAGGAATTTTATCAGAACTAAGTGACACATTGTCACTCAGAAATTCAACACCAATAGAGGTATTAAGATAAACTTAACTATATTTATTGATGTGTAAAAAAATTATAATATGAGCGGAAAAAACAGTTTCGGATACCTAGGGCATAACTTTCAAATAAAACTTTTAAATCAATTAATTATTGATAAAAAGTTCGCGTCTGCAATCATTGATGTGATGGAGGCTAGATATTTCGATAATCAATATTTTAAACTTATCATGCAGATGATAAAAGAATATCATGACAAATATAACCTACCCCCATCATTTGATGCCTTAGACCAAATAAGTAGGATAGAGGTCACTTCTGACATGGCAAGACAAAATGTGGTTGATATGTTAATTGAAGTTAGAGATTGCCCATTTGAGGACCACTTATGGGTACAAGAAAAATCTTTAAAGTTTTGTAAACAACAAGAATTAAAGAAAGCTATAACTAAAGTTAATAAGATTTTAGAAGATGGTGATTTTGAATCTTACGATAAATGTGAGTCTTACATTAGAGAGGCTATACAGGTGGGAGAGATGGATGACACACAAATAGATGTGTTTAGTGGCCTAGAAGACGTCTTAAGGGACGATTTTAGAGAACCTGTACCTACAGGTATTACAGGCATAGACAACCTATTAGATGGGGGTCTTGCAAAAGGTGAAATAGGTGTGTTTTTAGCACCAACAGGTGTGGGTAAGAGTACCGTACTAACTAAAGTTGCTAACACGGCTTACAATTTAGGGTTTAACGTACTACAAATATTTTTTGAAGACAACCCAAAAATAATCCAAAGAAAACATATAACTTGTTGGACTGGAATCTCATCAAAAGAACAAGCCTCTAGAAAACCAGAAGTTTTAGAAAAACTGGAAAAATATAAAGGAAGGGGTACACTATTGTTAGAAAAACTTCCATCCGATACAATGAATATGAATCAAATTAAAAACCGAGTTAGGAAACTAATCGCCGAAGGGAAAAAAATAGACGTGGTACTTATAGATTATATCGATTGTCTTTTACCGGACAGAGCTTTTAATGATGAATGGAAAGGTGAGGGTTCTGTTATGAGAAAATTTGAAGGTATGTGTAGTGAACTAGATTTAGTTGGGTGGACAGCAGCACAAGGAAATAGGACATCTATAAGTTCTGATGTGGTAACAACTGATATGATGGGTGGGTCTATAAAAAAAGCACAAGTAGGTCATGTAATCATATCTATCGCCAAAAGTCTACAACAAAAAGAATTGGGACTAGCTACTATAGCAATCACCAAGTCTAGAATTGGTCAAGATGGTATAGTGTTTGAAAACTGTAAATTTGATAATGAGTTTTTAGAAATAGACACTGAACAATCCCAAACATTACTAGACCTAGAAAACAATAGAGAAGTAAGAAACGCTCAAAGAGTTCGAGCAGCTCTCGATAGAAGAAATCAATCAATCACAAAATAAAATAACTAAAGAAATTAGTGAAATAATTTCAAATAAAAAATAAAAAATATGGAAGTATCTAATAAAATTTTGTCAGACATAACAGTCTACATGAAATACGCAAAATATATACCGGAATTAAATAGAAGAGAGACGTGGGAAGAATTAGTAACTAGGAATAAAAATATGCATATAAAGACATATCCAAACCTAAAAGAAGAAATAGACAACAAGTATAAATTAGTGTATGATAAGAAAGTGTTACCATCAATGAGGAGTATGCAATTCGGTGGAAAACCAATTGAGATAAGCCCAAATAGAATTTACAATTGTGCTTATTTACCTATTGACCATGTTGACTCTTTTTCAGAAACAATGTTTTTATTATTAGGTGGTACCGGAGTTGGATATTCAGTACAGAAACATCATGTTGCAAAATTACCAGTAATTCAAAAACCATACCCAAAAAGAAAAAGAAGGTTTCTCATTGGAGACTCTATCGAAGGATGGGCAGACTCAATTAAGGTTTTAATTAAATCTTACATGAATGGTGGTGGTAGTAGAGTAGAATTTGATTTCTCAGATATTAGGCAAAAAGGAGCAAGATTAGTAACTTCAGGAGGTAAAGCTCCAGGACCACAACCACTAAAAGAATGTTTGGTTAAGATAGAAGGAATATTGTCTGAAAAAGACAATGGTGACCAATTAACTACTTTAGAAGTACATGATATTGTTTGTTATATAGCAGACGCGGTATTGGCGGGTGGTATTAGGAGAGCAGCCCTTATCAGTTTATTTAGTGCTGACGACGATTCTATGATTTCATGTAAAACAGGTAATTGGTGGGAGTTGAACGCACAAAGAGGTAGAGCTAATAACTCAGCAGTGTTGATGAGACACAAAATAACTAAAGAGTTTTTCATGGACTTATGGAAAAGAGTTGAATTATCAGGAGCTGGAGAACCGGGAATTTATTTAAACAACGACAAAGATTGGGGGACTAACCCATGTTGTGAAATTGCACTAAGACCATACCAATTCTGTAATCTATGTGAAGTAAACGTCTCCAATATTGAATCACAAGAAGACTTAAATGAAAGAGTAAAGGTTGCAGCATTTATAGGAACACTCCAAGCGGGATACACTTCATTCCACTACCTAAGAGAGATATGGAGAGAGACAACCGAAAAAGATGCTCTTATTGGTGTCTCAATGACAGGTATAGGTTCTGGAAAAGTTTTAAATTACGATATGAAAAAAGCCGCAAGTTTAGTTAAAAGAGAAAACACTAGAGTTTCTAAATTGTTAGACATTAATCAAGCCGCTAGAACTACTTGTGTTAAACCTGCAGGGACAACATCATTAACATTAGGGACATCCTCAGGTATTCATGCATGGCATAACGATTTCTACATTAGAAGGATTAGAGTAGGTAAGAATGAAGCTATATATAGTCACTTACAAATACACCACCCAGAACTTGTCCAAGACGAATATTTTAGACCTCACGATACTGCCGTTATTGAGATACCACAATCAGCTCCCAAAGGTTCCATACTAAGAACTGAGTCAGCCTTCCAACTTCTAGAAAGAGTTAAAAAAGTTGCACAAGAATGGGTTAATTCTGGACATAGAAAAGGTTCAAACTCACATAATGTATCAGCTACAATTAGTTTAAGAGAACATGAGTGGGACGCTGCAGGAGAATGGATGTGGGAAAATAAATCACATTATAACGGATTGGCTGTTCTTCCTTATGATGGTGGAAGTTACATACAAGCACCATTTGAAGATATTACGGAAGAAAGGTATCATGAAATGTTAAATTCATTAAAAGAAATAAACCTTTCTGGGGTAATAGAGTTAGATGATAATACTGACTTGTCAGGTGAATTAGCTTGTGCGGGTGGTACTTGTGAAATTGATGTTGACTTAAAGAAAGTGGAAGAAGTAAGTGAAACACAAGGTTAATAATGATAAAAAGTTATGATTGGATATACGAACTTTTTGTAAAAGAATATGTGGTAAAGGGTAATAAAATAAAACCTACCCCTAAAAAAACCAAACAAAGTAATCTTACAAGTATTTATATAAAAAACTTATAATGCCAGAATTTGGAACATACGGGATAAATTTTCCTTTAAATAAGAGTAGGTTGGGGTATATGTTTGATTTGACAGACACTCCAGAAGATGAGATTAAAGCAGATTTAATACACTTACTCCTAACTAGAAAAGGAATGAGGTATTTTTTACCTGACTTTGGTACACGACTGTATGAGTATATTTTTGAACCTATGGACACACCAACATTTGATTCTATTGAAGCGGAGATAAGGGAACAAGTTGACAAATACATACCAAACCTAAGAATAGACAATATAGAGGTAACGCCACTTTTGGAAGCTGAAGAATCGGAAGGTACGTTAGTTACCACAAATGACGATAGAGTATATCGGGTTGCTGGTGGAGCAGCAGAAGAATATACAGCTAAAATAAGAGTTGATTTCACTACCACTAGTAGTGCATTTCAAACTAAAGATTTCGTAATAATTAATTTATAGTGGCAAATAATAAAATATCATACACAGAAAGAGATTTTGTTGGTTTAAGAACCGATTTATTAAAATATGTTAAACAACAATATCCTGAATTAATTCAGAACGCTAACGACGCTTCTATATTTTCGGTATTATTAGACTTAAATGCGGCAATAGGGGATAACCTTAATTACCATATTGATAGAAGTCTACAAGAAACAGTTTTACAATACGCACAACAAAGGTCTTCACTATTTAACATAGCAAGAACTTATGGTCTTAAAATACCGGGTAATCGTCCTTCGGTAGCGGTAGTTGATTTATCCGTTACTGTACCTGTTATGGGTGATAAGGAAAATACAAGATACTTGGGACTACTACGTAGAAATTCACAATTTAAAGGTGCTGGTGAAGTTTTTGAACTAGTAAACGATGTTGATTTTGCAAACGCATTTGATAGTAAGGGATTCCCAAATAGAACTAAAACACCTAACTTTGATGCAAATGGAAACGTAATTAATTACACAATAACCAAAAGAGAAGTGGTTGTTAATGGTGTAACTAAAGTATTTAAAAAAGTAATAACAAGTACTGACGTTAAACCTTTTCTTAAAGTATTTTTACCAGAAAAAAACGTACTTGGGGTCACTGCAGTAATGCAAAAAGACGGTACAAGTATACAATCCCTACCAAAAAACACAGACTTTATTAACGCCACTAGTAAGTGGTATGAGGTGGAAGCCTTAGTGCAAGATAAAGTATTTGTCGAAGATAGTAGTAAAAGGTCTGATAAACCAGGTATTAAGATTGGTAAGTGGCAAAATACAGATAATAGATTTATTAGTGAGTATACACCAGAAGGATTCTTTTTTCTTACCCTTGGTGGTGGAAGTAGTTCCGCTGAAGACTCACTTGACGAACTTTCATCTACTGGATACAAGTTAGACCTAAACCAATATATGAACAACTTATCTTTGGGAAGGTCACCACAAGCTAACACTACTATCTTTATACAGTATAGGGTAGGTGGTGGTAAAGGGACGAATGTAGGTCCGAATAGTATCAATACTGTGTCTAGTATAGATTTTGCAATTAATGGACCAATAAGTACCATTAACTCAGCGGTAAGAGATTCTTTAACAGTCAACAATGTAACCTCAGCAATTGGTGGGGCAAACCAACCAAGTGTCGAAGAAATAAGAAACTATATCTCCTTTAATTTTTCTGCTCAAGAAAGAGCAGTGACAATTAACGATTATGTTTCCAGAATACAAACAATGCCTAGTTTATTTGGTTCACCAGCAAAAGTAGGTGTTATGGAAGTAGAAAATAAGATTTTTATTAATTTATTATCTTATTCTGAAGACGGGTCACTAACCTCCAAAGTAAGTACTACCATGATGAAAAATATAGCTGAATATCTTTCAGATTATAGAATGTTAAATGATTATATAAGTGTTACTTCAGCAGAAGTTATAGATTTAAGTATAGAAATGGACTTAATAATCGACCCAGGATTTAACCAAGCTGACATAATAACTAACATTATTGATAAAACTACAACTTTTTTTAGTCCAGATAATAAAGAAATGGGTAAAGATGTTTTTACCGGCGAATTAACAAAAGACATAGTTAATCAACCAGGAGTTATTAATTTAGTTGACCTAAGATTAATAAATAATGTGGGGGGTGAATATTCGGAAAATACCGTATCACAACCATATAAAAACACAACAACAAAAGAAATAGCTTTAATTGACGGGACACTATTCGCACAACCAAATCAGATATTTCAAGTTAAAATGCCAAATAAAGATATCGCTGTAAGGATTAAAACTTTAACCCAACCATCCATCACATAATTAGATTTACAAATAGGTAGTCTATATTACTTTTAATTTCAATAGAACAAATATTTATCTGTTAAAGTAATGCATGTCTAAATCATATAGAATAAGAACTAAAGTAGGGGAAGACAGTTTTGTTAAGGTAGACTTACAACAAGATTTCGACCTTTTAGAGATACTAAGTCTAAAATTGACTCAGTCAGAAGTTTACGCAAGAATGTGTGCTGACTATGGTGTAATTGTAGGTAGAGTAGTAGCGAATAGTGGGTTAGGGGTCCCTAACTCTAAGATTTCTATTTTCATACCTTTAAGTGCGGAGGATGAAAAAGATGACGCAATAAAAGAAATGTATCCGTTTAAAGACGTAACAGATAAAAACGAAGAAGGATATAGATACAACCTACTCCCAACCACCAAACAACATAATAGACACACACCTACTGGCAGTTTTTTAACAGCAGACGAGACAATATCCAACCCTCTTAAACTAGAAGTGTACGAAAAATACTATAAATTTAGTGCAAAAACTAATGAAAATGGTGATTTTATGATTTGGGGAGTTCCTTTAGGTGTCCATCAAATACACATGTCTGTAGACGTTAGTGATATTGGATGCTACTCAATGAAACCCTTTGACTTTGTTTCACAAGGAGTATCAATAGAAAAATTTAAAAACTCAGCAGTATTCAACGAATCCGAGAATTTAGACACTTTACCACAAATTGTAATACAAAATAAAACAGTAGAGTCTGTTTCTTTTTGGGGTGATGACGAAATGTGTAATTCAGGTATATCTAGGGTTGATTTTGATTTAAGAGACTCAAATGTAGAATTTAGACCTAACGCTTTATTTATGGGTAGTATTCTTAGTGACGATAATAGTGGTAGTTTAGGTTGGAAATGTGGCCCAGGTAGAACTCAGGGTGATGTCTGCAAATTAACTACAGGTAGTGGTAAAATAGAAGCGGTTAGATTTACGGTGTTCAAAGAGAATGACGACGCAAACCCCAATTGTTCTTGTAGACCCAAACTAGAAAAAATTAACTTACATAGTATAGATGGTACCGGTTCATTTGTAGCTAAGGTTCCTATGAATCTTGATTATGTATATACTGATGAATTTGGAACACAACAAATATCGGACAATCCAGCAATTGGTGTACCCACAAGAGGAAAATATAGATTTAGAATTAGTTTTGATAACGAATATACTTCTGAGACCCGTAAAGCAAAATATTTGGTACCTAACATTAGAGAATATGACGATACTGGAAGTTTCATGTCTAGTTATTCGTTTTCCACAGACTTATTGGATTACCCACATGATTTGGGTTCTAGTACAACAATTAGGTGTGACAACTACCTTAGTTCTCCAGCATTTTTAGGTGAAGATTATTTTTATGAAATGTTTCCAGACAGAGTCTACACACTTTCACAATTTATAGACTTATATAGAAATGACTACACCAACAATCCTTTTGATGCTAGTGCTATTAATACTCAAATACCGGGCAAAGGTGAAATGTATGCTGGATATAGTGCAAAAAGAGACAGGTTTAGTTTTATAGGTATAAAAAGTACCAACCCATCTAAAGAACAAGATTGTAGTGGTAGTATAAAAGAATTTCCAGCCAATGATGGGTTTAGGGGTGGGACATATATTTTCTTAATGTCACAACTTACACTATTTTTAACTGTATTGTCTATATTCGTACCAATTATGATACTCTCCGTAATGGTAATTCTGGAATCTTACGGTCTTTTATTATATGTTGCAATTTCAATAAACGATTTAGCCATATCAATGACACAAATGTTAAATATTGTGATTGGTTTAGGTGCAATGCTCCCACTGGGTGCAATTCTTGGAGCTGTAGGAGCTCTTGCATTTGCAATACTGGAGGTAGCCCTTAATATAACGTTAGCTAATTTACTTGCTGGTATGTTAACATCTACAAAATATAGACTACCCTTAACCAAGTACGATGAATGCGAAGATTGTAATTGTGGCTCATTTTTTACTTTAAGTATGCCTGGTATTTTTGGTATTGGTGATTTGGATGAAACTTCGGGTAATCCAAATGTCGACGACCCTAATTGTCAAATTCCAGCTTTAACAGAAGGTAGTACACTATATTATAGTGAAGAACATAATGAAAAATGGGACAACCAAGGTCAAAACAATACAAGTATGAAAGGTTGTTATATTATTAGTTTTGATGGTTCAGGTTTTAAAGGGGCGTTTACTACGGCAATGTGGACTATGGTAGGTGTAGGACTTGCTGTGGCATGGATACCAGGTGTCGGAGCTGCTTTAGGGCCTGTAATTTTTGGAGTAATCATAGATTTATTTATAATACTTATCGCTACTTTTTTATTGTTAAGACTAGTTAAAATATTTTTTGGTCTTAATGAGTGGAGAGTAAGAAAGAATATATATAATGGTCTATGTCAAGGTATTTTTAATATGGGTTTTTGGGCATCATGGATTAGAGGAACACTTTACCATTTTAGATTTGATAATAAAAAAATAAAAACAACAGACCCAACAACACTAACAGAAACCACAACAGACTATTTCTGTAGAGATATTTTAGTTGGTCCAGACGATGGACTAGGACCAAAAGAATACTACTATAGAAGTTGTCCTTATAATGCGGCGTCAGGAACTTTTAAAAAATCCAACATTAATGCAGCTTACACATTTAATTATATTTTACCAGATAGTGGTGGAGCAACTGGTAATCTAACATATAGACAAATGTATAAAGGAATTAACTACCCTACTACGATATTAGAGTTAGGTACTTTTGAAGACCTAACCACAAATAACTCATGTGTGGACTGTGGTGACTCCAAAGACGACGACTTTTTTATTGACCAACTAGAATCTTCTTCAGCTAAATCCCCAGGTGGTATCCTAGACTATTTTATTAACCAAAAATTGATGAGATACAGTTTCTGGGAAATACAATTTACTGGTATTAATAACTGGTTTGGTGGGTATAGAAGTTGGCAAGTATTTGGGTACCCATCAACTGGTGGTGCCACCAATAGAAATAATAGGGTTATTAAGGCTAGTACCGCTGGTATGGCGGGAGGTCAACACAGGTTGTTAGATGGGGACATATCTCAAGGAGTATCTTTTAATAATGAATTAGGAATTCATAAATACATGAGTCCTTTTTATTATCCTGAAGACCCAAATTACGGACCCCTACCTTTTAGTATTATAGACCCTAAAATTCAGGCTGTTAATAGTAATATACCTTTTAAGGTTGCAGATTTAGGTTTGAGAAATAAAGTAATGGGTAATTCTGGAGGTTACTCACGTTCACAAACCATCCCAATGTACCCATGGAAAAAAACAAGTCCTACTTTTGGTACTAGGAACAATAGTTGGGATGCATCAGACGGTACCAGTATGAAAATAATAACTAATAAATCCCAACCAGGTCCGATAATTGTTCCACCCACAGGTCCTATAGTTGACATACCATCAACTAGTGAAGTTTCTATGGGGTACTACCATTATTATTTTGGACTATACCAAGGAAATAACGCGTACGACAAATTTGTTAATGGTTACATGCCACCAACAGACTAGATTATGGGAAATAGAGAAAACATATTAAAAGTACTACCGAGCAAGAAATTTGCTGGAGCAACTGAAGAAGATTTAACTTTTCAAGTAACATTAAATGATACGTCAAGACCTTTAATACAAGGTGACAGGACTGTTGGTCTTAATATTAATGAAAGATTTAACGAAGAAAGACAAAATATAAGCAATTATAGGGTTTATGGTAAGATATCTCCTTTTGTGGATAACAACTATAATGGACTGGCGATAAATACGGATACCTCATCCAGTTCAAGTGGATTTACTACACTTTTATTTCAACAACTATATTACAACCACACATCAGGTGGTACCGCATATTCACCATGGGCTGGTTATCCACAGTTTAAAGAGTTTGATATGAAAAGAAAAGATGTGGACGAATTTCTTTCAACCACAACTAACTGGAACATGTTTCTTTCTTATCCAGCAGAATGTATGAGTGACCAGAAAATGTGGTTTCAGATGGAACAGTCACCTACGACAAACTCAATCGCTTTTTTAGCAAATCAAGGAATTCCTTTCTACACACAACAAACAGTGCTTAATGGTAGGGATATGGTTAGATTTTATTGTGCTGCACCACACGGATTAAGTAAAGGAGAGTATGTTGTATTAAACATGGATGATGGAAAAGGAACTACATATACACTAAGAGATGATACGATGCCCGTATATAGTTTAGGTGATAATACTAGAAATTCTAATGAAAAAATATTTAATCTATTAATCCCACAAGGTACTGTAGTAGGATTCCCAGCCTTACCCAACCTATCAATGGGAACCATGAAAAGACAAACAAATAAATCTAGTGTTGAAAGCATTTCTAGTTATTACGTCCGGGTTAATAAGATTGTCACCAATGTTTCAGATACGGTATTAGACGACTGTGGATTCGAACAAGGTGTATTTCCAGATGTTACACAAATTGATAGAGTAACACCAACCGGAAATTGTAGAGTATCGATTAAAAATAGTTTTCCATCTTACCTATATTCTTTTAATAAAGACGTGGATGTTAAAACATTAAGAGATAATTTAGGTAGACCACTAACTAATTTATATGTGACAGTATTTTTAAGAAATAATTTAGGATACTTCATATATCCTCCCAAGTATGGTTGGGGGTGGAATTTTCCTTTAACTTATATGGATACCTCGATTGATGGGGTTTCAGACGCGGCATCGGTCCCATTACCTTTTGGGCCTGTAGGTCCTAATATAGTAAGAGGGAGTGTTGGGGACGAACAACCTTCAGGAGCAATAGTGGACACATTACCAGGTGGTACCGGATTAATGAGGGGAACCGAATTAAGAGTTGGGGATTTATTAAGGGGGGATTTTTGTGAATATAACGCAGAAGAGTTAAAAGAAAGAGTTATAAGTGAACCAATGCATCAGTTCTCGTGGAATCCAACAGTATTTAATCACGGTCAAAATACAATAGATGGGATTAAGGGTTATATTTATAAACCACACCACGAAGTCCCAATTAGAAGATTTTCAACTTATATTGAATTTGGTGACCCACAAGAAGTAATTGACGTACCAGATTGGGCAGAATATTGGGAAAAAGAAAAAACTTGGAGATGGAGAGATTTGTGGGAAATAGGGTTTATTGATGGAGGACATGGTGTGGACTACCCATTTATGAATAATGCACAGTACCCAAGTAAAATAATTCCGTTTTATGTGCAAAAACAAGTTAGAGCGGAATCAGACCTGTCAGTTACAGGGATAACAGAGATAGTAAATGACCTTTTAATAGATGGCTGTGAATAAATTTACATTTAATATAAACACAAAAGACCCAACCATACAGTTAGGTTTTGGAACTACTTTTGACGAAGCTGGTAGAGAAGACTTAATAAAGGTATACGAAGATGACGTGGTTAGACAATTAGTAAATCCCACTAAAGATTTTGAAGTCACTAGGTTTAGACACGCACCCTTAGCTAACAACACCGAAGAAAGTCCAGACATATTTTATCAGTTTAATTTTTTTGATAGTTTTAACACTACCTGGTCCAACCCACTCCCAGCAATAGCACCAACCCAACCCCTACCATTTGGGTTTAATTTTAAAGGGTATACGAATGCTGACTTAGCCGAAAACACATCTGATTTATTAAAAAGTTTTTTTAAATTAGATTTTTACGATAGTAATATTAAAACTAGACAAAAATTCTACATGTCTAATTTGTTAAGTCCGGTAAATGGTACCAGATTACCACTATGTGCAATAGATGCTGATTGTAGAAACGTTAGTGATGGTAGTGGACCAGCTAACATAACAACTGATTGGGGGGCTCTAAATATGAATGTACCTGATGGACCGATATTAGACGCTAGTGGGACCAACACAATATTAGATACGACTAAAGATGTCCCAATACCAAGATACCAATTTGATATGGACAATAAAAGTATTGGTTATTTTTTTTATTGGTTAAAAGAGAGTACGTATTTAAACATTAATACTTTTTTTATGTCTGCTAAGTTTTATAATGGAAGAGATGGTAAGGTGGTAAGATTTACAAACGTATTACCTACAACCCTACCAAACCAGACAAGTTTTGACGCAGCTAATAATATGTATTATAAATTATTAATAGATAAAAATAACTTCACATATTGGATTGAAGATTTAGCAGGAACAAGAGTAGGTACCAGTATAAGTAGCCCCATAGAGTTTTGGGAGTACGTAAACCCAACATAATATATGGAAACACAATCAATACAAATTAGAAGAAGGTTATACCCTGGACAGTTGGACGCTATACCAGCACAATTGCCACATTCTTACGTCTCTGACCAAAAACATCTTTTAAATCAAGGACAGAATTGTAATAATTGTTTTTTTAATCAAGTGGGTAAGTGTACTTATTGGAAAGCAAAAGTAAAAGACGATTATAGGTGTGATTTGTGGAGAAGTCTAACATCTACAGCTCCCCTACCACCAGAACCACCATGTTTAACTGGGATAACTATCCCAATCTTACTAACCCAAGACTTTAATGATATTGGTGTGTATACTCCGTTTGATGGGTTAGCCATACAAAGAGATGTGTTAGTTAATTTTGTTTATACTGGTAACAATAATACTATAACGATATTTAATACTTCTGATGTAGAATTTAAAAAATTTTTAAGGGTTGCACCTTATGATGTGGATTGGGGCGATGGTAATACAAGTCAACTTACACCCCCACTACAAACGGCATCAAGTCATACATACCCGACACCCAGTACAGGATACACTATAACAGTAAGTCAAATAAACCCTTGGGGAACGACATTTATCTCTAAGACTATACCTATCCCGTACTTTAACACACCAACAATACCTAACCCATTTGGTAATTTTTCTCTTCTAGCACCTAACATTGGAGACCCGATAGGGTGTGACGCAGTAACACAAGATTGGATATTTTGGGGTGATAGTAATCCTGATGTTTGGGACACGTTAAGTAGTAATTGGGTAGAAACACCTTTTGCGGTAACAGGGCATTCGTACACCAGTCAATTAAAGGTACTTAAACAATACGGACCTAACCCTTACCCACCAACAGGTAGTGTGGTAAATGTAGGATTGTCAGGTACCGGAGTAATCACAACAATTTCTTCCTGGTACACAGCTTACACTTTAAATGAAATTAATTATATTGATTATAGTGGTGGTACAACAGCGTATTCAGCAATGAGTAGAGGGTTGGACCACACTAATATAGACTATAATTGTTGTAGAGAAGAAAAAGAGGAAGTTTGTACCTGTAGTACAGACCCTCAACTAGACTGCTGGATATGCCACATGGGTGTAGATTGTATGACGATTAAATTCTATTTAGATAGTGGATGGGGGTCCTATCCTGTAAATTCTGGAACCTACGCAAACCTACTTACTTATATGGAGCCAGACCCAAATAATCCAGGACACTTTATAACTGGTAATCAAGGGTCACCTTCATGGTGTACTGAAGCTGATTGTAGGAAACGATGTAGTCAGATGCAATTGAGTACAAACACCACCGGTAGTGAAACACTACCATCAGGAGGTGGCTCAGTGGGTTCTGCAATAGTTTATGGTGGACCAGAAGCACAAATGTCACCCTTACCTGTACCAACACCACCCCTAGTAAATAATATCACTCCTTTAGAAAGACTATTTGAGTGTACCAATACAGTTTGTAGTGAAATCCCACAGGGAAGTTGGGTAGATAAAGAAACAGGACAATCTAACTACACATATTTATTAACACAAAGTAACATTTTTAATAGTATAGATGGGTGTAATGGAAATTGTGGTTGTACCGAAATAGAAAACCTTAATTTAACAATAACCAATAATCAAAAATGTTCTACAATTACCCTAACTAATGCAAACGGAAAAACTTCAAATAGTTTTGATTGTGATGGTGTGGTAGAAATAGGTGGGTTTGATATGTTAAGTTTAGATTATACAATAACTAATAACAATACAGGTGAATCTGTAGTTATTTATCCCACAAATGGGCAATATAATAATATTTTCTTTGACAATCTTTGTCCTAGCAATTATACAAACATAAATGGACCAGCGATAGGTCCTTACAACTTTACAATATTGGACGATAAAGGATGTACTAAACAAATACAAATCTTAGTAGAAACTAATGACTAATAAAAAAATATAAGATATGGGTTGTCCAGGAACATCATCATTTCCATCAGGAGTGGGAAATGTAAGAATAGGAGCGGTCACATGGGCGGCGGGATACAGATATCCAAAAGTGTATGGTGGGTATTTTAGTAGTAGTGATTATGATTCTGCGTCCGGTGGTGGGAACCCGTCTGGTTTACAAGGTGCAAGCGACTCGTGTTCTTGTCTGTGTTCTGGTTTGGGGTCTGGTAAAATCCCCTATTACTACCAATACGTTAGAGAAAGTACGTATACCACATATGACGATACTTGGGACTCAGGTTATTACCCAGGTGGGAGTACGGGAATATATGCTAGGAGTAACTCAACTAAACAATGGTATTTTAATATAGGACAAAGTCAAAGATGTGGTCAGATTTATACGGGACTATACCAACTATCACCGTCAAACTCAATGGACCTAATTACGTACAACATTAGTTGGGCTACTTTAGGTAGGTTAGATGTAAGTTTTGAATGGTAT
>TARA_R110000772_G_scaffold54456_9_pt1 | contig 62518 bp, 72 predicted proteins | sample TARA_R110000772 | Tara Oceans TARA_R110000772 (sample SAMEA4397948) | marine metagenome | biome: Polar Biome; feature: [SRF] surface water layer (ENVO:00010504); material: water (ENVO:00002006), including particulate matter (ENVO:01000060) such as... | depth 5 m | reverse complement strand
CCGGCTGCCGCTCCGGCGCCGGCAAACGAAACCAGCACCGTCGCGCCAGATCTTCAGGGCTGGGACTGGCAGCAGACAATCGTGCCGACCGAGCCGATGCTATTCCGCTATTCGGCGCTGACCTTCAACAGCCACCGCATCCATTATGACCGGCCCTATGCGATGCAGGAGGAAGGCTATCCCGGTCTGGTCGTGCAGGGACCGCTGATGGCGACAATGTTGTTGAACCTCGCTGCAGAAAAACTGGGGTCAAACAAGCTGACCCGCTTCTCCTTCCGCGGACAGGCGCCCGCTTTTGCCAATGCCGCAATATATCTTGTCGGGAAACAGGAGGGAGAGAATATCACGCTCTCTCTGGTCGGCAATGATGGCAAAGAGATGATGAGCGCACAGGCGACGATCTAGTTGATCCTAGACCCTCCGTTCGTGCTGAGCCTGTCGAAAAATGGTGGCGCGCCCCGGTCCTTCGACAAGCTCAGGACGAACGGAAGGGCGGCTGGACAATATTCGCACGAAAACACAAGGATACCAAGCATGACACAGCCCTTTGTGGCTTTGTGTCTTCGTGCGAGTTTTATCGAATTGAGCGGCACTCGGCAGGATAGATACAATGTTTATGAAGCAAGCGTGATTTCCGTGAGGTCCACACAAGGACGAAGCCAAACCCTCCGTTCGTGCTGAGCTTGTCGAAGCATGATTGTGCGCCCCGGTCCTTCGACAGGCTCAGGACGAACGGGAGAGAGCCTTGCGACCCATTAGCGATCATAATGAAAAAGCCCGGCAGCTGCGGATTAGCGGCCACCGGGCTTTCTATCGTTTAATCGCAACCTAGAAACGGTCGGCGTTCATCACCTTGGCCCAGGCCGCTGCAAAATCCTCGACAAATTGCTGATCGGCATCATCAGAAGCGTACACTTCCGCAACCGCGCGCAATTCCGAATTGGATCCGAAAATCAGATCGACCGGCGTCGCGGTCCACGTCAATTCGCCCGTCTCGCGGTCGCGACCCTCGTACAAGCCCATGTTCGCATCGGACTTCGCCCATTTGGTTTTCATGTCGAGCAGATTGACGAAAAAGTCGTTGCTCAACTGACCGGGGCTGTCGGTAAACACGCCATGGGACGACTTGCCTGCGTTGGCGTTGAGGCTCCGCAGCCCGCCGACCAGCACCGTCATTTCCGGCACCGTCAGGTTGAGCGCATCGGCCTTGTCCACCAAGGCTGCCGCTGGCGCCATATCCGCACCGGCAGCATAATAGTTGCGGAAACCATCGGCCTTGGGCTCGAGATAGGCAAAGGACGCCGCATCGGTCTGCTCCTGCGTGGCATCGACGCGTCCGGGCGTGAACGGCAGGCTGACCTTGTGGCCCGCCTTGCTTGCCGCCTGTTCAACCGCTGCATTGCCGCCCAGAACGATCAGGTCGGCCAGCGAAACCTGCTTGCCGCCCGTGGCACTCCGGTTGAAATCCTTCTGGATCGCTTCCAGCTTTCCCAGCACCTTGGTGAGCTCCGCCTTGTCATTGACCGCCCAGTCGCGCTGCGGTTCCAGCCGCAGCCGCGCACCATTGGCACCGCCGCGCATATCGCTGCCGCGGAAGGTCGAAGCCGAAGCCCATGCCGTGCGCACCAGTTCGGGTGTAGACAGACCGGATGCCAGAATTTTCGACTTGAGCTGCGACACGTCCGCATCGCCGATCATCGCATAGTCAGCCGCAGGCAACGGATCCTGCCAGACGAAGGTCTGGCTCGGCGCGTCGGCACCGAGATAGCGCGCCGAGGGCCCGAGATCGCGATGGGTCAGCTTGAACCATGCGCGGGCAAAGGCCTCAGCGAATTCTTCGGGGTTCTGATGCCAATGTTCGGCGATCTTGCGGAAACCGGGATCTTCCTTGACCGCGATATCGGTGGTGAACATGATCGGCGCGTGGGTCTTGCCCGGGATATGCGCGTCCGGCACCATATTGGCAGCGTTTGGATCGCTCGGAATCCACTGGGTCGCGCCAGCCGGGCTCTTCGCCTTGACCCATTCGAATCCGAACAGATTGTCGAGATACTGGTTGGTGAAAGCGATCGGATTGGCCGACCACGCGCCTTCGAGACCGCTGGTAATCGTATCCTCGGCATTGCCCTTGCCGCATTTATTGGCCCAGCCCATGCCCTGGCTTTCGATTCCCGCAGCGGAAGGTTCGTCACCCATGCATTCCTCGGGCTTGTGCGCACCATGCGCCTTGCCGAACGTGTGGCCACCGGCAATCAGTGCCAGCGTTTCCTCGTCATTCATCGCCATATTGCCGAATGCGCGGCGGATATCGGCAGCGGCGGAAATCGGATCATGATTGCCGTTCGGTCCTTCCGGATTGACGTAGATCAGGCCCATCTGGGTCGCAGCGAGCGAGCCCTTGAGATCGCCCTTGCCGTCGCGGCGGTTGTCTTCCAGCATCTTGGCTTCCGGCCCCCAGAATATGAGATCGGGTTGCCATGCATCCACGCGGCCACCGGCAAAGCCGATGGTCTTGAAGCCCATATCCTCAAGCGACACATTGCCGGTCAGCACCATCAGATCGCCCCAGGACAATTTGCGGCCATATTTCTGCTTGATCGGCCAGACCAGACGGCGCGCCTTGTCGAGGCTGACATTGTCGGGCCAGCTGTTGAGCGGCTCGAATCGCTGTTCCCCGCCATCGGAACCGCCGCGGCCGTCACCGACACGATAGGTGCCGGCGCTGTGCCAGGCCATGCGGATGAAGAAGGGACCATAATGGCCATAATCGGCCGGCCACCAGTCCTGCGAAGTGGTCAATGTCTTGCGGATATCCTCCTTGACCGCCGCCAGATCGAGCGTCGCGAATTCCGCTGCATAGTCAAAGTCCGGCCCATAAGGATTGGACTGAGCCTCATGCTGGCGAAGCGCCGCGAGGTCGAGGCTTTGTGGCCACCAGTCCTTGTTGGACATGGCGCCCGGCGGATCCTGCACCACCGTTTTTTGCGCCTCAGCCGGGCTTGCGATCGCCAGTGGCGTCATTGAAGCGGCCAGCAGCGCAAAAAGTGAAACTTGTGATTTGAACATCTTTCTCTCCTCCGGGACCATCCCGTGATGAACAGAAGATTAGCCCGAGGAGAAACAATGCCGAAATCAGTAAATTTCCTAAGAGCAATCGAAGATGTCGATTATTGAAGCATCTGTCAGGAAGCCATTCGATCAATAGACCTGTTATCGCTGACGATTGGCACGCGTGCCAAAACCAAAGAAGCCCGGCAGCTGGGTCGCATTAACTGCCGGACTTCCCCTGGATACCCAAAATGGGCTTGGTGCGGCACCGGGACCGAGAAGGATGAACTTCCCGATGGGGTCGGTGCCGCAAGATTTTGTTAACCGAGTCTTTTTACGCTGACTGTGACGGGGATCACTGACCCGAAGAAAAACAAACCATGACGAGCGAAAACTGCAGCGGGACGGACGCTATTCAGACCGTCCGTTTTGCACGGTCCTTCTGGTTCTGCCCCTGGATCGCGTCTTTCGCAGCGCTCCACTCTTCGTCTCCCCAGCCGAGCAGCTGCGAGAAATTGCCGCCGCCGGCAAGATAGCTGCCACCGTCTATCGCAATGGTCTGGCCGGTCAGATATTCCACACCGGGACCAAGCAGGAAGGCAGCGAGATTGGCAAGCTCGTGCATTTCACCCGGCCGGTCTATCGGCGCTCCGCTGCGCTGGCGCTCTTCGTCGCTGCCGGTGGGATTGAGGCGGCTCGACATGCCCTCGGTCGGGAACAGTCCCGGCGCGATCGCGTTGAGACGGATATTGTAACGCGCCCATTCGACCGCAAGACTCTGGGTCATCACATTGATCCCGGCCTTGGACATCGCGCTGGGCACGGTAAAGGCGCTGCCATTCCACACCCATGTGGTCAGGATAGAGACAATGTTGCCGCGAGTCTTGCCCTCGATCCAGCGCTTGCCGATATCGTGGGTCATGTAGAATGTGCCGCGAAAGACGATATTGGCAATCGCGTCAAATCCGCGGATCGAAAGATCTTCGGTACGGGAGATGAAATTGCCCGCGGCGTTATTGACCAGGCCCGTCAGCGGTCCGTGCTGCTGCCAGATGATATCGTTCATCTCGCTGATCATTTCCGCGCTGCGGATATCGCACGGGTGCGGGACGACCTTGCCGCCATGTTTTTCGACCAGCTCCTCTGCCGTCGCCTGGCACACTTCGCCGCGCCGGCCGCAAATATGAACCTCTGCGCCAAGCTTGAGCAGGCCCTCGGCCATTTCCTTCCCGAGACCGGTGCCGCCGCCGGTTACGAGTATCCGTTCGCCCTTCATCAGGTCGTCGCGGAACATGAGTTTGCTGGTGTCCATATCATCCTGTCCTGTTCTTGTCTGTTATGCCGCTCATGTTTCATGAGTCGCTGGATCTAGACTAGCAGTAATGGATCATCGGAAAAGCTGCTTCTTGGGACAGGTTTGGCCGCCGGGCAATATTGTGGCTGATATCGAGCATCGTCGCGCTCGTCTCCGGACAAAAAAACGGGAGCTTATCCGAAGATAAGCTCCCGCTGCGCCTCTGTTGGGGCTGCTGTCCTCTTGCGATTCCAGCGGCCGCTTGTTCGGCGTCCGGCTTCCGGTCCGAAGGCGTTAATGGTTGGTGGTTTTCCACGTGTCCGCTTGCGCTTCTTCGCTTCGGTCTCCAACCCGCATTGGGTCCGGTCACCCGATGATCTTCGTCCAGTCGATCCGTTCCGGCTTGCGCCTTCCCTTTTCGGCTATTCTCCGATCATCCGCCGTGAGATCATTCCATCTTTCTTGCGAAAAACAATCTGGTCATCTCGACGATCTTCCGGTTCCCGGGCTGTCCTGCGGGTCATTGCTGACTGGTCGCTGGTTCGTCCGGTGGCCTTCCGATAAGCCATATATGACTCTTGATCCCGAGTCGGACCTAATGGAAAATATGAAGTTATCCACAGGCGGCATAGTTAACGGTGGAAAACTACTGCCGATGTGGTGGATAAGATTGGGACGGTGCCGGCGGGAAGGAAATAGTCGCGCCAGTCGTCCGCTGGTCCGGTCCTTCAATCGGGAGGAGATTGTCGAAGAACCGGACCTTTGGACCAACCCCGGCGCCTCGATTGGGAGGAGGAGGTGGCAGCCGGGATTGTAACTCTTTGCCTCAGACCTGGATCGTTGACAGCAATACCATGCTGCTAACGGACAGGGCGGCGACAATATTGAAAAGCGTTCTCATGGATTTTCTCCTTGTTAAAACGCCTGTCAAACATCTCTTTTCCTGCGTAACTTACAGGCTCCAGATGGTCGCTTCCGATAAAGGTTTCAATTGAGAATGGAGTCACCTCAGTTGCATGAAACGCAACTGAGTAAATTCTATCTATTTGAAATATCAGAATATATTCTTCAGGAGCTTCTTGCCCTTGTCGAGCGGGTTCCTCCGGAAATTCGCTTCTTCCTTGCCGATATAGGTGAAGATACCTTCGAGCGCCTGATCGGTGACGCTGTCGGTCAGGCCATCACGCGAAAAATCTGCACCGCCCAGCCGGGCCAGCGAGGAAATAGAGCCGAGCCGTTCGACCTGGTCATAGGCACCGAGGTCACCGAGCGCCTTTTCCACCAATGGCCGGACCTTGACCGCCAGTTCTTCACCCGATGTGCGGCGCAAATAGTCGGAGCCTGCCGCTTCGCCGCCGGTCACGATACCGACGCCATCCTGCAATGTCAGGCCATCGATAGCCGAGCGGAACACCGGCTTGGCTTCGAGAGCGGCCCTGCCGGCGGCGTCATTGAGTGTCTTGGTAATATCCTTGGTCAGCCCCGCCTTGCTGGTGAAACGCAATATGCTGGTGGCCTTTGCGAGCGGGCCGGGCAGCAATATCCGCACCGCCTTGTCCGCGTAGAATGCGCCGGGTTCGGACAGCTTGTCGAGCGCATTGTCGGACGCGTCGCCGAGCAGGCTTTTCACGCCTGTGCTCTGCGCCATGGCGGGGGTCGCCGCGAAAGCCATCATCGCCAACGGCGTGGTCGCAAGCGCGATGGCGCTGCATGTTCTGCTAAAGACTTTTCCGTACCCCATGACCATATCTCCTGTTTTAACTCAGGTGATCATAGCATATTCCTTGGGCTCTTGCCTGAACGGCGCCGGCAAATCGGGTAAAATCATGCAAAGCGACAGATTGTCGCCGCCGCTATTTGCGTTCGGAAAACAGCAAAATGCCTTTGGTCTCGGTCCCGGACAATTCCGCCAGGTCGAGCGAGAATGGATCACCCTCGGCGGTTTCGCCCGAAAGGCTGGTGCCATCGCGTACGACCTTGAAATCATTGCCGGTCAAACGGCTTTCATACCAGTCGGCCAGTTTCTCGACACCGGCTGGCGATTTGAAGCTGATCCGGACCTCGCCGCCCTGCCCGTCCTTGTCCTCGATATCGAAACCGGTGACCTGGCTGCCGGGATAGAGATCGACATCGTTCATGTCGAAATCATCGCTGTCGAGAGTGATGTCCGGGAGATCGACCTCCATTGAAAAGCCGTCCGCCTTGATCGAGAATTTGCTGTCCTCACCGTCGCCGCCGATTTTGACCTTCTCGGCTTCGGATTTGTCGTCGTCGCTGAAATCTATCGATACGGCGGAACCGTCTTCAGACTTGCTGCAAGCCGACAGAGCAAGCGGCAACGCCGCCAGTAAAATGAGATATTTGGTAGACATGAAAATCCCTCCAGACTGTATTATTGAATTAATACAGTCTGGAGGGTATCTCGTCAAGCGTCAGTCTGGATTCAGGCCTCGATCGAGGTTCCCGGATTACCAGCATTGACGACGCCGCCATCGACGGGAAGCGTTGAACCGACGACATAGTCACCGGCCGAGCTGGCGAGGAATAGCGCTGCCGCCGCCATGTCTTCGGGGCGACCGATGCGTTTTGCCGGAATGCCTTTTTCGACCTTGTCCTCATGATCGCGAGCCGCCTTGTTCATGGTCGAAGCAAAGGCGCCGGGCGCGATGGCGGTCATGATGATATCTTCCTGGACCAGCTTGGACGCCATTTTGCGGGTCAAATGGACCACCGCCGCCTTGGACGCCTGATAGCTGTAGGTTTCCCACGGGTTGACTCTCAGACCGTCGATCGAGGCAATATTGATAACCTTGGCCGGGCGCTCGAAGCTGGCGGCGGCTTTCAGTTGCGGATGCAAAGCCTGGGTCAGGAAGAACAGGCCTTTGACATTGGTGTCCATGACCTTGTCCCAGCCGCCTTCGGAAAAAGACGTATATTCCTCGCCCCATGCGACACCGGCATTATTCACCAATATGTCGAGCTTCTCTTCGCGCGATGCGATTTCTGCAGCCAGTGCCTTGCAACCTTCATAGGTCGAGATATCGCCCTGGATATAGGTGCAATCGTCGCCGAATTCGGCAGCAGCGGCTTCGCCCTGATCGGCCTTGCGACCGGAGATATAGACCTTGGCGCCCTGTGCCAGAAAACCTTCGGTGATCATCGCGCCAATTCCGCGCTGGCCACCGGTGACGAGAGCAACACGCCCTTCGAGAGAGAATAGCTTGTTAAAATCCATCGTCATTATCCTTTAATAGCCTTGCATTTCAGCGACGAGATTGGTGTGATAATTCACATCTCCCATGAACTCCTGCAGAGCGCGGTCGCGCTTCATATAGAGACCGATATCATATTCGTCGGTCATGCCGACGCCGCCGTGCATCTGGACGCCTTCCTTGACCGAAAGCGCGGTTGCCTTGCCGGCCTTTGCCTTGGCAACGGAAACCATCATGTCGGCACTGGCCGAGCCTTCATCGAGCAATTGCTGGGCTTTCAGAACGCAGGCCCGTGCGACTTCGATCTCGCTGTAGAGATGCGAAATACGGTGCTGCAGCGCCTGGAACGATCCGATCAGCGAACCGAACTGGCTCCGGCCCTTGATATAGTCGACGGTGATATCCATCGCGCCGGACCCCACGCCGAGCGTTTCGGCTGCGGCACCGGAGCGACCGGCATTGAGCAAGCGCCGCAAGACTGCGTCGCCGTCGTCGACTTCGCCAACCACCGCGTCGGCGTCGACGAGAACGCCGTCAAATTGCATATGCGCTGCCATCGCGCTGTCAACCAGCCGCGCATTGTCTCTGGAGACACCCTTTGCACTGGTGTCGACCGCGAAAAGCGTCAGGCCTTTTTCATCGCCAGCCTTGCCGCTGGTCCGTGCTGCGACGACGACCATGTCGGCCGAACCGCCCTGGACCACGAACTGCTTCTTGCCGTCGAGCTTGAAGCCGTTGCCTTCGCGGGTCGCCGCCATGCCGATCTGGTCGGGACGATGTTTCGCACCTTCATCAATGGCCAGCGCCAATATCGTGTCCCCGGAAAGGATGCCGGGGAAATATTTGTCGCGCAATGCCTTGCCTCCCGCGTTGAGCGCTTCGACGCCGGCAACCGCTGTGGTCAGAAAGGGCGATGGCGTGAGGTTGCGTCCGATTTCTTCCAGTACGACACCCGCTTCGACATGACCGAGCCCAAGCCCGCCTTCGTCTTCGCCGATCAATATGCCGGTAAAGCCCATCTCCGCAAACTGCTTCCACAATGCGTGCGAGAAGCCGTCCTTGCATTGCTTGTCACGGAATTCGCGCATGTGCGAGACCGGTGCCTCGCCCTTCATGAATTCTACCGCGCTGTCATGGAGCATCTTCTGATCATCGTTCAAATAAAGAGGCATTTTCTAGTCCTTGTCTTGATCTGTGTACTGCGAGCACGCTCGCAAACCCGTTCCGCCGGAACGGTGGTCGGAAAGAGCCCTGCTAGGCGCCGGGCAACCGCAATATCTGTTTGGAAATGACGTTCAGCATAACCTCGCTGGTGCCACCCTCGATGCTGTTGGCCTTGGTCCGCAACCAGTCGCGGGCAGTGAGACCGCCGTTGCTGGCATCGCTTTCCCATTCCAGAACCGCGCTGCCGCCAGAGGACATGATCAGTTCGTAACGGCTCTTGTTGAGCTCGGTGCCGACATATTTCATCATGTTCGGTTGTGCCGGATGGCAGAGGCCTGCCTTGAACGTGTCGCCGAAACGCTCGGCCATCGCGCGGAAAGCGAGCAGTTCCATGTCGAGGTCTGCCAGTTTCGCGCGGAGGATCGGATCGTCAAGACGGCCCATTTCATCGCGGCCGATCTTGTCGGCAAATTTCTCGCCCAGCGAACTGCCAGCCGAGCCGCCCTGGCCGGAAATCATGCTGCGTTCGTGACCCAGCAGATATTTGGCAACGTCCCAGCCCTTGTTTTCCTCATAGACGATGGCGGACACGTCTTCACCATAGGTTTTGGGTACTTTCACGTCGTCGAAGAAAGTTTCGCAAAATGGCGATGCACCGGAGATCAGCTTGATCGGCTTGGTCGAGACGCCCTCGCTGGCCATGTCGAACAACAGGAAGGTAATGCCTTTATGCTTCTCGTTCTTGTCGGTGCGCGTCAGGCAGAAGATCCAGTCGGCCTGATCGGCATAGCTGGTCCAGATTTTCTGGCCGTTGACCAGATAATGATCGCCCTGGTCGATCGCGCTGGTTTGCAGCGAGGCGAGATCGGAGCCGGAGCCCGGTTCGGAATAGCCCTGACACCAGCGAATTTCTCCGCGAGCGATCTGCGGCAGGAAATATTTCTTCTGCGCTTCGGTGCCGAAATGCAGCAATGCGGGGCCAAGCATCCAGATGCCAAAGCTCGACAAGGGCGAACGGCATCTGAGCCGGGCCATTTCCTGTCCGAGAACTTTTGCTTCGGCTCGCGACAATCCGCCGCCGCCATATTCGGTCGGCCAGTCGGGTACCGTCCACCCCTTTGCCGCCATGATATCCAGCCATTCCTTCTGGCCCGGTTTGAACGTTGCGTTGCGGCCACCCCAGACGGCATCGTCTTCGCTCGTCATTGGCTGGCGCATCTCTGGCGGACAATTGGCTTCGAGCCAGGCGGCGGTTTCCGCCCGGAATGTTTCAAGATCGGACATCACGAATTTCCTTTTAATTGATCAATTAAAGTTCGACTATCATAAATGCGTGGATTGATTCAACGATTCCCTTCGTCGGAAGTCAAAAAGAATCAGGGAATCAGGCGCATGTTTTTTCGGCGACCGATCAGGCTTTCGATTTCCGTAACGGAAACAGGATTGGTTGGCACAAGTGATTGACGCACAAATGCATCAACGCTTTATTGGCAGGATAAAAGGGAGCGCAAGAGGATGCGATTTAAAGGCAAGACCGCCGTGATAACCGGCGGGTCATCGGGTATTGGACGAGCAAGCGTTGAACTTTTTCTGCGTGAGGGCGCCACGGTCGTCATGGGTGACATCGATGAGGCGGAGGGCATTGCGATGATGTCGGCGCTGGGTGATGCGTTTCTTTTCCAAAAATGTGATGTCACGCAGGAAAGTGAAATCAAGGCGCTGATGGACTATGCTGCGGAAAAAACCGGCGGCATCGATATTCTGTTCAACAATGCAGGCGCCGGTGGCCCGCGCGATGCGATCGACGAGATCAGCGGCGATGATTGGGATTTTGCCATGGCCTTGCTGCTCAAGTCCGTCGCGATGGGGATTCGCCACGCGGCACCGCATCTCAAGCAACGCGGCGGTGGAGCGATCGTCAACACGGCCTCCATTTGTGCTTTTCAGGCCGGCTATGGCCCGATTGCCTATTCCACGGCCAAGGCCGGTGTCCTGCATCTGACCAAGGTCGCCGCAGCCGAACTGGCCCAGTATAAGATCCGGGTAAACGCGATTTGCCCCGGGTTCATCCAGACCAATATTTTTGCTGCCAGTCTCGGGGCGAACAAGCAAGAAGCCCGGCAGATCAATTCGGTGCTCGGCCAGGCCGCTGCCAACGCGCAGCCGGTTGCTCGTCCGGGCGTGCCAAGCGACATCGCCGAAGCAGCCGCCTATCTGGCGTCCGACGCGGCGGGCTTCGTCACCGGCACGCATTTGCTGGTCGACGGCGGCATGCTGGTCGGCACGCCAGGCAGCTGGAACCCGGAAGTGCCGGGCATGCTCGATGCGATCGCGCCGGAGCATCTACGTTGACAGACAGTTCCGACAAGCTCCCGCTCAAAACCAAAATATTATACGGCTTCGGCGCTTCGGCCTACGGGATCAAGGATAACGGTTTCTCCGTTTTCCTGCTATTCTATTATAACCAGGTTATCGGCATGCGCGCCGACGTCGTCAGCCTGGCGATTGCCATCGCCCTGTTCGTGGACGCATTTATCGACCCGCTGATCGGCCAGATGACCGACCGGACCCGCACCCCGATAGGCAGGCGCCACCCGTGGCTATATGGCGCGGCCATACCCATTGCCGCCGCCTGGTTGCTGCTGTGGCATCCACCCGAAGCCAGCGCCGCGATTCAGTTTTTCTATCTGCTGACGATGGCGATGCTGGTGCGCATATCCCTGTCGGCTTACGAAGTCCCCTCGCTGGCATTGTTGCCGGAACTCAGCCGCGATTATCATGAACGGACCAGCACGCTGCGCTACCGCACCCTGTTCGGCTGGGCCAGCGGCCTGGGCATCATGGTATTTGCCTATGGCGTCCTGCTGGTCCCCAGCGAAAAATATCCCGTCGGAATGCTCAACATCGACGGCTATTCGACCTTCGCGATCATCGGCGCCTGCATCATGGCCTTTGCCGTCCTGGTGTCGGCCGCCGGCACCCACAAGCGGATGGTTGGCCGGTACAAGGCTGAAAAAACCCAGCCGAAGACCGCCGAAAGCTTCTCGGAAATGCTGTCCGCGTTCCGCTTTTCGCCCTTTCTGCTGCTGATGTTCGCGGGCGTATTCGCCTTTACCAATCAGGGACTGCTATTCTCGATGACGCCTTATCTGCTCACCCATGTCTGGGAATTCGGCTCGGCGGAAATGACGCTCTATTCTGCGGTGCTGTTCATCGGGGTCATTCTGGCATTCGTCCTGGTCACGCCAGTGTCGAAAAAATTCGGCAAACCCAAAGCGGCTTCATTTTTTACGCTGTTTGCGGTGATCGTCGGCACGGCTCCTTACTGGCTGCGCATGGTCGAGGCCTTTCCGCCGCCCGGATCACCGTCGCTGATTCCCGTTCTTTTCACCTTCCTCGTGATCGGCATCGGCGCCAGCATCTCGGCGATGATCCTGACCATGTCGATGATGGCCGATGTGACAGACGCCTATGAATTCGCGGTCGGCAAACGCACCGAAGGCCTGTTCTCCTCCGGCATGTGGTTCATGCAGAAGATGGTCGGGGGCATGGGCATATTGCTGTCGGGCCTGATCATTTCCTTCATTCAGCTGCCCGCGCAGGCGGTTCCAGGAAGCGTGGATCCGGCGATTGTCGACAATCTCGCCTTGATTTTCGTGTCACTGGTTACCGTGATCGGCCTCGCCGGCACATGGGCCTACAGCCTGTTCCCGCTGACCGAACAGGACCATGGCGAGCGCGTGGCAAAGCTCGCCGTAGCCATGCCGAAGGTGAAATGATGAAGGCAGAACAAAAATGCGTTCGGCGCGGCTTTCGCTGTGGCAAAGCCTCGCCGCCTCTGATAAGTTAATCGTATAGTTAAATTGCTGACAGAAAGAAAAGGGCTGGGGAATGGATTTCGATCTCACTGAAAAACAGGAATATTGGCGCAACCGGGTACGCGATCACATCGATACCCATCTCCGTCCCCGCATCGCTGACTATCAAAAGGAAGATGCAACAGGTGATCGCTGGAAGGTCCTGCAAGTCATTGAGGAAGAGAAGAAAAAGGCCAAGGAAGCCGGCATCTGGAATCTCTTCATGCCGCCCTCGAATCCAAATCTGTCGCACATCGACGATACGTTCGAATTTGAAGGCCCCGGCCTGACCAATCTGGAATATGCCTTGTGCGCAGAAGAAATGGGCCGCGTCGGCTTTTCTTCGGAAGTGTTCAACTGTTCCGCTCCCGACACCGGCAATATGGAAGTGTTCCACCGCTACGGTACGTTGGAGCAAAAGGAACAATATCTGCGACCGCTGATGAACGGCGAGCTTCGCTCCGCGTTCCTGATGACCGAGCCGGCGGTGGCATCCTCCGATGCGACCAATATCGAGACCAAGATTGTTCGCGACGGTGATGAATATGTGATCAATGGCCGCAAATGGTGGTCATCCGGCCTCGGCGACCCGCGCTGCAAGATTGCCATTTTGATGGGCAAGACCACGTTCGAGGGCAGCCGCTATACCCAGCAGTCCCAGATCCTCATGCCGACCGATGCCCCCGGTGTGAACGTCATCCGTCACCTGCCGGTGTTCGGCTATGACGATGCGCCACACGGCCATATGGAAGTCGAAATGAAGGACGTTCGCGTTCCCGCCTCGAATATCATCCTCGGCGAAGGGCGCGGTTTTGAAATCGCCCAGGGTCGCCTCGGGCCCGGTCGTATCCATCACTGCATGCGGACCATCGGTGTCGCCGAAGAAGCGCTCGAGAAAATGGTCAAGCGTCTGCAATCGCGCATCGCATTCGGCAAGCGCATTTCCGAACATAGCGTCTGGGACGAACGGGTTGCCCGCGCCCGGATCGACATCGACATGAGCCGCCTGCTCTGTCTGAAAGCGGCAGACATGATGGACAAGGTCGGCAACAAATATGCCAAGGCCGAGATCGCCATGATCAAGGTTCAGGCACCGACCATGGCGCTGAAGATTATCGACGATGCGATCCAGGCCCATGGCGGCGGCGGCGTTTCCGACGACTTCGGTCTCGCCCAGGCCTATGCGCATCAGCGGACCCTGCGGCTTGCCGACGGTCCGGACGAAGTGCACAATCGCACGATCGCCAAGATGGAATATGGCAAATATGCCGAGACCGCCGACGGCAGCAAGATGAAGGAAGACTTTTCGTCCGGCGATCTCGCCGTCACCCGCTAGGAGCAGATAATGAAAGCAGCAGTACTGATAGAAGCGGGAAAACCGCTCGTCATTGAGGATGTCATAATCTCCAAACCGGGGCCCCATGAAGTGTTGATCCGGACAGCAGCCTGCGGGCTGTGCCATTCGGATCTCCATTTCATCGACGGCGCCTATCCGCACCCTCTGCCCGCCATTCCGGGCCACGAGGCGGCGGGGATTGTCGAGGCTATCGGTAGCGAAGTCCGCACCGTCGCCGTCGGTGATGCCGTGGTTTCCTGCCTGTCGGCCTATTGCGGACATTGCGAATTTTGTGTGTCCGGCCGGATGTCATTGTGCCTCGGCGCAGACACGCGGCGCGGTGCAGGCGAAGCGCCGCGGATCACCCGCCCCGATGGATCACCCGTCGGGCAGATGCTCAATCTTTCGGCCTTTGCCGAACAGATGCTGATCCACGAACATGCCTGTGTGCGGATCGATCCGGACATGCCGCTGGATCGCGCTGCCGTTATCGGCTGTGCGGTGACCACCGGCGCGGGCACGATCTTCAACGCCTGCAAGTTGACTCCGGGTGAAACCGTTGTCGTCGTCGGCTGCGGTGGAGTCGGCTTGGCAACAATCAACGCCGCCAAAATCGCGGGTGCAGGGAGAATCATTGCTGCGGACCCGATCAAGGAAAAGCGCGATCTGGCGATCAAGCTGGGTGCAACAGATGTTATCGACGCGATGGCTGACGATGCAGCACAACAGATTGTCGAAATGACCAAGGGCGGGGTCGATCATGCTATTGAAGCCGTCGGGCGTCCGGCGTCCGGTGACCTGGCAGTCGGTTCGCTCAAGCGCGGAGGCACAGCCACCATACTCGGCATGATGCCGCTCGATCACAAGGTCGGGCTGAGCGCGATGGATTTGCTTTCGGGCAAAAAATTGCAGGGTGTGCTAATGGGAGCCAATCGCTTCCCGGTTGATATTCCCCGGCTGGTGGATTTTTATCTGCGCGGGATGCTTGATCTGGACAGCATCGTCGCCGAAACGATCCCGCTCGAGCAGATCAACGACGGCTTTGATAAAATGAAAAAAGGTGATGCGGCCCGTTCCGTGATCGTCTTCGGATAAAGAAAGAGGAATCCATGAACCCACAGGTTGATATGGTCGGCACGATGGACGTGCCGGAAAAAGACAAACTGGACGAAGCGAATCTGGCCCGCTGGATGGAGGCCAATGTCGAAGGCTATGCCGGCCCCCTGACCCTGACCAAATTCAAGGGCGGGCAATCCAATCCGACCTACAAGATCGACACGCCGAACAAATCCTATGTCTTGCGCAAGAAACCTTTCGGAAAGCTTCTGCCGTCGGCCCACGCCGTTGATCGCGAGTTTCGCGTGATTGCAGGACTCGACCCCACGCCGTTCCCGGTCCCCAAGCCTTATGGCCTGTGTGATGACGACAGCGTGATCGGGACAATGTTCTACGTCATGGACATGGCGGATGGCCGTACCTTGTGGGAAGGCACGCTGCCCGACAGCAATCCCGAAGAGCGCCGCGCGATCTATTACGAAATGATCGACAATCTGGCCCTGCTGCACAGCTTCGACCCGGCTGAACTGGGACTGGAGAAGCATGGCAAGCCTGGCAATTATTGCGAACGCCAGATTTCCCGCTGGACGCAGCAATATAAATTGTCCGAAATCGACGAGATTCCGGAGATGGACCGGCTGATTGAATGGCTCACCAAGACCATCCCCGAGCAGAAAGGCTTTGGCATCGTCCATGGCGACTATCGCCTCGACAATATGATCTTTGCCCATGACGAACCCAAGGTGATCGCCGTTCTCGACTGGGAACTCTCGACCCTCGGTGATCCGATTGCCGATTTCGCTTACTGGCTGATGTCCTACGAAATGGAGCCGGAAGGCCGCAGCGGACTCAAGGGCGTCGATCTGGAAGCGCTTGGTATTCCGTCGCGCGAAGAAGCGATTGCCCGCTATTGCGAGAAGTCGGGTATGAAAGAACTGCCGCCGATGGACTGGTATCTCGCCTATAATCTCTTCCGCATTGCCGCGATTTTGCAAGGCATCCGGAAGCGCGTTGCCGACGGCACCGCCAATAGCGCGGCAGCCGCCGAAATGTCGGATCGGGTCACCCCATTGGCAATAGCCGGCTGGGAAGCCGCAAAGCGAGCAGGAGCATGAGCATGGACCTCAAGGACAAAGTCGCGATCATCACCGGAGCCGGTAGCGGGATTGGCCGCGCTGCGGCTTTGCTCTTCGCCCAGCATGGCGCGAAAGTCATCGCCAGCGACGTGACCGACGCGGTCGAAGACACTGCAAAAGGTTCCGAAGGCAATATCATCGCGATCAAGGCCGATGCCGGATCGGAAGGCGATGTCGAGATGCTGGTGGAAGCGGCCCAGCAACGCTTCGGCGACCTCAATGTCTTTTTCGCCAATGCCGGAATCGGCGGCGGGTTTGAGGGCATATTCGACAGCAGCGTCGCCGAATGGCAGGAAGTGTTGCGGGTCAACCTGATCGGCCCGTTTCTGGCCTGCAAATATGCCGGCAAGGTGATCGCCGAAAGCAAACATGGCGGATCGATCATCTGCACCGCCAGCGTAGCCGGTATCCGGTCCGGCGCGGGTGGACCAGCCTACTCAGCCTCGAAGGCCGGCGTCATCAATCTGGTCAAGGTGGCGTCACAGCAATTCGCAACATCCAACGTCCGGTGCAATGCGATTTGCCCCGGCATTACCGAAACCGGCATGACCCAGTTCATCTACGACAAGGCCCGGGAAAAGGGCAAGGAAGACCGGCTCGGCTATCTCAACCCGCTGCGCCGTGGTGCATCGCCCAGCGAGATGGCGGAGGTTGCGCTGTTTCTGGCGTCCGACCGCTCGTCTTATGTCAATGGTCAGGCGATTGCCGTCGACGGCGGACTGAGCGCATCGCACCCGGTCACCCGTCAGGAATTCGGCCGGACTGCGGTCTAGTCAGAACAGAAAGTCAATTCGCGAACGCGAGGTCACCGTTGCCGATCTGGACAAAGTCCACGCGGCCTTCGGTGGCTCCGCACAGAAATGTGCTCCGGTCGCTGTTTGACAATTCGCCTTCAACCCGCCAGCCCTCGCCGTCACGGACTACCGATTCAATGGCGATAACCTGCGCGTCGCGACCGGCTTGCCGCTCGGCGGCAGAGGAACAGGCATTGATCGCCGATTCCATCGCACCCGTTCCACGGCTGTCGCGATTGTCGTTGCGGGTTTTGGCACGCCAGTCGTCATGGCGTTGGCGATCGGTGCGATAGTCGCGATCATCGGAACGGCGGTCATTATTGTTCTTTGATGCCGCGCTGGCAATTGCGGCAATTCCGCCGATCACCAAAATGCCGGCCAGAACGTCTCCACCGCTGATCCCGCGGTGGTGGCGACGATGTCCGCGATAGCCTCGATAGCCGCGGTTGGACCGCCAGCCCTCGGCGATGTCGCTGTCGGCATTCCAGCCGAGCGCGGACGCGTCAATCGGCGTGGCAATCGCGCTGCCGCCATTGATGGACGCCGCAAATGCCGGCGATACGCCGGTAAAGATCAGTGCAGTCGAAGCTGCAACGGCAGAAATTCTCGTTACGATGGTCATGTCTGTTATCCCCGTTTTGGCGCAGACTTCCCGTAAAGAATCCTGCAGTTGAACCGAATATAGTTGGTCCAGCCTGTCACCAGGCTGAACCATTTTCTCTTGGTCAGAACTGTTCGTCCCGATTAGCGGCGGCTGTAGTTGAGCCCGCTGAACTGGACGTCGCTCACCCGGTTGCCTTCGACATAGCAGGTGAATTTGCCCTGATCGGCATAGTTCGATCGATAATGGCGGCCGCCCCGACCCTGTTCGACCAGAATCTTGCCCTTGACCCGATAGCCGTAGCGCGTCCGGTCGACGTCGCGGATGTCGGTTACCGATGCCCGGCCACGCCGTGTTGCCTCGCTCTCGGCGGCACGCACGCAGCGGTTAACCGCCTGGCGCTGGCCGATCTGACGGTAATTATTGCCATAGCGGGTTTCGGTGTAACGCCCGTTGTCATAACGGTCTCCGCGATAATTCGCATCGCTATAGCCACGGTTCTTGCTGCCCGAGCTGGCGATTGCGGCAATCGCGCCGATAATCGCAACTCCGGCGATTACCTCGCCGGCGCTTGGTCCGCCATTGCGGCTGTCCTTCGCCATTGCAGGGGTTGCGGAAACGGCCATTGCAGCAGCAGCAGCGGTTCCGACAAGAGCTTTGTTCAACTTGTTCATATCCACTTTCCTTTCACACTGCCCGAAACCTTTTCCCGAGCTTGCAAAGCCCTTCTAGGTGATTCGGCTTGAGTGAAGGCTGAACTGCCCCGACAGGAGCTGTTCATGTTAAGCGCTATTTTTATGAACAGTTATTGATCGAGCTCCAACCCGGTCGCGTGCGCCAGAAATGCATAAATATCGGAATATTCCTCGATCACCTTGTCGGTCGGCTTGCCGCTGCCATGACCGGCCCGGGTCTCGATGCGGATGATATGGGGCTTGTCGCCGGTATCCAGTGCCTGCAACCGCGCGGTATATTTGAAGCTGTGACCGGGCACGACCCGGTCGTCGGTATCGGCGGTCGAAACGATCAGGGCCGGGTAATCGATCCCGTCCTCGATATTGTGATAAGGCGAATAGGCAAGCTGGGTTCTGAAATCCTGCTCCTTGTTCGGATAGCCATAATCATCGACCCAATAGCGTCCGGCGGTGAACCGGTCGAAGCGGAGCATATCCATCACCCCGACCGCGGCATGTCCGGCAGTGAACAGATCGGGGCGCTGGTTCATCACTGCGCCGACCAGCAATCCGCCGTTGGACCGCCCTTCTATGGCCAGTCCGTTTTGCGAGGTGATACCGGTAGTGAGCAGATATTCACCAGCGGCGATAAAATCGTCAAACACATTCTGCTTGTTCTGCAAGCGCCCACCGTCGTGCCATTCCTTGCCATATTCGCCGCCGCCGCGAAGGTTGGCCGAGGCAAACACGCCGCCCGCCTTGATCCACGCCATCCAGGCCGGCTTATATTGCGGCAATACCGAAATGTTGAAGCCGCCATAGCCGTAAAGCATGGTCGGCGCGCCTTCCGAGAGATCCTGCCCCTTCATGTGGACCAGGAACATCGGGATTTTCGTCCCGTCCTTGCTCTCGTAAAATCGCTGGCTCACTTCGACCGTATCCGGATCAAATGGCAGCGAAGGTGCGGCCCAGACGGTCGGTTCCGAAGATGGCTCGTAACGGAACACCGTCGTCGGCCGGTTGAAGCTCTGGAAGGTGAAAAAGCCTTCGTCGCTCTTCATCGATCCGCTGAGGCTGCCCACCTGCCCCGGTCCGGGTAGGTCGAGCGTGCCAAGCGCCTCGCCGTCAAGATCGAAAACGGACAGCTGGCTCTTCGCATCGACGAGATAGCTGACGACCAGCCGGTTACCGACGATCATTGCACCGTCGACGACCGCATCGCTTTCCGCAACCAGCTCGGTAAATTCAGGCTGGTCGGCGCTCAGATCGGTTTTCACCACCCGCAGTCGCGGCGCGTCCTTGTTGGTCACGAAATAGAGCGTATCAACGGCGCCGTCGATCAGTCGCCAGTCATTTTCGAATCCGCTGACCAGCTTGCGCGTTTCCAGCTTCGGCGCATCGACCTTGACGAGGGTGATTTCATAGCGGTCATCCGTGCCGGAAGATGAGGTGATCACCACCCATTCCTTGTCCGAAGTCAGGTCCGCCACATGATTGAGCTCCGGCTGATCGGGCGTCGCGTAAACCATCGTATCTTTCTCCTGATCGGTGCCGATAAGATGCAGATAAACGGCGTGATTCTCGTTCAGCGACTGGAACGCCTCGCCTTCTTCCGGTTCCGGAAAGCGCGAATAGAGAAAACCGAAATTCTGGGGCATCCACACCAGATCGGTGAACTTCGCCCACTCGACCGTGTCCGCCCTGACCTCGCCCGTTTTCACATCGAGTACTTTCAGCGTCCGCCAGTCGGAGCCGCCATCCTGCACCGCATAAGCGAGCAGGCTGCCGTCTCCGGACGGTTTCCAGCCGGCCAGAGCGGTTGCCCCATCGTCCGACCAGCCAGCCGGATCGATCAGAGCGCGTTCTTCGCCATCGGCACCATCGCGGACATAAAGAACCGCCTGGTTCTGCCCACCGCTCTTGCGCTCGTAGAAATATTTGCCGCCGGCCTCGACCGGATTGCCGAGATCGTCGTAATCGAATAATTCTTCCATCGATCGGGCGAGTGCATCGCGGCCGGGTAGCGTTTCGAGATAGGCGTCGGTGACGGCATTTTGTGCCTTCACCCATTCGGCCACCTCGGCGTCCTCGCGGACGTCATTTTCCAGCCAGCGATATGGGTCGGAGATATATTCGCCAAATTGCTCGTCGATGACGTCAACCGTCTTGGTTTCCGGATATGTCAGGGGAGTTTCCTTGTTTTCATGCTCCGCCGCCTGCGCGGGAGCAATGGCGGCCAATCCGATAGCCAATGTCAAAATGGTCAAACTACGCATATTCACCCCGGACAAAAGAAAAGAGGCCGCAAGCTTATCGCTCACGGCCTCTCATATCAATTGAAACTGTATCCTGGATGAAGGACTTAGGCGTCTTCGTATTCATCCTGAACGCTCTGGTCCGGACCGGAGTCCTTGCCCTTTGCGTCTACATCGCGGTCAACCAGCTCGATAATCGCCATAGGAGCGGCATCGGAAGCCCGGAAACCGGCGCGAATAATACGGGTGTAGCCGCCGCTGCGTTCAGCGTAACGATCGGCCAGAACTTCGAAAAGTTTCTTTTCCTGGGTTTCATCCATCAAACGCGCATGCGCGAGACGACGGTTGGACAGGCCACCTCTTTTGCCGAGCGTGATCAGCTTTTCTACCACTGGGCGCAATTCTTTCGCCTTTGGCAGGGTTGTCATGATCTGCTCGTGCTTGATCAGTGCGGCCGCGAGGTTCTTGAGCAGAGCCTGACGGTGAGCACCGGTCCGCTGCATCCGGCGGCCCTTCATTCTATGACGCATGGTTATTTCCTTCGTTCGTTATGGGGCCGTATGAGGTACCCCGCAGCAGGTGATTTTATTGAGGCATCACCAACAGACCTCTTGTCGTAGACGGTAAAATTAACCGAGCAGCTCTTGTTCGAGCTTCTTGGCCATTTCTTCGATATTTTCAGGTGGCCATCCAGGAATGTCCATGCCGAGACGCAGACCCATGCTGGAAAGAACTTCCTTGATTTCGTTCAACGACTTGCGGCCAAAGTTTGGCGTGCGCAGCATTTCCGCTTCGGTCTTCTGCACGAGATCGCCAATATAGATGATATTGTCGTTCTTGAGGCAGTTGGCGGAGCGAACGCTGAGTTCCAGTTCGTCGACCTTCTTGAGAAGATAGCGGTTGAGCTGGTTGGCGTCGCTTTCTGCCTGGCTCTGCTGGGCGGCCATGCCGATCGGCGAGGAAACCTGCTCGAGAGCTTCTTCGAAATGTACGAAAAGCTGCAACTGGTCCTGCAGGATGCGGGCTGCATAAGCAATCGCATCTTCAGGGGTAACCGTGCCATCGGTTTCGATGGTGAGGTTCAGCTTGTCAAAATCGAGCTCCTGACCAACGCGGGCATTGTCGACCTTGTAGGATACCTGACGGACCGGCGAGTAAAGCGAGTCGATCGGGATCAGGCCGATTGGTGCGTCTGCCGGACGGTTGGCGACCGCAGGAACATAGCCCTTGCCGACATTGACGGTCAGCTCCATGTTGAGCGAAGCGCCTTCGTCAAGATGGCAGATAATCAGGTCAGGGTTCATGATTTCAATGTCGCCGGAGACAGCGATGTCGCCAGCCTTCACTTCACCAGGGCCTGTCGCGGAAAGCTGCAAGCGCTTGGCTTCTTCGCTTTCCATTTTCAAAGCGATCTGCTTGACGTTCAGAACGATGTCGGTGACATCTTCACGAACTCCGGGAAGCGACGAAAATTCGTGCAAGGCGTTCTCGATCTTGATCGATGTAACCGCTGCGCCCTGAAGCGACGACAGAAGCACGCGGCGAAGCGCGTTGCCCATGGTCAGACCGAAACCGCGTTCCAGAGGTTCGGCAACGAAAGTTGCTTTGCGCTTCGGATCTCCGCCGGGCTTGATGTCGAGGACGTTGGGCTTCTTCAGTTCTTGCCAGTTCTTCATATTGACAGTCATGGACTTCCCCTAATGGTTCAAAGAGCGGGTTTGGACGACGTTGCCGCTCTGAATGTAAAAATGTGAGACCGGCCAGCCTGCCTGCCTCGAAAGCTCAGGCGGTAATTAGACCCGACGTCTTTTGGATGGACGAACACCGTTATGCGGGATCGGTGTCACGTCACGGATCGAGGTGATCGTGAAACCAACTGCCTGAAGCGCACGAAGGGCGGATTCACGACCGGAGCCGGGGCCTTTCACTTCTACTTCAAGCGTACGCACACCGTGGTCGGCCGCTTTTTTACCGGCGTCTTCCGCTGCAACCTGAGCTGCATATGGTGTCGACTTACGAGAGCCTTTGAAGCCCATCATGCCTGCCGAGGACCAGCTGATCGCATTGCCCTGTGCATCGGTGATGGTGACCATCGTGTTGTTAAAAGTGGCATTGACGTGCGCTACGCCTGCCGAAATATTTTTGCGCGCGCTCTTTTTTATGCGCTGCGGTTCGCGTGCCATGTGATAAATTCCTACCTAATATCTTGAAGATACTCATCCGGAGACAAGTCTTATTTCTTTTTGCCAGCAATCGCCTTGGGCTTGCCTTTGCGGGTGCGCGCATTGGTATGCGTACGCTGTCCGCGAACCGGCAGGCCTTTACGATGACGCAGGCCGCGATAGCAGGCCAGATCCATCAAACGCTTGATGTTCATTGCAACTTCACGCCGCAAATCGCCTTCAACCGTATGTTCGGCATCAATCGTTTCACGAATGTGCAAGATTTCCTGATCGGTAAGGTCCTGAACCCGACGGGTCGGATCAATCTTCAATTTCTCAACAATTTCAGCCGCAGCAGTGCGTCCGATACCGTGAATGTAGGTTAGCGCAATGATTACGCGCTTGTTAGTTGGGATATTTACCCCAGCAATACGTGCCAATATTTTTCTCCATGCTCCACAGGGACCGATTCGCCGGCACCTATCTCATAGCCAAGTCGTTAAAAACACACCCAAAACGCACAAAACCAGCGGACGCACGAAGGGCGCTGCCGGTTGTGTTGGATTTCGAATAGCTGTGAAGTAGGAGGAGTCGCGCGCGCTGTCAAGCGCAGGAATGACGCGATCATCAAATCTTAAGAAAATGATGTTCCATATTTTCGTTCTATAACAAGTTGGTCGGCAATTATCGCGATAGTTATTACTAAACAAGCGATGCAGACCGGAACGCTCTCGTCGTCACCCAAATAGCTTCGCAAAAGACATAATGCAATTCCGCATCTCCATCCATCATGATGCTTAACTCGCTTGTGATTGAAATTATCTATTAAAATAGGCGCCATAGTTCAATTTGATCTATATACTCGCTGAGCGCTAGACGCTCCTCGCGACAGTCGGGCCGGTGTCCCGCAAGCTCCGCGCTTCTTGGAAAGACCATTTCAAAAATGTTGATGATGATTTTCGCGGCTGTTGCCGGATTGGTGGCACTGGTGGGCGGCGGGGAACTGCTGGTCCGCGGCGCTGTGCAACTGGCGGAGCGGGCGCGGGTAACGCCCCTGATCGTCGGCCTCGTAATCGTCGGCTTTGGCACGTCGATGCCGGAGCTGGTCACCAGCGTCGAAGCCGCAATGCGCGATGCCCCGGGCATTGCCTGGGGTAATATTATCGGCTCCAACATCGCCAACAGCCTGCTGATACTGGGTATGGCCGCCGCGATCACCCCGATCATACTCGGTCAGGGCAAGATATTACGTGATCCCCTGATAGCCGTCTCCGCATCGGTCCTGCTATTGCTGCTGGCAATCAGCGGCAGCGGAACCTTTCTTCTGGGCCTGGCGATGCTTGCCGGTCTCGCGACCTATATTGTCTATTGCTACCGGCAGGAGAAACGTATCGAGCGACAAGCCGGAACCGACCATGTCGCCCCGATTGACAAGGCGATTGCGCTGGAACTGAGCGATCCGACACTCCACGGGAAGCGCAATGGCTGGGGCAAGCCGGTCGCCCAAACCCTGCTCGGCCTGTTGATCCTGATCGGCGGCGGACATTTGCTCGTTGGCGCGGCGGTCGATATAGCCAGATTATTCGGCCTGTCCGAAACGCTCATCGGCCTGACCATCGTCGCGGTCGGCACATCATTGCCCGAGCTGGTCACCACGATCATCGCGGCTTGGCGCAAACAGGCGGAGGTCGCCTTTGGTAACGTCATCGGCTCGAACATCTACAATATATTGGGCATCGGTGGTGCGACCATGTTGTTCGCGCCGGGCGCGATACCGAGCGAGTTGATCAGCCGCGATCTGCCGGTGATGGTCGCGTCTGCCATCCTGCTGTTGCTAATCTGCTTTTTCTTCCGGCGGTTCGGGCGGATGACCGGCTTGCTGCTGGTCGCAGGCTATAGCATCTATCTCGGCATATTGGTGGCGGCCGCCATATAGTCCCGCATATACGCAGCATCGCTCCGCTTGCCCTTCTGACCATTTTACCTTGCAAAAGTAGCAGGACGCTCGGAATAGAGCGGAACAGATTGGGGGCAGTTTTGACCATCCGTAACAAATATGATCTTTTCCAGATCGGGGGCGTAACCATTGCGCCTGGCAAGACCGGCGACATCGCGATTCCGATCAGCGACCTTTCCGCCGGCATGCAGGCCAATATGGAAGTGCGCGTGTTTCACGGCAAGCGCACCGGCCCTACGATCTTTGTCAGCGCGGCGATCCACGGCGATGAAATCATCGGCACCGAGATCATTCGCCGGGTGATGAAGAAACTCCATCCGGGCCGCATGTCCGGCACGGTGATATTCGTGCCGGTGGTCAATATGTTCGGCTTCATCACCCACAGCCGCTATCTGCCCGACCGCCGCGATCTCAACCGCTCCTTCCCGGGCACCGAGAAAGGCTCGCTCGCATCGCAACTGGCCAATATTTTCTCGACCGAGATTATCGATCATTGCTCTCTGGGCATCGACATCCACAGTGCCGCGCAGCACCGTTATAACCTGCCACAGATCCGGATCGCCTCGGGCAATCCGGAGCTCAGGGAACTGGCTCTCGAATTCGGGCCGCCGGTGGTTATCGAAGCGGAACTGCGCCCCGGCTCGCTGCGCGCGCTGGCGAGGGAAGCCGGTGTCGACATGCTGCTCATGGAAGCCGGAGAAGCGCTGCGGTTTGACGAATTTTCCGTCCTGACCGGGGTCAACGGTATCTTGCGGGTGCTGAAAAAGCTGGAGATGATCGAAACCAAACGGCTCGGCAAACGCGGCGTGCCACCGGCTCAGGCGACCCGCACGGTCTGGCTGCGCTCGACCAGAGGTGGAATCTGCCGCTTGATTTCGCCATCGGGTAGCAAGGTCCACAAAGGCGACATGGTCGCCTGCATCAGCGATATTTTCGGCGACGGCGAAGAAGCCATACTCTCCCCGGTCGACGGGATCGTCATCGGCCACAGCAATCTGCCGGTCGTCAACCAGGGCGACGCCCTGCTCCACATCGCCGAGGTGCGGATTTTCGACACAGTGGAAGAGCGCCTCGAGAAAATCGAGGACGCGATTACCAGCAACCAGCTGCTGGACGAGGACGAGGTTATCTAGGGGTGAGACCGCAATGCGATATTGACCGATCCCCGGCATTGGCAATGGCCGTCAAAAGACCTCTACTCTGACATTTCACACGGTCAATTGGCTAATTTTTCGAGAGCGCTGTCCATGTCAAGTCGTGTGACAATAGTCAGCGATGTGGTTGTCTCGGCGAGTTCCTCCGGCCTCTTCACCGTAATCTCGGTTCGCTCGGTTTTTCTGATCACGGCGCCAGAGGTGTTTAGGTCGAACTCGATCCTGATCGAGCCCTGAATTCCGATTTTCGCGGCATCTTCTTCCGCTTGCTGACGCGTGAGGTCCTCGCCAAGCATTTGAGCGAGAATGAGAGCAGTTTCAGCTTTCTCAGCTCTCACTTTGTCTTCGTCGACCGTAAGCGTTACGGAATAACCCGGACGGGACGCAGGCAAGGCCGTCAATATCCCTGGCCCCTCACCCAAAGCATGCGAATATTCGGCTCCATCGACGAGACTCGGAATGCGGAGGTCGAACGATTCTATCTCGTCCAGTATCGACTGCGGATCGCAATCCACTTTAAACGGAAAACCACCGCCATGGCTCCACATTCCGCATGCTTCTCGCGGAATCTTGTATTTTTCCAACCATTGATTGATCCGGGCTTCAACAATCTGCGCATCGAGCAGTTCAAGCGATCCATCGGGCCGTTCCATCACCCGGGCCGGAAAATACCAGAAACCGGAATCTGCCTTGCCTCCTTCATCAGGGGGCAGATCATATTTGAGTATTATTCCCTCGGAGGTCTCTTCCTTTACAGTCTCGATCAGCGCCTGGTGTCCGCTGGAAGTACCGCTTGTATGTCCGTCGGAAAGTTTCGAAGATCGCTCATATTCGAGTTGCAGCCAAGTCGACTCATGTTGAGGGGGCTTACCATGGACGCCTGAGGGCATGATTGCCCCCACCAGCAACCCCGCAAAGGCTAATGTATATCTCACCCCTGCCCGCGCGTCTTGGTCTTCCCGGGCTTGGCATTTTTCTCGATAAATTCGATAATCTGGCCAGCGACATCCTTGCCGGTGGCATTTTCGATGCCTTCGAGACCGGGCGAACTGTTCACTTCCATGATCACCGGGCCGTGATTGGACCGCAACATGTCGACGCCGCAGACATTCAGCCCCATATGCTTGGCCGCGCGCAAGGCGGTTGACCGCTCCTCGGGCGTGATCTTGACGATCTGGGCGCTGCCGCCGCGATGCAGGTTGGAGCGGAAATCGTCCGGCGCACCGGTGCGCTTCATGGCGGCGACCACCTTGCCGCCGACGACCAGCGCCCGGATATCGGTGCCGCCGGCTTCCTTGATAAACTCCTGCACCAATATGTTCACATTGGCGCCGCGAAAGGCCTCGATCACCGACTTGGCGCTCGACATCGTCTCGGCGAGAACCACGCCAATGCCTTGCGTGCCTTCCAGCAGCTTGATCACCACCGGCGGGCCGTTGACCGCCTTGATAATCTCTTCGGCCTGTTTCGGATCGTTGGCATAGGCCGTCAGCGGCAGACCGAGTCCATATTTGGACAATATCTGCATCGAGCGCAGCTTGTCGCGGCTGCGGCCAATGGCGACGCTTTCGTTGAGCGGCCAGACACCGGCCATTTCAAACTGGCGCAGCACCGCGGTGCCATAGTTGGTGATCGACGCGCCGATCCGCGGAATAACCGCTTCATAGCCTTCAAGCCTGTGACCATCATAGGTGATGGTCGGCCGATGACTGGCGATATTCACCGTGCAGCGGGTGGTATTCAATATATCGAGCGTATGCCCCCGTTCTTCTGCTGCCTGCACCAGTCGTTTGTGCGAGTAGAGATTCGGGTTTCGCGCGAGCATGGCGATCTTCATAAATTATCTTTCTTCGTGCCGGCCCAGCATCCAGCGCTTGGCACTGTTGACGAGAAATCCCCGCTTCAGTGCCCTGCGTCCGATCAGGACCGGAAATATCATCGACTGCCGATTTGCAAGTGTCATATGCCCGAGCCACTCCAGTGGTCCGAGCTTCATGACTGTCTCTATCACATAACGGGTTTGCATGACACCATTGCTACTCTTAATTCTGCGCTGGCCATAGACCCGCGCCTCGCATTGGTGGTCGGCAATCCCCGACCCCATGGGAATGGTAAATTTCACAAATGTCTGTCCGTCTTTTTCAAACGGCTTGATCCGGGTGGCGTGGAGCGAGGACGTCGCTGCCCCGGTATCGACCTTGGCGTGCAGGTTCCTGATCCCCAGACCGGGTATATCGATCAGCTCGCACCAGCCAATCTCGCAAGGCTCCTTGAGCTTTTTGGGGAGCCGTTCCTCTCTGGATTCAGGTGTTTGCGCCATCGGCCGATTATCTGGCCGATGGCGCTTTTTTGCGCAAGATAATTATAATCTAGACAACACCATAAGCGAGCATCGCGTCGGCGACTTTCTTGAAGCCCGCGATATTGGCGCCCTTCACATAGTCGACATAGCCGTCGCCCTGATCGCCATATTCGACGCATTTGTCATGGATGCCTTCCATCAGATCGGTCAGCATTTCGCCGAGCCGCTCGTGGTTCCAGCTGATCCGCTCCGCGTTCTGGCTCATTTCAAGACCCGACACGGCCACACCACCGGCATTGGCCGCCTTGCCCGGACCATACATGATCTTCGCATCGTGGAACACGTGAACGCCTTCCAGCGTGGTCGGCATATTCGCGCCTTCCGAAACGGCGATCACGCCGTTGGCGACCAGTTCCTTGGCTTCTGTTTCGTTGAGCTCATTCTGTGTCGCGCACGGCAATGCCAGATCGCAGGGCACGCTCCATGGCCGCGCACCTTCGTGATAGGACGCGCCAGTGAAATGGTCGGCATATTCGCTGATCCGGCCCCGCGTGTGGGTCTTGTGATGCTTGACCCAGTCGATCTTGTCCTGATCGATGCCATCGGGATCGTGGATGAAACCGCCGCTGTCGGAGAGCGTCAATACCTTGCCGCCCTGCTTGGTAATCTGCTCGGCGGCATGAGTCGCGACATTGCCCGAACCGGAGATCACCGCTGTCTTGCCGGCGATCGCGTCATTCCGGTGCTTGAGCATATTTTCCATGAAATAGACCGCGCCGTAGCCGGTGGCTTCGGGCCGCATCTGCGAGCCGCCATATTCGATGCCCTTGCCGGTCAGCACGCCTTCCCAGCGGTTGGTGATCCGCTTGTACTGGCCGAACATATAGCCGATCTCGCGGCCGCCGACGCCGATATCGCCGGCGGGAACGTCCGTGTCCGGGCCGATGTGGCGGTAAAGCTCGGTCATGAACGACTGGCAGAAGCGCATGACTTCGGCGTCGGACTTGCCCTTGGGATTGAAATTCGCCCCGCCCTTGCCGCCGCCCATCGGCAGTCCGGTGAGCGAGTTCTTGAACGTCTGTTCGAAGGCAAGAAATTTCAAAACGCTTTCGGTGACGCTCGGGTGGAAACGGATACCGCCCTTATAGGGACCGATCGCATTGTTGTTCTGGATTCGGTAGCCGCGCTGGACGCGGACGTTATGATTATCGTCCTCCCAGCAGACCCGGAATGATACGACCCGGTCGGGCTCGGCCATCCGCCGCAAAATCTGCGCCGAATGATAGGCTTCTTTGTCTTCGATGAAATCGAAAATGTCCATCGCGACTTCCTGCACCGCCTGAACAAATTCAGGCTGGCCCGGATTGCGCTTCTTGACGCCCTCCATGAATGTCGGAAAATCTACATGATCGGATACAGCCATAGTCTAACCCCCTGGAAAGTGAATATCAGCACGACCCGAACATCACTGGCGATCTCCTCATACCGGCAGCAACCATGAAACTACCATTCAACTATTAGGCCGGGTTGTAAACCCCCAGACATCAAGAAGGAATCAGTTCTGGTCGTCGCCTGCCGGACCATCGCCTGCTGCATCGCCGCCATCCTCCGGCGCGCTGGGCTCGGCATCTGCAGCGTCTGCGAACAGGGCAGACAGGCGCGCAAGCTGTTCTCCGATCACCGAATCGACGGCGGGAGCGATCTCGTCGACAGGAAATTCCATATAGCCGCCAACCTTGTAGGTGAATCGCGCGACCGTGGCCTCGCCTTGCGGCTGCAGCTGCATCGTCAATGTCCCGGTTACCGCTTCACCCTGCAAAGGCCCGAGCGCGCCGGAAAGACGGAGCATCTTGTTTTCATGGGCGTAGATCACGCGCATATGCTGAACGCTGCCCTCGGAGGATTTGATATTGTCATCCGCGGTCGTGCGGATCAGCTCGCAGAAACAGCCGCCCGCCTGAGGGATCAGATAGAAATTCTCGGCATTGCCGGACCAGCTGTGGTCACCGTTCCAGTAGCGCGAAGGCATGACCATAGCCTTCCAGACCGCCTCGCTGTCGCCGGCAATGACCGTCTGATGCTGGACCGTAAAGCCGTTGTCGGCGCTATTGGTTACTTCGGCCCGGGCGCTGGTCATGGCCGTCAGCGCGGCTATCGCCAGAAAAATCCGGTTTGCCTGCTTGATCATCACCATGCCTCCTGTGAAAACCGCCTAGAGCGAAAGAACCGCCTCGATCGCGTCATTGACTTCTGTCATGCTGCCCATGCCGTTAACCTTGCGCACGATGCCGCGCGCTTCGTAGATCGGCAGGATCGGCGCTGTCTTGGCGCGATATTCCTGCATCCGGGTGCGGACGGTGTCTTCATTGTCGTCCGGGCGCCGTTTGAATTCGGTCGAGCCGCAGACATCGCAGACGCCTTCCTTGGCGGGCTGCTTGAACGTGTCGTGATAGCCTTCCCCGCAATTGCCGCAGGTGAACCGGCCAACGATGCGTTCGACCAGAGCATCTTCGTCGACCGCCAGTTCGATCACATAGGACAGCGAACGGTTTCTTGCCGCCAGGATTTCGTCGAGCGACGCCGCTTGCGCCGCCGTCCGGGGATAACCGTCAAAGATCACGCCTTTGTCGGGACCGAGCTCGTCGAGCTTGTCACCAATGATGCCCGAGACCACTTCGTCAGGAACCAGTTCGCCAGCATCCATCAGTGCCTTGGCCTTCAGGCCCACTTCTGTACCCGCCTTTACCGCTGCCCGCAGCATGTCGCCGGTGGATAATTGTACCATGCCATGCTCATTTTCAAGACGGCTAGCCTGGGTACCCTTCCCGGCACCAGGAGGTCCCAACAAGATGATGTCCATGAAATAACCCCTGTGTCGTGAAATGATTCTGATCTGGAACTAGCGCGTTCAGACCCTAGCGTCTACGGCGACCGCCCTTGAGTTTCGCTTTCTTGAGCAAATCCCCATATTGCAGCGCCAGCAAGTGGCTCTGGATCTGGGTCACCGTATCGACCGTCACGTTGACGATGATCAGCAGGCTTGTTCCGCCAAGGAAGAAAATCGGCAGATTGGTTTGCGCCATGACATATTCCGGCAGAACACAGACCAGCGCCAGATAGGCGGCACCGACCACGGTAATCCGGGTGAGGACATAATCCAGATAATCGGCCGTATTCTTGCCCGGACGAATGCCGGGAATGAAGCCGCCGTTTTTCTTGAGATTCTCGGCTGTCTCTTCCGGGTTGAAGACAACCGCGGTGTAGAAGAAGCAGAAGAAGATGATCCCTGCCGCATAGAGCGCCATGTAAAGTGGCTGGCCGTGCGCGAGATACTGGTTGAGGGTGATCACAAAATCACCAAAGGCGGATTCGCCTGCCGTCGCATTGCCGGCAAACTGGCTCACCGTAAGCGGCATCAACAACAAGGAAGATGCGAAAATCGGCGGGATAACACCGGCGGTGTTGACCTTCAGCGGCAGATGGCTGCGATCGGCCTGCATAACCCCGTGCTGGGTTGCGCGCTTGGGATATTGAATGAGAACCCGACGCTGCGCGCGCTCCATGAAACAGATGAACAATACCAGTCCGACGACCATCGCGATCAAACCGACGATCAGCAGCGGGCTAAACGATCCGCTGCGGCTACCTTCGAGCAGGTTGCCGACAAAGGTAGGCATCTGCGCGACAATGCCGGCCATGATGATCAGGGAAATACCGTTGCCGATACCGCGGCTGGTGATCTGCTCACCCAGCCACATCAGGAACAGCGTTCCGCCGACCAGACTGATGACCGCGCCGATGCGGAACATATATCCGGGTTCGACGACCGCCTGCAGCCCCGACTGGGACGCAAAGCTTTCCAGGCCGACGGCGATGAAATAGCCCTGGACGGCGGTCAGGCCGACCGTACCATAGCGGGTATATTGATTGAGTTTCTTGCGGCCTGCTTCGCCGTCTTTCTTGATGGCGGCCAGCGTGGGCGACAAGGCCGCGGCCAGCTGAACCACGATCGACGCGGTAATATAGGGCATCACACCCAGAGCGATCAGACTCATCCGCTCCAGCGAACCGCCAGAGAAAGTGTTGAAGATGTCGAGAACGCCGCCACGGGTCTGGTCATAAAGATCAGCCAGTACGACCGGATCCACACCCGGCAGCGGTACGAAGCTGAGCAGGCGGAAAATGACGAGCGCACCGAGTGTAAACCAGATACGTTTGCGCAATTCGGTAGCTTGCCCGAATTTCGCCAGGCTTAGATTGGCTGCGACCTGATCGGCTCTTGATGCCATGCTTGACTTCCCTGCCCCAAAATTAGTTTGCCACGCGCCTCTGCCTGGGCAGAAGCCCATCTCCAACTATTGCGTATGGTGCAATCTCCGGAGATGAATAGCTGGATATAAAGCTATGCAACCCGCCCCATATCGGATGTTAGTCCGACAAAAACAAGGGGCCAGAAAAAGAGGCGCTAAAACTAGCGCCTCTCGAAGATCAATCTTTGTTTTTCGCGCGGTTAGCGGCTTTTTTCTCGCGGGCTGGCTTGGAAGCAACAGCCTTTTTCTCGCCCTTGGGACGGCGTTCGCCACCCGCTGGAAGAATTTCGACCTTGCCGCCGGCTTTTTCAACCGCTGCAACAGCCGCTTTGGAAGCCCCTGCAACGGCGATCGTGATCTTGGCTTTCAATTCGCCCTTGGCCAGCAGACGGACGCCGTCCTTGCCGCCACGAGCCAGACCAGCGGCTTTCAAAGTCGCGTGATCGATCGTGCCTTTGCCGTCGAGGCTCTTGCTGTCGATGAATTTCTGGATCATGCCCAGGTTCACTTCCGCATAGTCTGTGCCGAACGGGTTGTTGAAACCGCGCTTTGGAAGACGCATGTGGAGTGGCATCTGGCCACCTTCAAAGCCCTTGATAGCTACACCGGAGCGCGATTTCTGACCTTTTTGGCCACGTCCGCCGGTTTTGCCTTTGCCCGAGCCAATGCCGCGGCCAATACGCATGCGCGATTTGCGCGCGCCATCATTGTCTTTAAGTTCGTTTAATTTCATGTCTTGTACTCGCTTTCGCTTTTATTCGCACGGAAGTGTCGGGTGTTACCCTTCAACAACTTCCACCAGATGATGTACTTTGCCGATCATACCCCGGACTTCAGGGGTATCTTCCAGTTCGGAAACACGGTGCATCTTGTTGAGACCGAGACCGATCAGCGTCTTGCGCTGCGATTCCGGACGACGGATCGGAGATCCGATCTGCTTGATTTTAATTTTAGCCATCAAAATTACTCCGTAACTGCCGCAGCATCTGCTGCCACTTCAGCAGCCGAACCGCCAGCACGTGCGAGCAGGTCAGTAACTTTCTTGCCGCGACGCTGCGAAACAGCTTTCGGGCTCGACTGATCTGCTAGCGCGGCAAAAGTCGCGCGGATCATGTTGTAAGGATTGGCTGTACCGTTCGACTTGGTCACAACGTCGGAAACGCCGAGGCTTTCGAAAACAGCACGCATTGGGCCACCAGCAATAATACCGGTACCGGCAGGTGCCGAACGAACAGTCACGTTACCGGCGCCAAACTGGCCAGTGCCGTCATGGTGCAGGGTACGACCTTCACGAAGCGGCACACGAACCATGGCCTTTTTCGCTGCAGCAGTAGCCTTGGTAATGGCTTCCGGCACTTCACGCGCCTTGCCCTTGCCGAAACCGGCGCGGCCCTTGCCGTCGCCAACCACGACCAATGCTGCGAAACCGAAGCGCTTACCGCCCTTAACAGTCTTCGAAACACGGTTGATGTGGACCAATTTCTCAATCAGCTCTTCGCCGCCGTCATTGTTGCCACGGCCACCACGGTTGTTGTTGCGTCCGCCGCCACGATTGTCGCGACCGCCGCCGCGGTTGTCGCGGTTGCCACCGCCGCCGCCACGGTTTCCACCGCGTGCTGGACGATCGGGAGCGCCACCGGTTTTGGCTTCAGCCGCTACAGCAGCCGCAGGCTGATTGCCCTCGCCTGTCGTGCCTGGCTTTGCCGCGCCGTCTGGTGTTGTGTTCTCTTCGGCCATATTAAAACTCCAATCCGCCTTCACGTGCTGCGTCGGCCAGAGCCTTCACACGTCCGTGAAACAGGAACCCGCCACGGTCAAAAATTACTTCTTTAACGCCAGCCTTCTTGGCTGCTTCGGCAACGCGCTTGCCAACATCGGCGGCAGCATTGCTATCCGCACCGGTCTTGACTTTGGACGCCTTGTCGATGGTCGAAGCGGAAGCCAGCGTTTTGCCCTCGGCATCGTCGATAACCTGAGCATAGATATGCCGGCTCGTGCGATGCACGGACAAACGAGGCTTTGAGAGCCCGCGCTTGCGCAATTTGCTGCGTACGCGTTGCTGGCGCCGTTTGAACTGAGAAATATTCGCCATGGCTTATTTCTTCTTCCCTTCTTTGCGGAAAATATATTCGCCGCGATATTTGATACCCTTGCCTTTATACGGCTCGGGCTTGCGCCAGCGCCGGATTTCAGCAGCGACCTGGCCAACTTTTTGCTTGTCCATGCCGGAAATTTCGATGGTCGTCTGGTCAGGCGTCTTGATTTCGATACCGTCCGGGATCGCAAAATTGACGTCGTGACTGTAACCGAGCTGCAGGTTGAGGTTCTTGCCCTGAGCGGCTGCACGATAACCAACGCCGTTGATTTCCAGAACCTTGGTGAACCCGGCGGTTACGCCTTCGACCAGATTCTGGACCAGCGTACGCTGCATGCCCCAGAAGGCACGTGCGGTTTTCGACTTGTTTGCCGGCATAACCTGCAAACCGCCGTCGCTCAGTTCATAGGTCAGATCGTCAGACATCGGGGTCGTAAGTTCGCCCTTGGGTCCTTTGATCTTGACCAGACCATCTTCCATCACAGCGGTGACGCCGTCCGGAATAGCTACTGATTTTTTGCCAATACGGGACATGATTAGAATACCTCAGCCAGTACTTCGCCGCCGACCTTTGCATGACGCGCTTCTGCGTCAGACAAAACACCTTTGGGCGTCGATACGATTGTTATGCCCAGGCCATTGCGAACCCGTGGCAGATCTTCCGAACCGCTATAGACGCGACGACCAGGCTTTGAAACGCGGGCCACGTGGCGGATAGCCGGCTCGCCTTCAAAATATTTCAATTCGATCCGCAGACCGGGGTGCTTGTTGACCTCCTCTTCGCTGTAGCCACGAATATAACCTTCGCGCTGCAACACTTCGAGAACGGCACCACGCAATTTGGACGCAGGGGTTACCACGCTGTCTTTGCGCGCCTGTTGTCCGTTACGGATACGGGTGAGCATGTCACCCAAGGGATCGGTAAAAGCCATATTATCTCTCCCTTACCAGCTTGATTTCGTTACGCCGGGAATCAGACCTTTGTTGGCCATGTCTCTCAGCTCGATGCGGCACAGGCGGAATTTGCGGTAATAGCCGCGCGGCCGTCCTGTGGTTTCACAGCGGTTGCGCACGCGGGTTGGATTCGCATTGCGCGGTATTTCCGCCATCTTGAGGCGTGCCATCAGACGCTCGGTCTCATCAAGAGACTGGTCTGCTGCCATAGCCTTCAATTTCGCATAACGGCCGGCGTATTTCTTCACCATCCGCTTGCGTTTTTCGTTTCTGTTAATGGAACTCAGTTTCGCCATGACTTAAGTTCTCGTCCTTCCGTATTATGAAGCGCGCTCACGCGGCTTCTTTTTCTTCCGATTGTTCCTCTTTAGGGAACGGGAAACCAAATAGTGCCAAAAGCGCACGCGCTTCGTCGTCTGTTTTTGCGGTCGTCGTTACGATCACGTCCATGCCGCGGACAACATCGATGTTGTCATAGGCGATTTCCGGGAAAATGATCTGCTCTTTCAGACCCATGGCGAAATTGCCACGGCCGTCAAAGCTTTTCGGATTCAGACCACGAAAATCTCGGATACGCGGCATAGCCACGGTCACCAGACGATCGATGAATTCGTACATCCGTTCCCGACGCAGATTGACTTTGCAACCAATTGGCATGCCTTCACGCAACTTGAACGTCGCGATCGAGTTTTTCGCCTTGGTAATCACTGGCTTCTGACCAGCAATCAATTCCATTTCTGCGGCTGCGGTCGCGACTTTTTTCTTGTCCTGACTGCCTTCGCCCACACCCATGTTGATCGTGATCATCGAGATCCGAGGAACTTCCATGTGATTGGAATAGTTGAATTTTTCCTGCATCGCTTTGACGATTTCCTCGTCATATTTGGTGCGCATGCGTGGGATATATTTTTTATCAGCCATCGACTTTCTCCCCGGACTTTACAGCGATACGCTGCATCTTTCCGTCTTCTGTCTTTTCAAATCGGACCCGCGTCGGCTTGCCGTCTTTCGGATCCGCCAGAGCCACTTTGCTGATGTGCATCGCTGCTTCGCGCCGCTCGAGGCCACCCTGAGGGTTTGCCTGGGTCGGCTTACGGTGACGAACAGCAATGTTGATGCCCGAAACGATGCACTTGCCATCCTTCGGCATCACTTTGCTGACTTCACCCGACTTGCCCTTGTCCTTGCCGGACAGAACAACAACGGTGTCGCCTTTTTTGATCTTTGCGTTGGCCATGATTAGATTACCTCCGGCGCAAGGCTGATGATTTTCATATGCTTTTTCGCACGCAGTTCACGAACCACGGGGCCAAAAATGCGGGTGCCGATTGGCTCCTGGTTGTTGTTGACCAGAACCGCTGCATTGCTGTCAAAGCGAATGACCGAGCCGTCCTTGCGACGGATGTCTTTCTTCGTGCGCACGATCACCGCCCGGTGAACGTCGCCCTTTTTGACCTTGCCGCGTGGAGCAGCTTCCTTGATCGACACAACAATGATGTCGCCAACGCCGGCAAAGCGACGCTTAGAGCCGCCCAGCACCTTGATGCACTGCACGCGTTTGGCTCCGCTATTGTCAGCGACCTCCAGGTTCGATTGCATCTGGATCATGGATCCAATTCCTTCTTCATAAACCCGGCGAACCGGGCGTTTCCTACGTCGTCATCCCGGTACCTACCGGGATATTCTAATTATTCGCCTGCGGCCTTTTCTTCGGCAGCGGGTTCAGCCTGTGGCTTCACTGGCGCCTTGACCTTTTCGTCTTTCGGATCGCTCGCCGTAATCTCGCTGACGGTCGGTGTTGCTACACCGGCTGCTGCGCCGACCCGCTCCAGAACTTTCCAGGTCTTCAACTTGGAAATCGGACGCGTTTCCTCGATACGCACGGTTTCACCCATGCTGATCTCGTTATTTTCATCATGCGCATGATATTTTTTCGAGCGCCGGATAATTTTTCCGTAAAGCGGGTGCTTCACCTTGCGTTCGACATTGACGACAACTGTCTTGTCGCCCTTGTCTGACACAACCGTGCCGGTGAGAATACGTTTTGGCATATCGGTTCCTTACGCCTTAGCTTCTGCGGTCGCCGCGTTTGCACGCTCGGCCTGCAATGTTTTGATCCGGGCGATCGTGCGACGCACTTCGCGGGTCCGGCTTGGCTTTTCGAGCTGGTTGGTCGCAGCCTGAAAACGCAGGTTGAATGCCTCGCGCTTCAGTTCGCCCAGTTCCGCCCCGAGTTCATCGTCGGTTTTGGTCCGCAAATCTTCTGTCTTAATGCTCATCTACCTTAACCTTCCAGATGTGACGTATCGCCGAGGCGGGCCACAACCTTTGTCTTGATCGGGAGCTTCATCGCTGCCCGCTCGAAAGCGACTGCTGCTATCGGTCCGGGAACGCCGTCCAGTTCGAACAAAATCCGACCTGGCTTGACCCGAGCAGCCCAATATTCAACCGAGCCCTTACCTTTACCCTGACGAACTTCGGCAGGCTTCTTGGATACTGGCACGTCGGGAAAAATCCGGATCCACAACCGGCCCTGACGTTTGATGTGACGCGTAATCGCGCGGCGAGCCGCTTCGATCTGACGGGCGGTAATCCGGTCCGGTTCCATGGCTTTCAGGCCATAGCTGCCGAAGTTCAGAGTAGCACCGCCTGGAGCTTTACCTTTAATCCGGCCTTTGAAAGCCTTGCGGAATTTATGTTTCTTGGGTTGCAGCATGATGCTCTACCTATTCCTCAAATATCAACGTTGGTGCTGCGGACGGACGCCGGAAGTCTGTGCTTCCACGTTCAACCGATCCTGAGCCATTGGATCGTGACCCAATATTTCGCCTTTGAAAATCCAGACCTTGATACCGATGATGCCGTAAGCGGTCAGCGCTTCATATTCAGCATAGTCGATATTGGCGCGCAGCGTATGGAGCGGCACGCGGCCTTCGCGATACCATTCAACCCGCGCGATTTCCGCGCCGCCCAAACGGCCACCACAAACAATTTTAATACCTTCGGCACCAAGGCGCAATGCAGACTGCACTGCGCGCTTCATGGCGCGCCGGAATGCAACACGGCGGATCAGCTGATCACCAATGCCCTGAGCCACCAGCTTCGCGTCAACTTCCGGCTTGCGGATTTCGACGATGTTCAGCGAAACGTCGCTCGACGTCATTTCGCTCAGCTTGCGACGCAGCTTTTCGATATCCGCGCCTTTTTTCCCGATGATCACACCAGGACGGGCAGCATAGATAGAAACGCGGCAATTCTTGGCCGGGCGCTCGATGACAACCTTTGAAATCGCTGCCTGAGGCAGTTCTTTAAAGATGAATTTGCGCATCTTGATGTCTTCCATCAAGAGCTCGCCGTAATTGGAACCTTCCGCATACCAGCGACTATCCCAGGTCCGGTTGATCTGCAGGCGAAGCCCGATAGGATTACTCTTTTGACCCATGGTTACGCCTCTTCCTCTTCATGCTCGCGCACGACGATGCGGACGCGGCTAAATGGCTTGATAATCTTGGCTGAACGACCACGAGCACGCGCTTTCCAGCGCTTCATCGTGATTGACTTGCCGACGCTCGCTTCGTGAACGATCAAAGCATCGACATCCAGATTGTGATTATTCTCGGCATTGGCGATAGCCGAAGCCAGAACCTTGCTGACGTCTTTTGCCATCGCCTTCTTCGAGAAGGAAAGGATGTTCAGCGCGTCGCCGGCCTTGTGGCCACGGATCAATTGAGCAACCAAGTTCAGCTTCTGGGCAGAACCACGAATGGAATTGCCGACAGCCAAAGCTTCATTGTCGCCAACGCGGCGGGGTGATGATGCCTTACCCATTATTTCTTGCCTTTTTTGTCAGCGCCATGGCCGTAGTAGTTACGCGTTGGAGCGAACTCGCCAAGCTTGTGACCGACCATGTCTTCATTCACCGAAACCGGGATGAACTTCATGCCGTTGTAAACGCTGAAGGTCAGGCCGACAAAGTCAGGAAGAACAGTAGAACGACGCGACCAGGTCTTGATCGGGGTACGAGCATTGTTTTCCTGCGCAGTCTGCGCTTTTTTCAGCAGGTGGAGGTCAACAAATGGACCTTTTTTGATGGAACGAGCCATGCTTACCTCTTCTTCTTCGCGTGACGCGACCGGATGATCATCTTGTCAGTCGATTTGTTGCTACGGGTACGAGCACCCTTGGTTGGCTTACCCCATGGCGTCACTGGATGACGGCCACCGGATGTCCGACCCTCACCACCACCATGCGGGTGATCGACTGGGTTCTTTGCAACACCGCGGGTAAGAGGACGACGTCCCTTCCAGCGGGTGCGGCCTGCCTTGCCGAAATTCTGGTTCGAATTGTCGGGGTTGGAAACCGCGCCAACGGTCGCCATGCAATCGGAGCGCAGGTAACGTTGTTCGCCGCTCTTGAGACGAACAATGATCATACCGCGATCACGACCGACAATCTGGACATAAGCACCGGCGGAACGAGCGATCTGGCCGCCCTTGCCTGGCTTCATTTCGACATTGTGGACGATCGTACCGACGGGCATCTGCGACAATAGCATCGCGTTACCCGGCTTCACGTCGGTCTTGTGACCGGCAATCACGCTGTCGCCAACGTCGAGACGCTGCGGTGCAATGATATAGGCCAGTTCGCCGTCTTCATATTTCAACAGCGCGATAAAGGCAGTGCGGTTGGGATCATATTCGATCCGCTCGACCGTAGCCGCCATGTCCCACTTGCGCCGCTTGAAATCGATCAGACGATAGCGTTGCTTGTGACCGCCGGCGATACCGCGCGATGTAACATGACCCTTGTTGTTCCGGCCACCCGTCTTGTTCTTGCCTTCGACAAGCTTCTTGACAGGCTTGCCTTTCCACAGGCCGCTCTTGTCGACCAGGATAAGACCACGCCGGGCGGGGCTCGTCGGTTTATAGGATTTTAATGCCATGTGCCCTTAAACTCCCGTGGTGATGTCAATGGTCTGGCCTTCGGCCAAAGTGACAACAGCCTTCTTGATGTCGTTACGAGTGTAGGGACGACCCTTCCACTTCTTGGTCTTGCCCTTTTGCACCAGCGTGTTGACGTTTTTGACTTTGACATCAAACAACGCCTCGATGGCTGCCTTGATCTGCGGCTTGGTTGCCGTGTTCGCAACTTTGAACACCACAGCGTTATGTTCGCTGAGCAAGGTTGATTTTTCGGTGATGTGCGGGCCAACAATCACGTCATAATGACGGATATCGACAGCTTCTTTTTTAGCCATTGAAGCGCGCCTCCAGCTTTTCTACCGCTGCGCGCGTCAGCACCAGGGTTTCATGGTTCAAAATGTCATAAACATTGGCACCGGCAGCTGACATCACGTTGATGCGTGGAATGTTGTTCGATGCTTTCGAGAAAGCGTCATTCACAACATCACCATCCATGATCAGTGCAGATTTGCCGAAACCAAGCTTTGCGATATTGGCCAGAAGCGCCTGTGTTTTGGCTTCCTTCAAATCAATATTTTCAAGCACGATCAGATTTTCGTTTTTGACCTTGTCGCTCAGCGCCATCTTCAGACCCAATGCGCGAACTTTCTTGTTCAGCGAAGGATTGAAATCACGCTTGCGGGCACCGTGGGCTTTACCACCACCGATGAAGATCGGAGCACGACGGTCGCCATGACGAGCTGTACCGCCGCCCTTCTGATTGCCGTACTTCTTGCCGGTCCGGGCAACGTCCGAACGCTCACGGGTCGGACGAGCCGTCCCGCGCGCTTTTTCGCGCTGCCAGTTAACGACACGGTGAAGAATATCTGCACGCGCTTCGATACCGAAAACGTCATCGTTCAATTCGATGTCGCCCTTGGCTTTGGCGTCGAGGGTTATCACTTTCAATTTCATGGCTTAGCCCTCCTTCCCTGCATCATCTGCAGCATCAGACTTCTCTGCTGGAGCCGCAGCTGCTGCCGCTACTTCTGCATCGGTCGGGCTAGCTGGCGCTTCGATCGCTGCATCCGCTTCGATCATGCCTGCAGGCGCGTCTTCCGTTTTCGTTTCATCCGCGTTGCGGCGCATGGCACCCGGGAATGGAACGCCTTCGGGAAGAGCAACTTTCACTGCATCTTTAACCAGAAGCCAGCCACCCTTGGAACCGGGAACGCTGCCGCGCACAAAGATCAAACCGCGAGCGGCGTCTGTACGGACGATTTCCAGATTCTGCTGGGTACGATTTCTCGCGCCCATGTGACCGGCCATTTTCTTGCCCTTGAACACCTTGCCCGGATCCTGGTTTTGACCAGTAGAACCGTGGGCACGGTGAGAGATGGAAACACCATGAGTTGCGCGCATACCGCCGAAACCCCAGCGCTTCATCGCACCGGCGAAGCCTTTACCCTGGGTAACACCCTGGATATCAACCATCTGGCCGGCAATGAAGTGGTCTGCAGTCACGGTAGCACCGATGGGGAGCAAAGCATCTTCGCTATCGACCCGGAATTCGGCAACTCGCGCTTTTGGCTCAACTTCTGCCTTGGCAAAAGCTTCACGCTGCGGCTTATTTACATTTTTCGCTTTACGGGCACCAGCACCAAGCTGAACGGCAAAATAGCCATCACGTTCTTGATTGCGGGCTCCGACAACCTGACATTCTTCCAGGGAAAGAACGGTTACCGGCACGTGCCGACCATCTTCCTGAAACAAGCGGGTCATCCCCATTTTCTTCGCGATCACGCCTGTACGCACGATCAATCTCCTTCACAGAGGCCGAACGAACCATTTCGTCCGGCTTGCCAGCCCAAATTGTCATGCGTCACCCCGTCCGGGCTGTAATTGTTCCGAAACTTTCGGAACGAGACGGAGGACGCTGCCCGGTTAAATCCGGCGGTATCCTGTCGTTCGTCTGGATCCCCGCCAATGGCGGGCATCGCTGATCAAGTGGCTTAGGCCAGCTTGATCTCGACATTCACACCAGCAGCAAGGTCGAGCTTCATCAAAGCATCGACCGTCTGCGGGGTCGGCTGCACGATATCGAGCAACCTCTTGTAGGTCCGTACCTCGAACTGCTCGCGGGACTTTTTGTCCACGTGCGGTCCGCGGTTTACGGTAAATTTTTCAATGTGCGTTGGCAAAGGTATCGGTCCACGAATGAGCGCGCCAGTGCGGCGTGCAGTATCAGCGATATCGCCTGTTGCCTGATCCAGAACCCGATGGTCGAATGCCTTCAAGCGGATGCGAATATTCTGCGTTTCCATGTACCTGTTACCAATGTCAAAGAGCCAAAAATAAACCGCCCCGATTTTCTAACGAAAAAAGCCGGAGCGGCGAAAAATCTGGCTGCCCGAATCACCGATCCGGGCAGCGAGGCGTTTCTATATTACTTTGTTACGTTGCTGACAACCCCTGATCCAACAGTACGGCCACCTTCGCGAATAGCGAAGCGAAGACCTGGATCCATAGCGATTGGAGCAATCAGTTTCACGCCGATGGTGACGTTATCACCTGGCATAACCATCTCGGTGCCTTCTGGAAGGATCACTTCGCCGGTTACGTCGGTCGTACGGAAGTAGAACTGTGGACGATAGTTGGCGAAGAATGGCGTGTGACGGCCGCCTTCGTCTTTCGACAACACATAAACTTCAGCCGAGAATTCTGTGTGCGGGGTAATCGAACCCGGCTTGCAGAGAACCTGACCACGCTCAACCGATTCACGGTCAACGCCACGGATCAAGGCACCGATGTTGTCGCCAGCCTGACCGGAGTCGAGCAGCTTGCGGAACATTTCAACGCCGGTAACGGTGGTCTTCGTGGTATCTTTGATACCGACGATTTCACATTCGTCACCAACATTGACGATGCCGGTTTCAACACGGCCGGTAACAACCGTACCACGACCCGAGATCGAGAACACGTCTTCGATTGGCATCAGGAATGCCTGGTCGACTGGACGCTCTGGCTGTGGAATGGCTTCGTCGACAGCTTTCATCAGTTCAAGAATCTTGTTCTTGCCGATTTCGTCGTCGCGGCCTTCGAGAGCAGCCAGCGCAGAACCGGATACAACAGGAATGGCGTCGCCGTCGAAGTCATAATAGGAAAGCAGTTCGCGGATTTCCATTTCAACCAGCTCAAGCAGCTCTTCATCATCGACCTGGTCGACTTTGTTCATGAAGACAACGAGTGCAGGAACACCAACCTGACGAGCGAGCAGGATGTGCTCACGGGTCTGTGGCATTGGGCCGTCAGCAGCGTTAACCACGAGAATGGCGCCATCCATCTGAGCAGCACCGGTAATCATGTTCTTCACATAGTCGGCATGTCCTGGGCAATCGACGTGCGCATAGTGACGGGCTTCGGTTTCATATTCAACGTGGGCCGTCGAAATGGTGATGCCGCGCTCACGCTCTTCAGGCGCTTTGTCGATATTTGCGAAGTCAACGGCGGTACCGCCACTGGATTCAGCAAGCACTTTGGTGATCGCCGCGGTCAACGTCGTTTTGCCATGGTCAACATGACCGATGGTTCCGATGTTGCAGTGCGGCTTGTTCCGCTCAAACTTCTCTTTAGCCATTTTATATTACCTCTGATTTTCTATCGTCTTGATAGTCTGCGCCGCGCTTTGGCGAGACTCTCTAATTCTGTCAACACCCTTTTGCCGGTCTGGCGGTTTTCCCGTCAGGCCAACGCAAAAGGAAAGCGCGTTACCTCGAAAAGGAGTGGCGGTTAAGCCATTTTCTCCTTGATCTCTTCGGCCACGTTGCTCGGCACTTCCTCATAGTGAGAAAATTGCATCGAATATTGTGCACGTCCCTGACTGAAGGAACGCAACTCATTCACATAACCGAACATGTTGGCCAGCGGCACCATGGCGTCCACAGCCTGGGCGATACCGCGTGTGTCTGTACCCTGGATTTGACCACGGCGAGAGTTGAGATCGCCGATCACATCACCAAGATAGTCTTCCGGAGTGATCACTTCAACTTTCATGATCGGTTCAAGCAACTTGATGCCGGACTTCTGGGCCGCTTCGCGCATTGCTGCGCGGCCGGCAATTTCAAACGCCAGCGCCGAACTATCAACGTCATGATAGGCGCCGTCATATACGCGAATGTCGAAATCGATAATCGGGAAGCCGATCAGCGAACCGGTTTCAGCCGTCTCGCGCATACCTTTTTCAACCGACGGGATATATTCCTTCGGAATGTTACCGCCCTTGACTTCGTCGCTGAAGGTGATGCCAGCGCCGCGCTCGCCCGGAGTGACTTCGAACTTGATACGCGCGAACTGACCGGAACCGCCGGACTGTTTCTTATGCGTGTAATCGAGGTCGACCGCCTTGCCGAGCGATTCACGATAGGCCACCTGAGGCGCACCGACATTGGCTTCGACCTTGAATTCGCGACGCATGCGGTCAACGAGAATGTCGAGGTGAAGCTCGCCCATGCCCTTGATGATCGTCTGGCCCGATTCGTGGTCAGTCGTCACCCGGAAGGATGGATCTTCGGCAGCCAGACGGTTCAGGGCAACGCCCATCTTCTCCTGGTCGGCCTTGGTCTTTGGTTCAACGCTGAGCTCGATAACCGGCTCAGGGAATTCCATGCGCTCGAGAATGATCGGCTTCTCGGAATTGCAGAGCGTATCGCCGGTCGTGGTGGTTTTCATACCCGCCAGAGCAACGATGTCGCCTGCGAATGCTTCTTCAATGTCCTTGCGGTCATTGGAGTGCATTTCGAGAATACGGCCGACTTTTTCCTTCTTGTCCTTGACCGAGTTCAGCACGGTGCCCTTTTCCAGCTTGCCGGAATAGATGCGGCAGAAGGTCAGGGTTCCCACGAACGGATCGTTCATGACCTTGAAGGCAAGCGCCGAAAATGGCGCGTCATCGGACGATTCACGGCTGTCTTCGGTCTCGCCGTCCAGCTTCACGCCCTTAATGGCAGGAACGTCGAGCGGGCTTGGCATATAGTCGACAATCGCGTCGAGCAAAGGCTGGACACCCTTGTTCTTGAATGCCGAGCCGCACAGCACGGGAACGAAGCTCTGGTTGAGCGTACCCTTGCGGATCAGCGACTTCAGGGTCGCCGCATCCGGCAGATTGCCTTCCAGATACTGCTCCATGATGTCATCGTCCTGCTCGACGGCAAGCTCGATCAGCTTCTCGCGATATTCGGCCGCTTCGTCGGCCATGTCCGCAGGAATTTCGCCATAAGTATATTCAGCGCCGAGATCTTCGTTCTTCCAGGTGATCGAACGTTCGTTCACCAGATCGACGAGACCGACCAGATCGGCTTCGATGCCGATCGGAAGATACAGGACAGCAGGCGTCGCGCCGAGACGCTCGATGATCGACTCGACGCAGAATTTGAAGTTGGCGCCGGTGCGGTCGAGCTTGTTGATGAAGCACATCCGCGGCACTTTATATTTGTCAGCCTGGCGCCACACGGTTTCGGACTGCGGCTCAACGCCGGCAACGCCGTCGAAACAGGCTACCGCGCCATCGAGCACACGCAGCGAACGCTCGACTTCAATCGTGAAGTCAACGTGGCCTGGCGTATCGATGATGTTGATCCGGTGCTCGGGACCCTTGCGGTCTTCGGCATTCCAGAAACAGGTGGTCGCAGCAGAGGTAATGGTAATACCACGCTCCTGCTCTTGCTCCATCCAGTCCATCGTCGCCGCGCCATCATGCACTTCGCCGATCTTGTAGGACTTGCCCGTATAGAAAAGAATACGTTCGGTGGTCGTTGTTTTACCAGCGTCAATATGGGCCATGATGCCGATATTGCGATATCGTTCGAGCGGATGGCTGCGTGCCATAGTCTGTACTCCAGTATGTGGGGAACCAAATTCTGGCTGCCCTATAGTGAAATGGGCTGAACAATGCCAGCCCTGTGATGGTGTATTTTAACGGCAAAAAGCCCGTTCGCACTGAGCCTGTCAAAGCGCCTCGATCGAGAATATGCTTCTCTGGCGAGAAGCGCCCTACGACAGGCCCAGGACGAACGGTCTAAACTTATACTACCAGCGGTAGTGAGCGAACGCGCGGTTGGCTTCCGCCATCTTGTGCGCTTCTTCCCGCTTCTTCACTGCGTTGCCACGGTTGTTCGACGCATCGAGGATTTCACCCGACAGGCGCGCAGCCATTGTGGTTTCGCTGCGACCGCGAGCGGCAGAGATCATCCAGCGGATTGCCAGAGCCTGCGCACGTTCGGGACGCACTTCGACGGGAACCTGATAGGTCGCACCGCCAACACGGCGGCTGCGAACTTCGATGCCCGGCTTGATATTGTTCAGAGCATCATGAAACAGTTGCAAGGGATCTTTCTTCGCCTTGGCTTCAACGCTGTCAAAGGCACCATATACGATGCGCTCTGCGGTGGATTTCTTACCATCCATCATCAGGTTGTTCATGAATTTCGAAAGGATGAGATCCTTGAATTTAGGATCGGGTAAAATGACCCGTTTTTCGGGACGACGACGACGTGACATATCTTATAACTCCGAAACTAAACTTATTTAGGACGCTTGGCGCCATATTTCGAGCGGCTCTGCTTGCGGTCCTTGACACCCTGGGTATCGAGAACGCCGCGCAGGACGTGATAACGCACACCGGGAAGATCGCGAACACGGCCACCGCGGATCAGGACAACACTATGTTCCTGAAGGTTATGGCCTTCACCGGGAATATAGCTGATGACCTCGCGCTGGTTGGTCAGGCGAACCTTGGCAACCTTACGCAGAGCGGAGTTTGGTTTCTTTGGAGTCGTTGTGTAGACACGGGTACAAACGCCACGTTTCTGTGGGTTGGCTTCCATGGCCGGCACTTTGGACTTCGTCTTCTGGGCCACCCGTCCCTTACGGACGAGCTGGTTAATCGTTGGCATAAAGTCTTCACCTTATAGTAGATTGTCCTGCATCATGCAGGGGTTACTCTCACCGTCCATTGTGACGGCAAGTGTTTTGCCTATGTAAGTTTTCTGCGGCATCGAGCAAACCCAATGGAGCGGAAGCGCCCCTTAGACGGGATTCGCCGGTTCGTCAACATGGAGACGAAAAGCTAGGTCACATTTGCGTCATCCCGATTTTACCGAACCGTCACATAAAATGCCTCATCCGGTCACACCTTTGCTGCACTGCACCATTGAATTTGATTTCCACCACATCAGCAAGGTTGATTCTCCGATGAAATATATATCCCCGACGTCCCGATCCGTGATCGCCACCCTGCTCTGCTGCTCGGCAACCTTCAATCCGCTATATGCCCAGGTCGCCACCGACGATATCGCCGAAGATACCGATAGCGATGTAATCATCGTCACCGCCCAGAAATTCGAGCAGAAATCAACCGATGTGCCGATCACCATCTCCGCGAACACCGGCGAGCGGCTCAAGCAGCTCGGCGTGTCCGATCTCGACGAGCTGTCCAACTATGTGCCCGGCCTCAATATCCAGGAGCAGAGCGCGAACAATCCCGGTATCGTGATTCGCGGTATCACCTCGGACAGTGGCTCGGCGCAGCAGGCGGCGCGCGTGACGCTCTATTACAACGGCGTCGATATCTCGCGTTCGCGGGGCTCCTATCAGGACCTCTACGATATCGACCGGGTCGAGGTGATCAAGGGTCCGCAGGCAACCCTGTTCGGAACCGCCTCTGCCGTCGGCGCGATCAGCATCATCTCCGTCCGGCCGGAGCCCGGCCTTTCCGGCGAGATTTCCGGCAGCTATGGCAATTTTGATGCCTATACTCTGGGCGGCCATCTCAACGCCGGCAATGACACGGTCGCGGTGCGGGTCGCCGGGGCCTATAAGAAACGCGACGGCTATGTCACCAATCTCGCGCCCAACCAGGAGGATCTTTACGCGCAGGACCAGTTTGGCGCCCGCGCATCCTTCCGCTTCACGCCGAGCAGCGACTTCACCGCCGACCTGATCCTGACCTATGACCGGCAGCGCAATTCGGGGACGCCGTTCATTTCCGGCACGCTGCCGACCAGCGCCGGACCGGCAGATCCCTTCGGCGCCGCCGATATGCGCGGATCGCCTGTTTCCGCCGCCGTGCTGGGCGATGCCGAGCTTGGCCTGACGCGTGATGTCTATGACGCCAATCTGACGATGAGCTGGGACTTTGCCGACGACTGGAACGTCACGATGGTCAACGGTTTTCGCAAATTCAACAGTAACGAGGTGTTCGACGCCGATGGCTCCGCCGCCTATTTTCTCGAATTTGCCGAGGACGCAAACGGCGAACAGGGCAGTCACGAAACCCGCTTTGCCTACACAAGCGACACATTCCGTGGCAGCTTCGGCTGGAATCTGTTCCGCGAAGACAGCAATCAGCGAGTGCCTTTCTCGACCGATGAAGTGACCTATTTTCAATGTCTCGCCGGTATCGTCGTCCCGGGCGTGCCCTGTGTCGATGCCAATGGCGTGCCCGCCGGAGATGCGATCACTGCGCTGACCAACGGCGCGGTCGGAGCAGTGCCTTATCAGGCCGTGTTCGAAAATCTCGGCAAGAATGACAGCTATTCGGTATTCGCCGATGGCACCTGGATACCGACCCCCAGACTCGAGATGACCGCCGGCGTCCGCGTGCTGATCGAAAAGCGCCGCTCCGGCTATCGCGCGACCGCTCCGGGTTCGTTCTTCACCGGCTCGCCGCCCTTTCCACTGACCGACACGGCGGGCCAAACCTTCCGCACCGAGGACAGTTTCTCGGCCGTCCTGCCACGCTTCAACATCCTCTATCGCTTTTCCGACGACATAAATGGCTTTGCCACCGTCTCCAAGGGCCGGCGCTCGGCCACGGTCAACGCCGGCGCGACCTCCACGCCGACCGGACCGGTCGAGGCCTTTTCCGATATCGCGCCGGAAACTGTGTGGAATTACGAAGTGGGACTGAAAGGCGCCGTCGGACCGGTTTCCGGTTCACTCGGCGTCTATTACCAGGCCTATGACAATTTTCAGGTAACCGTGGCTGATCCCGCCAGGCCGGGAACCACGACGACGCTCAGCGCCGGTTCGGCAACCAATTTCGGAGTCGAGGCGGAAATCAACGTACGCGCCGCAGACTGGCTGAGCCTGTTCGCCAATATCGGCTATATTGATGGCGGCATTGATGACAAGCCCGGCAACGGCAATCTGGCGGGCTCCCAGTTCCGCCTGCAGCCCGAGGTACAGGCCGCAGCCGGTTTCACCTTTGACTATCCGGTCAATGACAGCACGCGAATCTTCGCTACGCCCAGCGTCACCCATCGCAGCCGGGTCTTTTTCGAAGCGCCCAATTCGAACCTGATCAGCCAGCCTGCTGTGACGCTCGTAAATCTGCGCGCGGGCATCTCTTTTGCCGACGATCAGTTCGAGATCGCTGGATTTGCGCGCAACCTCACCAACAAGGATTATCTGCTCGATGCTGGCAACACCGGTGGCGCTTTTGGCATTCCGACCTTCATCCCGGCCGAACCGCGCTTTTACGGGATCCAGGCCAGCGCGAAATTCTAGGCTGTTTGTTAACAATCAGCGCCAGCCCATCGCTTCAATAGCCCCAAGGGCAGAAGAGACGGGCTGGCGCAGTCCCTGCGCTATTGCGAAATCGACTTCTCGATATCCTCGACCGGCGAATTGATCAGCGTCTTCGCCTGCTCGAGCACGATCTTGTCGCTCACTTCCTGGTGCAGCAGCGGGCGGATCTCGCCCATGGTGGTCGGGTCGGCGACCAGAATCAGCCGTTCATAGGCGCCCTGATGGGAATGGGCGTATAGCCGCTCGGCGATCTGCTTCGAGAAGGTCGCCTCCATGCTGTCCTTCGCCGAGCGCTCCGGCGGCGATTTGCCGGACGGGCCTTCATCGGCCAGATTGCCGGGCGCCCAGTCGCCATCATGCTCGAGCGAGCCGCTCCTGACATAGAAGGTCTTTGCTTGCTCGCCGGTGGCGATGACGACAAATGTTTCTTCCGGAAAGTTGAGTGTGCCCATGATAATGTCCTTTTTTCTGGTTCGGACATTCAACGCGCCAGCGCCCCAAAGGTTGCCTCCGTCACCGCGCGGAGAGATAAATATGTATTTAAATCAGATAGTTAGATTCGCGCCGGTAACCAGACATTCACGCTATCGTGACAGCATATTGTTAACCCTATTTTTACAAGCGCAGCCTAGGCTTGGCCGGCAATATATCGCCAGCTATTACAGGAATATGCACAACCATGGATTCAGCGCCGCTACCCAAGGAGACCTGGCGGGCGTCCTGGCGCACTCCCTGGCGATCCCCCGAAATCCCGGATGACATCCGCTCCTCGGTAGAGGATATGCAGCTGCAACGGGCGCTGACCCACGTGCCGATGATCTATCTGGTCGGCATTTTCAATCTGGTGGCGGCGATGGTCCTGTCGGCGCACGAAGGCGTCGAACCGCAATATTATGCCTGGATGGGGGTGCTGGCGATTGGCTCCGCGGTCCGGATGATATCGTGGATGCGCGCTCCCCGACACCGGTCTTACGGAACCAGCGCGCAGAAAACCCTGCACAATCTTACCGTCATATCGGTCGGCGGCATTACCTTTCTGAGCGTCTGGTCGGTTTACGCAATCTCGACCGATATATTCGAAAACCAGATGTTCATTCCGACATCGCTGGTATTCGGGTCCACCTGCATCGCGCATTGCCTCGCCTGCATCAAGAAGGCGGCGATCACCGTGCTGGTTGTCGGCGTCATCCCAACGGCCATGGCGATGATCCTGGTCGGCGGATTCGACGAGATGATCATGGGCTGGAGCATGATCACGATCGCGCTGCTCATGGTCCGGTTCATCATCGACAGCTACAACCAGATCATCTCCTCGCTGATCATGCGCAACATGATCTGGAAACAGGCCCATAGCGATCCGCTGACCGGCCTTGCCAATCGCCGGGCGATGATGAACCATCTCCGCGTCGCCGAGCAGGCCTTTGCCAATCACAGCACCGGCTTTGCCGTCGCCCTGATCGACCTCGACCGCTTCAAGCAGGTGAACGACAATCTCGGCCATGATATCGGCGACCAGCTGCTGGTCGAAGTCGCCGGGCGACTGAAGCACAGCAGCGCCGCGGGCGAGATCGTCGGGCGTCTTGGCGGGGATGAGTTTCTGATCCTGATCCCGGACATATCCAGCCGTGAACAGGCGTCCGCAAGAGCGACGGCCTATCTTTCCGGCTTTGCCCGACCAGCCCATATCAGCGGGCATGTTCTCACCGCCTCGGCCAGCATCGGCACGGCGGTTCATGCGCTCGACGGCCACGGCACCGAGCAATTGCTCAAGGCCGCCGACGGCGCGCTCTACAAAATGAAGCGCACGAGCAGGAGCGACCGTCGCTCCGCGAACCGGCCGTCGCGCAACATCGGCTGATTGCGGGATAATATCGCGACCGCTGCCGCGCCCTTGCCTTTCCCGATACCATAGCCGCCCAAATCGCGTGACGCCCGCCCGCCGCAAGAAACGGTCGGAGCGGCGGTCATCCCCGCCGCATCTTTCCCCTCGGCAGCCAAAGCAGCAGCAGGGCGATCACCGCCGGACCGGCCTGGACCAGCGCGATGTCGGACGACACCCGCGCGGCACCAAAAATGCCGGCAGTGGCAACGAACAATAGGAATCCGGTCGCAACCTTGCGCTGCCATTCACTGTCGCGGATGAACAGGGACCAGATCAGGCCGCCCGCAAGGCAAAGATTGTAGACCCCCTGATTGGCGGCCATCGCGCTGGTCGGTTCGAACAGGCTGGCCGGAAGATCGGGGAAGGTGGACGGTCCCTGCCCTTGCCAGGCGAATATCCCGAACCAGGCGATATAGAGATGCAGGATCGCGACAATCGCAACGATGATCTTCGCTAGTTTCGGCATGATGCGACTCCCCCGATGACTTGGCCGCCCATTATAGACCGTCCATCGCCAAGCTCAATATTCGGCTGACCGGCGGGCGCCTTTCGGGGCGGGCATGAAACGCCTTTCCTACAGGGCGGCATGTTGATAGATTTCGGGCGGGGCGCTGTAACATTCGCGCGTCTGCCAGCCGGAGCGCGTCTTGCCCGAAGGCGCGGCAAAAACCCCTCCTTGGCCCGAACTTTGACAAACTTTGGATCAGCCGCGCTCGCCGAGCACCGCGTTCTCTACACCGATCCGGTGCCGCAGCAGGATCGCGTTTAGGACAGAGAAGAGCAGCGCCACCCACGGCAGGCCGAGCATCAGCGGCACGATCGCGATCTCGAGCACCACGACCAGATAATTGGGGTGGCTGATATATTTATACGGCCCGCGCTTCACTCGGTCGAAATGCGGGGCGGAGATGATCCTTGTCGTCCACCACCGGCCGATGCTGGCCAGCGTCCATAGCCGCAGCAACTGCGTGCCCGCGAACAGCGCCAGCATCACCGGATGAATATCATGCTGCGGGTCGACCAGCAGGGCGATGACCGCGATCCACGCGCTGTGGAGGAAAATGAAATAATGATAATGGTCCGCGCCATGCTCCACCCCGCCCTCGCTGAGCAGCCGTCGAGTGTTGCGGCTGGCGTGGACCAGTTCGCCCAGCCGCTGGACCACGATATAGACCAATAGCCAGGTCACCAGCGTCGGGCTGGCGGTGAAAAGAGCGCCGAGCTGTCCGCTCATGCTGGACCCCGCGGGTCGACTATCCCGAGCGCTGCGGTGAAGCCGGGGCCGAGCGCGGTGAGCAGGATCGGCTTGTCGGGCCGGTCCGCCAGCAGCCTGTCGAGCACGAACAGCACCGTCGGCGAGGACATGTTGCCATGATCGCGCAGCACGTCGCGGGTCGCCGGGATGCCGGACAGCTCCGGCGCAAAATATGCTTCCAATGCTTCCACCACCCGGCCGCCGCCGGGGTGGCAGGCCGGCTCCGACAGGTCCGATTTGGCGAGCCCCTGGGCGGCGAGAAACGCATCGCAGAAAGGCGCGAAATCCCTGGTCACGAAACTCGGGATGTCGCGGGCCAGCACCAGATCGAAACCGGTGTGCCCGATCTCCCAGCCCATCATGTCGCAAGTGCCGGGCCAGGTCTTCTGGTCAAAGGCGCGAAAGCTGGGCGCGTCAGCCGGTCCCTCCCTGCCGCTGATCACCGCAGCCGCGCATCCGTCTGCAAACAGCGCGGTCGCGATCATGTTCTTCTTGTCGAACTGGCTATAGTCATAAGACAGGCTGCACAATTCCAGCGAGACCAACAGAATATTCTGCCCGCCGTTCGCCGCCGCCAGGTCGTTGGCCAGCCGGAGGCCGAGCACGCTGCCGGCGCAACCATAGCCGAACACCGGAATGGTCTGGGTCGAAGGATTAAAGCCCATCGCCTCGATCATCCGGCTGGGGATGGAAGGGGTCATCGTGCCGGTGGTCGAAATCAGGACGATCGCGTCAATCGCAGCCGGAGCAAGCCCTGCCTTGTCCAGCGCATCGCCAGCGGCCCGGTGCGCCAGCCGCGTTCCGACTTCGTCATATATCTCGGCCCTACCGGTCCAGCTGCGCGGTTCGAGATAATAATCCGGCTCGCAGGCAAGATAGCGCTGGTCGATCCCGCTGTTGCCAAGAATTTGCGCCAGCCGGGCGGGCAGCGCCGCCCCCCTCGCCTTCGCCAGCACGTCCAGCACTTCCGCTTGCGTGATCCGGTGATCGGGCACGGCGGTGGCGATGGATCTCAACAGTGCCATGTGCAATCCTCAATCATCATGCCTCTCTTGTTACAGCAGATGCTGCGGCGAGACAGTGAAAACTGCTCCATTGCCCCAAATAGCGTATCGGCCTCCCCGAAACCTGCCGCCATGATGATAGCGCATGGCAAATTTGTTGCACTACGCTCATTGTCTGTTGCAGCATTTTTCCTGGAAAGATTTCGCCAGCCGGATCGCTGCAGCCGTCACGGGCAGAACCATCTCCATGAAAAGGCGCCTTTTAAATCCCGCGATCCGGTTTATTGTGCAGTGCAGCATTTTTCTTGACATCGACGCGCCGCTGCCCTATTTGTGCACTGCAACAAAGAAGTGAGATTTCAGATGGCCGATATCAAGAACGAAACATCTACTGCTCCGGCAGCCAAAGAAAACAGCCCGCGCCCTGCTGATGCGGTTACCTCTGCACCAGCTTCTGCGTCCAACAATTCAGACAAGCCGGCAGCTGATGCTTCGGCCGTCGCGAAAACCGAAACACAGCCGGTGGCTTCTGCTGCTAAACCGGCAACAGCGGCACAGCCTGCTGTCAAGAAAACCGCAGCATCCAAGCCGGCAGCCAAGAAGCCAGCAGCAAAGCGTAAAGTCGCTGCGAAGCCAGTTGCCAAAACCACATCGACAAAAACGACTAAAGGAACCAAGAAAATGGCTACCACCAAAACCACCGCAACCAAGCGCGTTGTCAAGAACACCAAAGCGGCCAACACCAAGGCTGCCAACACCGCGAAGAAAACCGCTGACAAGCTCGGATCGCGCTTCGAGCAGCTGACCGCCGACGCGCAGACCCGCGCCAAGGCTGCTGCTGACCGTGCTGTTGCACTTTCGAAAAATGCGGTTGAATTCAACCGTGAAAACGTCGAAACCCTGCTTGAAAGCGGCAAGATTGCTGCAAAGGGCGCCCAGGAAATCGGCAAGACCAACGTCAAATATACCCGCGAGAATTTTGTTGAAGCCAGCCGCGCCCTGCAAGGCCTGTTCAGCGTAGCGACGCCCAAGGACATGTTTGCTAAGCAAGCTGACTATGTCCGCAGCGGCCTGGACCGGGTAATGGACCAGACTTCGAACAATGCCGACGCCGTCGTCAAGCTCGCTGGCAAAGCCTATCAGCCGATTGCTGATCGCGTCAGCGAAATCCGCAAGGAAATGAAAAAAGCCGCTTAAGCCGCTTTTTGAGAGACCAAAAAAGGACCGTTCCGTTGGAGCGGTCCTTTTTCTTTGCGCTTAATTAACACGGACAAACGAAAAAGCTGTCGAAACTATCAATCCGCCACTTGCCCTCGGGCCCAAAAATACCATATCCTGAGGCTAATGATGAACCAGCAGATTCTTTTCGAGATACAAACGCCTCACCGATTATGTCGCGTCAGCGATCGGCCGACTATGGGCGACGATGATGACAAGGGGTCGGGTGAAGACGATGACGACACCAACCTCGGGATCGCAACCAAGACCCGGGCCAAAACCAAAAAGCCCAGCCCGTATAAGGTCCTGATCCTCAACGACGATTATACACCTATGGAATTTGTGGTTCTGGTGCTGAAGCGTTTTTTCAACATGGATATAGATGAAGCGACGCGCGTCATGCTGCACGTGCACCAGAAAGGCGTCGGTGTGTGCGGCACGTTCAGTTACGAAGTTGCAGAAACCAAAGTCACGCAAGTTATGGATTTTGCCCGCAAGAACGAGCATCCATTGCAGTGTACGCTTGAGAAAGCCTGATATAACCGAGGAAATTTCCATGTCTGATGTGCCCGTTATCACCGTCGATATCGTCTCCGACGTTGTCTGTCCCTGGTGCATCATCGGATATAAGAAGCTGGAAAAGGCGATGCTGCAGTTTGAAGGCAAAGCAGCTTTTGAACTGACCTGGCATGCCTTTGAACTAAACCCCTCGATGCCACCAGAAGGCCAGGATATCACCGAACATATGGCACAGAAATATGGTGCCACAGCCGAACAGAGCAAAGCCAATCGCGAACGCATGCGTCAGGCAGGCCAGGATCTCGACTTTGAATTCAACTCTCACGACCAGATGCGGATGGTAAACACATTTGATGCGCATCGCCTGCTTCACTGGGCCGGAGAGACCGGCAAGCAGACCGCTTTGAAACTGGCTTTGTTCAAGGCGCATTTCAGCGACGGCAGGAATGTCAGCGATCACGAAGTTCTAGTGGAGATCGCCTCGTCGGTTGGTCTGGATGAAAAACGTGCCCGTGATCTGCTCGCCACCGATTTATATGCTGAAGAAGTCCGGGCGACGGAAGCCGAATCGCAGGAACGGTTCATTACCGGCGTGCCCGCATTCATCTTCAACAAGAAATTCATGGTTCCCGGTGCTCAGGAAACCGATGTTTTTGCCAATATTATCGAGAACAAGCTGCTCAAAAAAGCAGCCTGAGCCTCACTTCTTCCTTGGCGGCATCGGGAAAAAACCGGACGTTCTTTCGATATAGTCGACATAGTCCGGCCGGTTTTTCTTAAGGCTTTTCTCGAGCAACGGCGCTCCGCTCCACTTCATCAAGGTGAAGCTCAGGAATAGCGGACCGACAATGGCGATCCAGACCGGCCAGCCGGTTTGCGAAGCCGCCAGCCAAATGCCCCACCATGCACAAAAGTCGCCGAAATAATTGGGGTGCCGGGTATATTTCCACAAGCCGGTATCAAGCACCTTGCCTTTGCTGCCAGGATTAGACCGGAAGGCTTTGAGTTGCATATCGCCGATCGTTTCAAAGGTGATACCAACCACCGCTATCACTGTCCCGATGATCGCAACCGGGCCAGGACTGTCAGCGCCAGCCAGCAAGATACCGAGCTGTGCGGGAAGACAGACGATGAAAAGCAGCGGTATTTGGGTTACCCATGCTTTCAACAGCGCAGCTTTTGCAAAACTCATCCCCTGCTTGTCCATCGCCCGGCCCATTATCTTTTTATAGCGCGGGTCAACCCCTTCCTTCCGCCAGCGCAGGAACAGGTGGGTTCCAAGCCTGATCCCCCACAATGCGGTGAGCGCCCAGATTATATAGGCCAGAGATCCCGGATTTTCCGACTGCATGAAGGAAGCGCTCGCCATGATCGCCATGCCATATGCCCAGAAAGCATCAATGAATGAAACGTCGCGGATGCGAACGGATATCAGCCACAGGATTAGCATGATGCCTACCAGCAATGCGAAGTTCAGGCCCAGCGCTGTCAATATATTCACTTTGGCTCTCCCGTATCTGGCTTGCCGCCAGCGTTTCCGGGATCTGTAGAGATAATATCCCGCATCGCTTTTTCCGGATATTTCGGGGTCACGCTGTGATAAAAATCGCTGAGTATCTTCATGTCGGCTTTATAATCTCCCGAAGGCATGAACGATGGCCCCAGACCACCGGTCTTTTTCTGATAATCCATCAGACCAATGATCAGCGGGACTTTCGCCTGCAGGGCAATATAATAGAAACCGGTCCGCCATTGCTTGCCGGCACCGCGCGTGCCTTCGGGCGGAATGGTCAACAGGAAATCATCTCGCCGCTCGAATTCCCGAACCATCGCATCGACCATATTGTGGGATTTGAACCGGTCCACGGGAACGCCGCCCAGACGCCGCATCATGTCGCCCCAGGGCCATTTGAACAGCGTGTTCTTGCCAATCCAGTAGGAGGAAATCTTGAGCTTGTTGAGCAGCCCGAAATAATAAAGGAAATCCCAATTGCTGGTGTGGGGCGCCGCGATGATAACCGCTTTTCGCGGAGGCGGGTTTTCCTGGACCGCGGTCCAGCCGTTTATCGTAAACATGAATACGGAAAACCGGCGGACAATTTCCGACAACCAGTTCGGCTTTATCTCGTCGTGCACGCATCCTCCTCTCGCGGGAACGGATGCCGCGATTTGCAGAAGACCATAAGTCTATTTTCGCACCGCGCAACGAAAGATGTTCATTGGTGCAGTCCTGCGAAAAGGCGAGCGGGAGTTTTTATTTGCAATTGCCGCCATGAAAGCTGACGGATGGAAAGTCGGCCCTTTGCTAGCCGGTCATCTCCAAGGACGGATATTTGGCAATAATATGGTTGTAGACCGCCGGATGGAGCGATTGCAGGAATTCACAACCAAAACAATCGCCTGCATGCCAACAGATTTTGCTCTCCAGAGCAGAGAATGACGGCAGTTTAAGGAAAACCGGCTTTTCACCGGTCAATCGCGTCAGGCAGAGCATCCGGAAACCGGTGATTGACAGGTCCAGAATGGTTATATCAACGCTGCCGAGCCCCGGCTCACGGATGACCGCGCCTATTTCAACGTCGGTGCGCAAGGACGCCCGTGGATCGTCTCGCTTTAACGCCTTGTTGATTGCGCGACTTTCCATTCTATTTTTCATTATGGTTGAAATCCCTGTCGCTAGCATTGTCTGGTCCGAACAGATCGCCCTGAATGCCTGTATCATTGTACAAACAATAGGATGGTCCTGACTGATGATTAGCAAGGGACACTTGTGTAAATGTTAACGGAACCCGATTTTCTTGAAAAAACATCGTCGATTTAGATGCTTGCAGGCGATTTGCTCAGCCTTGCCGACCACAGTCCACCTGGCACAATTCGGCCTCTTCATCCTCCAGTTCGATCTGAATCGTGATATGATGGATGGAAAATCGAACCTTCAGCTGTTTTTGCGTTTCGAAGAGAAAATCTTTGCCCGGATGCCCGCGCGGAATGACCAGATGGGCGGTCATTGCGGTCTCGCTCGTACTCATCGGCCAGATATGAAGGTCATGAACCGCTTCCACGCCCGGCAGTGACGCAAGATATTCCATCACGTCTTCAACATCAATGTCGCGCGGCACTCCCGCCAGAGACATCCGTACCGCTTCGGATAGCAAACCCCAGGTGCTCCAGAATATCAGGCCAACGATAAGCAAGCTGAGCAGCGGATCAATCCAGTTCAACCCGGAAAAATAGATGACTATTCCGCCAGCCACGACGCCGGCCGACACGCCGGCATCAGCCATCATGTGCAGAAAGGCACCGCGGATGTTGATATCGTCTTTCTGTCCCCGGATGAACAACATCGCGGTTCCGAAGTTGATGACGATCCCGAGTGATGCCACAATGATTACGGTGGTCGAGGCAACTTCGCTCGGCGCGCTGAACCGCCCGATTGCTTCCCAGGCTATCGCTCCGCAGGCCACCAGCAAGAACAGACCGTTCAGCAGAGCGGCAAGAATTGATGATCCGCCCAGGCCATAGGTGAATTGCTTGCTCGGCGGTCGTTTGGCGAGCTCTGCGCCTGCCCATGCAACCGCAAGGCCGAGAACGTCGGATAGATTATGCCCCGCATCCGCCATTAGTGCCATCGAGCCGGCCAGCCAGCCGAATGTCACTTCGACTATGATGTAAATTACATTGAGCGCGATGCCCAAAGCAAAGGCGCGGCTGAAATCTTTCGGCATATGTCCGTGTGGACCATGCCGATCATGATGGCTGTGGGGAATATGCCCGTGGCTATGGTTATGACCTGCAGACATCTATGCTCCGGCAACTGTAATGTGATCGTCAATTACACGGATTTGTCGGAGCGGTCCACATTATTTGTTCAATAGTTCCCGTATGTTATATCATTCAACGGGGAACGGATATGTCCTTCAGTCGACAATCAGCCCGATCGCCAGATAGATGATAATTGCGGAACCAAAGCCGAAGATCGTGGCGAGCACGAAGATGACCCGCAAAAGATTTGCGTCCATTCCGCTCCAGTTTGCAAGCCCCGAGCATACGCCCATCAGCTTGCCATTGGCTTTGTCGAGTTTGAGTTTGGCTTTCATCGGACGGTTGCTTTCTTTGCTTGTAGAAATTGGTTCGGGCCAGCTTTTCGGTTGCGATTGGGTGCTTTTCTTGCCGGACATCAGATCACTCCTGACGTTGAGAGGTTGAATGCTGGCATGATGCTTGCGCCTATGAACAACGCGGCGGACGTAACCGCAGCGAAAGTGGCGAGAAATGAATTTTGAAGACTATGAGACATGATCGGTCCTTTCCTTGTAGGATTTGAATTACGCGATGATCGAGGCGGCATTGCCGACCGCTGGGCCGACACTGGCTGCGATCAGCAAGGAGGCGGAGAAGAAAGCGGCTACGGCGGCAGTCACGCTGTGAGACATGTTGGAGATCATTTCGGTTTCCCTTCGTTTTAAAATTTTGTTTCGCTGCATTGCGAAGATGCTTCCCACATTGCACAGCCCATGCCAGTTATTATAAACTGCTTATATTCAATCACTTAGCCTCTATCGAATCCGACCGCCGATCATTGAAAAACTTACTATTGGCGTACTTTCCTAAATCTTGGGATGTGATGAACAGCCAATGAACCTACCCAAGACCCGATCCGAATTCGCTTCTCTTTGCGGGCGGCGAAAGCTAGTGGAGGCCTCTGCCATGACCGTGTCCCAGCTTTCTCTGCACAACTTTCGCAACTATCAGGAACTGCGTCTCGAAACAGCGCCAGGGTTCCTGGTTTTCAGCGGAGAAAATGGCGCCGGCAAAACCAATATTCTGGAAGCGGTGTCGCTGCTCGCTCCGGGGCGCGGACTGCGGCGGGCGGCCCTGCGCGACATGGCGCGGCAGAATGGAGCGGGCGATTTCGCCGTTGCCGCACAGTTGGGCGATGTGCAAATCGGTACCGGCACCGACGCAAGCACACCAGAACGACGCAAAACCCGGATCAACGAAGCGACGACCCCGACCAATGATCTCGCCGAATGGCTTTCGATATTGTGGCTGACCCCGGCGATGGATCGCCTGTTCATGGAAGGCGCGGCAGGGCGGCGGAACTTTCTCGACCGGCTGGTCATGGCACTCGAGCCGGCCCATGCCCGCAATTGCGCCCGCTACGAAGCGGCACGCCGGGAACGCAATCGGCTGCTCGCCGATGGCCATCTGGCCGACATGAGCTGGCTCGATGGACTGGACGGGCAATTGGCGCAATTTGGCTCGCTGGTCGCCGAAGCACGGCACAGGATGGTTCTGGCATTGGCTTTGCTGCTCGAAGAAGCAGACAGCAGTATTTTTGCAACGCCGACATTGACCCTGGCCGATGACCAGTTGCGAAGCGAGGATCTTATTCACGACATGCTCCGGCGGAACCGGCCTGCAGACAGAGCAGCGGGCCGAACGTTGCGCGGCCCGCATCGCGCCGACCTGGATGTATTTCATTCCGCCAAACAGCAACCAGCCGACAAATGCTCCACCGGGGAACAGAAAGCGCTGCTCTTTTCGATCATACTGGCCCATGCCGACCTGATTGCCGAACAACGCGAACAACGGCCGGTCCTGCTGCTCGACGAGGTTGCTGCCCACCTCGATCCACAGCGCCGGGCGGCGCTTTTCGAAAAGCTTGCGGAACGGGGAGGCCAGGTCTGGCTGACCGGAACCGAACCAGCCTTGTTCAGGGACATTCCGGACAGTGCGTTGCACTTCGAAGTATCGGACGGAACCGTCAAACTGCGATAAAACGCACCCTCGTTCGGACATGGTTTACGGATGATTCACATTATTCGTTAGCGTTGATTTGGCGTCTGGCGCTTATGTGCCAGCGGATGCACGCAATGGCTCTCAAAAATTCTGCTATTCTGATCCGGAACGCGATCGTTCCGATTCTGCTGGTGGTGCAGGCTGTGATGATGCCGACACAGGCCAGGGCCAATGATTATCTGCAATGCGTCCCGTTCGCTAGAGAGCTAAGCGGTATCCAGATCTATGGTGACGCGCATAGCTGGTGGGATCAAGCCGCCGGCAAATATCAGCGCGGGGCCATGCCGGTCGAAGGCGCGGTATTGTCCCTGCCCAGCCATGGCGCAATGCAATTGGGACATGTCGCGGTGGTTCGCGACATTGTCGACGATCGCAATATATTGATCAGCCACGCCAACTGGTCACCGATCAACGGCAAGCGGGGCCAGATCGAGCGGCGGGTCGCGGCACAGGATGTATCGGCGCGAAATGACTGGAGCCTGATCCGCATCTGGTATGCGCCGATTGAAAATCTCGGGACCACGGCGTTTCCCGTCAACGGTTTCATCTATCCGGCGCGCCAGACCGCGCCAAATGGCCGACAGTGGGCATCCGCGAAACCTGCCCGTCAGAGCCGGATGCCAAATCGCTCGCTTTTTGACCGCAGGCTCACGGCCGATTTGGAGCAATCCGCAGCAGAAGAACGGCCGACCGATGCAGAACCAAGGGACCTGATCGGGGAATTGCTGGACAGAGTGGGAAGCTAAGGCCAGATTGGAGCATCATGCTTCAACGGGAACCTCTCTCATGATCACCAATCCGCTTGTCTGCCTCGTGATTCTTGCCGGCGGGCAATCAAGCCGGATGGGCACAGACAAGGCGGTCATCAAGCTGGGCGGGGAACGATTGATCGATATTCTGATCAACCGGTTTGCCAACAAGGTCGATCGCCTGTTCCTGTCCGCTTCAAAGAGCTACGGTACCGGCCTCGATATCATCAGCGATGACCCGG
>TARA_R110000772_G_scaffold73216_5_pt1 | contig 62625 bp, 50 predicted proteins | sample TARA_R110000772 | Tara Oceans TARA_R110000772 (sample SAMEA4397948) | marine metagenome | biome: Polar Biome; feature: [SRF] surface water layer (ENVO:00010504); material: water (ENVO:00002006), including particulate matter (ENVO:01000060) such as... | depth 5 m | reverse complement strand
GGGCCGGGCCTATAATGAACCGTCCAAAAGCGCGTAGCCGAACCCGGTACGCCCGTAGTCGTTGCCATTGTAGAACATATACGTGCCGGCCGGCGTCGCGATGACCGAATTGGCGTAGACCATTTCCGAATCCCAGTCGTTCTCGTCGGACACCGTCAGGCCAATCTGGTCGTCCTTTCGCTCCCAGGCATGTCCGTCCGGGGAGAATGCGTAGCCGAGACGATAGGGCATCGAAAGACGCCGGATCGAATACCACATGTGATAGCCCTGATCGCCCTTGACGACATGGGGCCTACCGAGTCCGTATTCGTCGTCGCCGACCAGGGGAACCGCGGTCTGTCCGTTGCGCGGCCAGTCTATGCCGTCGGCCGATGCGATACAGCGGATGTCGTATTTGGGGCGTAGGCGATCGACTGCCAAGATGTGCTCGTCGCTCGCGATATACCACATGCGGAAGCCGCCATCGTCCTCGTGGACGACGCTCGGTGCCGAGCGCAGCAATGATTCCCCGGGGCTGCGGTCGAGGATCGGAACCTCGCTGTGGCGCTCGAAGGTCAGACCTCCGTCGCGGCTGATGGCGAGACCACTGAAGATCGTGTAGCGGATCTTCACGCCGAGTTGGAAGCCCGCGTAATAGAGCCAGATTTCATCGCCCACGCGGACAATCGAAATGGGCACGACGCCGTTGTCGTCGAACTGCCCATCGGCACCGATGTCGAGTGGCGGGGTATCACTCACGGTGAGAATTCGCGTCGGGTCTTCGACGTCCAGCTCTACGTAGAACAGGCGGCCCGCCATGTTGCTGTCGTGGGCGGAGAAATAAACCCGGATGCGACCGTCCCCAACCAACAGAGGGGTCGGGCACATGGCATGAGTCATGCCCGATTTGTTGTAGGTTTCTGGTGCGTAAATCAACCCCTTTTTGTTCCAAATCATATTGTTGGCTCCGGCACCTTGAAATACCGCAGGGAACTGATGGTCGCGGGGTCGACGGTCCGCGCGCGGTAGATCTTCGCCTCTTCGGTGTCCTTGGCGATCATCACGCCGGGCCCGATCCAGCAATCCTTGGCGACGCGCACGTCGTTAGCGACCGTCGAATTGACGCCCATGAACGCGTATTCCCCGACATGGCTGGCCCCGGACAGCACGACATGGGACGACACGAACACGTGGTTGCTGATCCGCGCGTGGTGACCGACGTGGTTGCCGCTCCACAGGACGACGTTGTCGCCGATCATGACGAACGGCTGCACGGTGTTGTCCTCGAAGATGAAACAATGTTCGCCCAGCGTCACGTTCGGCCAGACGAAGGCGCGCGAGCTGACGTAACTGGCGAGACCGTATCCGCGCGCTTGGGCCTCGGCGACGAAACGCGCGCGCAGCCGGTTCATTTGGTTGAAGACGATCGCCGCATAGACGTCGCAGGTCCCTGGCGGGAAGCGGTGCTCGGCGTCCTCCCAGGCGATCACCGGCAGTCCGAACAGCGTGTCGCGTTTCAGGTGGGCGCGTTCCACCGCGAAGCCGACGACCTCATAGTTCGAATCATGTGTAAAATATTCGTACGCTACTTCGGCGAATGCGCCATCTCCGATGATCAGTACATTCTGGATCATAGGCATTTTCCTGTGGTGTTGAAATGGCGATCTCGACTGGTTCCGACCGCGTCGGCAGGTGCACCTTTATAAAGGGCCAAGTGTGGAGCCGTAATCCAAAATTCGCCCCCGATTATTTACGTAAAGGGCCAAAAATAAACGGATTTTCGCCTCAAAACGAGGAAGCCGCATAATGTGAACTAAGGCGGCAAATGTCAACGTCCCTTACCCGAGGCGGGGCGAGGCCCCTAATCTGCCCGCCCGAACGATGCCAAGCCGGCGCAGACGGCGTCGATCTCCGCTTCCGTGATCTCAGGGGAACAAGGTATGGACAGAATCTCGGCTGCCGAACGCTCTGTTTCCGGCAGCGCGGCCTTGGCCCAGGGTTCCGCCGCGATCGCCGCCTGCTTGTGGTCAGGGGTCGGATAGTGGATGTCGGTGCTGATCCCCAAGGCCGAGAGATGGACCTGCAGGGCGTCGCGCTGCGGGCTACGCAGGACGAAAAGATGGTAGGTTGTGTCCTCTTCGCTCGCCTCAATGCCGAGCGGCGGTAGCCACAGGCCGTCCACGCCGCCCAGCTTGCGGCGGTAGGCGGCGACCACGTCGCGCCGCCGCTGGTTCCACCCGTCAAGTTCGGGCAGCAGCGTGCCGAGCAGGGCGGCCTGCATCTCGTCTAGGCGGCTGTTCATACCACCGGCGAGCGCGACGCGGTACTTGGCGCTCCATCCGTACTGCCTCAGCTTGCGGAGCCGCGCCGCCAGTCCCGCGTCGCCGGTCACCACCATGCCGCCGTCCCCGAGGGCGCCCAGGTTCTTCGTCGGGTAGAAGCTGAAGCATCCAAATCTGCCCCAGGAGCCGACCCGTCGTCCCTTGATCCTTGCGCCATGTGCCTGGGCGCAATCCTCGATCAGGGAAATGCCCCGGGCCTCGGCCAAGGCAGATATTTCCTTGATGTCGGCGACGGCGCGGCCGAACAGGTGCGTGACGATGACCGCGCCGGGCCGCGTCGCGCGATTCAGCCCATCCTGCACGGCGTCTTCGGTGACGGTGTGGGTGTCGGGGTCGATGTCGACGTAGAGCGGCTCCCCGCCTGTCGCGAGAATGGCGGTCGTCGCATAGAACCCGGCGTTGGCCGCTGCAAGCACCTGGATGCCCGGCCCGACGCCGGCGGCCTTAAGCGCCAGGACCAGCGCATCCGTGCCGTTGCCGACGCCGATGCCGTTGCCGACGCCGCAATAATCCGCAAACAGGGTTTCGAACCGTTCGGTTTCCGGCCCCAGAATGAACCAGCCACTCCGCAGCACACGATCGGCAGCCTCGGCCAGAACATCGCGATAGGGGACGAGATGGCGCCGGAGGTCGTTCATGGCGACCGACCGGTGAGTGGCGCCGGATGTCACCGTCAGGCCCTTTCCGTGTGCAGGATCTTCGACAGATACTCCCCGTAGGCGCTCTTGCCCATGGCCTGAGCGAGCCTTTCCAGGTCTTCGTCGGAGATCCATCCCGACCGCCAGGCGATCTCCTCGATACAAGCGATCTTCAGGCCCTGGCGCCGTTCGACGGTGGCGATATAGTTGGCCGCGTCCAGCAGGGCATCCGGCGTGCCCGTGTCCAGCCAGGCAAAGCCACGCCCCAGGCGGTGCACATTCAGGATGCCCAGTTCCAGGTAGACCTTGTTGACGTCGGTGATCTCAAGCTCTCCGCGCGCGGACGGTTTCAGGTCGCGGGCGATTTCAATGATGTTCGTGTCGTAGAAATAAAGCCCGGTGACCGCGTAGTTGGACTGCGGCTTCTGGGGCTTCTCTTCGATACTCTGAGCCTTACCCGAATCGTCAAACTTGACGACGCCGAACCGCTGGGGGTCCTGCACCCAGTAGCCGAAAACGGTCGCGCCGGCATCACGCTGGCCGACCTCAATGAGGACCTTGCGCAGCGTTTCGCCGAAGAAGATGTTGTCGCCCAGGCACAGCACCGGCGGGCTGCCGTCGAGGAATCGTTCGGCGATCAGGAATGCCTCGGCGATGCCGCGGGGCGCGTCCTGCACGGCGTACTGGATCGACAGGCCGCAGGCGGAACCGTCGCCAAGAAGCCCGGCGTAGAGATCCAGGTCCTGGGGCCGGGTGATGATCAGCACGTCCCGGATGTTGGCCAGCATCAACGTGGCCAGGGGGTAATAGATCAGCGGCTTGTCGTAGATCGGCAGAAGGTGCTTGTTCACCGGCACGGTCAGCGGTACCAGCCGCGTTCCCTCGCCGCCGGCTAGGATGATCCCCTTCCTGGTCGCGCTACCTGCCATTGCCTGCTTTCGGTAATCCGAGACGTTCGCCATCATAGCGCGTTTCCATATGGGGGCTCCACCACCATTCGTTCTCCAGGTACCAGCGCACAGTCTCGCGCAGGCCTTCGTCGAGGCTGCGGCGCGGCTGCCAACTAAGCTCGGCGCGGATTTTTGTGGCATCGATGGCGTAGCGGAAGTCATGGCCCGGGCGGTCTTCGACAAAAGTGATGAGGTCGCGCCGCGGCACCGCATCTGCGGCCGGCGGCAAAAGGTCGTCCAGGATGTCACAGATGCTTTCGACGATTCGCAGGTTCTGGACGTCTGACGCCGCCCCGACGTTATAGCTTTCGCCGATGCGCCCGCCGGCCAGCACCATCGCCAGAGCCTCCGCGTGGTCGTCCACATACAGCCAGTCGCGCACGTTCTCGCCGGTTCCGTAGACCGGCAGCGTCTTGCCCTGCATGGCGCGAATGATGGTCAGCGGGATCAGCTTCTCCGGAAACTGGTAGGGGCCGTAGTTGTTCGAACAGTTGGTGAGGACGACCGGCAGGCCGTAGGTTTCGTGCCACGCCCGAACCAAGTGGTCTGCCGCCGCCTTGCTCGCCGCATAGGGCGAGCGGGGCTGGTAGGGCGAGGATTCGGTGAACGCGCCGTCCGACCCCAGCGAGCCGAACACCTCGTCTGTCGACACGTGATGAAAGCGGAACCGACGGTGCCCATCGCCGTCCAGGCTGCGCCAGTGATCCAGTGCCGCCGATAGCAGCGACTGCGTGCCCACCACGTTGGAGTTGATGAACACGGCGGGCCCATCGATCGACCGGTCGACATGGGTTTCTGCCGCCAGATGCACGACCGCGTCCGGGCGATACCGTTTGAACACGTCGGACATCGCCCGCGTGTCCACGATATCCAGTTGTTCGAGGCAGTACCGGGGGTCGTCGGCGACGGCGGCGAGCGACTGCAGGTCGGCGGCGTAGGTGAGTTTGTCGACATTGACGACGGCGTGCGGAGTCGAGGCGATCAGATGCCTGATCAACGCCGAACCGATGAATCCGGCGCCGCCGGTTATCAAAATCGTTTGCTTCATGAGGCTAAAATTAGACGAAACATCTTGCCTTTACAGCCTGCCGCTGGACAGACCAATTCACCGCATATATGGTTACCAAATATCGCTGACCGCAGCAAAAAATATTGCTGAAATTGGTAAAAAGCCCTGTCTCTATGGACCATTTTCGACGCCGCGTCTTCAGCGCGAATACCACCGTTTTTTCCGTAAGTCTTCTGATTTCGTACCTTCTGTTCGAGGGGGCGGTCTATATTGCCATCCTCCTCGGTGTTCCGTTCATCAACCATCCCTATTGGAACCTATCGGCCTGGACGACCCCCTTCGCCACGTATGATCCGGTGATCGGCTACCGCTTGAAGGCGGGCACGGCTAACGGCGGCCTGCGCATCATCGACGGCCGCTTGCAGTTCCACTACAGCGATGTCCGCGCCAACGCGCAGGGGTTCCGGTCTAATTTCGACTACGCGGTGAAAAAGCGTGCGACCCACCGAATCGTCGTCTACGGGGATTCGTTCACGGCCGGGCTCTACCAGCCGCACGCCTGGACCGAGACGCTGCAGACGGAACTGAACGCCCGCGCGAAAACGCACGGCGCCCAAGGTGATGGGTTCGCCGAAGTCTACAACTTTTCTTTCGACGGCGGCGGCGTATTCAATTGGCACCGCCACTACTTCCAGGAGCTGAAGCCGAATTACGACTTTGATCTCGTCGTGTTCGCGGTGTGCTGCAACGATCTCAAGCGGGGGCTCGCGACGTATCATGCGGACAAACAGTCCGGAGTCGTATTCTACGGCAAGTTCAACGGCTCGACAGAAACTTCCGAACAGTTCAAACGGACGTTCCTGCCGCGCATGTACGCAGTGCTGGAACTGCGCGGCGTAGACGAACTCGCGGCCTATGCCAAGCTGACCGGCGGCGGCGATCACTCCCTGTGGGAGCGCGCCGCACATGTGAAACCGGGGTTCTATGGCGCACGGTTGGTCGCGAGCCTAGCCGGGGATGCGGCGCACGGCATCCACCGGGCCCTTTACCTGACGTTCCGGTGGGTGAAGCGGCGGCTCGGCCTGAACCTGCCGGTCACGGCCGCTGAGCCCACGTCCAAAGCAACGACGACCGGGGCTCCGGCGGACACCTTCTCCGTCAGGCGCGATTACACGGACATGATGTTGGAGATGCTCGAAGATATCCGAGCGCGCGGCAAACAGGTTCTGCTCGTCACCATTCCGTCCGACCGGTCCCGGCTGTTCCGCCGCTTTCCGCGGGTGCGCGCCAAGCCTCACACGACATTCCCGGCCGATGTCGAGGATGTCAGGGCCATCGCTGATCGCCACTGCCTGCCGTATGTCAATGGCTATGACATCTTTGACGCCGCCGATGCGGAGGCCATGAAGACGTTCTGGCCGTCCCTCGACGGACATTGGCTGACGCCGGGCTCCGACTATTTCGCACGCGCCCTGACGCCGCAGATCGAAAGCCTGCTGGCCGGGGGCATGCGGTCTGCCATTGATCGCCGAGCAGCGACCAAAATTTTGTTTTCAGGCCCTCGCTCGATGCGATAAAAGACCCTATGACCGACAAGTTCGATAAATCCGAACTCGCGCTTCACGAATCCTACGACAGCGACGAGACCCCGGTGATCGGGTCCGACCGCAGTTTCGGATTGGTGTTTACGGCCATTTTCGCGCTACTCGGTGCCTGGGCGGTCTACCACGACCGTGCCTGGATGGTCTGGCCGTTCGTGCTGTCCGGGGCGTTCCTGGTCCTTGCGTTGACGCGACCCCTGGTCCTGCACCCGTTGAACGTCGCCTGGATGGCGTTCGGGCGGTTGCTGCACAGGATTACGCAGCCCATCATCCTGGGGGCGATGTTCTTCTTGGCCATCCTGCCCACCGGCCTGATGATGCGCGTGTTTGGCTGCGATCCGATGCACCGCCGGTTCGAAGGCGGGCCCGAGGATAGTTATTGGATCGCGCGCGCCAACGCGGCCGGCGACCATTCCATGAAAAATCAGTTCTAGGCGGAAAGCATCGTGATGATTTCGTTTCTGAAAGATTTCTTCGCCTTTATCAGGATCCGGAAAAAGTACTGGCTGGCGCCCGTGCTGTTCGCCATGCTTTTGTTCGGCACCCTGCTCGTTGTGGCCAAGGGCAGTGCGATCGCGCCATTCATCTACACCGTGTTCTGACGCTCGCGGCATGTATATTTGTGGGATTTCTGCATTTTACCACGACAGCGCCGCCGCATTGATCAAGGATGGCCGCATTGTCGCGGCAGCCCAGGAAGAGCGGTTCACCCGGCGCAAGCATGACGCCAAGTTCCCTGAGAACGCGCTTGCCTACGTGCTGTCCGAGGCCGGCATAGACCTCGGCGACGTCGATCATGTCGTGTTCTATGATAAGCCGTTCCTGAAGTTCGAGCGCCTGCTGGAGACTTACCTCGCCTTCACGCCCCGGGGCTTGAGGTCCTTCGCCATTGCGATCCCCCTGTGGTTACGCGAAAAGCTCTTCCAGAAGGATCTTCTGATCAGGAAGCTTCGGCCGCACGCGGCCGGCACGGACCTGCGGGACAAGTTGCTGTTCGCCGAGCATCATCAGTCCCACGCTGCCAGCGCGTTTTATCCCTCGCCGTTCGACGAGGCCGTGGTCCTGACCATGGACGGGGTCGGCGAATGGGCGACGACGTCTGTCAGCATTGGCAAGGGGGCGACCTTGACGCCCGTCAAGGAGATCCATTTTCCCCACTCGCTCGGCCTGCTCTATTCGGCCTTCACCTATTACACGGGCTTCAAGGTCAACTCGGGCGAGTACAAGCTGATGGGCTTGGCGCCCTACGGCGAGCCGATCTACCGCGACCTCATCCTCGACAACCTGATCGACCTCAAGGACGACGGAACGTTCCGGCTGGATATCTCGTATTTCGACTACTGCGTCGGTCTGACGATGACCAACGCCAAGTTCGCCGACCTGTTCGGCGGCCCGCCCCGCAGCCCGGAATCCAAGCTGACCCAGCGCGAAATGGACATCGCGGCTTCGATCCAGGCGGTCACCGAAGAGATCGTCCTGCGCCTCGCGCGCGGGCTGCACGCGGAATACGACATGGCGAACCTGTGCCTGGCGGGCGGAGTGGCGCTCAACTGCGTCGCCAACGGGCGGCTGCTGCGCGAGGGCCCTTTCGAGCGGATCTGGATCCAGCCGGCTGCGGGCGACGCTGGCGGTGCCCTGGGCGCGGCCCTGGCCGCCTACTACGACCACCTGGGGAATGACCGCCCAACTCCTGGGGGACAGGACACGATGTCAGGGGCATATCTGGGCCCGTCATTCTCCCAGGATGGAATCGAACGGGAACTAACCGCCGCCGCGGCCACGTTCGAGGTTCTGGCCGACGACGATCTGTTCGAGCGGACGGCCCAGAGCTTGGCCGACGGCAAGGCGGTCGGATGGTTTCAGGGGCGCATGGAGTTCGGCCCGCGAGCACTCGGCGGCCGGTCAATTCTCGGCGATCCGCGCTCGCCGATCATGCAGCGGGAGCTAAACCTAAAGATTAAATTCCGCGAGTCCTTCCGTCCGTTCGCACCGTCGGTGCTGGCGGAGGACACGGCCGCATGGTTCGACCTCGATCACGATAGCCCCTATATGCTGATCGTCGCCGACGTCGGCCGACAGCATCTCCGTGCCCTGTCGGGTGATCAGGAAAAAGCAGCCGGTTTCGACAAGTTGGGGGTCGAGCGCTCGATCATCCCGGCGATCACGCATGTTGATGGCTCGGCCCGAGTCCAGACCGTTCATAAAAACACAAACCCCCGATATCACAGGTTGATTTCCGCCTTCAAGGCTAAGACCGGGTGCCCGATGGTGATCAATACCAGCTTCAATATCCGGGGCGAGCCGATCGTGTGCACGCCGTCCGACGCCTTTCGTTGCTTCATGGGCACCAATCTCGACGTATTGGTGCTTGAAAATTGCTTCTTGCAGAAGGACTGGCAGAAAAATGCCGCGGCACACGATTATCGAGACGAGTTCGTGCTCGATTGACGGGCTTCGCGGTTGCCCAAAACTCCCTGGCATCTTCGGTTTTCGTCATACAAAATCGCCACGCGGGCCGCTTTGCGGCTGTGTTCAGTGGGACCGCCGAAATAGTGGGGGGTGGATAGAGTGAATTATATTGCGAAAGATGCCGACATCGTTGATGTCGTTCTGGTGCGGCCGCCCAACCCGCTCGGCCATGTCCATGTGCTGAGTCACACTCAGCCGACCAACCTGAGCTATGTCGCGTCCTACCTGATTTCCAAGGGATTCCGCGTCGACATCTGGGACTACGAGACGGAACGTTTCGTCGCCCGCGAATTCCTTGAGCGCCTCGAGCGGGCCCAGCCCCGCGTCGTCGGCTTCTCCTGCATGACGCCGACGATCATCAACGGCGCCAGGATCGCCGGATTGGCCCAGAGATATTTCCCCGACATCGTGACGGTCATCGGCGGCTCCCATTCCTCCGCCGTGCCGGAACTCACCCTGCAGGAATTCCTCGCCTTCAACCTGGTGGTCAACCGCGAGGGCGAGGAAACCATGGCCGAAGTCTGCGCGTGCTCGGCGGCCAGGAGCCCCACGGCGTCATGGGCACAACTTGGCGCATGGACGACACATCGTCAAGGAGCCGACCCGGCCCTTGACGAAGGATCTGGATTCGCTGCCGTTCCCGGCCCGCCATCTCTATCTCGACAAGGGGCAGCGCGCCGGCCATTCCACGCGCGGCTTCACCAACATGGTCAAGAGCACGGACCTCTACATTTCCCGAGGTTGCCCCTTCAAGTGCACGTTCTGCGAAATCAACACGACCTTCGATTACTCCGTTCGCTTCCGTTCGCCGGACAATATCGTCGAGGAGATCGAGGAAGTGCGCGACCGTTTCGGAATCGAGTACTTCACCTTTGCGAGCGACACCTTCACGGTCAACCATCGCCGCACGCACGACCTCGTCGACCGGCTCTTGCCGATGAACCTAAAGTCCTGGGATTGTTGCACCCGGGTCGACAGGCTGGAACGCGACCTGCTTCAGAAGATGAAGGATTCGGGCTGCAAGAAATTGTCGATCGGTGTCGAGACCGGCAGCGAGCGGGTGATCGCCCTCAACCGCAAGCACATCCAGATCGAACAGGTGCGCGAGGCGGTGGCCCTGGCCCGCGAGGTCGGGATTGCCAACGTCGAGGCGACTTTCATCGTCGGCAGCCATCCGGACGAAACGCTGGAGGATCTTGCGAAGACGGAGGCCCTGATCCGCGAACTTCCGCTGTCTTTCATTTCCGTTTCCATCATCGTTCCCTATCCGGGCACCCATAACTACGAGCTGATGAAGGAACGGGGATACATCTACACCGACGACTGGTCCCAGTTCGTGATGTCCGGTCGCGCGCCCAAGTGGCGGACGGCGCATATCACGCCGGACGAGCTGCTGCGTCACCAGAAGCGCCTGAACCAGCGCTTTTACCTGAACCCGGCCTATATGATGCGCCAAGCCATGAATATCTGCAGCGTTAAGGAACTCATCTACTACGCCAAGGCGGCGACGACCCTGATCAGCTGGATCCATGGCGTCGACCTCGCCGCCAAGGCGCCCAATATCGATTGGGACGACAGCAGCTTCGCTCCCGGCGCGACGCTCCAGTCGGCGCCGTGTTTCGACGTTGCAAAACGTCGTAAGGGCCTCTGCCTAGCCTTCAGTACATCATAATTCCGGGACCAAACATCTAAGGTGTCTCGCTCGTTTTTTGTCCGACACCAGTCGACGGCCACAATACTTCTTGGTCCCGATGTCGGTCATTCGATATTAATGCGGGTCAATCCGTGTCTCCCTGGCAACTAATTGTCCCCGAGAACTATGGCCGTCGAGATGAGTTCCCGCCTGAGCCCCATCGTCCTTTTCTGGGCGATTCTGGTTACCGTAGCATTAGCGATACGCCCGCTTCTCCCCGTCGATGAAACGCGCTATCTCGCCGTCGCCTGGGAAATGTGGCAGCGCGGAGATTTCCTCGTTCCCTACCTGAACGGCGCGCCCTACAGCCACAAGCCCCCCCTGCTGTTCTGGGGCGTTCACGCAGGATGGGCGCTGTTTGGCGTCAACGACTGGTCGCCGCGCCTGGTCGCGCCGCTGTTCGGGCTCGCGTCCTTGATGCTGACGGGATTGCTCGGGCGGCTGTTGTGGCCGGACATGGCCGCGGCGGGCCGTGCGGCGCCGGCGATCCTGCTCGGCGCCCTGTTCTGGACGCTGTTCACGACCATGACCATGTTCGACATGCTGCATGTGTGCTTCACGTTGAGCGGCCTGATCGGGCTGGTCGTCGCGTCACGCGGGCGCGCGCTGCGCGGGTTCGCCGTGTTCGGCCTGTCGATCGGTCTCGGCGTGCTCGGGAAGGGCCCGGCCATTCTGATACATGTGCTGCCTGTGGCCTTGGCGGCGCCGTTGTGGGCGAAGCCGTTCGGCTGGGCCGGCGGCTGGGGCCGTTGGTATGCGGGCATCGGCGCGGCGGTTCTGGGGGGTGCCGGGATCGGGCTTGCCTGGGCCCTTCCGGCGGCGGCGGCGGGAGGCGAGGTCTACAGCAACGCCATCCTGTGGGGCCAATCGGCCGGGCGCATGGTCGATTCCTTCGCCCATGGCCGCCCGTTCTGGTGGTTCGCGGCGATCCTGCCGGCGATGATTCTGCCTTGGCTGATTTGGCCGCCCGTATGGCGCGCGGTGCGGGCTGAATGGCGGCGAATGAAAACCGACGGCGGCACGCGCCTGTGCGTCATCTGGTTCGCCGTCGCGTTTCTGGGGTTTTCCGCGATCAGCGGAAAGCAGCCGCATTACCTTCTCCCCGAATTCCCGGCCCTGGCATTGCTGGCTTCCCGCGCGCTTGCCGGTGCGCACGGGCGTGGGGACGCATTCTGGAGGCCGATCGACCGGTCGCTGCCCGCCGTGTTCTTCCTGTTGGCGGCCGCGCTGATCGCCGGCGCCCTTCATTTCGATCTCAAACCGTCATGGGCGACCTCGATCGGCGATGCGCAGCTCTGGCCGCTGGCCGGGATGGCGGCCGCGGCCTTGGTGTTTGCCCGTCTGCCGCAGGGCGGGGTGGCGGCGCGCACGGCGTCGGTGGGGGCGCTGTCCGTCGTGATGATCGCCGTCATTCACCTGACCCTGCGCCCGGTGATGGCCGAATCGCACGATTTCAGGCCGTTCTCGCAGGCGCTCAAGCGGTTCGAGGATCAGGGGGTGGATTTCGTGACCTTCGGGAAATACCACGGGCAGTTCCATTTCCTCGGCCGCCTGCGCCGGCCGATCGGGATTGTCGACGGCCCGGCGGAACTGGACGCCTGGCTTGCCGGCCATCCCAGGGCGATGATCATCGCCTTGCACGAAAGCCTGCCCGACGGGGCGGCGCCCGAAGCGAGCGTCCGGTTCCGTTCGCGCCTGATCGGCGTTTGGCGAAGCAACCTTTACCCGCCCAGGGCCGACCGCCTGAACCGGCCCTGACGGCCGCGCCCGGCAGGCTATCGCCGAAGGTTCGGTGGGCCGGCCTGCGCGGGGCCGGAACTCCCCGCAACGATGGCCGAAAGCAGGAAGAAGGTAATCAGCCACCAGGACGACCAGATCGAGAAATTGAACAGGGACGAGGTCCAAAACGTGGCGACAAGGCCGAGCTGGGCAAGATGACATCCGTCCCCTGACGACATGAACCGCGCCACCTGCCGCCAGGCGAACCAGGCGATCGCGAAGAAGACAGGGATGAATCCCAGCACGCCGGTTTCGGCCAGAATTTCCAGGATCCAGTTGTGCGGATGCGAGGGCAGCCTTTCCGCGTGGTAGCCGGGGATGATGTCGTGGGCGCCGGCGACCCGGTCGATGACGTTGATTCCCCGCCCGGTCAGGGGGGTTTCGGCGATCCGGTCCAGCGTGAAACGCCAGATCTGTTGACGGTGCGTATCGACCAGTTCGGCGGGAATCCACGGCCAGACGGCCCGCGACGGCGCGACGTCGGGCATCATGGTGACGCCGGCGAGGATCGTGCCGGACACCAGGATCGCGAACGCCGGCCAGATCACCAACCATCGCCGGCCCGAGCGCAGGGCGATCGCCAGGGTTACGGCGAGAATCATCGCGAGCCAGCCGGCGAGCGCCGACTTGTTGCCGGTCGCGACGACGACGACCACGCTGAGAACCATGGCCGCGGCGGCGGTCAGCCGCCATCTGCCGGTCAACCGCCAAGCCAGCCAGGCGAGCACCGGCAATGCGCAGGCGATCGCCGCCGCGTAGGCCTTCGGCGCCGCGAATCCCCACCGGCGGCTTGTGATCGCGGGTTCGTTCTTCAATATTTGCAGCGGCGACGTCCAGCCGAGCATGGCGACCGCGACGGCGAGCAGGCCAACCGCGCAACCGGCAACCAACATTTTCACGCACAGCCGACGGGCGGCCGCATCGTTCGACAGGAACGACTGGAACAACACGCAGCCGCCGAGATAGACGCCGGTCCGGGCCCAGGCATCGAAAGACCTGAGGGGGTCGAGGGAGCCGGGAATGCTGACCGCCATGGCGGCGAAGGCGGCGAGCACCACCATGCCGAAGCGCGTGCGCAGGGCGGCTTCCGCCCGGCGGAAGATGCCGCGGTCCTGCCAGGCGATGATCAGTGCGGCGACAAGCGCCGCCGCCGCCAGGCCCTGCAGCACCGCCCGGCCCGACACCATGGCCGGGACGGTCAGGCCGAGCGCGACGGCGGTCGCGTCACGCAGCCAGGTCGAATATGGCGGATTGTCGGTCATGGCCGTGCAGGGTCCGTTGGCCCCCGGCCCGAGGCCGGGGTTGGAAGGTCTGACCGCTGATAGCAGAAGGCTCCGCGCCGGTCCACTTGTGCGGACGCGCGGCTATGCCCCCTCGCGCAGGAACGACCAGCGCACCGCCGTCTCGCGGCCCCGGTGTTCGCCGCGCAGGACGATCTGGCCGCAGCGCCGGGGTTGGGCCGGGTCGCCCAGGTAGACGCTTTCCTCCAGCGCCGGCCGCGCGCCGGAACAGCGGAACCGCCAGCCCTTGCCGCCGGGCAGTTTCAAGAGCACGGCATTGCCGCCCTCGAGCAACGACGCCCCCGTTTCCGGATGCAAATGAAAGCGCAGGGTGAACGCACCGGCGCCGCCGACCAGGGTGTCCTTGCCGCGGAAATCGTCGCCGGCGCCAGACAGGTACAGGTCGCGGTTATGGACGATGCCGAACGCCCGCCGGTAGCCGTCGTGGGCCGACTGAACCAGCGAGCTGCCTTCCCGTTCGTTGCGCCGCACGGCCCTGCCGACCTCGGCCGCGCGGGTTCCGTCCGTGGGCAGGGCGTCCGTGTCGTTGACGGCCAGCGTCGAATGGGCGGCGGTCGAACGCAACACCCGCGCCCATTCCGTGGTCTCATCCGGATGGGCGCCGCAGTTGACGACCAGACGGTGGCGGCCCGCCGACATTTCGAAACTGAGTGCGCCCGCGTGGGCGCCACCGGGGCCGCCCGTATCGGCGACCACCGTGGTGGTGCCCGCGTGCAGGCGCTCATACCCCCAGTCGGGCAGGCTGGCGGGGGCCGCGCCGCGCATGCCCGCGGCATTCAGAACCGCCGTCACCGTGGGGGCGCTGGCGTTGCTGCCGCCGTTGAAGGCGGCCAGCGCCCCGTCGCCCAGCACCGTCGCCTTGACCGCCGGCCCCAGCCGGGCCAGGGCGTCGCTCAGGAAATCCGGCACCGGCCGGCGCCCGGCCCGGAGCGCGCGCGCCGCCGCGACCAGCCGGGCGAGGGCGCGCAGGGCCGTTTCCGGGGCCCGTGACCGATGGCCGCCGTCGGCCAGGATGTCGCGGGCGACGGCGCCCCGCAGGCGGTCCAGGCCGGTGTCGAGCAGGGCGGCCAGGTCCGGCACGGCGACGGCCCCGGCGACCAGGGCGGCCCCGGCGGTGAGGGGGCTTTCGCCGAACCCACCATTTTCGTTTGCGGAACGGTTTGTGCCCGCCAGATGCCGCAACTGGGCCGCCGCCGCCGCCGCCATTTCCGCGCGCAGACCGCTGTCGGCCCCATCCGTTACGAAATCGATATAGTTAAGCCAGGCCAGCACGCGGGCTCCGGCCACATCGGGCGCCCAGGTCACCGCATCCCAGCGGTCATGATGGCGCAGCCAGTCGCGGATCAGGGCCTGGGCGGTTTCGCGGGCGCCCGGCGCGCTCAGCGCCGCCAGATCGCGCAGCCAGGAAAATCCGTACAGCTCGGCCACGGCGCGGCGGCTTTTCAGATCGGCGGCGAAGGGATAGGGGCCCAGGGTGCGCTTGCGCGCGGCCAGCATCATCTCGCCGTTCAGGATGCCGGCGCCGCGCACCGGGTCGCCGGGCACCGGATCGGTGACAAGGGCATGGATTTGGGATGTCCCGTGGCGGCGCAACATCCTGTTGTAGATGTCGCTGCGGTAAAACACGTCGCGGGCGAACTGAAAAACCATCCGCCGATGCATAGCACCGAACGGGGCGTTACGCGATATGCCGCAGCGCCGCCGCGAAAAACCCGTCCATGCCGCCGATCTCGGCCGCCATGCAGGGCAGGGTGCGCAGCCAGCCGTCGGCCGACACCATCTCGGGCGTGATGCCCGATTCGCCCGGCGTTGCCGGTTCGGTCGTGAAGCCGGGATGCCGGGCGAGGAACGCGCAGACCCGACCGGGCCCTTCCTCGGGTTGCAGGGAACAGGTCGCGAAAACCAGCAGGCCGCCGGGGCGGACCCAATCCGCCGCCCGCGCCAGCAGCCGGTCCTGCAGGTCGGCCAGCTTGGCGGTGTCCTCGGGGCCCTTCAGATGGGGCAGGTCCGGATGGCGGCGGATCGTTCCCGTGGCCGAACAGGGTGCGTCCAGCAGGATCGCGTCGAAGGGGGCGGGGGCGGTCCAGGTCAGGGCGTCGGCGGCCACGGTTTCCACCTGAAGTCCCAGGCGCTCCAGGTTGCGGGCGAGGATCTCCAGGCGCTTTTCCGAGCGGTCGAGGGCGGTCACCCGCGCGCCTTCGGCGGCAAGCTGCGCCGTCTTGCCCCCGGGCGCGGCGCAAAGATCCAGGACAGTCAGGCCCGTGACGTCGCCCAAAAGCCGCCCGGGCAGGGCCGCCGCCCGGTCCTGCACCCACCAGGCCCCTTCCGAAAAGCCGGGCAGCTCGGGCACGGGCGCCGCCCCGGTCAGGCGCAGGCTGCGGTCCGACAGCATCTCGCCGCCCAGGCGTTCGGCCCAGGCCGCCGCGTCGGCCTTGACGGTGATGTCCAGAGGCGCCGGCGTGAGATGGCTTTCCGCGATGGCGCGGCAGGTTTCGGCGCCGTAAGCGGCCTCCCAGGATTGCCACAGCCAGTCCGGGGTGTTGAGGCGCGCCGCGTCCTGCGCCGCGAGCGCCGCCGCCCCTTCGCGCTGGAGGCGCCGCAGGACCGCGTTGACCAGCTTGGCCAGGCGCCCCTGGCCGCGTGCGCGGGCCAGGTCCACGGCCGTGTCCACGGCGGCATGGTCGGGCGTGCCCGTGAACAAAAGCTGCGCGGCGCCGAGGCGCAGGATGTCCTGGGCCGTGCGCGCATTGGCCGGCAGGGGTTTTTCCAGGCAGGAGGATATCAGGGCGTCGATCTGGCCCAGGCGGCGCAAGGTCGTGGCGACAAGATTATGGGCAAAGGCGCGGCCGCGGGCGTCCAGCGCCGCGAAGCCGCCGCCCGTCATCTGCTGGTCGAGGGCCTGCTTGCGGCGGATCACGCCCTGCAACAGGTCAAGGGCCGCCGCGCGGGCATCCAGGTTGTCATGGTTCATGCCCCGGTCATGCCAGGGTGCCGCGGGACGGGCAAGGGGATTCAACCGTCGGCCTTGGCGGGGCGGCGCCAAACCCGGTAGACTGCGGCCATGACCGACGACAGCGACAGCAAGCGCGTGCAGCGCCTGGAACGGGCGCGGGCCTTTCTCGCGGCCGGGCGCACGCAGATCGACCCCCGCCCCCCGTCTGCCAACCCGGCCCCTCCCCAGGCGGGCGAGGACGGGGCCAAGGCCGCGCGGCCCGACCCGACCCGCTTCGGCGATTGGGAAAAGAACGGCCGCTGCATCGATTTTTAATCCGCTTCCGAACCGTCTGAATTCGCGCGGGCTGCCGGGGGCTTGCTCTTGGCGCGCCGGTGGGACATTCTATGCCTTGATCGGGCGAGGACGGAGACGCGGACGCCGGTGAGTGCCGGAAGTCCGCGCCGTAATACAAAGAAAACAGAAATGGGTCTTCTCAAGGCACTGTTCGGGCTGGGCGGGACCCAAGCCAAAAAGAAATCCCGCCGCAAGGCGAAACGGGTCGGCGGCGGCTTCGTGCCGTCCGGGGTGTCGGGGTCGGCGGCCAGCATCGTGCTGACCGACATCGACGGCGCCGGCGGCGACAAGATCACCGAAAACCTGGCCGATATCTTCGGCGCCATTTCCGACGTCGCCGTCTACCGCCGCACCCAGGCGATCAAACTCAATCCCAAGGCGCCCCTGTTCAACGCCCTGCAGGAAGGGGCGCGCACGGGATCCGAATGGTTGCGTGAGGAAGAGGCGGACCTTTTGGTCTGGGGTGGCACGGTCGACCTGGGCACGGCGGTGGAGCTGCGGTTCCTGCCTGTGGGGGCGGCCGAGGGGGCGGCCAGCACGTTCGGGCCGCTCGACCACCTGACGCTGCCGATCCCCATGCCGCGCGACCTGTACAAGCTGATCCTGGTTTCGGCCATGGGCGCGCTGCTGCCCGTGCACCGGGGGGCGCGCAAGCAACTGGCGGGCGTGCTCGAAGGCGAGATGAAGGACCTGGAGAAGGTCTGGGACAGCCCGCCGCATCTGGAGCCGCCGCATCTGGCGTCCTGCCTGACCTGTTACGGCAACGTCTGCCTGTCCCTGTGGCGGGTCGGCGCCAAGAAGTATCTCGCCAAGGGGCTGAAGGCCTACCAGGAGGCGGTCAAGACCATCGACAAGTCGGAAGACCTGCTGCAATGGGCCTTGGCGCAGAACCATTTCGCCGACGGCCTGCAGATGAAGTCGACCCAGGACGCGGATCCGGACGCTCTGGCCGCCGCCGCGGCGGCGTACCGCGAGGTCGCCGACGCGCTCGGCCGCGACAATTATCCCAACGAATACGCGCTGGCGCTGATCAACACGGCCATGGTGCTGTACAAGATCGGCAACAAGGAAACCACGCCGGCGCGCTTGAAGGAATCGGCCCAGGCCTTTGAAAGTGCGCTGGCCGCCTTCGACGTGGAACTGAACCCCGGGCGTTGGGCCGAGGCCATGAACGGCTACGGCACGGTCATGTTGGCGCTCGCCGAACGGGCCCAGGGTCCCGAACTGGCGGCCAAGGCGGTCGACGCCTTCAAACAGGCGCTGGACGTGCGCAAGAAGGAACTGGTGCCGCTGTTGTGGGCGCAGACGGCCAACAATCTGGGGGCGGCCTGCTTTGCGCTCGCCAAGCGCCAGCCGTCGCCGCAGCTGGTCGCCGAAGCGCAGAAATACTTTTCCGGGGCCTCGGAAATCTACCGCGCCGCCGGCAACCAGAAGCGCGTCATCGTCATCGAAAAGAACCTGCAGCGCGTCAAGCAGATGGCCAGGGGGGCCTGACGAAGCCCGCCCCTCAATCTCCATCGCCCCTCTTGACCCAAGTCAATGCACGGCAGTCTGCCCCCGGGATAAGTCTGCGTTGCATCGTCGGATAAATCGCGGGCATGACGGAAAACAGCTACTACAACCTTTTTAAGGCGTTTCACTTTAATGACCGGCTTCAAGGCATTACGACCGGTGAGGCCGTTGCGCCCGTGCATATCCGCATCAAACCGACTAACCGCTGTAACCAGAGTTGCTGGTTCTGCGCATATCGCACGGACCAACTCTCCTTGGGCGAGGGCATGGACGAGGCGGATAGCATCCCCCGGGAGAAGATGTACGAAATCGTCGATGACCTGATCGCCATAGGGGTCCGCGCGGTGACCTTTTCCGGCGGCGGCGAGCCCTTGCTGTACAAACCGCTTCCGGATGTGATCCGCCGGCTCAGCGAGGCCGGCGTGAAGGTCGGCTGCCTGACCAACGGCTCCAACCTAAAGGGTGGCATGGCCGACGCATTGGCGCGCCACGCCTCATGGGTGCGGGTGTCCATTAACGGCACCGACGACGAGGGATATGCGAGGGCGCGCAACGTCAAGATCGGCGACTATTCGCGGATTCTTGAAAACATGCGGGCCTTCGCCGACCGGGAGACCGCCTGCGTACTGGGGGCAAGCCTGATCATCGGCGCGGACGACTGTGAGAAGGTTTACGATGCCTGCTCCGCCCTCAAGCGCGCCGGCGTGCGCCACGTCAAGCTGTCGGCGGCGGTTGTCGGCAACGACGCCGCGGAAAACGACGCCTACCACCGCAAGATCTTCGACCGCGTCCAGAGAGAGGCCCAGCGGGCGGCGGGCTTGGCCGACGACGGGTTCGGCGTCATCAACCACTACCACCTGCTGGGTGACCGGTTCGCCAAGCCTTATGCTCATTGCCCTTCCCTGAGCCTGCTTACCGTGATCGGCGCGGACCAATGCGTCTACGCCTGCCAGGACAAGGCCTATACGGCCGGCGGCCTATTGGGTTCGATCAAGGCCATGTCGTTCCGGGAGTTCTGGTTCTCCGAGGCCAACCGCGAGCGGCTGCGCGCCATCGATCCGCGCCGAGACTGTCGCCATCACTGCGCGGGCCACGGTAAGAACATGGCCCTTCGAGGTTATCTGTCGGTCGACCCGGAACACGCGGCTTTCATCTAAAGGGGGCTGTCCGGCGGCGGAGGCTAGTCGTCTGTGGCGACGGCCAGCTTGCCGGTCACCCCGTGCTTGTCGATCAGGCTCTGCACCCGCCCGCTTGAAATCGCGTCGGCGATGAAGCCCTGCACCACGGCCTTCAGCACCGGTTTGCCGTGGCGCGTGCCGATGGCCTGTTTGACCGAGGTGTAGCGGCCCGGCAGCAGGCGCGTGCCCGGCATGTCGGCGGCATTGTGGCGGAGCGCCGGGACCAGCCCGGCCAGGGCGTCCAGCTTCTCCCGCTTGAACAGCTCGAAGGCGCCCGGCAGGCCCTGCGCGCGGACGAGTTCGGCGTGCTTCAGGGTGCGCGAGAGGTAGAGGTCGTAGGCCGCCCGTTCCGACACGGCGATCTTCACGCCGGGCCGATCCACGTCCTCGACCTTCTGAAACGGCGAGGCGTCGGGCACCAGATAGGTCGCCTCGATCTGCACATAGGCGTTGCAGAAGTCGATGACCTCGGCCCGCTTGGGCTCGATGGCGATCAGGCCGATGTCCCATTCGCCGCGTTCCGCCGCGTCGGCGACCTCGCCCGGCGTGGCGAAGGTGTTGTACTTCACCGCGACGCCGAGCGCCTCGGCAATGCCGGCGGCCATGTCGGGGGCGATGCCTTCCGGGTCGCCGTTGGGTTTCTTGCCGGTGACCAGAAGGATGTTGCCCAGGTTGATTCCGACCTGCAGGACCGTGGGGTCGAGCAGTTCGGCGATGGCCTCTTTCGTCATGTTCCGTCCCTTTGCGTGTTTTGCTGTTGGCTTATGGCCCGGCGGCGGTGCCGGGCGGTCCCGGACGATGCGCGATCCGGTTCCGGAAATCAATGTTGCCGGGTTCGGGCAGGCGCAAAAGAAGGGGGCGGAACCCGAAGGCCCCGCCCGTGCAAGGTGGAAGGAAACAAATATGCCGGTGGCGGTTAGGCGGATTGCCGCTGGTTCTGGGCCAGCCGCGCATCCACGGTGGCGACGATCTCGTCGATGTCCGGATTGCTCATGCCGAGCGAGCGGCCGATCAGCTGGACCAGCATGTCGACCCGCTCGATGACCGGCGACCCCGCCGCCACGGCGCGGGCCACGGACGATGGCTTCAGCAGGTTTTCCGCCGCGTTGGCGTATTTTTCGAACGGCACGGCGTCGGCCGGGTCGGCGCCCAGGTTGCGCGCGATGGCGTCCACGTGCTGGTAGATCATGCGCGATTTGCCCAGGTTTTCGTGCACCGCGTCGCGGATCGGGCGCACGTCGTCCCGCGTCACGCAACGGTAGTTGCCCGTCAACAGCATAGACCATTTCGCAAGCGGTACGAATAGGGAATCGAAGGCCTTGAGCTTGACCGGCACGTCCGACCGGCCGGCGCGCACGGCGGCGATGTCGGCGTCCAGGCGGTCGAGCAGCTTGTTGGCGTCGCGGTCGCCGAAGCGCGCGGCCTTGAAATTGGTCGGCAGGCCGACATGCAGCACGTTCGCCCCTTCTTCCGGCGGGCGGAAGGCCTGGGGGTCGGGGCTGCACAACGTCATCAAATCGGGCTCGAAACGGTCCCAGACCCGGGGGTTGGTATAGGCGGTTTCCAATTTGCCCGTATCCAGGCCGGGAATGCGTTTGAGGAACGGCAGCGGCGGCATGTTCATGATCGACAGGCACGGGATGCCGGCGTCGGCGATGCGGATCAGGAGCGTGCGCAGCGAATGGGCCGAATACTGCGGTTCCTGCATGGCCAGACCGACCAGGTCATAGGCCCCGGCGGCGACGTTTTCCGGGGTCTGGGCGTCCAGGCGCCCGGGCAGGTCCTTGGACCGGAAGGTACGGTGCGTGTCCTCGCCCTTCAGGCGGATGCGCACGTCCGTGCCTTTTTCATTGATCAGCTTGGCCGTTTCCTCGCGGCATACCAGGGTCACGTTGTGGCCGGCCATCAACAGTTTGGTGCCAAGCAGGGAGCCGTAGGAAGCGCCAAGAATGAGAATGTTATGTGCCATGTGGGGTCTCCTCAGATGTCTTTGCTTTCCACCGCCGCCCCTGCAAGAGGGCGATGTCTCAGCCGCGACCCTACGCCTGGTATACCACCGAATCACGATTTATCGGGTTTATGTGTTATCTGTATTGGCAACATATGTAGTTAAATGTTAAATTGTAAATTATCGGATCGGCGACGGGAGCATGGCCATGCGCATGCGCAAAACCCTGGTCGGGCCGCGATTGCGTCAGCTGCGCCGCGCGCACCGCCAGACCCAGGCGGAGATGGCGGCGGCGCTGGGCGTCTCGACCGCCTATGTCAATTTGCTGGAGAACAACCAGCGGTCACTGTCCGTGACCATGCTGATGTCCCTGTCCGACGCCTACGGCGTCGACTGGCGGGATTTGATCAAGGACGAAAGCTCGACCCAGCTGGCCGATCTGCGCAACATGCTGCAGGACCCGTTGTTCGGCGGCGACCAGCCCGACCTTCAGGAACTGCGCGCCGCCATCGACCACGCGCCCCGGCTGGTCGATCATTTCCTGCATCTCTACCGTAACCACCGCAACGCGCTGGAAAACATGATGCGCCTGGGTAGCGAGGGGATGCCGGCGGATCTGCTGTCGTCGACGCCGGAGCGCATCATCCACGATTTCTTCCGCGACCATTCCAACCATTTCCCCGACCTGGAGGCGGCGGCGGAACGCCTACGCGCCGCGACCCCCTGCGAGGTCGACGACATCTACATGGTGCTCAAGGGCCGGCTGATACGCGTGCACGGGATCGAGGTCCGCACAGCCGCCATCGAGGACATGGGACAGGCGTTGCGCATCCATGACGAGACGACGTCGATCGTTCATCTGTCGGAAGCCTTGGATCATCAGAACCGGGTGTTCCAGTTGGCCCATGTGCTCTGTCTGGTCGAACTGCCGGGGGTTTTGCACAAGCTCACGGCCGGCAGCGCCCTCAGTTCCGAGACCGCCGTGGCGCGCTGTCATGTCGAGCTTGCCAACTATTTCGCCGCCGCCTTTCTCATGCCCTACGGCCCGTTCTTCGAGGCGGCGGAGGACACCCGCTACGACGTGGACCGCCTGGCCGCCGCCTTCGGCGTGTCGTTCGAGCAGGTCTGCCACCGCCTGACGACCCTGCAGCGCGACGGCGCCAAGGGCGTGCCGTTCTTTTTCCTGCGGGTCGACAAGGCGGGCAACGTGACCAAGCGGTTCAACTCGACCTCGTTCAACATCGCCGATTACGGCGGCGCCTGTCCGGTGTGGAACATCCATACCTCGTTCCGCACCCCGGGCGTCATCGTGCCCCAGTTCGTCGAACTGCCGGATGGCGAGCGTTTCTTCACCATGTCGCGCACCACGGAACGCCCCGTGTTCTCGCGCGACACCCAGGACCGCCGCCTGGCCCTGTCCTTGGGCTGCGAGCTGAAGCACGCCCACCGCCTGGCCTATACCGCGCCCTTCAACTTCCGCGATGACGAGCTGTTCGCGCCGATCGGCATCAACTGCCACCTCTGCCCGCGCAAAAATTGCTCGCAGCGCGCCCATCAGCCGCTGTTGATGGACCTGCCCATCGACACCAACCGCCGCGGCAACACGCGCTACGAAAGCTGACGGGCCTCTCCGCCCGCCTGTCCCGCCGCGTCATCACAATGTGATTAGACATTTCGCCCGCGCGGGCGGACCATCAGGGCAATCTCATCTTCAAATTGCGGAGGATCGCCCCATGGCGAACATCAACGTCAACGGCAAGACCGTCACGGTCGAGGCCGATGGCGCCACGCCCCTGTTGTGGGTGCTGCGCGAATACCTGGACCTGACGGGTGCGAAATACGGTTGCGGCATCGCCGCCTGCGGCGCCTGCACGGTGCATGTGAACGGCGAGGCCGTGCGGTCCTGCGCTCTGCCGCTGGAGGCCGTTTCCGCGAGCGACAAGATCGTCACCATCGAGGGCCTGTCGCCCGACGGCACGCATCCCGTGCAGAAGGCCTGGTTGGACCTGGATGTGCCGCAATGTGGCTACTGTCAGACCGGCATGATCATGGCGGCGGCGGCGCTGCTCGCGAAAAATCCCAAGCCGACGGACGCCGACATCGATGCCGAGATGTCCAACATCTGCCGCTGCGGCACCTATCAGCGGGTGCGCGCCGGCATCCACCAGGCCGCCGGCCGGAAAGCGTAAGGGGAGGATGCAATCATGACGAAGACGATGAACGTTTCCCGCCGCACCTTCCTGACCGCCGCCGGGGCCGCCGGCCTGGTCCTGGGCTTTCGTGTGCCGCTCTCAAGCGGCGGCGGAACCGCCCTCGCAGGGGCTGGACAGACGGACGAAATTAACGCCTGGGTCGTGGTGCGGTCCGACGAGACCGTGGTCATCCGCATCGCGCGTTCGGAAATGGGGCAGGGCACCCTGACCGGCCTGGCCCAGCTGGTGGCCGAGGAACTGGACTGCGACTGGGCCCGCGTGACCACGGAATATCCCACGCCCGGCACCAACCTGGCGCGCGGCAAGGTGTGGAAAAGTTTCGCCACCGGCGGCAGCCGGGGCATTCGCGGCTCCCACGATTACGTGCGCGAAGGCGGGGCGGCGGCGCGCCAGATGCTGGTGACGGCGGCGGCCAATGCCTGGGGCGTGCCCGCCGGCGGCTGCACGACGGCCAAGGGCGTCATCACCCACGGGGCCTCGGGGCGCCGGACGACCTACGGCGCCGTTGCCGAGGCGGCGGCCAGACTGCCGGTTCCCGATAAGGTCGCCCTGAAGGACCCCAAGGACTGGACCATCGCGGGCCGGCCGCTGAAGCGTCTCGACACCGCCGACAAGCTGACCGGCAAGCAGGTCTACGGCACGGACCTCAAGTTGCCCGGTATGCTCAACGCGGCGATCCGCCAATACCCCCTGTTTGGGGCCAAGCTGAAATCCTTCGACGCGTCGAAGGTCATGGCCATGCCCGGGGTCAGGAAGGTGGTGGCCGTCGGCGACGATGCCGTCGCCGTGATCGCCGACAAATGGTGGCAGGCCAAGACGGCGATCGACGCTCTGCCCGTGACCTGGGACGACGGCCCCCACGCCAAGGTCGACAGCGCCGACATCCGGGCCATGGTCGCGGAAGGCCTGGACGCCAAGGACGCCTTCGTCGCCAACGAGGTCGGCGACGCCGACCGCGCCATCGCCGGTTCGGTCAAGCAGGTGCAGGCGACCTATTCCTACCCGTTCCAGCACCACGCGACCATGGAGCCCATGAACGCCACGGCGAAATGGACGCCCGAACGTTGCGAGGTCTGGTGTCCGACCCAGAACGGCGAATCGGCGCTCGACGCCACGGCCGAGGCGGCGGGCCTGCCCGCGGATAAATGCGACGTCCACAAGACGCTGCTGGGCGGCGGCTTCGGGCGGCGGGGTGCGGGCCCGGTCCACGACTACGTGCGCCAGGCGGTCCTGATCGCGAAACAGCTGCCCGGCACGCCGGTCAAACTGCTGTGGACCCGCGAAGAGGACATGACACACGGCGCCTACCATCCGGTGACGCAATGCCGGCTCACCGCCGGGCTTGACGACCAGGGCGAGATCACGGGCCTGCGCGTGCGCATTTCCGGGCAATCGATCCTGGCCGGCATCATGCCGGGGCGGCTCAAGGCCGGGATGGATCCGGTCACCTTCCAATGCCTGGCACCCAAGGGCGACCATGCGATCAGCTACGGCTTCCCCGCCCTCAAGGTCGACCACGCCATGCGCAACCCGCACCTGCGCCCGGGCTTCTGGCGCGGCGTTAACGCCAACCAGAACGTCATCTACCTGGAATGCTTCATGGACGAACTGGCTCATGTCGCGGGTCAGGACCCGCTTGAATTCCGTCTCAAGTACATGACGGATCATGCGAAAAGCCGGGCCGTGCTGCAGGCCGTGGCGGCCAAGGCGGGCTGGGGCACGCCGGCGGCCAAGGGCGTATTCCGCGGTCTCGCCCATTGCAAGGCCTTCGCCAGCTACGTCGCCGCCTGCGCCGAGGTTTCGGTCTCGGCCCAGGGCACGGTGAAGATCCACCGCATCGTCGCGGCCACGGATTCCGGCCATGCCGTCAACCCGCAGCAGATCGCGGCCCAGGTCGAAGGCTCCTTCGTCTACGGCCTGTCGGCCATGCTGATGGGCGAATGCACGGTCAAGGACGGCCGGGTCGAACAGCAGAACTTCGACACCTACGAGGTCATGCGCATCAAGGACATGCCCAAGGTCGAGGCCCTGGTCATGCCGTCGGGCGGGTTCTGGGGCGGGGTCGGCGAGCCGACGATTGCCGTGGCGGCGCCGGCCGTGCTTAACGCCATCTTCGCCGCAACGGGCAAACGTATCCGCGATTTCCCGCTGAAGCATGCGGGTCTGCGCATGGCGTGATGCTGTCGTCGCCGGTTATGCCGGCTTCGGCGCGTACTCGGGCCCCAGGGGCACCAGACGGACACCCGGGCGCAGATGCCGGTAGGGATATTCCCGGGGATCGACGATATGCGCCCCCGGCGCCACGGCGACCAGGGTTGCGGCGGCGATGGGGTCGAAATCGGCGCGGAAGTGGCAAGTGCTTTTCAGGACCAGGATCTTCTGCTCCGTGGGCTCGATGCCGATGTGCTTGAAGATGTCCTGATCGTAAGCCTGCATGCGCTTGCTGGTGGTGACCACGGACACGCCGCCGATCTTGAGAACCGCGGCCGGGCCGATGTCGATGCGGCGGCCGGGGATGCTCCGTCCCGTTGTCGTGAATCTGCCGTCGCTCAACGCGGCGACCTCGAAGGTGCCGTGGAACGGCGCGTCGCCCGGGATCGCATGCTTGCCGCCCAGGTCCAGGGTCACGGTCGCGCCGACCCCGGCTTCGGTCGCGGCCCGCGCGGCGTCCGGATCCCACATCACGCACATGGCCGCCCCCTGGGCGTCGTGGCGCACCAGGGCCGCCAGCATGCCCGTGGTGTCGCAGGTCCCACCGGCGCCGGGGTTGTCTTGAGTGTCGGCGATGACGATGGGGGCAGATGCCGTTTGCGCCAGTTCCATGGCCTTGATCACGGCGTCGTCCGGCGTCATCAGGGGTTCGGCGAAATCCGCTTCGCGGTCCAGGACCATGGCTTCCAGCATGTCGGCGGCGCGGTCGGCGGCGTCCTGGGTGCGGGCATGGCAGACGACGGCGGGGCCGCATTCGGCAAGATCGGACGGAGGGAACCCGGCGGCGTAACATAGGTTCAGGATGTCGCCGCCCTCGGCGGCGACCGAGGCCTCGATGACGGCCTTGGTCGGCTCGATCAGGGTGCATTGGAAATTAAGCGGCAGCAGGAACGGAATGCGGCGCAGGGCCTTGCCCTGGGGAATCCCTTCCTCGAGCACGCGCATCAAAATCCGCGCCGACCGTCTCCCGGTATGCTGGCGGTCGATGTGTGGGTAGGTCAGATATATGGCGACACCGTCGATGTTATCGACCATCTGCTGTGTCAGATTGACGTGATAGTCGAGCGAGATGACGAGCGGCACATCGGGGCCGATGCAGGCCCGCACGCGGCGCAGCACTTCGCCCTCCGCGTCGGGGAACGTCTCCGAACACATGGCGCCGTGCAGGTCCAGATACACGGCGTCCACGGGCATGGCCTGGGACAGCATGCCGACCAGTTCGCCGACGATGCGCTCGAAACAATCGTCGGTGATATAGCCGCCGGCCCCGGCGTGGCCCCAGATCAGGGGGACAAGTTCATGGGACGGGTCGATGGTGTCGAGAAAGCCCGACATCCCAAAGGACCCGCCTTGTGTGCGTTCGATGATTTCCGCGCGCCGCGCCAGCGGCGGGAACTCGCCGCCCCGGGCGTAGTAGTCGTAGTCGGTGCGCATGGGGACGAAGCAGTGCGTTTCGTGCAGGAATCCGCCGATTGCGATGCGGGCCATGGATGTCTCCCTTGTTCGGGGCGGCGGATCGCCGCTTATCTCTTTTTTACGCCGGGGGCGGGCGTCTGCAAAGGCCACGACTGTCCGCCGCAGAAAAAAGGCGGGACCATGGGCCCCGCCTTTTCTGTTCAATCGAACCGGCTGCTTAGTGAATGCGGTTCTGGCGGTTGTTGACCAGATCGTCGACCACAGCCGGGTCGGCCAGGGTCGAGGTATCGCCCAGGTTGGAGAAATCGTCCTCGCCGATCTTGCGCAGGATACGGCGCATGATCTTGCCCGACCGCGTCTTAGGCAGACCCGGCGCCCATTGCAGCCAATCGGGGCTGGCGATGGGGCCGATTTCCTTGCGTACCCATTGCACCAGTTCTTTTTTCAATTCGTCCGACGGGGCCTCGCCGGCGTTAAGCGTGACATAGGCATAGATGCCCTGACCCTTGATGTCGTGGGGGGCGCCCACGACGGCGGCCTCGGCGACCTTGGGATGGGCGACCAGGGCGCTTTCGACCTCGGCCGTGCCCATGCGGTGGCCCGACACGTTGATGACGTCGTCGACGCGGCCGGTGATCCAGTAGTAGCCGTCGGCGTCGCGGCGGCAGCCGTCACCGGTGAAGTACTTGCCCTTGTAGGTGGCGAAGTAGGTGTCCTCGAACCGTTTGTGGTCGCCGTAGACGCTGCGCATCTGGCCCGGCCAGCTTTCGATGATGCAGAGGTTGCCCTCGGCCGCGCCCTCCAGCGGGTTGCCGTCGGCATCGACGATCTGCGGCTGGATGCCGAAGAACGGCCGCGTCGCCGATCCCGGTTTCAACGCAGTGGCCCCCGGCAGCGGCGTGATCAGGATGCCGCCGGTTTCCGTCTGCCACCAGGTATCGACGATGGGGCAGCGGCCGTCGCCGACCACGTTGTAGTACCACATCCAGGCTTCCGGGTTGATCGGCTCGCCGACCGAGCCCAACAGGCGGAGCGACTTGCGCGAGGTCTTCTTGACCGGACCGTCGCCGTCGCGCATCAGGGCGCGGATCGCCGTCGGCGCGGTGTAGAAGATGTTGACCTGATGCTTGTCGCAGACTTCCCAGAAACGGGACATCGAAGGGTAGTTGGGCACCCCTTCGAACATCAGCGTCGTCGCCCCGTTGGCGAGCGGGCCGTAGACGATATAGCTGTGGCCGGTGACCCAGCCGACGTCGGCCGTGCACCAGTAGATTTCCCCGTCGTGATAATCGAACACGTATTGATGGGTGATGGAGGCAAAGACCATGTAGCCGCCCGTGGTGTGCAGCACGCCCTTGGGTTTGCCGGTCGAGCCCGAGGTATAGAGAATGAACATCGGGTCTTCCGCGTTCATCTCCTCAGGGGCGCAGTCGGCATCGGCGGCGGCGGTCGCCTCCTCGTACCACACGTCGCGGCCCTCGACCCAGTTGATGTCCGCACCCGTGCGCTTGACCACGAACACCGTGTTCACATGACCGCATTTCTCGATGGCGGCGTCCGTGTTGGCCTTCAGCGGAATCAGCCGGCCGCCGCGGATGCCTTCGTCGGCGGTGATGACGCAGGTCGACTTGCAGTCCTCGATCCGGCCCGCCAGGGCGTCCGGCGAAAAGCCGCCGAACACGATGGAATGGATGGCGCCGATGCGCGTGCAGGCCAGCATGGCATAGGCGGCTTCCGGCACCATGGGCATGTAGATGGTGACGACGTCGCCCTTCTTGATGCCGCGCGCCTTCATGGCGTTGGCCAGACGGCAGACGTGTTCGTGCAGTTCCTTATAGGTGATCTTGGCGTCGTCCTTGGGGTCGTCGCCTTCCCAGATGATGGCGACCTGGTCGCCGCGCTTGGCCAAGTGGCGGTCGATGCAGTTGACCGAGGCGTTCAGGCTGCCGTCCTCGTACCACTTGATGGACACGTTGCCGTAATCGTAACAGGTGTTCTTGACCTTGGTGTAAGGCTTCATCCAGTCGAGGCGCTTGCCCTGCTCGCCCCAGAAGGCGTCCGGGTCGTCGACGGATTTCTTGTACATTTCCAGGTACTGATCGTTGGTGCACAGCGACGCTTTGGCGATGGCGTCGGGAACCGGAAACAGATGTTCTTCAGACATGACGGTAGAAACCTCCCAATATTGCGCGCGGCAAGCGCCGCTTTTTTTGGCGCGGGGCTGGTCTGCGTCCCGCCCGAACTCGTTCCCTGCGTCAGCCGGCGGTTGCTGGAACCTGATCGCGCCGGCCGTGCCGTGTGCCGTTTCCCCGATGCCGGGGCCACTCCCTCCGGGTTTCCCCTACGGTCTCGAATGGTATGGCGAAATCTCGTCCGAGAACAAGGCATAGCGCCCCGGGAATCGGCTAGGCGAATCGTTGGATAGGGAAAAATTAGGGATCGCGCAAGTGCGTGTCGGAAATTTTTCTTTATTTACAAGGACGTCAATCGATATTGAAAATATTTACAACGCCGTTCGCGACGCGCGCCTCGATCGGCGTCAGGCCGCGCCCGACACAGGGCCCGGCGACGCAATGGCCGTCTTCGATGCGGAACAGGGCGCCATGGGTGGCGCAGAGGATGTATTCCCCGTCCCGGGTCAGGAACCGCCCCGGCCACATGTCCAAGGGCGTGCCGACATGGGGGCAGGAATTGACGTAGGCGAAGACCGTATCGCCCTGGCGGATCGCCATGACCAGCTTGCCCGCGACCTCGAACCCGGCCGAGCCGCCGTCGGCGATGTCGTCCAATGGGCAGAGGGCGTGTTCCGTCATGAAAATGTCTCGGGCCGGGTCTCGGTCGGTTACTCAGCCGGAATGGTCCGCTTCCAGCGCTTGATGACTGTGCTTTCGAACAGGCCCGCCTTGGCATAGGGGTCGTTTTTGGCGAATTCTTCGGCGGCGGCGCGGTCCGCCACGTCCAGCACCAGCATGCTGCCGATCATCGCCGCGCCGTCGTCGGATTGCATGGGCCCGGCGGTGACGATGATGTCTTTCTGGGACTTCAGGTATTCCAGATGATCCGGGCGGCTGGCCTGGCGCAGGTCGACATGGCCGGGCTTGTCGATGGCGAAGACGATGAAGTGCATGGGCGTGTCCTTAGGCTTTCGTGAGGGGCTGTCGAGGGGGGCTTTCGGATTCAGAGTTCCTTGGTGAAGGGGCGGGCAAGCAGGCTTTCGATCATGCGGTCGATGTCCTTGCCGTGATTGACGATGGCGTTGACGGCGGTGCAGATCGGCATGTCGACGCCGAGCCGCCCGGCCAGCTCGATCACCGCGCGGGCGGAAAACACGCCCTCGGTCACGGCCTTGCGCTCGCCCAGAATCTCGGCCAGCGGCCGGCCCTGGCCGAGCGCCACGCCCAGGGAAAAGTTGCGCGACTGCAGGGCGTTGCAGGTCAGGGTCAGGTCGCCGATACCGCACAGACCCATGAGCGTTTCGGCCTGCGCGCCCTTGGCCAGGCCCAGACGCACGATTTCGGCAAGGCCCCGGGTGATCAGGGCTGCGCGTGTGTTGTCGCCCATGCCCCGGCCCTGCACGATGCCGCAGGCGATGGCCAGGATGTTCTTCACCGCGCCCCCGACCTCGGCCCCGATCGGGTCTTCCGAGCGGTAGGGGCGGAAGCGCGGCGTGCCGATGGCCTGGATGAACTGTTCGGCCAGCTTGATGTCGTCGGACGCCAGGGTCACGGCGGAGGGAATTTCCCGGGCCACCTCGATGGCGAAGGTCGGTCCCGACAGCACGGCCTGGGGTGCTGCGGGCAGGGTTTCGGCGACGACCTCGGTCATCAGCTTGCAGCTGCCGTTCTCGATCCCCTTGGCGCAGATCAGCACCGGCGCCTTGAACGGCCTGGCCGCCGACATGGCTTGGGTCACCGGGCGCATGAACTGCGCCGGGGCGACCAGGATCGCCGCGTCGGCGCCGTCGATGGCGGCGGCCATGTCCGCCGTCGCTTCGATGGCCGGGTCCAGCGTTACGCCGGGCAGGTAAGGGTTTTCATGGCTGGCGTTGATCTGGGCCGCGATCTCGGTCTCGTGGGCCTGCAGGATCACCGACCGTCCCGCCCGACGGGCGACCATGGCAAGCGCCGTGCCCCAGGCCCCGGCGCCGATGACGGCGAAACGTTCCATGGTGACTCTTTTATAGGCCGGGCCGGGGACTGGGAAGAGGGAGATGGCGCATTGTTGGTCCTTATGCCTTGACGCCCGCGCCCACGGCCTTGGGCGCGTCGGGGTCGAGGGGCCAGCGCGGGCGCGGGCGGAAATCGAGGCCGTCGGTCAGGCCCAGGCGAAAGCGTTCGACCCCGGCCCAGGCGACCATGGCTCCGTTGTCGGTGCAGAGTGCCGGGGCGGGCACGGCGAAGTCCAGGCCCCGGTCCGCCGCCAGATCCTGCAATCGCGCGCGGATCGTCTGGTTGGCGGCGACCCCGCCGGCGACGACCAGGGTGCGGCCCGCCGGGTGTCTTTCCAGAAACATGTCGACGGCCCGGCCCGTGCGTTCGGCCAGCACGTCGGCGACCGCGGCCTGGAACGAGGCGCAGAGGTCGGCGATGTCCCGGTCCTGCATGGGGCCGGGGGGCAGGCCCTCGATCGCCATGCGCACGCGGGTCTTGAGGCCCGAAAAGGAAAAGTCGCAGCCGTCGCGTCCCTTCAGCGGGCGCGGCAACTCGAACCGCTTGGCATCGCCGCCCTTGGCCGCCTTTTCCACCGCCGGCCCGCCGGGATAGCCCAGGCCCAGCATCTTCGCGGTCTTGTCGAAGGCTTCGCCGACGGCGTCGTCGATGGTGGTGCCGAGGCGCCGGTAGGTGCCCACGTCCTCGACCACCAGCAGCTGACAATGGCCGCCCGACACCAGCAGCAGCAGATAGGGAAATTGCACGTCGTCGGTCAGCCGCGCCGTCAGGGCATGGGCCTCCAGATGGTTGACGGCGACGAAGGGCAGGCCGCGCGCCGCCGCCAGGGCCTTGCCCGTCATCACGCCGACCAGGACGCCGCCGATCAGCCCCGGCCCGGCCGTGGCGGCGACGGCGTCGATGCCGTCCCAGCCCACGCCCGACTGGTCGAGCGCCGCCTGCACCACGCGGCCGACCTGGTCCAGATGCGCGCGGGCCGCGACCTCGGGGACCACGCCCGCGAAGGGCTGATGGTCGGCCAATTGCTGATGCACCACATTGGACAGCACGTCGCGTCCGTCGCTCACCACGGCGGCGGCGGTCTCGTCACAACTGGTTTCGATGCCCAGAACGCGCATGGCTTCCTACATGGGTGAATTTCATGGTTGCGGCAATGGCCGGGAACTTTACTCTGTCGCCCGCCGCACAACCAAAAGGCTTTTTCGCCCGTGACCGACCCGACCGACCCGAAATACCTCCGCATCGGCACCCGCGCCAGTCCTCTGGCGCTGGCCCAGGCCCATGCTGCCCGCGACCTGATCGCGGCCGCGCACGGCAACCCGACGCCGCTCGGCCCCACCTCGATCGTCGAGATCAAGACCACGGGCGATTTGGTGCTCGACCGGCCGCTCGCCGACATCGGCGGCAAGGGCCTGTTTTCCAAGGAAATCGACCGGGCGCTCCTGGACAATCGCGTCGATCTCGCCGTCCATTCCATGAAGGACCTGGAAACCTGGATGCCCGACGGCATCGTCATCGCCGCCGTTCTGGAACGGGAAGATCCCCGCGACGCTTTCATTTCGAATTCGCATCAAACCTTGTCCGATCTGCCCCAGGGCGCGGTGATCGGCACCGCCTCCGTGCGCCGTCAGGCGCAGCTGCTGCATTGGCGCCCCGACCTTAAATGCGTGACCTTCCGCGGCAACGTGCAGACGCGCCTTGCCAAGCTGGCCGAGGGTCAGGCGGATGCGACCCTGCTTGCCTGCGCCGGACTCAACCGCCTGGGCCGGGCCGAGGTCGCGACCCAGGCCATCGATCCCGCCGACATGCTGCCGGCCGTCGCCCAGGGGGCCGTCGCCATCACCTGCCGCGCCGGGGACGACCGGGTGCTCGACCTGTTGGCCGCCGTCAATCACGCCCCGACCCTGGCCCGGGTCACGGCGGAGCGCGCCATGCTCGAAGCCCTCGACGGATCCTGCCGCACGCCCATCGGCGGCCTGGCCGTGCTGTCCGCCGACGGCGGCGAAATGACCCTCGACGGCCTGGTCGCCCGCGGCGATGGCAGCGCCCTGCACCGCGCCCAACGCAGCGGCCGGATCGGGGATGCCTATCGCCTTGGCCGCGACCTGGGCGAACAGTTGAAGGCCATGGCCGGCCCCGGATTTCTCGACGATCCCGGCCCCGGCGCGGGGGGGTGAGCCATGGCCCGGGTTCTTGTTACGCGCCCGGAACAGGATGCCGCCGCGACGGCGGCGCGGCTGTCAGACCTGGGCCATACCGCGATCGTCACGCCGCTCATGGACATTCGCTTCGTGGCGGGGCCGGCGCTCGATCTGACCGGCGTTCAGGCCCTGCTGGTGACCAGCGCCAACGGGGCGCGTGCCCTGGCGGCGCGCCAGGCGGGGGTGGATATCGCTCTGCCCGTCCTGGCCGTCGGCGACGCAACGGCGCGGGCGGCCCGGGATTTGGGGTTCGCGGACGTGGAAAGCGCCGGCGGCGATGTCGACGATCTGGCGCGCCTGGCGGCGGACCGCCTGCGCCCCGGCGACGGCGCCCTGCTGCATGTCGCGGGCAGCAAGGTCGCGGGCGATCTCGCGGGCATGTTGGCCAAGGCCGGATACACCTATCGGCGCAGCGTGTTGTATGACGCGCGGCCGGTGACGGCCCTGCCCCAGGCGGCGCAGGGGGCCATCGCCGGCGGCGCAGCGGCGGGGGTTCTGCTCTATTCGCCGCGCACGGCGGCCCTGTTCCGCGATCTCCTCCTGGCCGCCGGGCTTGATGGATTCGTCGAGAACCTGACCGCCTTCTGCCTCAGCGCCAACGTGGCCGCGCGCGCCGGGGCGGGCTGGCGCCGCGTCGTCGTCGCGGCGCGGCCGACGGAACCGTCCCTGATGGACGCGGTCGCCGATTGGGCGGCAGAATAGGGCGGGCGCCGGGTGTCGCGCCTTGCGCCGGGCGGCCCCTCAACGTACTTTGGACGGCAACGACCGACGGCCCGACAGGATCGGTTCCGACAGGATCGGCGGCGGGCCCGAATCTCAAAGCGACGCAGACCAGATGGGAGCCATCGGACCATGACCACCCCGCCGCGAAAACGCGCCAGCGCCAAGCGCCCCCCGGCCAAGGGCCGTTCCCAGGCATCGTCATCGGCCGCGTCGCCGAAGGACAGCCAGGACGCCCCGGCGGCGGATGCTTCAACGGCGGATGCGCCGGCGAAGCAAGCCAAGGCGCCCGAAGAAACGTCGGCCCCGGCGGCGGAAAAGCCGAAACCTTCGGCCAAGGCGGACGCCCCGGTGGCCTTCATCCCGCCGCCGGCGCGCACGGCGAGCGCGGCGCGCGTCCTGGCCTGGCTGACCTTGGCCATCGGCGTCTCCGTCGGCACGGCGGCGTTCACCTGGCCGCAGTGGTCGCCTTATCTGGTCAAGGTGTTTCCCCATCTGGCGACGGCGGATGCCGAAGCCCCCGTGATCAACGAACTGGCCGGCCGCGTTCAGGCCTTGGAACAGGAAAAGACCGGCACTCTGCATCAGCTGGAACAAGAACGCGCCCGGTTCCAGGACGAACTGACGGCCTTGATGGCGCGCCTGGCCGAAGTCGAACAGGCCGTGGCCGAGGCCCGCAATCTGGTCAAGGCGGCGGAAGCCCCGGCCAGCACGGCGGCGGCGGAATCCCTCAAGGTGCTGTCCGACCGCCTGGCCGAGCTCGAGCACGGCGGCGGGCAGGTCGGGGCCCTGGCCGCCCGGATCGAGGAAATCGAAAAGGGCAAGACCGACGCCGGCCAAGGGACGGCCCCCGACGTCGGCCCGGACCCGAAAGTCACGGCGGCGCTCGACGCCATGGCCGAGCGCCTGAAGCGCCTGGAGCAGGAAACCGACGGCAAGGCCGCCGACTTTGACGGCGCGGCGGCCCGCGCCATCGTCCTGGCCACGGCGCAGCTGCGCGACGCCGTGCGCCAAGGCACCCCCTTCACCGCCGACCTGGACGCCCTCAAGGCGCTTGCCGACGGGCGCCCGGCCATTACCCAGATTTTGCAGACCCTGGCCCCCCATGCCGACCGCGGCGTTTCGACCCTGGCCGTGTTGCGCACCCGCTTCGCGACCCTGGCCGGCCCCATCGTCAACGCCGCCGGCACGGCGGACGGCGACGGCTGGTTCGCCGAGGCGGCGGCGCGGCTGGCCTCCCTCGTGACCATTCGGCGCGTCGGCAACACGGCGCCCGACGATTCCATCGACGCCCTGGTCTCGCGGGTCGATGCCTTGCTGGCGGCGGGGGATCTGCGCTCGGCGGTCGAGGCGCTCACGCTGCTGAAGGGCAAGCCGGCCGAGGTCGTGGCCCCCTGGCTGCGATCCGCCGAGGCGCGTCTGGCGGCGGAAAAGGCCGTCGCCAACCTGCATGTCCACGCCCTGTCCCTGATCGCCCCGGCCAAGGCCGGCGGTTGAACGGGAACGAAACGATGCTCCGCGCCCTCCGCTTCCTCGCCGTTCTTGCGGTCCTGATCGCCGCGGTCCTGTGGCTGACCGACACCCCCGGCACGATCCGGGCCGAATGGCGGGGCTATCGGGTCGAAACCTCTGCCGCCCTGATGATCGCCGTCGTGGCGCTGCTGATGGGGGCGTCCGCCATCTTCTATCGGGGTTGGATTTTCCTGCGCCGCGCGCCGGGGTCCATCGCCGCCGCCTGGCGCGAACGCCGCCGCCGGCGCGGCTACGAGGCGCTGACCCGGGGCATGGTCGCCGTCGCCGCCGGCGATCCGGGAGAGGCCCGCAAACATTCCAAGCGGGCGGAGGTGCTGCTCAACGAACCGCCGCTGACCATGCTGCTGTCGGCCCAGGCGGCGCAGCTCGACGGTGACGACAAGGCGGCCGAAGGCTTCTTCAAGGCCATGTCGGAGCGGCCGGAAACGGAATTCCTCGGCCTGCGCGGTCTGTTGTCGCAGGCCCTTAATAAAGGCGACCGCGACGGCGCGCTGGACCTGGCGCGCCGCGCCTACCGCCTGCGCCCGGGCAGCGAATGGGTGGCAGGAACCCTGTTCGACCTGCAGGCCCGGTCGGGCCTGTGGCTCGACGCCAGCGTGACCAACGATGAGCTCGGCCGGCGCAAGCTGGTCGACCGCGCCACGGCCGAGCGGCGCAAGGGCGTGCTGGCCTTCGAACAGGCGCGGCGGGCTCAGGCCAACGGCGATCCGTCCGCCGCGTTCAAGTATCTGCGTCAGGCTTATGACCTGGCCCCGGACCTGGTGCCGGCGGCGGTGCGTCTGGCCCACCTGCTGGCCGCCGACGGTAAGGAGCGGCGGGCCGCCGGCCTGATCGAAAAGGCCTGGATCACCGCCCCCCATCCGGACCTTGCCCGCGAATATCTGACCGCGCGGCGGGCCGACGATGGGCTGGCCGCGGTCAAGGCCATGGAAAAGCTGGCCCGGGCCAACCCGGATCACCCGGAAAGCCATCTCGCCCTGGCCCAGGCCGCCGCCGACGCGGCGCTGTGGGGCGAGGCGCGCAAGCATCTGGAACTGGTGATCGCGGGGACGGGCCACGACGGCTATGTGGGCCGGGCCTTGCGCTTGCTCGCGGCGGTCGAGGAGGGCGAGGGCGAAAACCCCGCGCGGGCCCGCGACTGGCTGCTGCGCGCCACGACGGCGGGGCCGGACAACGCCTGGGTCTGCGCCAACTGCGGCAACGCGGCCCCGGAATGGACCGTGACCTGTTCCAACTGCGGGCAGTTCGACGGCTATTCCTGGCGCACGCCGCCGCATGCGGGGCCCCATGTCGGCGCCCTGGACGGCCACGCGGGGGCGATCGCCGACGGCGGTACGGCCCGTTTGCCGGCGCCGGATGACGCGGGCGGCGGCTGAACGTCGTGCCGCCGGCCGCGGGCCGCGTGTTTGAACTTGACTTGCAGGCCCGCCTGATAGAGTTTCCGCCTGGAAAACGCGCCCCCGGGCCGCGTCGCCGCCTTAGCTCAGTTGGTAGAGCATCGCATTCGTAATGCGAGGGTCGGGTGTTCGAGTCACCCAGGCGGCACCATTTCCTTTCAAGGACTTAGCGCCTGATCCCACATCGGGATAATTTTCCGATGTGCCCGAATTGTGCCCAAACCCATCCAGGGCGCTGATTGCACGCTCCTGAAAGTCCGGGGCGAGGTGGGCATAACGCTGCGCCATTTCGAGCGATTTATGCCCGGTCAGGGTCATCACTTCGTATAACGGCACGCCCGCTTGCACCAGCCGAGAGGCGAACGTATGGCGCAAGTCATGGAAGCGAAGATCATCGATCCCCGCCTGTTCACGGGCCCGGCCAAAGCTCGTCTTGATGCTTTGAATGGGCTTGCCCTTGTAGGTGAAAACCAGGCCCGACGGTTTCGGGCTCAATTCCCGCAAGGTCATTTCCGCGCGTTGGCAGAGACGAATTGAACGGTCTTCGCCGTTCTTGGTGTCGCGGAAAGTGATGCGCTTTTGGTCCAGATTGACGTTCTGCCAATCGAGCCCCAATAGCTCCGATCTCCTGCCGCCCGTATCGACCGCAAAGCGGATCAGGGGCCGCAGGTGGGGTGCCGCCGCCGCGACCAGCCGGGCTTCTTCGTCCGGCGTGAGCCAACGGTTACGGGGCTTGGGTGCCTTGATGCGGGGAAAGTTCGGGGTGAAGTCCGTCATATCCTCGCGCCGGGCGGTGTTCAGGATCGATTTTAAGAGGGCTGTGTCGCGGAGAACGGAACCCCGTGACACGGTGTCCAGCCGTTCGTTGATAAACGCCTGTACGGCCCCGTAGGTGAAGTCTGAGACATTCCAGCCTTCGAACCGGGCGCCCAGGTATCTGAGACGGTAGCGGGTCTTGGTCATGAAGTGCCTCGGGTGATCGCGCTTCTGCGCTTTTGCGTAATGCAACAGGGCTTCGGCGAATGGCAGTTCCGGTTTCTTGCCGAAATGTTCATTCAGGAATTCCTCTTGCACCCATTTTGCCGCCAGCGTCTCCGCTAGCTTCCGATCTTTAGTTCCAGAACTTCGGCGATGTCGCTTGCCGTTCCGGTCGTTCCACGTAACCCACCACTGGGGCGAGCCTTTGCGTTTGTAGACACGCATGTTTGCCGTCTCCTCTGTTCAGAGGTTCGGGCGCTGTCGCACCGCTTATTGTCGTCGGCGAACGCGACAATGTCCACGATGTCCCAGCGCCTGCACCGGGGGCCTAGGTCCACGTAAGGGATGTCGAACCGGGAAAAGGTGTCCGTCGAGACGCCGAGCCATCCGGCAGCCTCGTCACGGGACAAATACCGCCGGGGCGGGATGTCGCCCTTAAGCTTAAGGGCCGGGTCCTGGCTGGTGTCCGTCGTCATGGCCTTAAAGCGGTTCCGAAGTCCGTTACGTCACGGCACCCAAAGGGTGCGCGCACAAGGTTTGGTCGAACCCGCGCCGGAATCCATGGAGCGTTACGTTACGTAGGGGGCCAAGATGGCGTGTACGTATGTAAGGCCCCCGACTCCGGCGGGTTACGTGACGTAATGTTTCAGACATGGAGGAGTTTTGCGCCCGACCCTTAAGCTTAAGGGACCATGCCCGCTGGGCGGGTTCCGAAAGGGGGCGAATCGGGCCGGGCCGACTCTTAAGCTTAAGGCGGCCTGTCCGCTCGGACGGCGCGTCAATCGCGGGGCTGGCTATCGCTTGCCCCTTAAGCTTAAGGGAGAAAACTCGTCCGCGCGCCAAGCGACGGGAGGGCGAGGGCATTAAGGCAGGCGGGTATGTTTCTCGGCAGATCATGCCGCCCGCATACCCGCGACGGCCTTAAGGCGTCCAATCCCTTTAAATGAAAGGAACCCTTTAAAGGAAACGGGTTCCTTTAAAGGAGAAAAGCAACTTTCTGTCTTTTTGGCCGGAGTGCGTTTAAAGGAAAAAAAGTTCGAATCCTCACGCCCGCAAACCTGTTCTTGTCGCATTTAAATCGTGCCCAACGATGCCTATTGCGAATCGCTGGCCAACGGTACGTATACGCGGCAGGAAACTTCAAACCCGTATACGTATACGTTACGGGAAGGCGGCCAAGTTTCATTGAATTTGAAACGTTAAAGGGCCGTTACGTCACACCCTTCTGAAAGGGGTTTGAACTGGTTCAGCGAACCAGAGCCGGAAGCTATGGAGCGTAACGTTACGTTGGGCCCCCGACTTCGGCGCGTTACGTGACGTAATGTTTCAGACGTGGGGTGGATTTTGCGGACGCCCTTAAGCTTAAGGGAAACGGCACCTCCCGGTGCTTTGCGGGCTGAGGGCAAGGCCGCTTCAAACCCGTTAACGTTGATAAGGAAATCGCACATTCGGTTTCGACCATGCTCAGGTCGATTGCACCCGACAAGCGCGCGGACAGAAGCCAATCCGCCGCGTCTGCATGGCCATTCCAAAATTGATATTGGGGTGCAAGAGCGAAGCGCCCGCCCATCAGCGCCCGCGCCCGGCAGCAACGATCAGTGTGGCGCCCGCGCTGCTGCCTGCACCGGAAATTTACGTCCTCTCAGTCAACCGCTCAAGCTGGATCTACAACACGGATAACGGAATCAACGGCGTTATTCCTTGTGTTTGGCCCGGTTGGTGATTGTGGTGATGGGGAGTGATATCATTAAAAGCAGTAGCCAGCTTTATATGGGCGTGACCGTGGCAAAGAGGTTGGCGAAGGCTCCCCGGAGGCCGCCCGAAGGGGGCGCGGTTTTCCTATTTTCTGGCCTGTTGGCGCCCGTGGCGTTGGTCGTTGCAGTTGGACTGCGGTTCCCAGTCAGCTACACTCGATGGCTCGCCGCTTGTCAATCTCTTCGGGTTGCGGTTGGACCGCATTTCCCAGTCAGCTACACTGGAACAGGTTCAGGGCGTTCATTCGGCACCGTTGCGGTTGGACCGCATTTCCCAGTCAGCTACACTGCGGACAGACGCCCCCACCTGGGCAGACGTAGTTGCGGTTGGACCGCATTTCCCAGTCAGCTACACTTTTGCCCATCCGGCATTCGCTGCACGTCGAGTTGCGGTTGGACCGCATTTCCCAGTCAGCTACACTGTCCACGTCACGAGCGCCCATGCGTCCTGTGTTGCGGTTGGACCGCATTTCCCAGTCAGCTACACTGCGGACAGACGCCCCCACCTGGGCAGACGTAGTTGCGGTTGGACCGCATTTCCCAGTCAGCTACACTGGTGATTTCGTCTTTCAGTTCCTTCCATGAGTTGCGGTTGGACCGCATTTCCCAGTCAGCTACACTCGCAGGCTTAGAGGGTCAGATCACCATACCGTTGCGGTTGGACCGCATTTCCCAGTCAGCTACACTTCCCGCGACCGCCGGTGCCGCGACACCACAGTTGCGGTTGGACCGCATTTCCCAGTCAGCTACACTGCATGTTTGTTTCATGCCGCCATTCTTTCAGTTGCGGTTGGACCGCATTTCCCAGTCAGCTACACTTGGAACCAATCGTCACGCACCGTCGTCACCGTTGCGGTTGGACCGCATTTCCCAGTCAGCTACACTTGCTGGCCGGGTACTTCGTGCCATCCACCAGTTGCGGTTGGACCGCATTTCCCAGTCAGCTACACTTGTTGCAGCTCAATCTGCGCCTGCAATTCAGTTGCGGTTGGACCGCATTTCCCAGTCAGCTACACTCGCCCCGCACCCGGCCCCTACCCGTGTACAGTTGCGGTTGGACCGCATTTCCCAGTCAGCTACACTGCCCGTATGTTTCGCGTCGTGGCCCATCTAGTTGCGGTTGGACCGCATTTCCCAGTCAGCTACACTGGCGGCGCGTCACCCTGCAACGGCTGGCACGTTGCGGTTGGACCGCATTTCCCAGTCAGCTACACTCCTGGGAGGAAGCGTTGCATTTCGCCCAGAGTTGCGGTTGGACCGCATTTCCCAGTCAGCTACACTTCGACACCGCCCGGCCCGGGAGCCGGGGCCGTTGCGGTTGGACCGCATTTCCCAGTCAGCTACACTAGAAAGAAGCGGCGGACCACCTGCGCCGCAGTTGCGGTTGGACCGCATTTCCCAGTCAGCTACACTGGGAAGAACGTCTTTAACCGAAGATGGTTCGTTGCGGTTGGACCGCATTTCCCAGTCAGCTACACTCCTGTGATGATCACACCGTTCGGTGCGGTGGTTGCGGTTGGACCGCATTTCCCAGTCAGCTACACTCCTGTTCACGTACATCCTGCTGCATTTCACGTTGCGGTTGGACCGCATTTCCCAGTCAGCTACACTTCGATCAGTCATGCGCGTTCCTTTTCTGCAGTTGCGGTTGGACCGCATTTCCCAGTCAGCTACACTTCCGGATTCTGACGGACGGCTGTGCGATCAGTTGCGGTTGGACCGCATTTCCCAGTCAGCTACACTCGCCAACGGCGCGGATCAGGGTGTAGGGCAGTTGCGGTTGGACCGCATTTCCCAGTCAGCTACACTGGTGCAGGGGATAAGTGCTTAAGAAACCGCACTTATCCCCTGTTACCCACAGGCGGAAAGCGTCGGTTCGGCGCCTAAAACAGGACAAACTGTTCCGGATTTTTCGGATTCGATTTATCGGATTTACCCCTGAAACTGACAATATTCTCGTACTGCTTATCTGAAAATTGCAGGATATCGACCTTCCCGTCTTCGGGCACGGCGTCTTCGATTCTGCCAATCAGCGCCTCTACCGCTTCCTTACCGGACGTATGCCGGACGTAGACGGAGAACTGCGCTTGTTCAAATCCCTGGTCCAACAGGTAGTTGCGGAACCGCGTATATGCCCTGCGTTCCTCGGGTTCGACGACGGGCAAATCGAACAAAACCATGACCCACATAATACGATATCCGCTTAAGTGAGTCATGCCGCCGAACCGGACAACGGTAGCGGCCCATCGGGCAAATCCAGCTTTCGGCTCTGACCGAGATAAATCAACGCCAGCGACGTTGCGAGGAAGTTGAGGCACGATTGCAGAGGCCGTGCTCCGTTCGGACCCGCAAGATCGAGCGTCAACACGGCAGCCAACGCCGCCTTGGTTTCCTTGTTCAGTTCCGTTTCAGCCCGTTCGGCCCGTCGGGCCACCGCCAAATCCACATAGGGGCGGAAGGGCTCCATCAGGTCGTCGGCGAGCCTCAGGGCATCGCCCCGGCTTTCGTGGTGTACGGACAATGAGGGGTGCAGGCCTGCGGCGAGAATGGACCGCGCTGCCGCCGCCCGAAGGACCGTGTACCCGTAGTTCAGCATGGCATTCACGCCGTCGGCATCCCTTTCGCGGCGAAATTCCTCGCCCATCAATTGCGGCCAGTAGCGTCTCGCGGCCTGAGCCTCGACATTCTCCGGATCGCCCGATTTCAGAGTCCGGGCCATTTGCAGGAGCCGTTCGTCATGCTTGCCGAAGTGGTCCAGAACCGTCGCCTGAGCCTTGATCTTGGCCGCGACCAAGTCGCGCCAAAGCCGTTTGTGCAACGGGCGTCCGACTTCCGCCTGGGCCTGCATACGGCGCCCCTGTTCGAAATGCCCGCGCACGGGCCAGATCAAGGCATCGGGAGACTGGTTCGCGCCGCAAAGAACGACGGGGATTCCCGCATCCGACAGGCGGGCGCAGAGGTTGACGGAGACGGTCGCCCCATAGCCGCGCACGATAAGTGCCGACATATCCTCGACGGCGATGCGGCCCACTTCCTCGCCGGATTCCGAAACACGCATGAAACCCCGGTCCAGGGACAGGTGCGCCCCCTCGCGGGCGACCTCGACCACTCGGCCGATCATGACAGGTTGCCTTTGTGCCGGATGGCCCCCGAGGGGCTTACATATATGATCCGAGCGGCCTTTGATTGTAAGCCTGAGGGTGAAGAGATTCTCAGATAACGGAATGGGTCTTCCTTTTTGGAATGGCGGTCTTTGAGCTTCCCGGCTTCTTGATGAGCTGCGAGTGTGATCTCTCCTTCAGAAAGTTTCACGACGCGCATGATTTTCCGGTCGCCGTCGTTCTCCAGTTCAAGCATGTCGTTGACGCGAAGGCGCATGATGAGCGGTTCGCCTTCGGTTGAGGTGCGTGCGTTGGGCGCAAAGCCTTTCTGGTTCGCATCGAAGCGGGAGACGACGCGCCCCGACCATTTCTCGTTGGGCGCGGCGAAAATGTCGTAGCAATAGTTCGCGTCGCCTTTGTAGGCTTTGAACGGAGTTCCCGATCCATCGGTAATCGGGATGACGTTAAGCCGTTCCAGGATGCGCACCCGGCGAACTGGGGGGTTTAACGCCTCTCCCAGTTCGACGAGTTTCTTGCCGAGTTCCTTGTCGGGAACCCCTTCGGTTTCCGCGAGAAAATATTTGCGGAGGTGTATGTCACGAATCAATTTCAGGGAACGTTGCTTTGGATTGTCCGAGGAACGCTTCTGAAAACTGTCCAGCGGCACGCGATGGACCACTTCCCGCACGCCCTTGGCGTCCGGCTCCAAATCGACAAGGCCGTACGCCGTGTCGTTGTGAAGGGCGCCTTGAACGCCATGGTCCGGCTTATGTGAGACGACGATTTTTTCGACGCAGGCGACCACATCGTCCCGGAAATTCGGCCAAGGGTCGTCAAGGTTCGGCAGCAATCGGAAATGGTGTTCCTCTTCGCGCCGGGCGGCCAGGGTCGCGGCCTGTTGCAACAAGCGACGGTCGGTCAGCGCGACGACAAGCGCGTCAACGGCGTGATGGCGGTGGTCGAGCCTGTTCTTTGCTGGGGTTCCCGATTCCTCCAGGTTGTGCCCGGGCAGGACGCTGTCCAGCCCCAGCGCCCAGCGTAAATCGGCGGTGAGCCTGCCGGGCGTTACCCAGACATCCGCGCCGGTTTTTTTGAGGTAGGCGGTGGCAAGCCGCGCGATGTACTGCGTATCCGTCAACTGTCGGGCCAGGAAATCCCGTTCCTCATTCTCGTATCGTTCCATAGCGTCCGGGGAAAAGCGCCAGCTTTTGTTTGGCGGAAGGTTGGCAGCGCGGGCCTTAATGGCATCCCAATCGAATCCCGCCGGATTGTGGGAAAACGCCTCATATGGCGATTGCCGTCCCTTGATCCGGTTCGCGCGGCGCATGGATACGGTCTTGTTGGCGGGGCCGTCGTCCAGGGTTCTGGAAAACGGCAACAGGTGTTCAATCTCCACTTCGTCGGAGAACAGCCGGGCAATGGAAATCTGTTCCCCGGTGAACACGCACCGCCTGTCGAGCGGGTCCGTTGGGTTCAATTCTTCCCACAGCCGAAGGCGGAGCCGGTTGTCATACGTGTCGGACTGTTTGTGTTCGGCCAGGAGCTTCCGGCGGTCGTCGTTGGCTTCCTGGTTGTCCTTTTGGGTTCGCTCCAGGTCGCGTTGCCCCTGCGCGGATAGGGGCAGTTCCCGCGCGAGTTCGATGACGATTTGTGCCGGGGAACCAAACCGCCGGATCAGGTCGTTGACGACATGGCGGAGTTGATTGAGTGCGACATGAACGGTCGGGTTCGCAATCTTTCCGAAGCTTTTTTCGTCCGGGTCCGCCGGTTCCCCGGTGCCGAAGGCGACATGCCGCTCCAACACCTTCCCATAGTACGGCAGGCTATCGAAAACCTCACCATCTTCGAACATGGAATGGCTATCATATCCAGCCAGCACCACGGCCTTGTCGTAGGTGATGACATCCGACTCCAGCGCGGTCAGAATTTTCCAGGTGACTTCCGCGCAAAAGGCCCCGTGTCCGGCGGGTAATGCCGCAAGGGAAACGGCGGTCGCGCGTTCCTCGGAAAGCCCGTGCTCTTCCTTTAGCCACCGGACAAGAGCCGCTTCGTTCTCCTGTTCCAGAAGCCGGGAAACGATGCCTTCCTGTGTTTCAAGCGACAGGTCCCGCCATTGCTTTCCCCAGAACCTATCGCCAGCTAACTTCGCCGCCGTCAGGTCGCCGTCCAAATGTTTGCGTTTCTCGCTTTCCAGATTGAAGCGCGCGTTGTTCGGCAGTTTCAGCCATCGGCGCATCTTGTCGAATTCCAGTTTCGTCTGCCCCAGTGCCTTGGCGGCCAGGGTGTCGCGCTCCTCCTTGGTGATCCGCCGCCATGGCGTGCCGGGGGTCTGAATTTCGAGATGGTTCAGTTCCTGGTAGATGCGAAGGCGTTGGACGCTTGGAAGGGCGCGGGGCGCGCGTTCCTGCGTCGGGTCCAGGCGACATTTGCCGACCCTTGGCGCCTTTAACGGCCATTGCCAGCCGAGAGTTTCGCGCAACGTCGCGTATGCCTCATCGGTCAGAAGTCCGGGATGCCACCGCTTCTGCGACTCCCAGAGTAGATCAAACTCTCCAAGGATCATTTCGCGGGTTGGATAGAAGTCGTAATACGCATTCGCGCCGGTGCCGCGCAAACGGGTCCGGGCCTGTGGAAGCGGCTCCCGTTCGCCTTTCTCTCTCTGTTCATTCCCGGCGATGACTTCAATGCGCGGGCGGCCAAGCCATTCGCCCAAGGTGCGCGCGCCGGCTTCGCTCAAACGTTCCTGCGTACGCCGGCTCGCATCCCGGATTTTGCCGCTCTCCTGGTCGCCGCCGTCGGTCTTGCGGTTCGATTTGAAGCCGCGTCGTTTGAGGTGAAATAGCGCGCGCCCCAGTTCATAGAGACTTAAGGGTTCGTCCAGGCCTTTGGCGCGCAGGACATACGGGTCCAGGCCTTCGAGCGACTTTCGTCCTTCCACTTCCGCCGCTGTTGGCGGTACGGACTGAACAGGCATCAAACCGAACGATTGTAATTCCCTCAGGAACCGGGCGTTTCGATTCAATGCCCGGTCGCGGTTGCGTCTCATGCCACGCGGGCCGCGCCGCATCGCCGCGAGCGATTGCTTGTCCTTCGGATTTCGGCCATCGGAGAAAATGCGGACGCCAAGGTCGAGCAAGCCCGACACTTGGTTCGCTTCATTTAGGGAAAGCGCCGCCAAGCCAATTGAATTTGTCCCTAAGTCGATCCCCAGCCGCCATCTGCCCATGGCTTTAGTCTCCCTCCCAGGTAAGCCTTGCATCGTGGCACGAGTTAATTCAAATTAAAACTCTGAGTAGTAGCTGACTCGGAAATGCGGTCTTTCCGTTAACAAGGTTTAGACCACAAAATGCAAAAGGCGGGCTTTGCCCGCCTTTTGTTTTAGGGATGGATGGTTGTGGGTAACGGTCATGCCGTTGGGCGTAAGTTGCCTGTGCCCAAACTGTGTCCGCCGTGTTCCGTTTTACCCATCCTTAATCGTCTTTATTCGATGAAGCGGTGCAACAGAGCCCGAACAAGTTATTGATAATGCTTAATTTTTGTCTGGATTGTCCCCATTCGTAATGCGAGGGTCGGGTGTTCGAGTCACCCAGGCGGCACCATTCCTCCCTGTATCCCTATTCGCTGCGGCGCTCCGTTGCGGCGGCTTTGTCCTTCTCGCCGTTGGTGATATGAAGGCCGGCATCCCGTGACCACTTGCCAGACTGAGATGACCCAGCCCCCTTATTTCACTCAAAAGCACGTCCTTGGGGTTGTCGCGGTGCCGGCCAGCGTGTTTCTCGCCAATGGCATGCTTGTTCTCATGCTCAAGCTCACGGGCGCCGGGTTGCTTGCCTACGGGCTGGCCGTTCCGCTCGTGCTGGTGGCCGGGGCGGCGATGATCCGCCATTTACGCCGCCATGCGGCGCTGCCGGACGGCCGCCGCCTGCTCGTCCTTCTGGCCTTCGCCTCGGCGGCCTCGGCAGCCCATCTCATCATCTTCGGCACGGCGATCAACAACGACGCGACGGTTCATTCCGCGCACGCGTTCCATACGTTCTTTTCCGCCGCCGGGTTTTCGTTTTCGGAAGCCCCCTTCGTCACCTACGGCACGCAGCCGCCGGCCAAGCATTGGCTGCCCAACAATCTGGAGTACGCGACGGCGGCAATCGCCTGGATCTTCGACCTGTCGTTCTACCGCCTGACGTTGGGGGTGAACTTCGTCTTCAATCTACTCTACGTCGCGGTTTTCCTGGCCTTGATCTTCACGTTCGTCCGGGCAGTGCCCGGCCTACTGCTGGCGACCGCCTTCCTGGCCGCCCTCTATGCCGTGATCGGCAATTCCGAGGACATCATCGGCATGGGCCTGTTCCGGGGGTTCGAGAACAAAGGGCTGATCTTCGGATTCTACTACTGGGGGGCGATTGCGCTGTTCCTCGTCTCCCCCGGCCGTCCGGCGGCCGCGGCCGGGCCGCCGGTGGCGGTCATCGTGTTCGCCGCCAGCGCAGTCGTGGTTTCCGCGAATTTCCCCGTTCTGGCCATGATCGCGCTTGTCCTGGCGGCGGGGGCGGTGGCCGGCGGATCGCTGGCAGATGGCGTTGGCGGGGCGCTGCGGTTGGTTACGCCGATCATTCTGGCGGCCGCGGTTTATGCGGGCCTCCCGGGCGGGGATGTCTTGACCCCTCCCGGTGACCCGGTGTCGGTGACTGGAGCCGCCTATGTCAATCATATCAGTGATATCTATACCTATCCGAAAAAACACTGGATTGCCGCCGCCGCGGTTGTTGCCTGGCTGTTTTGGTTCGACCGCGCCCTGGCTGTGCAACTGGCGGTCTATCTGGCGGTCGCCCTCGTTTCCCACACGTCGTGGGCATTCGAGCTGGTGGCGCCGCTTCTTGGCGGGTACAGCCGGGTCGTCTGGCGGTTCCTGATCCTGTTCAACCCGTTCGTTCCCATCATTGTCGGCGGGGCGACCCTGGCGGGCCGTCTTGACCGCCGCCGGCCGGCGCGGCTGCCGGCGTTGGGGTTGGTCTTGGTCGCCGGCGGGCTGATCCTGCGTCCGCCGCCCGCGCATCCCTACGTCGGCGCGATCCGCCCGGTGCTGCCTCATGTGGCTGCGGCCTGCCGGCCCGATGCGAGCATCCTGGTATCGCGCGCGCTCGGTGCCGTGCTCCCAGTGATCGCGCCCGGCTTCCGCATCTATGCCGGAAAGGACCAGTACCTGAACTGGCAAATCGCCAACCTTGCGTCCGGTTCTCCGGATCGCAAGCGCGCGGAAGATGTCCGCGATGCGTCCAGCTACCTTGGCGGTAACGCGGCCAACGAAGCGGCCATGGCCGCCGTGGTGGCGACCGAGCGCCCGGAGATCGTGATCGCCGACGTGCCGCTGTCCTCAAGCGCCGAACAGGTGTTGGCCGATTACCGGCGCGAAATCTACCGGGCACCGTCGCCCTACGTGCGGGGCAAGACGGAGACCCACATGATCTACAGCCTGCCGGACGTCTGCGCCTTCCCGGAGTGATCGCCCGCAACAAAAGAAAACCGGCCCGCGAGGGACGGGCCGGCGAGGTTTAACAGGGAGGCTGCCGAGGCATCCGGGGAGGGAGGGGAGAGAGGCGCCTCGACAATGACCGTACCCTAGCGGGCGGATAGGTCCGATTCAGTGACCAAAGTCACATTCGAAAAAAATAATTTAAGGAGGGGTGGGGCCGAAGCCTGGATGCGGCCGCGCCGGGCCGGTCAGTGTTCTTGAAGCTGACGGTAGAAGTTGCGGTCCAGCAGCACGGCCTCGGACAGGGTGCGGCGGCGGTTTTGGGAATCTTCGCGGACCAGAACGTAATGAGGAACGGGCGTGCGTTCGCTGCCGTTGGCGGCGACGACCCAGACCATGCGGGGTTCGTCCACCTTCACGAAACGGGCGCCTAGGTCGATGCGACGCTTCTTCATTGTTCTTCGGTTTCTTGGTCTTCGATGGGGTGACAGGGGGAGAGCACTTAGCCGCACTACGTAACGCGGCGGTCACCTGCATTTCAAATTAAAAATCGGCCCGGACTGCGAAAAAAAGACTTGCCTGCGGAACGGCGGCGATCCGACGTGAAAACGGGCCCGCGGCTCTTGAGTCAGCCCTCGTTGCAAAGGTCGGACGCTGTTGCCGGAACGCGGGTACGCGGTCTGGATGTTCCTGCGTGGGCCCATCCGCCGCGGCTGAGGTCGATCATCGCCCGCGGCACAGGCCCGCGCCGCTGCGAGATCTCAACGACGGCCTCTAATACCCTGAAATTATTTGGTTAATGACGCCCTTCGTGAATTCGCGAATCGGGTTGATCCACTGCGCGCGTAGTTGCGAGGGCGCGATTCCGCCACCGTTGCGGAACGATTTTGCCCGTCACGGGGCCGGGGTCGAGCCCGGCCAGGGCCCGGCCAGGTCTCCCGGGGCAGGGTCAATGCCCGTCTGCCCATATGATATGAAGCCTTGAATTATCAGAACGTTAACCAAATTCCCTCAACAATAACCACGGATTCGGGCGCAAGCTCGTTGATGCAGAAGATCTCTGCCGCCGATGTTTCGGCCGGCCACCGCCCGCTTAACAACGATAGCAGTTGCATGGCGCCGGCGAGCAGGTAAATTCATTGCATCACGGGTACGGACCGGCCCGGCCGAACAGCCTTTCGGCGCCCGCGGGGATCCCGGCGCGGGCCGGGGCGGCAGGCCGGAGGGATGACGTCGGCAGCGAACAGGCATGGGGCCAGGCAATGACCCAGGACATCAAAAAACATTCCTATACCATTCCATGTGCCTCCGCGTTCCGTGACGCGGTGACCGATCTGGCGGTTCGGCGGCGGGTCAACGTGGGCGATCTGGCGCGCTCGGTCCTGCTGGTCGTTCCGGAAGGCGTCATCCGGGATTTCCCCGATCCGGGCGAGCCGGGTCAGGACGACCGCGAAACGGTCATTCTCAAATCCGGCACGGCCAAGGGCCGGCCGTGGCGGCGCAAGCCACGCCTCCAGGTGCGCATGGCGCCCGGCTTCGAGGTCGAATTCATGCGCCGCGCCCTGGCCATCGCCCTGGCCCTGGATCATGGGGAAACCCAGGTGCTTCTGCATTCCGAGGAGGCCCCGCAACAGCCGCCGGAAGCGACCGGGCGGGAGGTCGTCGACCCCGAGGAGCTGGTCCGCCTGCGCACCATCGTTTCGGTGCTTTCCTTCGATCCCTTGAACGACGGCGTGCGTTCGCGCGAGGATGCGCTTTACGTCCTCGGCTTTCCGCCGGGCCGTATCCCCGACGGCGAGACGTTGCGCGCGCGGTTCCGCATGCTGGCGACCATCCACCATCCGGACAGCCCCCACGGCGACCACCGCCGCATGAGCCAACTCAACAGCGCCATGGATATTCTCAAGCGCGGCGCGGCCTGACCACGGCCCCGGCCCCCGAGGGGGCCAGGGGCGCAACCGGTGCGCTTGCGGAACGAAAACCGCCGTCCTTCCGGCCTGAATCCGTGCCTGGCGGGCCATTTTTTCTTGAGGCGGTTCGGCCGTTATGGCCTCATGCCAGCCAAGGACGAGACGCGCCGCCCTGCCGCCCAGCAGCGGCGGACCAACGACATTCAGGACAAGATCATGCGACTAAAGGATAAGGTGGCGCTGGTGACCGGCGCCGGATCGGGCTTTGGCGAAGGCATCGTGCACCGCTTCGCCGAGGAAGGGGCGCGGGTCGTCGTCGCCGATATCGACGGCGCGGCGGCCGAGCGGGTGGCCAAGGACATCCAGGCCCGTTCGTTCCAATGCGACGTGTCTGACAGTGCCCAGGTCAAGGCCATGGTCGAGGCCACCGTCGGCTGGCACGGCCGCCTCGACATTCTAGTCAACAACGCCGGTATCGCCCAGAAACGGGGGCCCATGCTGAGCGTCAGCGAGGCCGAGTTCGACCGCATTTACGCCGTCAACGTAAAGAGCATCTATCTGGCGGCCGTCCATGCCGTGCCGCAGATGCGGGCCCAGGGCGGCGGCGTGATCCTCAACACGGCCTCGACCGCCGGCGTGCGCCCACGCCCGGGCCTGACCTGGTACAACGGCTCCAAGGGGGCGGTCATCACTCTGACCAAGTCCATGGCGGGGGAACTGGCGGCGGACAAGATCCGTGTCTGCGCGATCAACCCCGTGCTGGGTGCGACGGGGTTGACTGCCGACTTCATGGGCGGCGATTCGCCGGAACTGCGCCAGCAATTCAACACCACCATTCCGCTCGGCCGCATGTCGACGCCCCGGGACGTGGCCAACGCGGCCCTGTTCCTGGCCTCGGACGAGGCCGAGTTCCTGACCGGCGTGTGCCTGGAGGTCGACGGCGGGCGCTGCATTTAGGCTTCCGCCGCCGATCATTCGAAACAGGGGAGATTCCACTCATGGCCAACAACAAGCCGCGCCTGCTGGTCGCCCGCATCTTTCCCGAGGACGTCATGGCCCGCGCCGCCCGCGATTATGACTGCATCGTCAATACGGAAGACGCCAACTGGTCGGGGGCGGACGTGATCGCCCGCGCGGGCGACGTCGATGCGATCCTGACATCCGCCCGCACCAAGTATCCGGCCGAGGTCATCCAGGGCCTGCCGGCGGGCGTGCGCATGCTGGCGACCTTTTCCGTCGGCTACGAGCATATCGACATTGAGGCCGCCAAGGCGCGGGGGCTGGTCGTCACCAACACACCGGACGTGCTGACCGAGGCCGTCGCCGACATCACCATCCTGCTGCTGCTGGCGGCCTCGCGCCGGGCGCGCGAAGCCTTCGAGGTGCTGTCGGGCGACCAGTGGCTGAAGATCGGCGGCTGGCGGCCGACCCAGTTCCTCGGCACCGGCGCCCAGGGCAAGGTGCTGGGGATTCTCGGCATGGGCCGCATCGGGCGCGCGACGGCGGCCCGGGCCCGGGCCATGGGGATGACGATCCACTATCACAACCGCTCGCGCTTGGCGCCCGATCTGGAGCAGGGGGCGGTCTATCATGACACGCCGCAGTCGCTGCTGAAGGTCGCGCAGTTCCTGTCGATCCATTGCGAATCGACACCCGAAACGCGCCATCTGATCGACACCGACGGCATCGCCCTGATGCCCGAGGGGGCGATTATCGTGAATACGGCGCGCGGCGACATCATCGACGACGACGCCCTGATTCCGGCCCTGGAATCCGGGCGCATCGCCGCCGCCGGGCTCGACGTGTTCGCGGGCGAACCTGACGTCGACAAGCGCTACTTCACCACCAAGAACGCGTTCATCCTGCCGCATATCGGCAGTGCCACGGTGGAGACCCGCAACGCCATGGGTTTCCGCGCGCTGGACAACCTGGACGCCTTTTTTCGGGGGGACGCGCCGGCCGATCGGTTGGCCTAATACCCTTCGTTTATGGTGTGCTGAAACCGATTTCTTATCCTTCCTTCTCACCGTCTCTGTGTCTCAGTGGTTTTTGAACCACAGAGACGGTGAGGCAGAGAGAGGATTTTAGGATCAACAATCCTTCGGCCTTGGCGGAACACGGCGGGCTAGACATGAAAAACCGCCCGGGGCTTTCGCCGCCGGGCGGTTTTCTTGTTTCCCCAGGGGAGGAAGGGGGTCGGCTACTCGCGGTTGCCGAAAAACTGCAACATGAAGATGAACATGTTGATGAAGTCCAGGTAGAGCGTCAAAGCGCCCATGATGGCCTTCTTTTCGTGGGTTTCCGAATGGTCGCCTTCGGCGTAGATCGCCTTGATCCGCTGCGTATCGTAAGCGGTCAGGCCGGCGAAGATCAGCACGCCCAGGATTGAGATCACGAAGTGAAGCGCGGACGATTCCAGGAAGATGTTGACCACCGAGGCGATCAGGATGCCGATCAGGCCCATGACCAGGAAGGTGCCGAAACCGGACAGGTCCTTCTTGGTCGTATAGCCGTAGAGCGACAGGCCCGCGAAGGCGGCCGAGGTGATGAAGAACACCCGGACGATGCTTTCGCCGGTGAAGGCGAGGAAGATGTAGCTGAGCGACAGGCCCATCAGGCCGGCATAGACCCAGAACAGGGTCTGCGCCGTCGCGGCCTTCATGCTGTGAATGCGCGCCGACAGAAAGAACACGAAGCCGAGGGGCGCCAGCATGACGACCCAGCGCAGCGCCGTGCCGTGAATGGCGTTCATCAGTTCGGCCGAGGTCGAGGCGGCGAAGGCCACCGCACCTGTGAGCGCCAAGCCGATGCACATGTAGTTGTAGACGCGCAGCATGTAGCTGCGCAGGCCGACGTCGATCCCGGCGGCAGCGGCCTGCGCATGGTCCATGCGCCCGGTCTGCAGCCGGAACCTATCGTTCTGACCCATAGCCATTGATGTTCTCCTTTTACACTTCCCTAGTCGGGTGGCCGTCCTTGTGACATTGGCGGCCCTGCCCGGTGAAACCTGTGAATTTCCCTGTTCCTAATATGGCAGCGAATACCGGAAATTCAACTGTTACCGGGGGCGTCACGCAGGTTTTACGTACGATTTCGGCGCCGACAATCCCGTCACTGGTTGCGCAGGTGGGGCATCGCCTTCTGGCCCATGGCCCGCCAGGTCCCGAACAGCCCCATGACCAGCGTCACGGCGAGGCAGAACGCCGCCGTGACGGCGGCGGCGGGCGCATCGAAGGCCCAGTCGCTTTTCATCAGGTGCACGACGATGCCCCAGGCCGCCGCCGTGCCCACGGCCGCCCCGATGACCGCCGTCAGCAGGCCGAGGGCGCCGTATTCCAGCACATAGCCGCCGAGCACCCGGCCGCGCCCGGCGCCCAGCACCTTGAACACCACGGCGTCGTAGACCCGGCGCCGGTGGCCGGCGGCGATGGTGCCGGCCAGGACCAGGGCCCCCGCCGCGATGGTGATGGCTGCCACGCCGCGCACGGCCCAACTGACGCCTTCCATGATGCGCGCGGCGGCTTCCAGGGCCTCGCGCACGCGGATGGCGGACACGTTCAGGAAACGGTCGGCGACCGTGCGCTCGATGGCGTCTTCGGCGGATGGCGGGGCCTCGACGGCGGCGATATGGCTGTGCGGCGCCCCTTCCAGGGTGCCGGGTGCGAAAATGATGGCGAAGTCGAAGCGCAGCGACCGCCAGTCGATCCGGCGCAGGCTGGCGACGGTGGCGGTGACCGGACGGCCCAGGATGTTGAGGCTCAGGCTGTCGCCCAAGCCGATGCCGAAGCCCTTCGCCAGATTGGCGTCGAGGGAAATCAGCGGCGGGCCAGCGTAATCCTCGGGCCACCAGGTCCCTGCGGTGATCTCGCTGGCATCGGGCCGCTTGGCCGCATAGGTCAGGGCGCGGTCGCCCCGGATCGCCCATTGGCTGTCCGGCGCGATCTCGGCCTGATCCACGGGCGTGCCGTTGATATGGGTGATGCGCCCGCGCAAGGAAGGCACGCGCTGCAGATGGGCTGCCCCCTTCACGCCCATCACGGCGGCGTCGAAGTCGGCGACCTGGTCCGGTTGAATATCCAAAAAGAAGAAGGCCGGGGCCTCTTCCGGCAGGCGTTCGCTGACCTGGCGGGTCATGTTGGCGTCGATCAGGGCGACGGCGACCAGCACGGCCAGGCCGAGGCCAAGGGAGGTCACCACGCTGGGCACCATGCTGTCGGGCCGCCCCAGGTTGGCGACGACCAGGCGCAACCGCGCCCCCGGCGGGCGTTTGCAGGCCCGCGCGGCGCGGCCGACGGCCCAGGCGGCGGCGCGCAGCACGGCCAGAAACAGGATGGCGCCGCCGACGAACCAATAGGCGAACCAGCGGTCCGCCGCCGTGGCGACGGTCAGCGCCGCCAAGGCGGTGACGCCCAGGCCCATCAGGACAAGATAGGCAAGCCGGGGCCGGCGGTTCGCCGGGGCCACCCGGTCGCGGAACAGGTCGCCGGCCCGAACCTCCCGTGCGCGGGCCAGCGGCCACAGCGCGAAGGTGACGGCGGACAGCATGCCGAAGGCCGCCGCCGTGGCCAATGCAGCGGGATAGATGCCGGGCTCGGGCGCCACGGGCAGCAGCCCGCCGAAGGCGGTCACACCCAGCCAGGGCAAGACAGCGCCCAGGACAAGCCCCAGCGCCACGCCCCCCGCCGCCAGGATCAGCACCTGGATCAGGTAAATCGTGAAGATCAGCCGCCCGGGCGCCCCCAGGCATTTCAGGGTCGCGATGGTCGTCGCCCGCTGATCCAGGTACCCGGCGACGGCATTGGTGATGCCGATGCCGCCGACCAAAAGGACCGTCAGCCCGACGAAGCCCATGAACAGGGTCAGGCGCTCGACGAAGCGGCGCACCCCGGGGGCGGCCTCGTCCGCCGCGCGAATGCGCCAGCCGGCGTCGGGGAATTGTTGTTTCAGGGCCTCGATGAAGGTGGGGACGGCCACCCCTTGGGGCAGCATCACCCGGTGGTGATAGCGGATCTGGCTGCCCGGCTGCACCAGGCCCGTGGCCGGCAGGGCGTCCAGGGAAACCATGAAGCGGGGGCCGAAGGAAAACACGCTGGCGACGCGGTCGGGTTCTTTCCTGATGACGGCGCGGATCTGGAATTCCGCCTCGCCCACGCGCACCCGGTCGCCGACCTTGGCGTCCAGGCGGGTCAACAGGTTGCCGTCCACCGCCGCGCCCCAGGCGCCGCCCCGGTTTGCCAGAATCTCGCCGAGCGGCAGGGCCGGGTCCGTGACTAATTTTCCCGCCAGGGGATAGGCATTGTCCACCGCCTTCAACTCAGCGAGGGAGCGCCGGGCCTGGGGGTCGAGCGGCCGCGCCATGGTGCGCATTTCCACCGTGTCGGAGCGTGCCCGGGCATGGGCGTCGAGATAGGCAAGCTGCGCCGCGTCGGCCGCGCGGTGGGTCAGGCGCAGATCGACATCGCCGCCCAGCAGTTTCGTGCCGTCCCGGTCGAGGCCGGCGACGAAGGATCGGGACAGGGAATTCACGGCGGCGATCGCCGTCACGCCCAACACCAGACAGGCCAGGAAAATGCCGAGCCCGCGCAACACCCCGCCGGGCCCGCCCTTGAGGTCGCGCCAGGCCAGCCGCCAGGCAAGGGCGATGCCCATGGGGCTCAATCCCCCGCCAGGCGCAGGGCGGTCTGGTCGCCCGCGACCAGGCCGTCGCGGATGGTCAGCATGCGCCCGCAGCGTTCGGCCAGGGATTTTTGATGGGTGACCAGCAGCAACGTGGTGCCGAGGCGTTCATGCATGCCGAACAAAAGATCGATGATCTGGTCGCTGGTGTGTTCGTCCAGGTTGCCCGTGGGCTCGTCCGCCAACAGAAGCTTGGGCGACCCGGCGAAGGCGCGGGCAAGCGCCACGCGCTGCTGTTCGCCGCCCGACAGCTGGCCCGGATAATGGCTGGTCCGGTGGCCCAGGCCGACGGCGGAAAGTTCTTCCGCCGCGCGGTCGAAGGCGTCATTCCGCCCGGCGAATTCCAACGCCACGGCGACGTTTTCCAGCGCCGTCATGGTCGGGATCAGGTGGAAATCCTGGAACACGATGCCCAAGTTGTCGCGGCGGAAACGGGCCAGGCCGTCCTCGTCCAGGGCCGTCAGGTCCTGGCCGGCGACGGCGACCGCGCCGCCCGTCGCCTGTTCCAGGCCGCCCAGAACCATCAGCAGCGACGTCTTGCCCGACCCGGAGGGTCCGACGATGCCCAGGGTCTCGCCCGCCCCGACGGTCAGGTCGATGCCTTTTAGGATATTGACCTCACCGGCTTCGCTCTCCAGGGTAAGGCGCAGGTCGCGCGTCCGTACCGCGGGCACCGCCGGGCCGGTCTTTCCATTCGGATGAGCATCCATGCAATCGTTCCGCCGCCGTTTGTCTATCATGGGATATGTGCGCAAGGCCGCGAATGTCAACGCGGCGGCTGCCATTCTGTTGGCGTTGCTGTGGTTCGCCCCGGCCGCGACCGCGTCCCCGCCGCTCCGCCTGCTTGTCCTGGGCGACAGCTTGACCGCAGGTTACGGCCTGACGGCGGAAGACGGGTTCACGGCGCAATTGCAGGCGGCGTTGAAGGATGCCGGGCGCGACGTCGTGGTCCTCAACGCGGGCGTGTCCGGCGACACCACGGCCGGCGGGCGGGCGCGCATCGGCTGGGCCCTGGGCGACAAGCCCGATGCGGTGATTGTCGAACTGGGCGCCAACGACGGCCTGCGCGGCCTCGATCCCAAGGCGACCTTCGACAACCTGGACGCCATCATCGCCGACATCCGCCGGGCCGGCCTGCCCGTGCTGCTGACCGGCATGCTGGCCCCGCCCAACCTGGGCCGCGACTATGCGGGCGATTTCAACGCGGTCTTTCCACGCCTCGCGGAAAGACACGACGTATTGTTCTATCCCTTCTTTCTGGCCGGGGTCGCGGCCAAGCCCGACCTGAACCAGGACGACGGCATCCACCCCAACCCCAAGGGCGTCGCGGTCATCGTCGCGCGCATCCTGCCCTATGTACTGGACCTTCTGGCGCGGGTGAAAACGGCGGCGGGGGCGTCATGACCGGATTCAAGCATGCCCATGCGGGCGGCGCCGACTGGGCCGAGGTCGCGCGCGACTGCGCGCGTCAGCTCGACCCCCTCCCTGAGGGCGCCAACCTGGGTTTCCTCTACGTCACCGATGCCTTGGCCGACGACCTGACGTCGATCCTCACCTTCCTGCGCCAGACCTCGGGCGTCGAGGACTGGGTCGGCACCGTCGGCATGGGGGTTTGCGCGGGGGCGCAGGAATATCATGACGAGCCGGCGGCGGCCGTGCTGCTGGGCGCCTTTCCCGAGGATTCGTTCCGCGTGTTTCCCGTCCTGCGCGGCGGGCTCGGCGACATGCCGGCGGGCCTGCGCAGCTGGATCGACGGCGGGGCCGCCCCCTTCGCCGTGGTCCACGGCGACCCCTACAGCCATCGCCTGCCCGAGCTTTTGGAAGAGGCGGCAAGCGGTCTGTCGTCGTTCCTGGTCGGCGGGCTGACGGCGTCGCGCGGCAGCGGCCCGCAGGTCGCGGGCACGATTGCCAAGGGCGGCATCTCGGGGGCCTTGTTCGGGCCCCAAGTCCAGGTCGCGACGGGGCTCAGCCAGGGCTGCACGCCCGTGGGCGAACCGCGCCAGGTGACCGAGGCCGAGGACAACATCATCATGTCGATCGACGGCAAGCGGGCGTTGGACGTCATGAAAGCCGATATCGGCGAACTTCTGGCGCGCAACCTGGAACGGGTCGCGGGATATATCCACGCCGCCTTCCCGGTACCGGGCTCCGACACGCGGGATTATCTGGTGCGCTCGCTTCTGGGCATCGACGTGGACCGCGGCTGGGTCGCCGTCGGCGGCGAGGTCGAGGCCGGCGACCGCGTGATGTTCGTGCGTCGCGATCCGATCTCGGCCGAACAGGACCTGGCCGATATGGTCAACGGGCTGAAGGCGCGCCTGCCGTCCCCGCCCCGGGGCGGGCTGTACTTTTCCTGCGTCGCGCGCGGGCCCGGCATGTTCGGCGCACCCGGCAAGGAAATGGCCCTGATCGTCGAACGCCTGGGCGACATCCCCCTGGTCGGGTTCTACGGCAACGGCGAAATTTCCAACGCCCGGCTGTACGGCTATACGGGCGTGCTGGCGCTGTTCCTCTAGGGACCTTCCGCCGATCCCGCGAATCGGGACCGTTTCGTCCCCGGTTTTTCGCCGCCACCCGTCCGCGCCATGATGGTGCCGCATTTGCTTTCGACCCTTGGGGCCTGGAAAGCGGCGTCGTCCGGGCGGTTGCCTTGTCGCCTTGGTGCATACGTCTGGACATCCCCAAACCGACGCCATAGAAGCGAAGGCAAGGGAACGGTGTCGTCTGTTCCGGGAAGCCAACAGCCAGGGAGGCCGCATCATGCGCCTTTTCGTCGGATTGGACCTGCCCGAAGACCTTCGTCTCACCCTTGGCCTGCTGCGCGCCGGCATCAATGGGGCGCGCTGGGTTCCCCCGGAAAATTTCCACATCACGCTGCGCTTCATCGGCGAGGCCGACCGCCATCAGGCGGCCGACCTGGACGACGCCCTGGCCGACATCGACGTGCCGGCCTTCGACCTAGCCTTCCATGGGGTCGGCAGCTTCGCCTCGCGCGGGCGGCTTCGGGCGATCTGGGCGGGGCTGGAGACCTCGGGCGCCCTCGTCCATCTGCATGACAAGGTGGAACGTGCGACGGTCCGCGCCGGCTTCGCCGTGGAACAGCGCAAGTTCAAGCCGCACGTCACCCTGGCCCGGCTCAAGGGCACGCCGGAGGTTGCCGCGCAACGGTTTCTCGAAGACCACGCCGGGTTCACGACCCGGCCCTTCACGGTGGACCGCTTCGTCTTGTTCGAAAGCACGCTGGGCGGCGAGGGGGCGCATTACACGCCGGTCTGCCGCTATCCGCTGCGCACCTTCGATTACGCCGACTATGGCGATTTCGAGGATCTGGCCGCCGACTACGCCGACAGCGAAGTCTAGGGGGTCTTGATAAGGTCCGGCAGCCGCATCATGTCGTCGAACACGGTTTCGGCCCCGGCGTCCGTCAAGGTCTTGGCGTAACCCGCAACCTCGCGCGCGTGGGACGCCCCGGCGAAACCCAGCACCCGCATGCCCGCCCGCCGCGCCGCCGTGACGCCGGCGGTGGAATCCTCGATCACCAGGCAGTCCTTGGGCGTCCGGCCCATGGCGTTGGCGGCGTAAAGGAACAGGTCCGGTTCCGGCTTGCCGCGCTTGACCATGGCGGCGGAAAACAGGTGCGGCGTGAAGAACGGCAGCAGGCCGGAAAGGCCCAACGTCGTTTCCATCTTCACGATCGGGCCGGACGACGCGACGCAGCGGTCATGGGAAAGGCTCCGCACCATGTCCAGCACGTCCGGCATGGGCTTCAATTCCCGCTCGAAGGCTTCCCGGTCCTTGACCTTCAGGGTTTCGATGAAATCGTCCGGCATATCGACGCCTTCGCCGCGCACCAGGTTGACGATATCGGTCATCCATTTGCCGGTGAAGCGTTCGCGGCATTGTTTGGCGGTGACCGGATAACCGTGGGCCGAGAGATGCGCCGCCAGCACGCGCGAGGCGATCATCTCGCTGTCCACCAGGACGCCGTCGCAGTCGAATATCAGAAGCATGGGTCACTCGTCGAAGGGATCAAGGGGCCGCAGGTGTACGGGCAGCGGGCGTTGTTTGTAAAGGACGCACCGCGCCCGCCCGCATTGCGTCAGCGCGCCAGGTCGGTTTCGCGGATGTGGTCGAGCAGGCCCCGGGACGCGGCCTCGATCATGTCCAGCACCTTTTCGAATCCGTCGCCGGCGCCGTAATAGGGATCGGGGACTTCCGTCAGGCCCAGGTGCGGCGCGAAGGCGAGGAACATGTGCAGGCGGTCCCCCCGTCCCTTGGACGCCAGCAGGGACAGGGCCGCGTGGTTGCGCCGATCCATGGCGAGGACATAGTCGAAGTCGTCGAAATCCTGGGCCCGGGTTTGGCGGCCGCGCAGGTCCGACAGGTCTACGCTCCGGCGCAGGGCGGCTTCCTGGGCCCGGCGGTCCGGCGGTTCGCCGATATGCCAGTCGCTGGTGCCGGCGGAATCGGTTTTGATGACGGCGTCCAGGCCCTCCCGGCGGACCAGCTCGCGGAATACGCCCTCGGCCGTGGGCGAGCGGCAGATGTTGCCAAGGCAGACGAACAGAACGTTGACCAGGGCGCGGCCCTCTCTCTTATAGTGCGGCGGTGACACTGGTAGTTCGGTGACACCGAGGGGGCGTAGCATAGCCCGCGGCGGGGAAAGGCGACAACCATGGCCGAGGGGGAATCAAGGATAGACCGGCCCGCCATCGTCATTCTGACGGGGGCGGGCATTTCCAAGGAATCGGGGCTCGCGACCTTCCGCGATGCGGACGGCATCTGGGCGCGCCATCGGATCGAGGACGTGGCGACGCCCGAAGCCTACGCCCGCGACCCGGAACGGGTGCTCGGGTTCTACAACGCGCGGCGCCGGGGCGCGGTCGCCGACGGCGTGCGGCCCAACGCGGCGCACCTCGCCCTGGCCCGGCTGGAAGCCGACTGGCCCGGTGCGGTCACGGTGGTGACCCAGAATATCGACGACCTGCATGAACGGGCCGGCTCGAAAAACCTGATCCACATGCACGGCGAGTTGCTGAAGGCGCGCTGCACGGCGTGTTCCGGCGTGCATCCCTGGCGGGACGACATCACCCGGGACCACGCCTGTCCGGCCTGTGCGTCGCTCGGCACCCTGCGGCCCAACGTGGTGTGGTTTGGGGAAATGCCGCTTGGCCTGGACGAAATCGACGCCGCCTTGACGGACTGCGGCCTGTTCCTGTCGATCGGCACTTCGGGTAACGTCTATCCGGCCGCGGGTTTCGTGCAGCATGTGCGGATGCTGGGCCGGGCGCGGACGATGGAACTGAACCTGGAGCCCAGCGAGGGCGCGAGCCTGTTCGAACACGCCCGCTACGGCCCGGCGTCGGAAACCGTGCCGGCCGTCGTCGATGACCTGCTGATGCGGGGGCTGGCCGCCGCCGGGTGACGGGCTAGCCTTCGTCGACCAGCCGCACGCCGTCGAACTCCTCAAGCTTTTCCGCGTCGATGATCTGATGGATCAGGTTGCCGTAGGTCTTGGGAATTTCCGAATACTGGGTTAGGCGCGTCGCCAGATGGCGCGCGTCCGGGTCGCGGCCCTGGTCCCGCATGTGGCGGCGCGCGCGGCGGAAGTCCAGATAGGCCGGATGGGTGTTCAGGTTCAGCATGTAATGGCCGACGCTCTCGCTCAGGTCGGCATATTTCACGATCTTGAAGCCGTTGGCCTTTTCCGGCTCCAGCCCCGGGGTGTCCGGGTTGTAGGTGCGCACGCCGAACAGGTTGTTGGCGTCGCGTGCGAAGCGCGAGGTGCCCCAGCCGCTTTCCAGCGCGGCCTGGGCCAGCACCATCGAGGCGGGGATGACGTCGACGCGCCGACGCAGGGTCGTGATGTCGCCGGGTTTCACGCTGTATTTTTCCCAGATATGGTCCGGCACGTCCTTGGCGGCACCGTCGGCGTGGCGGCGCTCGCCGCGGATGCGGGCGTTTTCGCGCGCCACCAGGGGCAGGGCGATCTTGAGGAAGGCCTGCTTTTTGGCGTCGAGATCGAGGGCGTCCAGATCGGTCGCGATGCGGGCCGCGAACACGGGCGGGACCACGCCCGTCCGGCGCACCTTGTCCAGGGACACGGCATGCAGGGGATCACGGGCCAGGGCGGCGACGGTGCGGGCCTGACTCACGGCCGCTTGCCGCACGTCGCGGTCGGTCATGTCGAA
>TARA_R110000772_G_scaffold261968_1_pt1 | contig 62892 bp, 59 predicted proteins | sample TARA_R110000772 | Tara Oceans TARA_R110000772 (sample SAMEA4397948) | marine metagenome | biome: Polar Biome; feature: [SRF] surface water layer (ENVO:00010504); material: water (ENVO:00002006), including particulate matter (ENVO:01000060) such as... | depth 5 m | reverse complement strand
GGGTAAAACGCCGGATCCCACGGTTGCAGAATTCTACCACAGGCGCCGCTGAAGGCACCTGCGTTTTTTGGCCCTATTTACTGCCGCTGGCATCCTTCAGGTAGCGGAAGAAGTCACTGTCGGGCTGGATCAGCATGATGTCGCCGTTGTTCTGGAAAGACTCCCGGTAAGCGCGCAGGCTGCGGGTGAACGAATAGAACTCCGGATTGGTATTGAATGCGCTGGCGTAGATGTTGGTCGCCTGCGCATCACCTTCACCGCGAATCAGCTGTGCGTCCCGATAGGCGTTGGCTTCGAGAACCGTCACCTCACGGTCGGCCGCTGCCCGGATACCTTCTGCAAGCTCCTGGCCCAGCGCCCGGTGTTCGCGCGCCTCTTTCTCACGCTCGGCATTCATGCGCCGATACACGGACTCCGACACATCCGGGGGCAGGTCAATCTGCTTCACCCGCACGTCCAGCACTTCAACCCCGTACTCCTCCCGTGCGACCTCGGTCAACTCGGCCGTCAGGGCTTCCATCAACTGGTCGCGTTGACCGGACACGACTTCCTGAATGGTGCGCACGGCCACCTGGTTGCGCAGACCGTCGTTGATCCGCTGCCCCAGCAGGGCGCTGGCGCGCGCCTCTTCACCGTTGGTCGCGGTGTAGAACTTGGCCGTATCCGCCACGCGGAACTTGGCGTAGGAATCGACGATCAGCGCCTTTTTCTCCTGCGTGAAGAAACGCTCCGGAGTTGAATCAACCGTCATCAACCGCGCCTCGAACTTGCGCACGTTGTTCACAAACGGCACTTTCACATGCAGGCCGGGCTGGATGTCCGGATTGACCACTTCACCAAACTGCAGCATTACCGCACGTTCGGTCTCCTTGACCACGAACACCGTGTTGCTCAACACAAACAGTGCCAGGGCCGCTACCAGCAGCCAGGTCATACCTTTTCCGCCCATCTTAGCGACCTCCTCTGCGGTTATTGGCTGCAGCGGCGTCCTGGCGCAGCTGCTCAGTCACGGCGTCAGTCAGCTCACGCACTGTACTGGCGTCGATCCGACCACTGCGCGGCGCGACTGCACCCGATGAACTGGTCATCTTGTCCAGCGGCAGGTACATCACATTGTTCCCGCCTTCAACGTCCACCATCACCTTGTTGGTATTGCTGAACACCTCCTGCACCGCCTCGAGATACAGTCGCTCGCGAGTGACCTCAGGCGCCTTGGCATACTCGGCCAGCAAGGCACTAAAGCGTTCGGCCTCACCTTCGGCATTGGCAACCACCTGCTCGCGGTAGGCGCCGGCTTCCTCCAGCACCCGCTGAGCACGACCACGCGCTTCGGGCACGATACCGTTGGCATAGGCCTGGGCCTCGTTCTTCAGCCGCTCCTCGTCCTCGCGCGCCTTGATCACGTCATCGAACGCGGCCTGTACCTGTCCCGGCGGCTTGGATTCGTCGATGTTGACCTTCACCACGCGAATGCCGGTTTCATACATATCGGTATACCGCTGCAGGCGCACCTGGACGTCGGTACCGATTTGCGCACGACCTTCAGTCAATACCGAGTCCATGCGCGAGTCACCGACGACGTGTCGCAAGGCGCTTTGCGCCGCGTGCTGCAGGGAGTCCTCCGGATCGCGCACCTTGAGTACGAAACTGGTCGGGTCGACAATCACGTATTGCACCGACATGTGTACTTCGACGATGTTCTCATCCTGGGTAAGCATGATTTCGCGGAACGTGACGGCGCGGACCTTGGTTGTGTTAACCCGGATCACCTCGTCGATCAGCGGCGGGTTCCACTGCAGACCGGGCCGCACCGTCTCCTGATACTTGCCGAAGCGCAGCACCACCGCACGTTCCTGCTCATCCACCTGGTACAGGCCCATCAGACCCCAGACCACCACGGCTATCAGGGCAATCACGCCCAACAGGCCGGCGGACACGCCACGCCCCCGGCCACCGCCGCTACCGCCCGACTTACCGCCGCGGCCGCCGAACAGGCCGCCCAGCTTTTCCTGCAGCTTCTTCAAGGCCTCATCAAGGTCCGGCGGACCCTGATCGCCACCGCCCCAGGGATCCTTGGGCTTGTTGTTACCACCACCCGGCTCATTCCAAGCCATACTGAACTCCCATTCTCAACATCGTTGCAGTTTATCAAAGATTCCCGGACTGCGAGCTCGCGCCCTGTAGCGCCGACCCCGCATCCCGCTTCATGAGGCGATTCCAGTCAGCGCGCGGCAGGCGCACGCTCAAGTGCGCCGTGCCATCATCACCGTACTCCTCCGCCGCGACTGCCCCCATCTTGTAGAGGGCGGCGCGCAAGCGCCCCTGTTGCGGTTGCAGATGCAACTCCTCCTCTACCATGTCGGCACCCACACGCTCGGCGACAGCTTGCAGCAGCAGATCACAACCGGCGCCGGTTGCAGCGCTCAGCCAGACACGCTCCGGCACGCCGTGCTCATCGTAATCAATACGCGGCTCCTGCTCCAACAGGTCAAGTTTATTAAACACCTGCAACTGCGGAATATCCTGGGCGCCGATCTCCTCCAGCACCGCCTGCACCTGGTAGATGTTGTCCTCGCGCGCACCTGCGGCGACATCGATAACATGCAGCAGCAGGTCGGCGCTGACAGTTTCCTCCAGCGTGGCCTTGAACGCCTCGACCAGCTTGTGCGGCAGATGGGCGATGAATCCCACTGTATCCGCCATGATAACCGGGCCCACCTCTTCCAGCTCCAGCCGACGCAGGGTCGGGTCGAGGGTGGCAAACAACTGGTCCGCAGCATACACCTCCGCGTCCGTCAGCCGGTTGAACAGGGTGGACTTGCCCGCGTTGGTATAGCCCACCAGCGCAATGGTAGGCACCTCTGCGCGCCGCCGGGAACGCCTGCCCTGGTCGCGCTGGCGCCGCACTTTTTCCAGACGGGCGAGAATCGACTTGATGCGCACGCGCAACAGGCGGCGGTCGGTTTCCAGCTGGGTTTCACCCGGGCCGCGCAGCCCGATGCCGCCTTTTTGTCGCTCAAGGTGGGTCCAGCCCCGCACCAGGCGGGTGCTCATGTGCTGCAGCTGTGCCAGTTCCACCTGCAGTTTGCCCTCGTGGGTACGGGCGCGCTGCGCGAAAATGTCCAGAATGAGCCCGGTGCGGTCCAGCACGCGACACTTGAACTCCCGCTCAAGGTTACGCTCCTGGCTGGGGCTCAGTGCGTGATTGAAAATCACCAGTTCCGCTTCGTGCAGCTGCACCTCGTCGAGGACTTCCTGCACTTTACCGGAGCCTATGAAGGTGCGGGAGTCGGGCACGTCGCGACTGCCCACGACAAAGGCCACGGGGTCGCCGCCCGCGGACAACACAAGCTCTTCGAACTCGCGGGGATCCTCGCGCTCATCTTCACTGGCAATCGTGAGGTGCACCAGTACCGCGCGCTCACCTGACGCTGGACGCTCAAAAAACACGCTGGCCTCGGAAATCGGTCAGGGGAAATGAGGTGGCGGCGCCGAAGCGCCACCACTGGCTGGACAGACTAGCTCTCGCCGTCATCATCTTCCGGCGGGTTCTGCATGGGCATACGCACCACGCGGGAAGGCACCACGGTGGAGATGGCGTGCTTGTACACCATTTGGCTGACCGTGTTTTTCAGCAACACAACGAACTGATCGAATGACTCGATCTGGCCCTGCAGCTTGATACCGTTGACCAGGTAGATGGATACTGGAACGCGCTCCTTCCGCAGAATATTCAGGTAAGGGTCTTGTAGCGTGTGCCCTTTTGACATAACTCTCTCCTCGATTGGCTCAACACGAGCCGCAAATAATGAATGTTTTACCGCTCTCGCTCACACCGGCGAACCGAATGGTTCACCGCTGTAAAATCCTTGCTCAAGCCGTGACAGTATAGACCCAATTACCCTATGTGGGGCTCGCCTGCAGATACTTCAAGGCACACGCGATCGAATTTTCATCCAAATCGCCCGCGCTCTGTTCTGACTCTCCCATCGCGCAAACGTTCCCGGCTGTATTCGTCAGCAGCCAGTGCACTCCGTGCCACTTGCGCAGCCACGTCAGTTGCCGTTTCGCCAGCTGGCGGGTGGCGGCAATGCCCTGCTCCACCGCCTCCTCCAGGCTGCACTCGCCATCCACATGGCGCCACAACTGGCGGTAGCCGACGGCCCGCGCCGCCGGCAGATCAGCGTGACCGTGCAGGCGCTGGCGCAGTGCCGCCACCTCCTGCAGAAACCCCTGCTCCATCATCTGCGCGAAGCGCTGCGCGATCCGTTCGTGCAGAACCCTGCGCTCGCGGGGGCAGATAGCCAACTGCACCACGCGATAGCCCTCCACGGGGCTGGACGGCACCTGTTCGTGCCAGACACTGAGGGGCACGCCGCTACCCAGGTACACCTCAAGCGCTCTGCTTATACGTTGCGAGTGGTGTGGGTGGATTGCCGCTGCGGAGACTGGGTCCACCGCCGCCAGGCGCGCATGCAGGGCAGGCCAGCCCTGCGCTGCGGCCTGCGCCGCAAGCGTTGCCCGCAGCGCAGGGTCTGCTGCCGGCATTGCCGCCAGCCCGTCGAGCAGCGCACGAAAATAGAGCATGGTGCCGCCGACCAGTATGGGCACCCGGCCGCGGGCGACAATCTCCGCGGCAATACGCACCGCATCGCGGACGAATTCGGCAGCGGAATAGCTTTCCTCGGGGTCGCGGATGTCGACCAGGTGATGCGGGTACGCCGGCTTCGCGCTGCCGATATCCAGGCCGCGATAGACCAGCGTGGAATCGACGCTGATCAGTTCGCCGTCAAGCGCCTGCGCCAGCCCCTCAGCGAGGTCTGTCTTGCCCGCGGCCGTGGGTCCCATGATGCAGAGCAACAGGGGTTTTGCCGCCTCGCGCTGGCCCACGGTGACCTAGCGGCCCCGCAGGAACAGTTTATCGAGCTCATCGAGGGACATCCGCGTCCATGTGGGTCGTCCGTGGTTGCACTGGCCAGAGCGCTCCGTTTCCTCCATGTCCCGCAGCAGGGCATTCATTTCCGGTACCGTCAGGCGCCGGTTCGCGCGCACCGCGCCGTGGCAGGCCATGGTTGAGAGAATCTCGTCCATATGGGCTTCGATGCGGTCGGAACTGCCGTATTCGGCCAGGTCGGAAAGCACATCGCGCACCAGCGCCGCAACGTCAGAGCCACGCAGGGTCACCGGAATCTGCCGCACCAGCAGGGACTCTTCACCGGCGACGTCCACCAACAGGCCCAGCCGCGTAAACACCGCGGCGTGCTCCTGCACCAGGCCTACTTCCCGCTCACTGACGGCGATCGCCTCCGGCACCAGCAAGGGCTGCCCGGGTATGGCATCGAGGGCTCTTGCCGCTTTCAGGCGCTCGTAGGTAATGCGCTCGTGCGCAGCGTGCATGTCGACCAGCACCAGACCCTCGACGTTTTCCGCCAGAATATAGATGCCCTTGAGCTGCGCCAGAGCGTAGCCCAGCGGTGGCACCGCCTCGGGCGCTTCGGCCACGGGCAGCGAGGCAGGGTGCAGGCCGGCGTAACTGCGCACCTGCTCTCCCGCCTGGCCCGCCGCCGGCGTGGCCGCGGGGCGGTATGCCCGGGGCGGATATACCCCAGCCGAATCAGCCCCGGGGGCACCCCAGCCCAGGCCGGGCTGGGTGGCGATTTCGCCCGTTGCCGTATCGACAGCGAGACCTTCCACAGTCGCCACCGGCGTGGAGCCGGCGGCGGGCCTGACGTCGGCAAGGGCGCGATGCAGGCCACTGAAAATGCACTGGTGCACCGCTCGGCTGTCGCGGAAACGCACCTCGTGCTTGCCCGGATGCACATTCACATCCACCTGTGCCGGGTCCAGTTCGAGATAGAGGACAAAGGCGGGATGGCGACCGTGGTAGAGCACATCGCGGTAGGCCTGCTTGACCGCGTGCGCCACCAGTTTGTCGCGAATCACCCGGCCGTTGACGAAGAAATACTGCAGGTCGGCCTGGCTGCGGGAGAACGTGGGCAGGCCCAGCCAACCCCACAGACGCATATCGCCGCGGTCCACCTCAATGAACAGGGCCTGCTCCATAAAAGCGGGCCCGCACACCGCCGCCACCCGACGCTGTCGCTCGGCATCGGCATGAGCACCCGCCAGGCTGTGAATCACCTTGCCGTTGTGGCGCAGCGTGAAGCCCACGTCAAAGCGCGACAGTGCCAGGCGCTTGACCACTTCCTCCAGGTGATTGAATTCCGTTTTTTCCGTGCGCAGAAACTTGCGCCGTGCCGGTGTGTTGAAGAACAGGTCGCGCACCTCCACCGTGGTGCCGCGCGGGTGCGGCGCGGGGCGCAGCTGCACATCCATGTCGCGCCCTTCGCAGAGAGCGCTGCAACCCTCACTGGTATCGTCGCGGTGATTGCTGGTGAGCGTCAGGCGCGACACCGAGCCAATCGACGCCAGCGCCTCGCCACGAAATCCCAGGCTACCCACCCGTTCCAGGTCGTCCAGCGAGGAAATTTTGCTGGTGGCGTGACGCGACAGCGCCAGGGGCAGGTCGTCCGCATCGATGCCCGCGCCGTTATCGCGGATGCGAATGAGTTTACAGCCCGCGGATTCGATATCGATGTCCACACGGGTCGCACCGGCGTCGAGGCTGTTCTCAAGCACTTCCTTGACCACGGAAGCCGGCCGCTCGACCACCTCGCCGGCAGCGATCTGGTTGGCTAGCCTCGGGCTGAGGAGCTGGATTCTTGACATGGACAGGGCTGCAGTCTGGTTCAGGTCGCGGGTATTTTCAGCGTTTGACCCACCATGATATGCGAGGAATCACGCAGGCCGTTATGTTCTCGCAGGCGCCGAACCGGCACGTTGAAACGCTGGGCGATACCGGAGAGTGTATCACCCCGGGCAATGGTGTACTCCTGATCACCCTGCTGTTTGCGCTGGGCGATGAGGGTGCCGGGGGGCGGTTGGGCCAGGAACCAGTCGCGAATACCGGCGTGAATGGCCTGCGCCACCTTCTGCTGGTAGGCGCGCGTACTCAGCTTTTGCGCCTCGCCCGGGTTGGAAATAAAACCTGTCTCCACCAGGATCGACGGAATATCCGGCGACTTCAGCACCGCAAAACCGGCCTGCTCCACGTTACGCTTGTGCAGCCGGGCCACCGTGTCCATGCGCGACAACACCTTGCCCCCAACCTTGAGGCTGTGGTCCAGAGTGTTGGTCATGGAAAGGTCCGTGAGCACGCTCGCCAGCACATCATCCTTGTCACCCAGGCGCACCCCGCCAATAAGGTCGGCTTCGTTTTCACGCTGGGCGAGGTAACTGGCGGCCGTGCTGGTGGCACCGCGGGTCGACAGCGCATACACCGACGCACCGTTGGCTTCACGGCGGGTAAATGCATCGGCGTGGATGGAGACAAACAGGTCGGCATGGCGCTGGCGCGCGAGGTCGCGGCGTCCCTTGAGGCTGATGTAGTAATCACCCGTGCGAATCATGGTCGGACGGAAGCCCTCATCGCGCTTGAGCAACGACTCGAGCTCCCGGGAGATGGCCAGCACGATATCCTTCTCGCGCTGCCGATTGGGACCGATGGCACCCGGATCCTCACCGCCGTGGCCGGCATCAATGGCGATGATGATGTCGCGATTGCCGCGATCGGTGGTGGCGGCGGTCTTTACCGGCTCTGGCGCCGCGGACGGGTTGCTGACGGGGTTGCGGTCGTACAGATCCAGCACCAGGCGATCGCCGGTTTGTGCCTGTGCATTGGCTTTCAGCGCGAAGCTGCGCGGGTCCACCGCAGCGCGCACGTCGAAGACTACGCGCAGGTCGCGGCCCTCACGGATCCCCGAACGCACCAGAGAGATTGGCGTATTTTCCAGCTCCAGCCCGGCCAGGCTCGCTTTCAGGGAAGCGTCGCTGACATCAAGCACAATGCGGTCGGGGTTGCTCAGGGTCAGCAGGCGATGCTCCGCCGGGCCGGTCAGGTCAAAAACGATACGCGTGTGATCCGGCGCGCGCCACAGACGGACGTCGTGCACCTCTACCGCCAGCGCCGTTGATGCGCACAGGCACCACAACACCAGACTCGCCCAGAAACCCCTGTTCATCTCACTCCAGACGTGTATCCGTCGCTACGCTCGGGCCGCGGATTGCCAGCGAGACAGGATACGCTCACCCGCATCACTCCTGGCCTGCACCTGCAGGCTGCGCCCACTGCCCGCTGCTGCTATGGTAATCGCTAAATCTGCCGGGGGCAAAACTCCGTGGCCGCGCTCGGGCCACTCTACCAGGCAGAGGCTGCGTGGCCCGAAGTAATCGCGAATGCCCATGAATTCGAGCTCCGTCGGATCCCCCAGGCGATACAGGTCGAAATGGAACACCTCCAGCTCACCAAACTGGTAAGGCTCTACCAGCGTGTAGGTGGGGCTTTTCACTGCACCGCGGTGGCCCAGCCCTTGCACCACGCCCCGGCTCAGGGTGGTTTTGCCCATACCCAGGCCACCGCACAGGTACACCACGGCGCCGGGCTCGCAGGCCTCAGCCAAAGTTGCACCCAAGGCCACCATGGCGGCCTCATCAACGGCGGAAAGCACTACGTCTGCACTCACCCGAGCAGCTTCCGCAGGGGCCCCATGAGATCACTGGCAAGCAGGCCACGCTGTCCGTCGCGGGCCGCCTCATCGGCGGCCGCGCCGTGCACACAGGCGCCCAGCGCGGCCGCCGTCTGCGGGCTCAAGCCCTGCGCAAGCAGTGCGCCAATGATGCCGCTGAGGACGTCACCCATGCCGCCGGACGCCATTCCGGCGTTGCCGTAATCCGACAGCAGGCGCTGCTCGCCGCTGACGATGAGGCTGCCGTTACCCTTCAGCAACACGGTGCCACCAAGCCGCTCCTGCAAGGCAATCGCGGCGGCAAAGCGATCGTTTTGCACCGCGCCGCTGGAACTGCCCAGCAACCGACCCGCTTCACCGGGGTGCGGCGTGTACACGCGATTTTCCCGCCTCGCTGCGGTGCCCTCCGGGGCGGCCGCCAGCAGGTTGAGGGCGTCGGCGTCCAGCACCGTCGGCAGGGACGACGCCAACGCCACCTGCAAAAGCTGGCCGGACCAGCTGCTGCGACCGAGGCCAGGCCCCAGCACCAGCACGTCGGCGCTGTCGAGCAGTGGCCGCAGCTCCTGGCCAGAGCGCACCCCGTTGACCATCGCCTCGGGAGTACGCGCCACAATCGCCGGCAGGTGTTCGGGCCGCGTGGCCACGCGCACCAGCCCGGCACCGCTGCGCAGGGCCGCCTCGGCCGCCAGCGCCACTGCACCGGAAAACCCGTGATCGCCGCCAACCACCAGCACCGTGCCGTAATCGCCCTTGTGGCTGGCAGCAGGGCGCTCGGGCCATGCAGCCAGCAAACGCTGCAGATCGAGACGACGCCAGGCGGGCAAAACAGCCTGGAAGGCCTCCATGGGCACGGCGAGATCGGCAAACTCCAGCTGGCCAACACAATCCGGCGCATGCAGGGTAAACAGCCCGCGCTTGCAGGCGATAAAGGTCACGGTGAGGTCGGCGCGCACCGCCGTGCCGAGCACGCGTCCGGTATCCGCACACAGCCCGGAGGGAATATCCAGCGCCACCACCGGCAAATCCGCAGCGTTCAGCCCCTCGATGGCGGCGACAAAAGGCGCGCGGACATCACCGCCAAGCCCGGTGCCCAGCAGGGCATCCACCAGCACGCCCTGTGCCTGGAGTTCGTAGGGCGCAAAAGGTACCACGGGTACGCCACTGGCCAGCGCCTGCTCGCGGGCCCTCAGTGCATCACCGCCTATCCTCGCCGGGTCTCCCACTTGCAACACGCGCACCGGGATATTGCGGCGCTGCGCCTGATCGGCGAGCAAATAACCGTCACCGCCATTATTCCCGGTGCCGCAGAGCACCTGCAGCAGCTCAGGCTGCGGCCAGCGCAGCAACAACTGGCGCAGGGCGGCGGACGCGGCACGGGACATAAGCAGCGCGCCGTCAATACCCGCCTGGTCAATGGCCCACCGGTCCAGCGCACGGGTCTCACTGGCGCTGTACAGCCCCTCGTGCTCCCACTCGCTGCAACCCTGCCTGACTGACGTCGCCAAAACCCACCTCACGCTGCTAAACTCAGGGGCTCAGGATACGCCCGCAAACCCGCGGATTATAGGCAGCTTTCTTTGCCCGGCCCAGCCCCATGCGACGCAAACACCGATGGCACCAGCACTGACCCCAGAGCGCCAGATTGCCCTGCGCCAGCAAATCGATGGCTGGGTGGCGGAGCTGGGGTTCAGCCAGTGGGCGGTCAGCGACATTCATCTCGAGGCGCATGAGCCCTACCTGCAGAAGTGGCTGGATGCCGGCTATCACGGGGATATGACCTACATGGCACGCCACGGCCTGCGCCGCGCGCGGCCCGCCGAGTTGGTGCCCGAGACCTGCCGCGTCATTACCGTACGGCTGGATTACCTGGCCGCCGACACACAACCGCTACAGGTGCTGGGCGCGGCGGACAAAGCCTACATCTCCCGCTATGCGCTCGGCCGCGACTACCACAAGCTCATGCGCAAACGCCTCGCCCGGCTCGCCGAGCTGATTCAGGCATCCGCCGCAGGCGGCCAGTACCGCGCGTTTGTCGACAGCGCGCCGGTACTGGAACGCGCACTGGCAGAGCGTGCCGGCATGGGCTGGCTGGCCAAGAACACCATGCTGATCAACGAGCGCGCGGGCTCCTGGTTTTTCCTCGGCGAAATCTACACCGACCTGCCACTGGACGCCGACCCGCCACAGGCCAGCAAGCACTGCGGCAGCTGCAGTGCCTGCCTGAGCGTGTGCCCCACCGACGCCTTTGCCGGCCCCTTTGAACTGGACGCGCGTCGCTGCATTTCCTACCTGACCATCGAGCATCACGGCAGTATTGATCCGCGCTTGCGCCCCCTGCTGGGCAACCGGGTATTTGGCTGCGATGACTGCCAGCTGGTCTGCCCCTGGAACAAGTTCGCGCGCCACAGCGACGAGACCGATTTCCAGCCGCGCCACAACCTGCAGAACAGCGAGCTGGTGACGCTGTTTCTATGGGACGAGGAAACCTTTCTGCAACGCACCGAAGGCTCAGCCATTCGACGCATCGGCCACGAGCGCTGGCTACGCAACCTGGCCGTGGGCCTGGGCAACGGCCCAGCGACCCCGCGCGCCATCGCGGCGCTGGAAACCCGCCTGACACACCCCTCTGCGCTGGTTCGCGAGCACGTCGGCTGGGCGCTGGAGGTGCTCAGGGCGCGCGCAGAAAATGCTCCCGGTAGTAGCGCAGCTCGGCAACCGATTCACGAATATCATCCAGCGCCTGGTGGCTCCCGGCCTTGACCACACCGCTCTCGAGTTCCGGGCGCCACAGTCGCATCAGTATCTTCAGCGTGCTCACGTCCAGGTTGCGGTAGTGGAAAAAAGCCTCCAGCTGCGGCATGTAACGCGCCAGAAAGCGGCGATCCTGACAGATCGTGTTGCCACACATGGGCGAGCTGCCCGGCAGAACCCAGTCAGCCAGAAAGGCCAGCGTCATCGCCTCTGCCTCGGCGCTGTCGATGCGGCTCTTGCGCACGCGCTCGACCAGCCCGGAGCGGGTGTGGTGGGTGGTGTTCCATTCGTCCATGCCCGCCAACGCCGACTCGGGCTGATGGATGGCGATAACCGGCCCTTCGGCGAGCGTACGGAGTTGACTGTCGGTAACGATCGTCGCCATCTCGATCACAACATCCCGCTCCGGGTCGAGGCCGGTCATTTCCAGATCCACCCAGATCAGGTTATCTTGCTGCATACCATCACACCCTGTTGTCATTTTCGCGCGAGGCAGTGTAACAAATTGCCTGTACAGCGCCACGTCGGCCCCCAATAATGCAGCGATGAGCAAACGCAAACTGAGCCGGCAGCAGAACTTTCGCATCCGCAGGATCCAGGAGGAGCGCAGCGCCCGCGCGCAGCGCCGCGACGCCCGGGCCGACGAGGCACTGGGGGCGGGTGAGCTCGGAGCCGAGCAGACCGGGCTGGTGATCGCACACTACGGCACGCAGGTCGATATAGAGGATGGCGACAGGCACACCCAGCGCTGCCACCTGCGCGCCAACCTGGAGGGCCTGGTCACCGGTGACCGGGTGACCTGGTGCCCGGGCGAGAGCACCGGCGTCGTGGTCGCGCGCGAACCGCGGCACAGTGAACTGCGCCGGCCAGACCCCTACGGCAAAATGAAAACCATCGCCGCCAACATCGACCAGATACTGGTGGTTATAGCTCCCTTTCCGGAACCGCACGCCAACCTCATCGACCGCTATCTGGTGGCCGCCGAAGTCGTGGGCATAGAACCCGTACTGGTGCTCAACAAATGCGACCTGCTGGCCGCTGACGCCGCGCTGCACGCACGCTTGCACGCGATGCTGGCGATCTATCCGACCCTGGGCTATCGCGTGCTCGAAGTGAGCAGCCAGAGCGGCAGCCTGAAGGAGCTGCAGCAGGCACTGCAGAGCCGCATCAGCGTGTTTGTCGGGCAATCGGGTGTCGGCAAGTCGTCTTTGGTGAACACGCTGTTACCCGAGGCGGCGCTGCGGGTGGGCGAGCTTTCCGCACTGCGCCAGAAGGGCACGCACACCACCACCACCGCGCAGCTGTTCCACCTGCCGGGCGGCGGCAGCCTTATCGACTCACCCGGGATACGCGAATTCGGCCTGTGGCACATGCAGCGCGAGCAGGTGGAGCAGGGTTTCAGGGAGTTTCGCGCACTGCTGGGCCACTGCCGCTTTCGCGACTGCAGCCACAAGCATGAGCCCGGCTGCGCCATTCTGGACGCAGCGGCACAAGGTACAATCAGCGCTGCCCGCCTGGACAGTTACCGCCACATCGTGGAAAGCCTGGATCAACCCGGCTGAACAGGCGCTGCCTGCGCGAGGCTGCCCAGGGGCTGCCCGAGACGTGTAGCACTGCCCGCGGACAGCGATTCAACCCAGCTGACCGCGCCTTCCGGGAACAACAGGATCACCGTGGAGCCCAGCTTGAACCGGCCCATCTCCTCCCCGCGGGCGAGCCGCACGGGAGCGGGCAAGGTGCGGTAGTCCCGCTCGCGCAGACTGCGCGGGGGCGGCGCCACCTGTCCCTCCCACACCGTATCGATGCCGGCGACAATCATCGCACCCACCAGCACCATGGCCATCGGCCCGGCCGGGGTATCGAAATAGCAGACCAGCCGCTCGTTGCGCGCAAAGAGGCGATTCACGCCCTCTGCGGTGGTGCTATTGACTGAGAAGAGCTTGCCCGGCACATAGCGCGTGGCCACCAACTCACCATCAACAGGCATGTGCACGCGATGGTAGTCCTTGGGCGAAAGGTAAATGGTAGCGAAGTGGCCATTGCGAAACTGCACGGCGCGCTCGTCGTCACCCCCCAGTAACGCCCAGGTGGAAAAATGGCGGCCCTTGGCCTGCAGCAGGCTGTGCTCTTCGATACGCCCAAGCTGGCTCACCGTGCCATCCGCCGGGCACACCAGCCCAGCCTCGGCCAGTGGCCGCGCGTCGGATCGCAGGCGGCGGGTGAAGAAGGCGTTGAAGTTCGCGTAGGCCTCCGGGTAGCGCTCCTCGGCTTCACTCATGTTCACCCCAAACGCTCGAATGAACACGGCAATCAGCCCGTTTTTGAGCCATTGGGGATGCCGCAACTCGGCGAACCAGCCAACCACGCGGGACAGCGCATGCTGTGGAACCAGGTACTGCAGCAGAACGAACAGGGCTTTCATGGTATGGGAATTCCGGGCATGGGTACGGGGCGCAGCACTCAGGCCGCGCCCCGTACCTTAGCAGAAAAGCGCTGGGGGAGCAGCGCTATAGCTGCTCTTCGGCGAACGCCGCCAGACGCGACCGGACAATGCCGTTGACGTGCATGATGCCCGCATGCGGGTAGGCCTTGGTTTTCTCCACCAGGTAGGTAAGCCCCGAGGTGAGGGGCGAGATATACTTGTTGTCGATCTGCGCCAGGTTACCAAGTACGACGATTTTTGAGTCGGCGCCCACCCGACTGATCACCGACTTCAGCTGGAACTGGCTCAGGCCCTGGGCTTCATCAATGATGATATAGGCATTATTGAAGGACCGGCCGCGCATGAAGTTGAGCGACTTGAACTGGATGTTGGCACGCTCCTTCACGTAGGCGATGCTGCCATGACAGGACTCGTCCGTGCCGTGCAGGATCTCCAGATTGTCGTCGAAAGCGGCGAGCCAGGGCGCCATCTTCTCCTCCTCGGTGCCCGGCAGGAAGCCGATGTCCTCGGCAATCGGTGGCGTCGAGCGCGCGACAATGAGCTTGCTGAAACGTTTCTGCTCGAGAATCGCATGCAGGCCGTAAGCCAGCGCCAGCAGGGTCTTGCCGGAGCCCGCTGGGCCCGTCATCACCGTCATGTCGACGTTGTCGTTCTCGAGCAGCGACATCGCCATGGCCTGCTCCAGGTTGCGCGGCGCCAGCCCCCAGAAACGGCGGTGCATCAGCTTGTCGCGGCTGTCACAGTGCAAATACACATAGTCGCTGTCTATCCGCTTCACGAACGCCATGAAGGCCTGGTCGTCATACAGGAACATGTTCGGGTAGACGTTGGGCAGGGAGCGGCGGGGAATCCGGTGCAGCGTGCAATCCCCTTCCCGCAGCGTATCCACCTCGGATATATCGGACCAGAAATCCCCCTCAATGTGCTCGTAGCCCCGAGCCAGCAGGTCGATATCGTCCAGCACCCGGTCGCGACGGTAGTCCTCCACGTGCATCAGGCCGGATCCCTTGGCCTTGATGCGCATGTTGATGTCCTTGGTGACCAGGCAGACAAACGCCGCGGGGTTTTCTGCCTGCAAGCGCAGAGCCACGTTGATGATACGGTTGTCGTTGGCCTGGTCCTGGGTCACGTCCAGGTAGGGTACATCGCTGTCATCGCTGAGCAGCTGGTCAGGGTAGATGGCCAGCGTTCCGGGCACCCCTTCCCGGTTGCTACCCGGAATGGGCACCCCCGACTGGATTTCCTGCGGGGACGCCGTGTCGACCACCTTGTCGATCATCTGGATAGCGATGCGCGCCTCGCGACTCACCGTCTTTTCATGCCGGTCCTTGATGTGGTCCAGCTCCTCCAGAACAGTCATGGGGATAACAACGTGGTGCTCGTTGAAGGCTGTCACTGCGGTGGGGTCATGCAACAGCACATTGGTATCCAGAACATACGTCTTCTTGATGACGGCCTTCAGTGTGGTTTTTTCTACGCGCAGGGGTGAGCCTGAGTCCATAGTAAAGTCCTCATGGGTGGGCGTTCAGAGCAGGAGAGTAAAGGGCGTGTGGAACGTGTTGCCGGCGTCGCGGGCCGGGGCGAGGGTGAGCGAAACGAACAGCGTTGTTTCAAAAGCGCTTCCTGATAAAGGCGAAAGCAAAGCGTCCTTTGATTACAAACCCTGGGCCACACAATGTCAACGACCGATGAATCCCTGACAGCCCCGCGGTTTTCGGCTAGGATAGCGTGCTTGTTTAGCCACCAGCCAAAGACTCGATTGCCGCGATGCTCAACTCGGACTCTCTCGCCCAGCTCAAGGGCCTCAAATCCCAGATGGAGGCCGAAAAAGAGCGCGCCGACGCGGTGATCAAGGGCACTCAATCCCGCTACGGCTTTGCCGTACTCGCCGATGGTCGGGAAATTTTCGTGCCGCCGGACGAAATGCTCAAGGCATTCCCGGATGACCGGGTCCGCGTCTGCATCCGCCCCTCAGGAGACAACAAGCTTGTCGCCGATATCGAGAAATTGCTGGACAGCCCCCTCGGCGATTTCAGTGGCCGCTGCGTGCGCAAGGGCAAGGCGCTGTTTGTACAACCCGATCTGCCGCAACTGAAACGCTGGCTGTTCATACCGCCGCACGCCCGCAACGGCGTGCGCGAGGGCGACTACCTGCGCTGCGCGATACTGCGCCACCCGATTCGGGACGGCAAGCCCCAGGCCAAAGTGCTGCAGGTGCTTGGCAACGACCAGACACCGGGTATCGAGAATCTCTACAGCATCGCCAAATACCGGCTGGCGCCCAATTGGAGTCCCGCGGCGCTGCGCGACCTGGAGAAACAACTCGCGGACGCGCGCCCGCTCGCCAGTGAGGGGCGCCAGGACCTTACCGACCTCGAGTTTGTCTCCATCGACGCGGCCAAAACCCAGGATATCGACGACGCGCTGTACGCGGACATCAGCAGCGATGGCTGGACCCTCTACGTCGCCATCGCCGACCCCAGTGCCTGGGTGCCCGCCGACTCCAGCCTGCGGCAGGACATCGCCGCACGTGGTACCACCGTCTACTTTCACGGTGACGTTCTGCCCATGTTGCCCGAACACATGTCTCAGGACACCTGCGCCCTGTCCGAAGGCAATGACCGGGCGGCCCTGGTGTGCAAGATTTCCGTCAGCGACAGCGGCCAGGTGGGCGCCTTCGAGTTCGTGGAAGCCACCGTGCGCTCGCGCGCCAAGCTGTCCTATTTTGCCGTGGACCGCTACCTCAACGGCCACGGCGACGACCTGATGAGTCATGCCACACCGCTGGAAGCGCTCTATCAGGTTTACCGTGCGCTGCGCGCGCAACGCGAGGCCAGTGAACTGGTGATGGAAGATCGGCGCGAATACCGCTGGATTCTCAATGACCAGAAACAGATCGAAACCATTGAGCCGCACGAGAAGCTGCTATCGCAGAAGCTGGTCGAGGAATGCATGATCGCCGCCAACCGGTGCGCGGCCCGCTTCCTCGCCGAGCGTGAGGGCAGTGGGCCGTTTGTCACCCACCCCGGTTTTCGCGCTGACCGACTCGAGGAATGCCGGAAATTTCTCGCCCTGCACGCCCCGGAGGTTGCGGAACTGGACCCGACATCGCGGGAGGGGTACCGGGACATCATGCGCCGGTTGGCCGCCAGCGAGAACCAGCTGCCGCTGCGCGCCATGATCAACCGCCTGCTCACCCGCGCGGAGCTGTCCACACGGGCCGGGCTGCACATGGGCATGGCCCTGGAATGCTATACCAACTGCACCTCGCCCCTGCGCAAATACGTCGACTTCCTGGTGCATCTGCAGATCAAGGCCCTGCTGCGGGGGGAACCCGCGCAGCAGGTCAGCGGCGCAGAGCTCAGCGCCCTGAAAGAGCGCCTGGGCAACGTCCGCGCTGCCACGCAGGAAGCCGAGCGCTGGCTGGCGAGCAAGTACCTGGCGCGTGTCGCCGCCGATAGAAGCGAGGGCTTCAGCGGCCGCATCGTGCACATCAACAGCTCCGGTATGAGCGTGCGCCTGCTGGACTGTGGACTGGAGGGCTTTGTCGACCTGCGCAAGGACCCGGAAAAATTCAGCTACGACAAATGGACTGCCAGCCTCACCAGCACCACACGGCGCTTCCACCTTGAACAGACCGTGGAGCTGGACTATCTGGGTTGCGACACGGAAAACAACTACCAGACGCTGTTCGCGGTGCGCCCCGGCAGTGGCCTGAAACCGCCGAAAGACGCCGGCACAGGCGAGGCGTCAAACTGAGATCATCTGGCGCGCCGCGACAACGGGGCGCTGCTCAAAAACTGGCGTTGCCGGGTGTACGCGGAAAAGGAATGGCGTCGCGCACATTCTCCATGCCAGTGACATAGTTGAGCAAACGCTCAAAACCCAGGCCAAAACCGGCGTGCGGCACACTGCCGTAGCGGCGCAGGTCGCGATACCACCACAACTCTTCGCGTACCTCGGGATCCATGCGGGCATCCAGCACGTCCAGACGCTCCTCGCGCTGGCTGCCACCGATGATTTCACCGATGCCGGGAGCCAGCACGTCCATCGCCGCCACCGTCTTGCCATCGTCATTCAGGCGCATGTAAAACGCCTTGATCTCTTTCGGGTAGTTCATGACCACCACCGGGCGCCCCACATGGGTCTCCGCCAGGTAGCGCTCGTGCTCCGAGGCGAGGTCCACGCCCCAGGTCACCGGAAACTCAAAGGATTTGCCACAGTTCTGCAGGGTCTTCACCGCCTCGCTGTAATCCATGCGCTCGAACGGGCTATCCACTACCGTGCGCAGCCGCTCCATGACGGTGTTATCTATACGCTGCTGGAAAAATGCCATGTCGTCTTCGCACTCTTCGAGAACCCGGGCAAAGACATGCTTGAGCAGCGACTCCGCCAGGTTCGCATTGGCCTGCAGGTCGGCAAACGCCACCTCAGGCTCCACCATCCAGAATTCCGCGAGGTGGCGACTGGTGTTGGAGTTCTCCGCGCGGAAGGTCGGGCCGAAGGTATACACCTTGCTCATGGCAAGGCAGTAGGACTCCACTTCGAGCTGTCCGGATACGGTGAGAAAGGCATCCCCGGCAAAGAAGTCGGCGCGATGGTCTACCGACCCGTCAGGATTACGCGGCAGGTTGGCGAAATCCAGCGTGCTGACCCGGAACAATTCGCCGGCACCTTCACAGTCGCTGCCAGTGATGATGGGCGTATTGACCCAATAAAACCCCTCCCGGTGAAAATAACTGTGGATCGCGTTCGCCAGGGTGTGGCGCACCCGGGTGATGGCACCGAAGGTGTTGGTGCGGGGGCGCAGATGCGCCTGGGTACGCAGGTACTCAAACGTGTGACGCTTCTTGGCGATCGGGTAGGTCTCGGCGTCCTCCACCCAGCCCAGCACTTCCACGCGGCTGGCCTGGATCTCCACGGCCTGCCCCTGCCCCTGAGAAGCCACCAGCTCACCGCGTACGGCAACCGCGCACCCGGTGGAGAGTTTGATGATCTCGCTCTCGTAGTTGTCGAGGCTCGCGGGCACCACGGCCTGAACAGGATGAAAACTGGTACCGTCATGAATCGACAGAAACGAAATACCGGCTTTGGAGTCGCGCTTGCTGCGCAGCCAGCCCTTTACGGTAAGCTCGCTGCCAACGGGCAGCTCACCTTTGAGGACGGCAACAACCGGGCTGTGATCAGGCATGGGGTGGCTCTCCCGCGTGAGCTTAGAAAGAAAGCCGCGCAGCATACCCAAAGCCCGGCGCGGCCGCCACAGCCAGGGCGCTCAGCGTGCAATGCGGTTGATGGTGCTGCCGTTGAGGTCCGCGCCCTCGATAATGCCCTTGTCCGAGAAACTCAGGGCCAGCACCGGGTGTTTGGCCCGCGCCAGGCGGACGTTGCCACCAGCCGTTTGCACCAGGTCGACCTCACCGTGCACCCCGACCTCCCAGCCCACGGTGTTGCGGAACGCTACCAAGGCGTCCGTGGTCATGAACAGGATAACCTTGGCGGCGCGGGTGGCACCCGGCGGCAACTCGGCGGGCCCGGCCGAGGAGGCATAGTAGGCAACCGGCTCGCCATCCACCAGCAACGTGCCCTCACCGTATTGCCCACCCACACCGAAACCCATATTGACGATATCCGGGAACACCAGCACACCGCGCGCCTTGGTCAGCAGGGCCTTGACCCCCGGTGAGTAGCGCCGCAGATCATCCAGCGCCGCATCGGATTTCGCCTCGATAGCCTCGCGCGTGTCGGCTCCCGCTGGCACTGTCGCCAGGCCCAGCAAGAGCGCCGTGACGGCCGCTGCGCCGTATTGCATCAGCGCGGTCAAGCAGCGCACTCCTGCCCCACCCACTCCTGCCCCACCCACTCCTGCGACATCTGCCACAAGCGCTCGGCGGCCTCCTCGTCCACCGCCCACGGGTGCACGCCGCCCAGGCTCTTGCCGTCAGCCGGCTCAGCGACCTGGCAATCCTCGAGGTAGAGGCCACCCCGCCCTTCCAGTTCCGGCGCGGTCGCCGCCCAGACTGAGGTTGCCGCACCTTGCGGCACGGATTTGAAGGTCATTTTGCCGCCCGGAAACGCCGCGGCAATCCGCGCCATGTCTTCCTGGTCCAGGTGGCGCCCCAGCTCCGTGCTGATCGCGCCGGGGTGTACCGCAAAAGCGCGCACGTTGCTGGCCGCAACCCGCGCATCCAGCGCAATGGAAAACAGCACATTGGCGGTTTTCGACTGGCCATAGGATTGCCATTTGTCGTAAGAGCGCTGCCGGTAATGCGGATCCTCGAAGTCCATCCCCGCAAAGCTGTGGCCCGCAGAACTCAGGTTGACCACCCGCGCCGCACGCTGCGATGAACCCGCGGCCTTGAGGGCGGGTAACAGCAGGCATGTCAGCAGAAAATGGCCCACGTGATTGGTGCCCAGCTGCATCTCGAAGCCCTGGGCGGTGCGGCCGAGGGGGCAGGCCATGACACCGGCATTGTTGATCAGGAGGTCAATTTTCGGGCAGGTTTGCAGCAGCCCCGCGGCGGCCTGGCGCACCTGATCCAGGTCCGCAAGGTCGAGCAGTGCCGAGTCCAGCCTTCCCGGCAGGTTTTCCGCACGCAGGGTGTCCAGCGCCGCATCCAGCTTGCTGCGGTCACGACCCAGCAGGTACACCGTCGCACCGGCGCCGGCAAGCGCTCGCGCCGTTTCCACGCCCAGGCCAGCGGAGGCCCCGGTCACCAGGGCCACCCGCCCGGTTAAGTCCTGACCTGCAATCACATCACCTGTGGTGGACTCGAATCCGAATGTACGCATCTACTGTTTTCCTCTACTGTTCTGTTATCGTGAGCCAACAAACCGGGCTATGCTGCGCTGAATCAGCCCGGGCCGTCAATATTTGCACGGAAAACGCCATGAAAAAGCGATCTGCCAACCCCTTCGAGCGCTGCGCTTACCTGAGCTTCGCCACGCGCAAGCGCAACGGCGATTTCGTACCCACACCGGTGTGGTTTGCAGCGGATAACGGGGTGTACTACCTGTTCTCCGCAGGCGATGCCGGCAAAGTCAAACGCTTGCGCAACTTCAGTGACGCGCGCATCGCACCCTGCACGGTCAGCGGCCGGCTGACGGGTGACTGGCAGGACGCCAACGCCTACCTCGTGGACTCCCAGGCGGAAATCGAGCGAGCCCTGGCTGCCCTGCGCCGCAAGTACGGCTGGCAGATGCGCGGGCTGGATGCCCTGTCGCGGCTCGGCGGCAAGCTGCACAAGCGCGCCTATATCCGGGTTGAGCCAGCCTCGCCTGACGCCTGAACACCGCCTGCCCGGCGGCCCTGCCGGACCCGCTCCAGCTGTGCCGCGTACTCGCGCCGCTCACTGGACAGGCTGGCAGCGTCGATCGCCTGCTGCAAGAACCGCTCGGCGGCACCATACTGCTGCAGCTTGAAGTGAATGACCCCGGTTGCCGCGAGCAGCGCGCTGTCTCCCGGCTGCAAGGCCAGGGCCTTGCGGTACTGCAGCAGGGCCTCGTCCCAGTCACCGCTCTCTCCTGCCAGGTCACCGCGCCAGGCGAGATAGTAGGGGTTGCGCTCGCGATAGCGCTGAATGCGCGCCAGCCAGGCATCGCGCTCGCTGATGCGTCCGGTCTCGTCATACAACAGCGCCAGATTGTTCATCGCGGAACGCTCGCCACTGTCGCGCTCCAGCGCCTGCAGCAGTGCCCATTCCACCGCCTCGAGTTGCCCGGTTTGCCGGTAGATTGCGCCCAGGTTGACCCAGAGCAGCGGCAGCTCGGGGCTCTGGCGCAAGGCGTTGACCACCTGCATCCACGCATCAGGGAGACTCCCTGCCGCCAGCGCCGCCATGGCCAGATTGTTGTGATGCAGCGCTGCAGCCTCCCGGTCGGCCAGCAGGCGCGATGCGGCAATATCGCGCGCTTGCAAGGGGTCGATATCCACCATGAACTGCTCGCCATGCGGCATGCGGACCATCACATTCACATGCACACGCATGGTCAGGCGCTCGCCGACACGGGTCCACTGCGGACGTACGTCCAGCCACTGATAGCGCGCGTCCAGCCCCGCCTCCCGGGCCAGGGCGACAAACAGATGGGCGAAAGACAGGCAATTGGCATCACCGCTGGCAAATACCCGCGCCGCGTCGCCATCCGCGGTGGGTTGGTAGCCAACCCCCAATGCACCCGCACCCCGCACCGCTTCGTGCAGGCTCAGAAGGCGGGCGCGGTCCCTCGTCGCGCGCGGCGCATAGCGGGCCACGAACTCCTGCATCTGCGGTGTAACCTGCAGCAGTGAATCGGTGCCGGGCGCTGCAACCACACCAGCCGCAGGCAGCTGTTGGCCACTGTGCAGAATCAGGGCTGGCAGGCTATCGAGGTCAAACGACGGTGCGCCGAGCGAGCCACAGGCGCTCACAATCCCCGCCAGCACCGCCAACACACCTGCCCGCAACAAACGGCTTGCTTGCATCGGCTCCTCCGTTGCTTGCAACAGACGGTGATGTCCTGCCTCCAGTATAGCGGAACCGCCGCCCGCGCCCCGACAACGCGGCAGAGGCTACGGCAAACGCCGGCAAGGGCGAGGATTACGCGGCGGTATGCAAGCCGCACTCGCGACCATCATGCACTTTGGTGGGGTCGAAATAGTGGCGGCAGGTAGGCAGCTGGTGGCGCTGCATGTAGTCCTCGACGTCGGCCTCGGACCAATAGAAGATAGGCGCCACCTTGAGAATGCCCCGATCATCGAGGGAAACAATATCCAGCGTCTTGCGATGCTCGGTTTCCTCGCGGCGAATGCCGGTAAGCCAGATCTCCGGCTGCAGGTCCTCCAGCGCCCGCGCGAAAGGCTCCAGTTTCACCTGACGCGTGAACTCGCGATGTTGCTCTTCCTCATCCACGGTGGGAATGCCGCCCATGATGGCGTTGCGCCGCTCCGAGGTCATCAAGGGGCTGTAAACACGGATATCCAGCTCGAGATCGCGAATCAGGCGCTCCGCCACCACATAGGTGTCGCGCAGGTTGTAGCCCGTATCGATCCAGACAGTGGGCACCGTGCGGTCAACCTGGCTAACCAGGTGCAGCATCAGCGCCGCGTTGCGCCCCATGCTGGTGGTCGCAATGGTCGGACGCCCCTGCGCCAGCGCCCACTCCACTACCGCGGGCGCGCTGACGCCTCGCAGCATGTCATTGACGCTTTTTAAATCCATGTTCACAACAACCTTGCGTAACAGGTGTACTAGAGAACGCGAACTCTAAAGAATCAAAATTGGGCTGACAAATAACTAGATTTTATAAGGTTATATACGGGCCTGAGCAGATGCGCCACTTTCGCTGGCCCTCAGGCACTATTGCCTCAGCCCGCCGGCGGGACAATACTCTCCGTTCAGCCGATTGGAGGAGAACACCTCATGACCAACTCTCTGTGCGAGCGCCTGGGTATCGAGTACCCCATTTTCGCCTTCACCCATTGTCGCGACGTCGTAGTTGCCGTCAGCAAGGCCGGAGGCATTGGTGTACTCGGGGTGGTGGGTTTTACCCCCGAGCAGATGAAGGAGGAGCTGGACTGGATTGACGCCCACATCGGCGACCGTCCCTACGGCGTGGACATTGTCATCCCGCAGAAATACGAGGGCATGGACGCCCTGTCGGCGGAAGATATGGAGAAACAGCTGTGGGCCATGGTGCCCAAAGAGCACATTGAGTTCGCCGAACAGCTGCTGGCCAATGCGGGTGTGCCGGAGTGGCCGGACGGCAGCAAGACCATGGGCCTGATGGGCTGGACCGATGCCACCGCCACACCGCTTCTGGACGAGGCACTGACGCGCCCGAAATGCCGCCTCATCGCCAACGCACTGGGCACGCCACCGGCGGAAAAAATCAAACAGGTGAAAGACTCGGGGCGGCTGATTGGCGCGCTCTGTGGCAAGGTGAAGCAGGCGGTGCAGCACAAGGAGGCCGGACTCGATTTCGTTGTGGCACAGGGTGGCGAAGGCGGCGGACACACCGGAGAGGTGGGCTCTATCGTTCTCTGGCCGCAAATCGTCGACGCCATTGGCGACCTGCCCATGCTGGCAGCGGGCGGGATCGGCAACGGCAGGCAGATTGCCGCCGCCATGGCGATGGGTGCAGCTGGCGTCTGGACCGGTTCACTGTGGTTGACCGTGGAAGAGGCTCACACACAGCCGGCGCAGAAACAATCACTGCTCGATGCCAGCAGCGAAGACACGGTGCGCTCTCGCTCCTGGACCGGCAAACCCTGCCGCATGCTGAAAAACGACTGGACAGCGGCCTGGGACCGCGCGGACACCCCCGACCCGCTGGGCATGCCGCTGCAGGGGCTGGTGACCTCGGACGGTATTCGCCGCACCGCGGTCTATGCCGATGCCGGCGACTGCCAGAAAATCGCCTTCAATCCCTGCGGACAGGTAATCGGGCAACTGAACACCATCGAGTCATGCCGCCAGGTTATCTACCGGCTGCTGGACGAGTACGTGGATGCCGTCGACAAAGCCGGCGGCCTGTTGCCGAAAGTCTAGCGTTCAAGCAGAGCGCCCGGCCCCGCAGCGGGGTGGCGAGTAGGCTCAGTCCCGACCGCTCTCCAGTTCATCATAGAGCGCCAGAAACTGCTGTGTCAGCTTGTGACTGGGCGCCAGATCCACCAGCGGGCGATGTTCGTGGTGCGACTCACGCATTTTCACCGACGCGCTGAGATAGGTAGCGCACACCGGGTAGCCCTCTTCCTCCAGCTCCGCCACCAGCTCTCCCGGTAAACGCGCCTGGCTGTTGAACTGGTTGATCACAATGCCTTCCACCGCGAGGTCCGGGTTGTGGTCCTCCTGCAATTCAGCGATGTTGTCCATGAGGGAATAGAGGCTCTGGCGAGCAAAACTGTCGCAGTCGAAGGGCACCAGCACGGTGTCTGCTGCAATCAGGGCGGACTTGGAGTAAAAATTGAAATTGGGTGGAGTGTCGATATACACCCGGTCGTATTCCGCATCCAGCTTTTGCAGCGCATCGCGCAGCTTATAGATCTTGTAGCGCGACTCCAGCTCGCGCTCCAACTGCGTCAGCACAGGGCTGGAGGGCAGCAGGAACAGGTTTTCCCAGGGTGTTTCCCAGACGAAGGAATCCGGGTTCTGGTGCATCTTGCGCGAGCCCACGGTCTGCTTGAACAGCCCGGCTGCGCCCTGCGCCTCGGCCGGAAATGCATCGGCATCAATCTCGCCCACCAGGTAATGAGTGGTATTGCCCTGCACGTCCAGATCCACAACCAGCGTACGCAGGCCGCGGGCGGCACTGATGGCCGCCAGGTTGCAGGTAATACTGGTCTTGCCCACACCGCCCTTCTGGTTAAATACAACGCGTTTCATGGTTTCGTGCCTCCGGGCGGCTTGCTGCTGGGGCCGGGGAGTGTAGCCAATGCACCCCGCGTTGGGTAGGGGAAGCCGCCTTCAGGCGTCCCAAACGCGACGGTACAGGGCCACGATATCCGTTGCTTCCGGCACGCGTGGGTTATTACCCGGCGAACCGGACGCCAGGGCCTGTGCTGCCATGGTGTCCAGGTTGGCAAACCAGGGTTCCTCGGCGATGCCCCACTCCCGGGGGCCGGGCACCTCCAGGTCCGCAGTGAGCTGACGCAGCCCCGCCACCAGGCGATCCGCCGCCTGCGTGTCGCTGTCACGCGCCTGCGCCAGTCCCATGACACGGGCACACTCCGCATAGCGCTGCGGCGCATGGCCGACCGACCAGGCCGTCACCTCAGGCAGGAGCATGGCGTTACTGAGGCCGTGCGGCACATGAAACAGCGCGCCCAGCGGACGACTCATACCGTGAATGAGGGTGACAGACGCGTTGGCAAAGGCGATGCCGCCCTGGGTGGCCGCCAGCATCATGGCTTCGCGCGCTTCCCGGTTGTCGGGGTCCTCACAAGCCGTACGCAGGTGCCGGCTGATACTGGCCAGCGCGGTCAGGGCAATGCTGTCGGTAAAGGCATTGGCCTTGCGGCTGACATACGCTTCCAGCGCATGGCACAGGCTGTCCAGGCCGGTGTCGGCCGTTAACCGACGAGGCATACTCAGGGTCAGTTCAAAATCCACCAGCGCGGCGACCGGCACCAGACCCAGCCCCATACAGAGCATCTTTTCCTGAGTGAGCGTATCGGTGATCACGGCCGCGCGCGTCACTTCGGCACCCGTCCCCGCCGTTGTGGGAATGGCAATAACCGGCAGACCGCTGGGTACCGTAGCCGGCACTGCGAAATCGCGCATAGCACCGCCGTGCAGTGCCAACACCGACACCGCTTTCGCCGTGTCCAGCGAACTGCCGCCTCCCAGCGCCACCAGGCAATCAAAATCCCCACTGCGCAACTGCGACAGACAGGCTGCAACACTGTCTGTTGTCGGGTCCGGAACGCATTCGGCGAACACCGGGCAGGCGATACCGGCCCGCAGAAGCGGCTGCAACAACCGCTCCGCAAAGCCCCACTCGGCCAGAAAAGGGTCCGTCACCAGCAGCGGCCGGGCCACCCCCAATTCGCTCAGCGTGTCCAACAGCGTCGCACTGGCACCGGCCCCGATGCGCAGGATACGCGGCAGGTGGATACTGGCCGGCGCCATAAGGCTCACTCCTCAATGCCGAGCAAATGGATCTCAAACACCAGCGCCGTATTCGGTGGAATAGCGTCACCGGCACCCTGCGCACCGTAGGCCAGCGCCGGCGGACAGGCGATGCGCCATTTATCGCCAATGCGCATCAGCTGCAACGCCTCGGTCCATCCCGGAATCACCTCGTGGACGCCAAAACGCGCCGGCTCCCCCCGATCCACGGAGCTGTCGAATACCGTACCGTCAACAAAGGTGCCGTGATAATGGGTGACAACATTGCTGCGCGGCCCGGGGCTGGCACCCTCACCCGCCTCCAGCACCTCATACTGCAAACCGCTGGCTGTGGTGCTGACCGCGGGGCGCTGCGCATTGGCCTGCATGAACTGCGCAGCCAACGCCTCGCGCTTCGCCACCAGCTCAGCGGCAACGGCCTGCTGTTTGGCCTTGATGGCATCGTAGCTGGGGTTCAGTTCGCCGTCGGCAAGCAGTGACTGGCGTTCGTTGTACCAGTGCTGCAGGCCCGCCATGACCGCAGCGAGGTCCACCCCCGGAAAGTCGTTACGCAGCAGCTGGTCGCCAAACTGCAGGCCGAAACCGTAGCTGACTTTCTGTTCATCGGTGGTCAGTTCGACCTCGGGTTGTAGTGCCATGCGGGGCTCCAATATCGGCTGTTTAAAGTAGGGGCACAGTATATCAGGCGTAAAGAGTGGGTTGTTGCGGGTGGGGCTGGGTGCTGTGGGTGGGTTCTTCGGGGTGGCGGCCCGTTGGGCCGCTGCGTCGCTCCGGAGCACGGGGGTCTTTTTGCTCCACTGCGGGCGCATGCGACGCGCGGTCCTTGGGGTGTTCTTGCGCTGCCGTCTGGCGGCGTGCTGGTTGGGGGGGATTGGGCATTTGCCAAGGCTGAAGACTGCTTGGGAGGCGTTTGCGCACTAGCAGGGCTGGAGGTTGGCAGGGCCTAAGGGGAGGCTGTGTTCGCGCCGACGCCCTCCGAGTCCGCAAAAAGACCCCCGCACACCGGATCAACGCGGGTGGAAACGTCGGCTGAAATGCCCTATTCGATATCTAGCTCCAGCCCATTCGTCAGCGTACCCGCGTTGATTTGTGCGGTGGGTTGTTTCCTGCGGACTTGGAGGGCGTCGGTGCGCCCCCACAACTCTCTTAAACGCACCCCACCACCAGCCCTGCTAATGCGCAAAGGCCACCCCAGGAACACCGCCGCCACGACAATTGATCAAATATCCTGAACAATCGATCGCCAGACGGTAGCGCAAAAATACCCAAAGGACCGCGCGCCGCATGCGCCCGGAATGGAGCAGGAAATAACGCGCCGTGCAAAGCGACGCAGCGGCCCAACGGGCCGCCGACTGAAATGAGACGGCGCCAAAAAAGACATCACCCCAACGTCAGGGCAACTCACTCACCCGGTGCCGCTGATATCGCTCCGCCGTCATCTCCGTATGCCAGACATCAAAACGCCCCGACTCCAGGTCGTCATAGGCCTGAAAAATCGAATCGTTCACCTCGGGATAAGCCACCTGCCCCCAGGGGCATTCTTCTCGCGAAAAAAACCCGGCGTCCAGCGACTCCGGGCCCGGACACAAAGATTCGTCGCTTACACGGGCCCGAAACGCCACATACACCTGATTGATGAACGTGATTGTGCCCATCATATAAAATGACAGCTCGGATGCCGGCAGCACCACACCCGCTTCCTCTCGCAACTCACGCGCCGCGCCTTCCGCCAGTGTCTCATCCTGTTCCAGAAAACCGCCCGGTATGGCCCAGGACCCCACCTTTGGGGGCAGGGCACGCTGCACCCAGAGCAGGCGCTTGTCGCAGGCGATAAACGTGGTCACCACAATCATCGGGTGATCGTAGTGCAAACGCGCGCAGGCGGTGCAACGCCAGTGGTTGCGCGGCTCGCCGCCGACCACGTGGGGTTCCAGCGTTGCGCCACATTGAGGGCAGTAACGGGTCATCGGCGCTGCGCCCGACGCGGGCACATATCTCCTCGAGCCTGAGTGAAAGGGGCAAAAATAGCACTTTGCCTGAACAAAAGCATCGGCACTACACTGTGCGCCTTTCAATTCAAGGAGTAAGGCCGTGCATCGCGACCCCCAGGTGCAACTGTTGCTGACCGGCAACGAAATCATGAGCGGCGACACCGTCGACTCCAATTCGGCCCTGATCGCCCAGCGACTCGCGGACATCGGGCTGGGTATTTACCGCAAGGTCACCGTGGGCGACGACCGGGCACTGCTGTGCCGGGAGCTGACGGCGATGGCCTCCAGTGCGGATGTCCTGATCGTCAACGGCGGGCTCGGGCCTACGGTGGACGATTTGACCGCTGTGGTGTTGGCAGAAGCCGCGGGGGTGCCACTGGAGGAGCACCCCCAGGCGATCGCGCACCTGGAGGCCTGGTGTGGGCGGCGCAATATCCCGCTGGATGCCGCCAACCGCAAGCAGGCACAGCTGCCGGCGGGGTCCCGCATCGTGGACAACGCCATTGGCAGCGCTGTGGGCTTTGAACTTTACCTGGGTAAGTGCCGGGTGATCTGTACGCCAGGCGTGCCGGGGGAGCTGCGCCGCATGCTCGACCTGATCGTCGACGACCTCGCTGCCGCCCTGACCCGACCGGCGCAACGGCACATCCTCCGCTTGCAAACCTTTGGCCTGGGGGAGTCCAGTGCACAGCAACTGATCAACGATGCCATCCCGGACTGGCCCGCCGCGGTGGAGCTGGGTTTTCGCGCCGGGGCGCCCCAGATGGAGATCAAGCTGGCCGTGGCCGATGCCGCCGACTTGCCGTTGCGCGACCGGTGTGAGCAGCGGCTGCGGGAGCTGGTGGGCGACCACATCATCGGCGAAGGCGAAACGCAACTGGCGGCAAAGGTATTGGAGCTGTTGAGCGCGCGCGGGCAGACCCTGACGACGGCAGAATCCTGCACCGGCGGGCTGATCGCCAGCCAGCTCACACGTATTCCGGGATCATCGCAGGCTTTTCACGCGGGCTTTGTGACCTACGCCAACGATATCAAGTCGAGCGTGCTCGGGGTCAGCGAAGCGACGCTGGCAAGCCACGGCGCGGTGAGTGAGGCGGTGGTGCGGGAGATGGCCCTGGGTGCCCTGGAGCGGGCCCGGGCCGACTACGCCATTGCCGTCTCGGGCGTTGCCGGACCAGAGGGCGGCACGCCCGACAAGCCGGTGGGCACGGTCTGGCTGGCCTGGGGAACGGCTGTGGACTTACGCACTCGCTGCCTGCTGTGGCCAGTGGAACGCACGCTGTTCCAGACCATGATTGCCGCTGCCGGCCTGGACATGATTCGGCGGCAGCTGCTGGGGCTGCACAGCGAGCCGCGTTACTTCGCGCAGCGGCGCGCGCGCTGACTACCCGGCAGCGGGTTGCGTGGCCGGCGCCCGGTGCCACACCAGCGTGTGGTAACGGACGGTGCCCGCCACCTCATCCTTGCCGGTCAACACCAGCGTCTGCCCGTCCAGTTCTGCGTGGCGCAGCTGCTCGGTACCCGGAAAGTTCGGGTTCAGGCTTTGCGTCACGTAGTGCACAACGCTGCCATTGACCACCCGGTAACGCCCCGCGTAGTGAAAATAACTGCTGTAGGCTGACGCGCGCTGCGCATCGGGCACTTTGCGCGGGCTGGCATCTTCGGGCAAGCGGGCGCGCTCACGTCGATTGATGGAAGCACTCATCCAGCCATCTGCCGTATACACGAGCAGACCCAGGGGGTCCTCGCCGAAGGGACTGCTGAAGTCATCCCGGCCCTCGTAGCCAATTGACCACGACTCCAACTGCCAGGCACCAACCAGTTGCTGCTGTTCAACCATTGCTCTGCTTCACTCCTTGACCACGTGCCATTCTGTTCACGGTTGCAGGCGTTCTATGCGCCAGCCGTCGCCCTCCCGGTAGTAACGGAACCGGTCGTGCAGGCGATGCGCTCCACCTTGCCAGAACTCGATCCGCTCTGGAACAACCCGATACCCGCCCCAGAAGTCCGGCACCGGGATATCGCCCTGGGCAAACTTGCGCCGCAGGGTGTTCATCTGCGATTCCAGCACCGCGCGCGCCGACACCGGCCGACTCTGGCGCGATGCCAGCGCCGCGAGCTGGCTCTCCCGCGGGCGGCTGAGGAAATAGCGCGCCGACTCCAGTGCCGACAGGCGCTCCGCCCGGCCGGCAACAATCACCTGGCGCTCCAGCATATTCCATGGAAACAGCAACGACACCTGCGGGTGGCGGCTGATGTCCGCCGCCTTCGCACTGCTGTAATTGGTATAGAACACAAAGCCACGGGTGGCGACATCTTTGAGCAGCACAATACGCTGCCAGGGACCACCATCTTCATCCAGCGTGGCCAGCACCATGGCCGTGGGGTCGGTAATCTCGCTCTCCACTGCCTGCTGCAGCCAGGTATCGAACTGGGCAACGGGACAGGGTGCCAGCATCTCGCGCCGGAGTCCGCCGGCCAGATACTCGCGCCTGAATTCCTCGTATTTCACTGCATTGGTCCTGCACACAAAGCGGTATTATAGATCATCCGATGTGCTGGGAACGACCGGCGCGCGCTGTTGCATGGCGGGTATCTGGGGAAACGGAAACAACTGTCGCCACTGCGCACCGAAATCGTCCTGCGGCGTACGCGAGAACGCCGCCTGGTAACGGCTACTTAGCAGGGCCGTCAGCTCATCCTCACTGGCGCCGCCGAGCAGCACCGCCGCCTCAAGTAAACCCTCGAGGCGCAGGCGCTGTGCCGGCGGCGCATCCAGCCCCTCGGCGAGCTGTGCAAACAGGCTATCGAGACGCGCCGTTATGTGCTCAAGCAGTGTATTCACTCCGCCCTGCCTCCCCGGTGTGCGACAGCCTGTGAGTATGCGTTGCCTGCCAAAACAGGTAAAGTGCGGCCCTTCGGCGCCGGAGGATCCACCTGATGAAACTGACCCGTTACCTGATTATTCTGCTGAGCATGACTCTGCTGCCCGCCCCCCTCGCGCAGGCACAGGTGCCCGCCGCGGAAGCACCCATCATCGACTTCGGCAGCCGTTTCCTGCCCACCGTAGCACGCGAGGGTATGGTCGTCGGCCCCGAGCGGCTTGCCGCCGAAATCGGCCTCGAGGTACTGCGCCGCGGTGGCAATGCAGTGGATGCCGCGGTCGCCACCGGCTTCGCGCTGGCGGTAAGCTACCCGCGCGCCGGGAATCTGGGGGGCGGCGGCTTCATGCTGGTGCATCTGGCCGAGGAGGACCGGCAGACGCTGATCGACTACCGCGAAACAGCCCCCGCCAGCGCCACGCGCGACCTGTTCCTGAATGCCCAGGGCGAGGTGGACCGGCAACGGGCCTACTTCAGCCATCAGTCAGCCGGTGTTCCCGGCACCGTGGCGGGCCTGGTGCTGGCCCAGAAGCGCTACGGCACCTTGCCCCTCGCGGAGGTCATGGCACCTGCCATCGCCCTGGCCCGCGACGGGCTGGAGGTCTCCTTCGCGCTCAACCAGGAGATCGCCGCGCGCGCCGAACGCCTGGCCACCAACGCCGAGGCGCGCAAACTGTTCTTCGACGCCGAAGGGCGCGTTCCCGCGATTGGTGCCCGCTGGCAGCAACCGGATCTGGCCTGGACGCTGGAGCAGATTGCCAAAGAAGGACACGAGGGCTTCTATGCAGGGGAGGTGGCTGACCGTATTCTCGCGGAGATGAAGGCGGGGGATGGCCTGATCAGCCGCGCGGATCTGGCGGCGTACCGCGCGATCGAGCGCGAGCCGGTCCGCGGTCGTTACAAGGATTTCGAGGTTGTATCCACACCACCCCCCTCTTCCGGCGGCATCCACATCATCCAGATACTGAACATCCTGGAAGGCTATGACCTCCAGGCCATGGGGCACAACAGCGCCGCCTACATTCACCACCTGGCGGAGGCGATGAAACTGGCCTATGCCGACCGCAGCCGCTACCTGGCAGACCCCGATTTCGAGCCCGTGCCGGTCGGCGCGCTTATCGACAAGGCGTATGCCGAGCGGCAGCGCGCCCTGATCAAACCCGGCCGTGCAACCCCGGCGCAGGAGATTGCGCCGGGCAAAGTACTGGTGGACGCCAGCCATGACACCACTCATTACACCGTAGCCGACCGCTTCGGTAATGTGGTGAGCAATACCTACACGCTCAATTTCAGCTTTGGCTCACACATCGCCGTGCCGGGAACGGGCATGCTGCTGAACAACGAAATGGCCGATTTTGCCGCCAACCCGGGTCAGCCCAACCCCTTTGGCCTGGTGGAGGGCGAAGCCAACAGCATCGAGGGGGGCAAGCGCCCGCTGTCGTCCATGAGCCCCACCATGGTGTTTCGCGAGGGCAAACCCTGGATCGCCACCGGCAGCCCTGGCGGCAGCCTCATCATCACCTCGGTACTGCAAACGGTGCTTAACGCCATGGCTTTCGACATGAACATTGCCACAGCGGCGGCGGAACCGCGGGTGCACCACCAGTGGCAGCCGGACAAACTGGTTGTCGAGCAGGGCATCAGCCCGGATACCCTGAGCCTGCTGCGCGCACTGGGGCACAATGTGGACATTGCCGGGCGCACGCTGGGTCGCACGCAGTCGATCATGCTGGAACGGGGTTACCTGCTGGGTGCGACCGACACCCGTAGGCCCGGGGGATACGTTGCCGGCTACTGAGCCCGCGGCAGCCGGACCTTGGCCGTCTGGCGGCTGATGGCAACCAGGTTGCCGGCGCTATCCCAATACTCGCCATCTTCCTCGATCACGCCGGAAGTAAGGTGTTTGGAGAACAAACGCGCCTGCAGTGGGCCAGGCGCCGGCAGGCCGCGCAGCTGTACGGTCAACTCCACCGTGGGCACCCAACCCACCACACCCAGCACGTCGAATACGGGGGGCGGAAAAGCGTCCGCGAACATGAGCAGGGCGATGGCATCAGGTGCGGCACCATCCGCGTGCTGTACCCAGCCGCGAAATTCACCGCTGCCGCTGGGCTCACCGCCACGAAACACGGCTGCCTCCTCCACCAGACGAATGTCGACTCGCTGCCTGAATTCCAGGCCACTGTCGGCGCCGACCACACACGCCTCCCAGGCCGGAAAATGGGGTCGAGCCTGCCCTGACCAGCTCGGGCCCTGCAAGCGTGCCAGCGTGGTGTAGGCCGCAGTCACCACCATCTTCAACTCACCGTCCTGATACAGGCGCGCGCTGGCATGGCTGGTGTTGCCACCTGCGCGCAGCAGCTCGACACGGCACTCGACCGGTCCGAGCGTGGTGGGCGCCAGGTAGAACGCGTTGACGGCCAACGGATCCTTGTGCGGCAGCGCTTCGCTCAGCGCCCTGCCGACAATAGCCAGCACATACCCGCCATTGGGCACAGCGCCGATGCGCCAGCCGGCATGCAGCTCCGCCGTCCACAGATTTTCGCCGCGCCGTTGCACGGCGGTTTCCAGGGCAAACTGGCTGGGCGTGACAGGCTCTGACATGACGGCTCCGGGATCGGGTGTAAGGTAATGCGCCAAAACAGGCGCAGCTGCGTATTTTGTGTGTGGCTGGCGTAAATGTATATACTTGAACGGTGCTGGTCGCTCCTACCGGGCCCGAACAAGCGCTTTCGCGATGGTGATCGATGCCATGAAAGGACTGTATTTTGCGGCGCTCCTGTTGGCAGGTGCGCTCGGCGCGAACCAGGGGTTCGCTGACACACTACCCGCGGCGCCGACCGACGACACCGCGACAGATGATGCGGCTGAAGTGCCAATCGCCAGCCGCGAAATGGACGCCCTGGCACAACGGCGCGCGCTGCAGGAGACCATCACCAACCTCGAAAGCGAGTACGGCGCCTACAGCCCGGTGCTGCCCGAGCGGCTCCTGAGCCTGGGGCTGGCCCTGCAGTCGGAGGGGCGCCACGCCGAAGCCGCCGCGGTACTCAAGCGCGGCACCCACCTGGCCCGGGTGAGCACCGGCCTCTACAGCCTCGAACAACTGCCTCTGTTGGAGTCCGAAATCGCCAGCCTGCAGGCCCTGGGGGACTATCGGGCCGTCGATGACCGGCAGCGCTACCTGTACCGAGTACAAAGCAAGGCTCCACTCTCTTCTGCGCAGCGCGTGCGGGCCTACGTACAGCAAGCCGACTGGCAGCGGCAGGCCTTCCTGCTGAACATGGATGAGGAGCCAGGCTTACGCCTGCTGCAGATGTGGGAGTACTACCGGCTGGCGCTGACTGAGGTGCTTGACCAGAGCGGCGATACCTCCCGCGACCTTCTGCCCCCCCTGTACGGCATGCTGCAGGCGCAGTACCTGATTGCCGGGTATCGCTGGCCCGATAGCGGGGACAACACGGGCAATGGCTTCACCAGCAACAACCTGCGCCCGCTGGGCAACAGCTACCTGAGGGACAATTTCGACAAGGGCCGGGCGGTGCTACAGGCGATTTACGATCTCGAACAGCTACACGGCAGCGCCGACCCCCAGGCAGGGGCGCGCGCGCAGACCCTCCTGGGTGACTGGTTGCTGTGGCACGGCGACAGTGAAGGCGCCATGGCGGAGTATGCGAAGGTGCTCGCGGAACTTGCGGACGATGCCGCTGCCCAAGCCTTGTACAATGAGCTCTTCGCCGAGCCTGTGCCGCTGCCGGCCCTGGACGGCCTTGATGTGCATGGGCCTCTCGCTGTCGAGGGGGATGGGGATATACTACTGGGGTTTAACGTCGCGGCCGACGGCAAGGTCTCCGACCTGCAACGGCTGGATGATTCCGGTGCGGCGAACGGGCTCGCCAATCGGCTCATGCGCAGCTTGCGCAACACCCCGTTCCGACCGCGATTCGACCTCGCTTCCGGCACGCCGGTCGCCACCGACAACCTGGTTATGGCCTATGACAGTACACGCTGAAACATCAAATGCACCGACCCTGCTGCGCAGCGCGGGCTGCGCTGTATTGTGCCTGATGCTGGCGGGCTGCCCCAGTGCCAGCAACCCCACCCAGCCGTCCTCTTCACCCAGCACACCCTCCGCGTCCTCCAGCAGCAGCCCGAGCGCATCGTCTTCCAGCTCATCGTCCTCCAGCAGTAGCCCGAGCTCAGCCACCAGCGGCAGCAGCTCATCAATGCCCTCTACAGCGGGTGGCTCACCCGGCAGCAGCGCGGGCACGCCCGACACCGGTACGTCCGGAGCCCAGGACACTGCGCAGGCCGGTGGCGCAACGCAGCCGACACCCGCATCCGCTACAGGTAGTGACCCGAGTACAGGCGGCGACCGGGGCGCAGCCAGTGCGAGCGCTGGCAACCCCGCAGGCGGCGTGCAACCGGCGGGTGAACCGGGATTTGAAGCCAGCAATGGCGGTGCAGCCCTGCCCGACATGCGCGACAACCCAACGCTGGACCCCGGCACCCTCGCCGCGCTCGAAGCGGCCATGGAAGCCGCTGCTCAGGGCGGCAATGCGGGTACGGGGGAAGGCGTCGGCAGCGAAACAGGTGCAGCGTCGGGGCAATGGCCGGGTGACACCCAAGGTAGCTTGCCAGGCAATGCCGGTGCCGGCACCGGACCACTGACCCCGGCGGAACAAGTGGCCATTCTCGATGCGCGGCTGGAAGCCGGTGCGGGCGATTTCGACACCATGATTCTTGAAGAACAGGCCCGCCAGCGCAGCGCGCGCCGCGCCAGCGGTGACGACACACCCGCCTCAGAGCCCGCGGGTGGCGCCCCGGCCGGTGGCCGCGAGGGTCCCTACGGCGAAGATATCACCGTGGCCGGAGCCGGCGGCGGGCGCGGCAGCGTCAACACGCCCGGGCGCTCGGCCCCCGCCAATACGGCCCGCTACCCGGCACCTGACGACATACCCAGCGGCAACGACGACGATGTCGTCGCCCGACAGCTGCGCGAAGCCGCCATGCGTGAGCCCGACCCCGCTGTGCGCGAAAAGCTCTGGGATGAATACCGCAAATACAAGGGACTCACGCCATGACCACCGCCCGGCTTGCGCTTGCTGCGCTGCTGGTCACGCTGACCGCTTGTGTCAACCAGACCGTCAAAACCTCCGCGGTGCCGCCGCTGGAGCGCCCAACCCAGGTCGCGCCCGAGACGGCGCTGCTGGACGTTGGCGTACTGGTGTTCGACCCCGGCCTCGATGAGTATGACGAGGATCAGCAAATCTACCCGGAGGTGCGCAAGGCGGAAGCGCGCTTTATGCCCCGACTGCTCGCCGAGGCCATGCAGAACAGCGGTGCCTGGGGTGCGGTGCGCGTCATTCCCTCCGATCGCCAGACTGTTGACTTGCTGGTACGGGGGCGCATTGTGCACTCGGACGGTGAAACCCTCCAGCTGCACATCGTCGCGCGCGATGCCCGCGGAGCCGAATGGCTGGACAAGACCTACGAGGCGAACGCCAGCAAGTATGCCTATGCGCCAACAACGCGCACCAGCTACGACCCGTTTCAGGCCATTTACCACACCATTGCCAACGATTTGGCGCGGCAGCAGGAAAGCCTGACGCTGGCCCAGCGCGAGGGTATCCGCCTGATTACCGAACTGCAGTTTGCCCGCAGCTTTTCTCCTGAAGCCTTCGACGGCTATCTCTCGGAGAACCGCAAGGGTGTTGTGGAGGTCAGCCGCCTGCCCGCAGATGACGACCCCATGCTGGAGCGCATCCGCAGCATCCGCGAGCGCGACCAGCTGTTCGTCGACACACTGCAGGAGCACTACGGCTACTTCAGCGGCGAAATGCAGGTGCCCTACCAGGAGTGGCGCAAGATGAGCTACGAAGAGGCCATTGCGCTGCAGGAGCTGCAGGCTGAGAGTCGGCGCAACCTGATCGCCGGCGGTGCGGCGATCCTTGCCGGCATCTATGCGGCCGGCAGCAGTGAACGCTCCAGCAGAGCTGCCGGCAACGTCGCCATCATCGGCGGTGGCTATTTGCTCAAGAGCGGCCTGGAAAAACGCGCCGAGGCCCAGATTCACGTTGCCGCACTGGAAGAGCTGGGCATGTCGCTGGAAGCGGAAATTACGCCGCAAGTGATTGAACTGGAAGACCGCACTGTCATGCTCAGTGGCAACGTCGAAGAACAATACGCCCAGTGGCGCGAACTGCTGGCGGACATCTACCAGGCCGAAGTCGGTCTGCTGGAACCCCATCCAACCGTCGATAACCCCTGACCCAGGGACCAGCCGCCACAAGGCCCATTGCCGCATGACCAGCCCTAACGAGCCCGTTCAACCCACACCCTTCAGTGTCGCCCAACCGGTCGCCAGCGAGGTGAGAAACAGTGGGCAGGCCAGCAGCGAGTCGCGCTGGCTGATCCCGGCCCTGCTGTTTCTGGTGGCCTGTGCCCTGGCCGTGGTGTTCTGGCTGCCCTCCCAGCTTGGCAGCGAGCCGGGAGCTCCGGCTGCGCCTGCCGAGAGTTCGCCCGACACGGTCGGCCAGACGCCTGCGATGCCCGTTGCAGATTCCGCTGAGCCTGCCGCCAGCCCCTGGTCAGACGCGCAACAGGCGCGCCTGCGCACGGCGGCGCAGGATGTCCTGGCGCAGCTGGTGGAGCTACAGTTTGGGCTGGAGGAGCGTGGTGCCGCCGTCTGGGCGCGTGCTGAGCTGGAGAAGGCGAAAGCGGCGGCTGGCCGCGGCGATGCGCTCTATCAGACGCGCGAGTTTGTCGCCGCCACCGAGGCCTACCGCGACAGCCTCACACAGCTGCAGGCCATCGAGGCAACTATCCCCGCGGTGCTGCAAAACGCCCTGGACTCTGCAGCCGCGGCACTGGAAACAGGCGATGCACAGGGGCTGGAGCCGGCGCTGGCCACGGCGACGCTGCTCGCACCCGACGATCCCACCCTGGCGCAACTGCGCGACCGTGCTGCGGCCACGGCGCCGCTACAGGCCGCGCTGGACCAGGCACAGGCCCTGGAGAGCGCCGGTGACCTCGCCGGCGCCGAGGCGACCCTGCAGACGGCAACCCAGCTCGACCCCGCCAGTCAGCGAGCCGCTCGCGCCCTCACGCGCGTGCAGGCAGCCCACGCGACCCAACGCTACCAACGCGCCATGAGCGAAGGCTATAGCGCCCTCGACGAGGGTCGCTTTGACGCCGCCGCCAGTGCCTTTGCCAGCGCGCGCAAACTGCAGCCCGACAATCCGGAGATTGATGCTGCGGTGACCGAATTGCGCAGCACACAAAGTGCGGCCCGGCTGAGCGCCCTGCAACGCACCGCGCGTAACCACGAGGCAAAAGAGGCCTGGGGCGATGCTGTGGCCAGCTATGAAGAGGCGCTTGCGGTGGACGCGACCCTGGTGTTTGCGCAGGAGGGTCTGGCGCGGGCGCAACCGCGGGCACGCCTGGACACTCAACTGCGCGAGGCGCTGGCCGCACCGGAGCGGCTGGCAGACCCCGCCGTTGCCAGAAATCTGGAGCAGTTACTGAGCGAAGCGCGCGGGGTGACTCCGGCAGGGGACACACTCGCGCAGCAGATCGGGCAACTGGCGCAGCTTCTGGAACGGGCCAACACACCGGTCACCGTTACGCTGCGCTCAGACCAGCTCACCGCCGTGCTGGTACAACGGGTCGCCAGACTGGGCCAGTTTTCTGAACAGCGCCTGACGTTGCGCCCGGGCGAATACACCGCGGTGGGCACGCGGGAGGGGTACCGCGATGTCAGGGAAACCTTCACCGTTTCCGCCGACCAGGTACCACCCCCCATTTTCATCGCCTGCACGGACCCGGTTTGAATGAGCACTGAGCGCACCCCCACACAACCGATTGCCCCGAGCAGTTTCGAGCCACTCGATCGGGCGCAGCCGCCCGCAGCGGGCCGTGGACGCGGCTGGCGGCGCTGGCTTCTACCACTGGCCATCCTGCTGTTTGCATTGGTGATGGCATTCCTGTTCCTGGCGCGTTCGGTGGAGATCAGCACAGACACCACAACACCCGCAGACATCGACCTGAGCGGCTTCCACTTGCCGCTGGGCAGTCGCCTCCTGCTGCTGCCCGGGATCTACTCCCTGCAGATCGCCGCGCCGGGCTACGTCACCCTGGAAACCGACCTGACCGTGAGTGACGAGGCCAGCCAGCGTTTCAGCTTCGAGCTGCAGCCTGAACCCGGCATCGTGACCCTCCTCACACAGCCTGCCGGCGTAGCGGTCACCATTGATGACGCCTATGTTGGCGAGGCCCCGATGAGCGCGCTGGCACTTACCGCAGGCGTGCACGCGCTGGCACTGCGCCACCCGCGCTATCTGCCGCTGGATGTCACCCTGGACGTCGCCGGTCGCGCACGGGAAGAGACTTTCACATTCAGCCTGTCACCCGCCTGGGGCGTCGCCACCGTCAGCAGCGAGCCCGCGGGGGCAGATATTCTTGTCGATGGCGAGCCAGTCGCCACGACACCCGCCGCGGTGGAGTTGCTGCAGGGCGAGCGCCAGCTGCAGTTGCGCCTGCCCGGTTATGCGCCCTGGCAGCAAACGTTGGTGGCGGGAGCCGGTGAAAATATCACCCTCGACACCGTGCAACTGCAGCCGGCTGCCGGGGTGCTTGAGGTCACCAGCACACCCAGTGGCGCCAACGTCACGCTGGATGGCGACTTTCAGGGCCAGACACCCGTGACTCTCAACCTGCTACCCGACACAGCGCAGCGGCTCATGTTGACGCGCCCGGGCTACCGGCGCCACAGCGAAACGGTGCAGCTGGCGGCTGGCGCCACCGGGCGCAAGGCCATCACCCTGCAGGCCCAGTTGGGCGCTATCGATTTGCGGGTGAGCCCACCCGAGGCGGAGGTGCGTGTGAATGGGCGCCTGATCGGGCGCGGCAACCAGTCGCTGTCACTACCCACGGTCGAGCACCGGGTGGAGGTCAGCCTGCCCGGTCACCGCAGTGAGTCGCAGCGCATCACGCCGCGGCAGGGGTTGGAGCAGCGTTTCGAGGTGGCCCTGCAGACCGAACAGGAAGCCAGGGTGGCACAGGTGCAGCCTGAGGTAACCTCGGCGCTGGGGCAAACACTGCGCCTGTTCATCCCCGGCGAGCACGGGCCCGACAGCTTCACCCTGGGTGCCTCGCGGCGCGAGCCCGGCCGCCGCGCCAATGAAGTGCTGCGCCCGGTTACCCTGCGACGCATGTTCTACCTGCAGACAACAGAAGTGACCAACGCCCAGTTCCGCCAGTTTCTTGCCAGCCACAATTCCGGGCAGCTCGAGGGCAACAGCCTGAACCGTGAGCACCAGCCCGTCGCACAGGTCAGCTGGCAACAGGCCGCACAGTTCTGCAACTGGCTCAGCCAGCGCGAGGGTCTGCCCGCCTTCTACACCCAGAACCAGGGCATCGTGACCGGTTTCAACCCCGCCGCCACCGGCTACCGCTTGCCTACAGAAGCGGAATGGGCCTGGGCCGCCCGGGTCAAGGGGGAAACGCGTCTCACCTTCCCCTGGGGCGACAGCTTTCCCCCCACTGCCGTTGTCGAGAACTATGCAGACAGCAGCTCGGCCTACGTCACCGGGCGCACCATCAATGGCTACAACGACGGCCAGGTGGTGAGCGCGACAGTCGCCAGCTTTGCCGCCAACCATAACGGCCTGCACGACCTCGGCGGCAACGTGGCGGAGTGGGTGCACGATGTCTACCAGATCCCGGCCGCCAACACCCCAGCAGAGACGGATCCGCTGGGCCCGCAAACGGGAGACAACTACGTGATTCGCGGCGCCAGCTGGGCCATGAGCCGCATGTCCGAACTGCGCCTGCCATTTCGCGATTATGGGCAAGCCGGGCGCGATGACGTAGGATTCCGGGTCGCACGCTATGCGGAGTAACCCCACCATGCCAAGTGCCTTCCTGCTACCCTGCCTGCTGCTGGCAGCCAGTGCCATTGTCAGCCCGGTAGCGGCACAGGAGACCCCGGAAGCAGCCACCACCGAAGAGCCCGCAGCGCGTGCCGCCGCCGCACCCCAGCCTGCAGAAGCCGCCGCCACCGCTGCCACACGCTCAGCGTCCGGGCCCGGTTCGCCACTCGATTACGAAGCCTCGGAGCAGATCTCCGAGGACCTCTCTGTTTCTTTTCCCGTGGATATCTAGGACACCACAATGAAAATCAAGCTATCCCCGGAATTCACCTTTCAGCTGTTCGCACTGCTGATCGCCATCATCGTTGTGCACGCGCTGTACGTGGGGGTGATCAGGCCCAGCGCGGATGCGCAGCTGCAGCAGCAAATGGCAATGCAGGCTGCCGGTGAAGACTTCGTACCCGAGCGCAGCCTCGCTGTGGTGATACGCGATTTCGAGCAGGAAGCCTGCTTTATCCTGCTGCTCTGGGCCCTTGCCATCATGGCCTACAAGGGGCGCAGCACATTGCGCGAACAAGCACTACTGGAGCGCGCCCTGCTGGATATTCCCGACGGTACCACGCTGCTGCCAGAGGATGCGCGCGAATACAGCCGCTCGCTGGAGGCCCTGCCCGCCGCAGAGCAGGACTACCTGTTGCCACGTACCCTGCTGAGCGCACTGCAGCGCTTTGCCACCACGGGCAGTATTCCTGCAGTGTCCAACACCATCAAGGAAGAGTGCGAAGTGGAATCCGATCGACTGGATTCGGAGTTGTCGATGGTGCGCTATATCGCCTGGGCCATCCCGTCCATCGGCTTTATCGGTACTGTGCGCGGAATCGGTGATGCCCTGGGACAGGCGTACAAGGCCGTTGAGGGCGACATTTCCGGCGTCACCGTCAGCCTCGGCGTTGCCTTCAACAGCACCTTTGTCGCGTTGGTGCTGAGTATCATCATCATGTTCTGCCTGCACCAGTTGCAACAATCGCAGGAAAAGCTGGTACTGGACTCTCAGCGGTATGCCGACAAGCGGCTGCTGCGCCATCTGGTGGCACACTGATATGGCCGTCGCGTGGCTCGACCTGCACGACAGTAACCTGCAGCTCTGGCACGGTGACCTGCACCTGAGCAGTCCCGGGTACGCCCTGCTGGAAGCGGGGCAATACTGTTTTGGCCAGGATGCGCGGGCCGCAGCGCGCTTGCGTCCCAGGGATATCTCCACCCGCTACTGGTGGCAGCTGAATACCGCTGCGCTGCAGCCGGCGCTGGGCCCGGCCCGCCACACCGCCGACCTCGTGCACGCACATCTGCAGGCCCTGCATCGTGACGCCGGCGCGCCCGACGAACTGCTGCTGGCAGCGCCGGGCAGCATGCGCAAGGAACAGGTGGCCCTGCTGCTGGGCATCATCCAGCAGTGCCCGTTTGCGGCGGTCGGCCTGGTAAACCGCAGCGTGGCCCTCGCCAGCCTTCATGCCGATCAGGAGCGCGTGTTTCACCTGGAAGTGCAATTGCACCAGGCGCTGCTCAGCGAGGTGCGTCGCGAGGGCACCGAGGTGACGCTGCAGAAGGTCACAGCACTGCCGGGCAGCGGGTTACTTGCGCTGCAGGAGCGCGTGGTGGAAGCCGCCGCCGGTGCATTCATTCGCCAGACCCGCTTTGACCCGCGCCGCCGCGCGGAGACCGAACAGCAGCTGTATGACGCTCTGCCCGGCACGCTGCGCGCCCTGCATGAAGCCAGCGAGACCAGCCTCAGCGTGAACGGCTATCACGCGCGCCTGACCCGCGGTGACCTGCAGGCCGCGGGCAACATGCTGCTCGACTCTGTTGTCGGCAACCTGCCCGACGCATCTACCCACGGCGTACTCCTGGACCCTGTCGCTGCGCTGCTGCCGGATGTCGCGACGCGCCTGCGCGCCCGCGTGTTGCAGCCGGGTGACATGCAGCGCGCGCTGGCACTGCACGAGCCGCAGTTGCTGCAACGCGCCGAGGCTCTGGTGTTCGTGGAGCGCCTGCCCGCAGTGGCCCAAGACGTAGATCACAACCCGCCCCGGGACGTGGCCGAGGAACAGTCTATTGTGGCGACACACCTGCTGTGCAACGCCGAAGCGCGCGCGCTGACACCAGACGGCACGCCTCTCGGAGCGGGCTGGTCACTGGTCGTCGCGGCGGACGGCGGCTGGCGGCTGCGGGCCGGGGCGGGTGCCGGGGCCCTGGCGCGCAACACAACACCCTGCCGCGATGGCGAGCCGGTCGCCAATGGCGATCGCCTGCAGCTGGCGGACGGCACCGAGGCCCAGCTCATCCGGGTCAGTGACTAGGCGAGGCGCAACATGGCCAGGCGCAAGCGCGGCTTCACCACTTTCAACCTGAGCTTTCTGGATATCATGTCCTGTGGCTTCGGCGCCGTTGTGCTCGTGTTCCTGATTATCGACCATTCTATCGAAGTGCAATCGCGCGACCTCAACCGCGACCTGCTGTCGGAGGTCAACCTGCTGGAGGAAGATATCACCACCGGCGAAGCGGGGCTGGTGAGATTGCGCAATGCCCTCAGCGATGTCGACCAGCAGATGGTCGAGGCCCAGGGCAGGGCCACCCGGGTCACGGCAGACCTCGATGAGTACGAGGCCCTGATCGCCGCGCTGCGGGAGTCGGTGAGCAGCAGCCCGGACGTCGATCGGCTGAAGGCCGAGATCCAGGCCCTGGAAGCGGACGTCAAACGCTTGCAGGAGTCCGCCGAAGACACCAGCGGCAGCAGTGCCCGCAGTTTCACCGGCGATGGCAACCGCCAGTACCTGACCGGGCTCAACCTGGGCGGACGGCACATTGTCATCCTGCTCGACGTCTCTTCCAGCATGCTGGCTGACCGCCTGGTGAACATTATCCGCCTGCGTAACATGGCACCGGCCATGCAGCGCAGCGCAGAAAAGTGGAGCCGTGCGCTGAACACCGTCGACTGGCTGACCGCACAACTGCCTGTCGGCAGCAGCTACCAGGTCATCACCTTCAACACCGAAGCCACGTTTGCGCTGCCGGATACCGCCGGCAAGTGGCTGGAGGTCGCCAACCAGCCACAGCTGGAATCCGTCACCCGGGCGCTGCGCGACATACTTCCCAAAGGCGGCACCAGCCTGGAAAATGCATTTCTTGCCCTGGGACGGCTAAGCCCGGCGGCGGATAATATTTTCCTGATCACCGACGGCCTGCCCACGCAGGGCACAGCAGCGCCACGGGGCAGCACGGTCAGCGGCAAGCAGCGCTTGGACCTGTATCAGCAGGCGCTGCGGCGGCTACCGCGCAACGTGCCGGTGAATGTGATTCTGGCGCCCATGGAAGGCGACCCGATGGCGGCTTCGGCCTTCTGGCAGCTTGCCCAGGCCACCCGGGGCAGCTTCATGACCCCCTCGCGGGACTGGCCCTAGGAAACGGCATGCGCAAACGACGCCCAACAGAAGAATTCTCACTCTCGTTTCTGGATGTGATCTGCTGCGGCTTTGGCGCCGTCATTCTGCTGCTGATGATCACCAAGACTGTGCAACCGCAGATCATAGAAGCTTCCACCGTCAATCTGCAGGGGAAGGTGGCCGAGTTGCAGGCGCAGGTATTCGAGATCCGTGGCGAAACCCGTATTCTCAACCGCGACCTGAATGCCCGCCAGGAGCAGCTCTCTGCCTTGCGCGAGCGCATCGCGATTCTGCAGGGACAATTGGCGAGTACCCGCTCCCGCCACGACAGCCTGCAGGTCAATGCCAGCACGAGTGATGTCATTGCCGAGCAGCTTGCCATCGCCCGCCAGTCACTGTCCGCGGAGCAGAAACGCCTGCAGAGCCAGCAACAGCAAGCCAAAAACAACTATATTGGGGGTATACCGGTCGACAGCGAGTACATCATTTTCGTCATCGATACGTCCGGGTCGATGTTCTACTACGCCTGGGAGCGGGTGTTGCGGGAAATCGAGTCAGTGCTGAGCATCTACCCCGAGGTGAAGGGCATCCAGGTCATGAACGACATGGGAGACTACATGTTCAGCCGCTACCGCGGCCAGTGGATACCGGATACCGCAGCGCGGCGCACGGCGATCATCCAAAACCTGCGTAACTGGAACGTGTTCAGCAACTCAAGTCCGGTGGAGGGTATCACCCAGGCCATTCGCAGCTTTTACGACGGCAAGAAACGCATTAGCATTTACGTATTCGGTGACGACTTCACCGGCAATTCGATCAGCCAGGTGCTCAACACCGTCGACCGGCTGAACCGTGACAGCGGCGACCAGCGCCTGATTCGCATCCACGCCGTCGGTTTTCCCGTACTCTACTCACAGGCGCCAGCACAGCAGAATACCGCGCACCGCTTTGCCGCACTGATGAGAGAGATGACCTATCGCAATGGAGGCACCTTTGTCGGGCTCAATGACTACCGCCCCTGAGCGCTGGCTCACCGCTCTGGTGTTTACCTGCCTGCTCGCAGGCTGTGGCACCAAGCAGGTTGTTGTGCAAAGCGAATTCCCCGACCCGGTGATGAACCCCCTGCCCCTGACACTGGGCATCTGGTACAACGACGAATTTGCCAACCATGAGTTTTTCGATGAGGCCAGTGGTCGCAGCGAGTCCAGCTGGCTCGTAAACACTGGTCAGGCGCAGGTAGAGTTGTGGCAGACCCTGCTCAGGGGCATGTTTCGCGATGTGGTGTTCATGAACGGTAAACCCGGGCCGGGCCAGATGAACCCGGTGGTGGACGCCGTATTGCTACCCGCCGTGGATGAACTGCAATACGCCATCCCGTCACACACCAACGTCAAGGTCTACGAGATCTGGATGCGCTACCGTTTCCAGTTGGTCACCACCGGTGGCGAACCCATCGCGGAGTGGACCATGCCTGCCTACGGCAAAACACCCACCGCCTTCATGCAGAGCGATGAGGGCGCCGTGCGCCTGGCCGCCATCGTCGCCCTGCGCGATGCCGGTGCACACTTCGCCACGACCTTCACCCGGGTGCCACAGATTGAGGCCTGGCTAAACAGCCTGCCGCGCGCTGGCGCGACACAGGTGCAACCGTGAAGCCTCGCCGCCTGCTGCTCGGCACCCTGCTATTGAGCTGGCTCACGGGCTGCGTGAATGCCACTGTAGACCAGATGGTCTTCAATTCCCCCACGGAAGGGATGGGCGATGCCTCGGTGGTTATCCTCGGGCGCCGGCACGCCAGCGACTATGAAACCGAGCCGGGCTTCATCAGTTGTGTCGGCAAGCACATCGGCGCCCGTGACCCGTCGATACGCGTGATTGATGAACTCGAATTCCTCAACGCGCTCTACCCCTGGTTTGAGCCGCGCACGGCGCCGCTGCGCCCGGCAGACCTCGAAAAGCTGTTTGCACACCGCGATGTGGCGGAGAAGTTCGCCACCCTGCAAACACGCTACATGATCTGGATAGACGGCAGCACGGTGCGCGGCGATTCAGCAGGCTCCATGACCTGCGGCATAGGCCCCGGCGGTGCCGGCTGTTTTGGTTTTGGCACCTGGTCTGACGATGCCAACTATGAGGCCACCATCTGGGATTTTACCCAACGCGCCGAGGTTGGGCGGATCAGTGCCACCGCCAGCGGGCAGTCCTACATGCCCGCTGTGGTGCTGCCCATTCCGATTATCGCCCCAGTGCAGGGCACAGCCTGTGACAGTGTTGGTGACCAGTTGCTGGATTTCCTCTCCACCGCGAACTAGGAGCTGCCCATGATGACCGCACGTATCAGGAACACCGCGCTCGGCTGTACTCTGCTTGCCGTACTCGCGGGCTGTGCCGGCAACCCCGCCACGGGCGGCGCCAGCGTGGTAGTAATGAGTGAGGGCAAGGAAGCACAAATCGGCCAGGAGATGTATGTCGAAATCCAGAAGGAAGGCACGATCTACGACGATCGGGAGCTGCAGGACTACGTGAACCGGATCGGCCAGCGCCTGGTCGCCAACACTGAACGACCCGAACTGCCCTTCACCTTCACCGTCATCGACAGCCCGGACCTCAATGCCTTTGCGACGCCGGGAGGCTATGTCTATATTCATCGCGGGCTGCTCGCCTACCTGGATTCCGAAGCGGAGCTGGCCGGCGTGCTCGGGCACGAAATCGCGCACGTCACAGCGCGGCATGCAGCACGCCAGCGTGCGGGTTCCATTACCACCCAGGTGCTTGCAGTGACCGCCGGCGTGCTCACCGGTAGCCGCGACATCATGGACTCCGCCGGCATGTACGGCACCGAGCTGGTGCGCGGGTACGGGCGTGAGCATGAACTGGAAGCAGACGGCCTGGGCGCGCGTTACATGCACCTGAGTGGCTACGAGCCTGACGCCTTGCTGAATGTGATCGGCGTACTCAAGGACCAGGAGCAGTACCAACGCGTGCGCGCCAAAGCCGGCGGCAAACCGCCAGGCACCTACCATGGTCTCTACGCCACGCACCCGCGCAACGACCAGCGCCTGCAAACGGTCATCCGCGCCGCCAATGAACTGGACACAGGCCAGGTACTGGAGGACCCCAGCTTACCCGGTGAATTTCAGCAGCGCACGGACGGCCTGCTCTGGGGCCCGCGAATCAAGCGCGAAGACAACCGCTACTACCACAACAAACTCGCTTTCAGTTTTGCCCACCCACCGGGGTGGCAGGTGAGCAGTGGCAGCCAGGCAATCATCGCCAGCGCCGCAGATGGCAGCGCCAGCCTCACCATCTCCCTGCAAAGGCCCAATGCAAACCAGACACCGCAGCAGGCCCTGGAAGCAGCCGCTACAGGCACCATCAGCGCGGGCCAGGCATTGGAACAGGCGGGCCTGCAGGGTTACAGCGCCGTGGCCAGCGGCAGTGGCAGCGCACGGCGCCTGGCAGTCATCAACCACAACTGGCAGTTCCTGTTCGAGGGCAAGGCAGATAATTTCAAGGCAGCCGATACCGACCTGCTGGCCATTATCGAAAGCTTTCGCCCGCTGCACCCACAGGAGCGCAATGCCGGTGAGCAGCGCTATGTACGCTACATTCAAGTGCCACGAGGTGCCACCATGAGCAGCCTGGCAGCCAGTATTCGCCTGCCGGACGCGGAGGCGCAGCTGCGGCTCCTGAACGGCTTGTACCCCAACGGCGAGCCGCGCACCGGCGACTGGATCAAGGTCATCCAGTAGCGGGGCAGGCCATCACTGAGCCGGCGACGGCATTCAACCGTAGCGTGTATCGGCGACAAACGGGTTGCTGCGGCGCTCCTGGCCGAAGGTGGACGTGGGCCCGTGGCCGGGCACAAAGGTAATGTCATCACCCAGCGGGAACAGGGTATCGCGGATGCTGTGGATCAACTGGTCATGGTCGCCCCGCGGAAAATCGGTGCGCCCGATGGAACCCTGAAACAGCACGTCTCCCACCCAGGCCACGCGCTCGCCCGAGTGCAAAAACACGACATGACCCGGTGTATGCCCCGGGCAGTGAAAGACCTGTAGTGTCTGTGCGCCCACTGTGACGGTGTCGCCCTGCTCCAGCCAGCGGTCGGGCGCAAACGCGTCGGCGTGGGGGAAGCCCGACATCTGGCACCATTCCGGCAAACGGTCGATCCAGAAGGCATCCTCTTTCTCCGGACCTTCAATCGGCACGGCAAGCCGCTGGCGCAACACGTCTGCGGCTGCGCAGTGATCCATGTGGCCGTGGGTCAGGAGGATCTTCTCTATCGCCGCACCCATTTTTTCGGCCGCCTCCAGCACCCGCTCAACATCGCCGCCGGGATCCACCAGCGCACCCTTGCCGGTGTCGACACACTTGATGATGGAGCAGTTCTGCTGGTAGGCCGTAACCGGCACGATGGTGACCTGGATAGACATGCGTTACTTCCGGTTCGATTCGAGATCAGCCCGGGGATCGTTGAAGACCGCCATGTCGAGCTGGTTTTCACTTTTGCCCACAATCACTGCCACCGTGGCATCGCCGGTGACGTTGACTGCCGTGCGCACCATGTCGAGCAGGCGGTCCACACCGATAATAAGCGCGATACCCTCCACCGGCAGGCCGGCCTGTTCCAGCACCAGCGCCAGGGTTACCAGGCCCACGCCCGGCACCGCCGCGGTGCCGATGGAGGCGAGAGTGGCGGTGAGGATCACTGTGAGGTACGCGACCATGCTCAGCTCCACGCCGTACACCTGGGCAATAAACACCGTCGCCACGCCCTGCATGATCGCCGTGCCATCCATGTTGATGGTGGCGCCCAGCGGCACGGTGAAACCCGCCACCGAACTGTGCACACCGAGACGACGCTCAACGGTGCGCAGGGTTATCGGCAGGGTGGCGCCGGAAGACGCCGTGCTGAAGGCAAAGGCCCACACCGAGCGCATTTTCTGCATCATCATGCGCGGGGAAACCCGGGCGATGGTCGCCAGCAGCGCGTTGTAGGTAACCAGACCGTGAAAAATGAGCACCGCGAGCACCGTGAAGAAGTAGGCCGCAAGATCCATGATGGCGCTGATGCCCATCTCGGCAAACAGCTTCGCCAACAGGGCAAACACGCCCCAGGGCGCCAGCTCCATAAGCAGACCGACCATCTTCATGATGACGGCTTCCATGTCGGTGAAGAAGCTGGCGATCCGTCGCCCCGGCTCCCCCGCGTGGGAGATGGCATAGCCGAACAGCAGCGCAAACACGATCACCTGGAGCATATTGCCTTGCGCCATAGCGGCGACCGGGTTGGAAGGCACAATATTCACCAGCACATCGGTGAGCGGCGGCGGCTTGGCCACCTCAAACTGTGCATCGCCCGCCATTTCCACCCCCGCACCGGGGCCAATGACCACGGCGGCGAGCAGGGCGATACTGATGGCAATCGCGGTGGTAGCAAGATAGAAAAGAATGGTCTTGACGGCGATAGGCCCCATGCGCGCACTGTCACCCAGCGAGCTGGAGCCGCAGATCAGCGACACCAGTACCAGGGGCACGACCAGCAGCTTCAGCGAGGCGACAAACATGCGCCCGACCACATCGAACACGCCAAGCACCAGCCAGTCATTGACCGCCCGGCGCAACGGATCCGCGAGCTCACTACTTTGCAGCAGCAGATTGCACAGGGAGCCCAGCACAATGCCGGCCACCATCGCCAGAAGAATCCGCTTGGTAAGGCTCATCGACGGGCCTGCGAGTGGGTTGCCGCGCTGCAGATGGCTTTAGGCATCACTATCGCACGCTCCCGGCAGGTGGCTGACCACGTCAGCGTCAGCACAGGCATTGCAGGGCGATGACAAGGTCTCGCGTTGCCCCCCATCACGCAGCGCACAGACGGGGTTGTACTCCATGGTGCACACCTGCGGCCGTGGTTCACTGCAGACAATCTCGCTAGTGGCGCTTTCCGCCTGCAGCGGTGCTTCGCGCGGAGCGTCCTGCGGTGGCGCAGGCGCGGGCGGCTGGTTCGCACCGCAGCCCGAAAGCAGCACAATCAGGCACAGCGCACCGTATCGCAGCATGTGAATTCCTTCGCCATGAAAAAGCGCTAGGGTATCACTGCCACCCGCTAAACGCAGCTTTGCCGCCACAGCGTCTTCAGCCGAAGTCTCCCGTCTGGTAGTCGCGAATCGCCTGCTCAATTTCCGCCGGGGTGTTCATGACAAACGGGCCATACTGCGCCACTGGCTCGCCGATGGGCTGCCCACGCAGCAGCAATACGGAGGCGCCCTGACTGCCCGCGAGCAATGACCAGTGATCGCCGCGAGAGGTAATGGCCAGCTGCCCGGCGAGCACGGACCGCCCTGGCTGTTCAAGGGCGCCGGCATACACGTAGGCCAGCAGCGCCTCTCCGACCGGCACAGGCAACTCAAGCGTCGCGCCGGGCTGCAAGGTGACATCGACAAGTCCCGCGCGCGGCGCCAGCTCTTGCAAGGGGCCACTGGACGAGATGGCACCCAACTGCCAGTCGCCGGCAATTGTGAGCGCGGTAAAGCCGCCCCCCTCGCTCCGCGTCAGCGCCTCGGCGGGAATGTCCCGATAGCGCGGTTCACCCATTTTTTCCCCCGCCGGCAGGTTGATCCAGAGCTGAAAGCCATGCAAGCCCTGAGTATCTGAAGTCGGCATCTCGGAATGGATAATCCCGCGACCGGCTGACATCCATTGCACACCGCCACCGCGGATTTCACCGCGGTTGCCGCGGCTGTCCTCATGGATAATACCCCCGTGCTTCATGTAGGTGAGCGTTTGCATACCCCGGTGTGGGTGTGGCGGAAAGCCCCCACCCAGATCCTCGCGACGCTCGGCACGCAACTCATCGAGCATGAGTATCGGGTCCATCGCGGCGTGCTGCATACCCGTGATGCGCTGAATTGCCACCCCGTCCCCGTCCTGGCTGGGCCTGGCAGAACGAATTTCCTGAACTGAACGCGCTTGCATGATGTGATCTCCTCAAGATTCGGCCACACATTAAGCTCGTTATTTACGAAATAAAATCGCATTATTTCGCCACTTGCTTTCGATTACTTAGAAAGGTGATGACATGAACCGAACCACGCTCGAACAATGGCGCATGCTGCAGGCAGTGGTGGAACACGGCGGCTTCGCCCAGGCGGCGGCAGCCATTCACAAGAGCCAGTCAACCATCAACCATGCCGTACACAAGCTGCAGGACCAGCTGGGTGTACCAGTACTGGAGGTTGTGGGTCGCAGGGCACAGCTCACTGAGGCCGGCGCCCTGCTGCTGCGGCGCGCCGGCCAGCTACTGGCGCAAGCCACGCAGCTGGAGGAAATCGCCACCAGCCTGGCACAGGGCACCGAAGCGGAGATTCACCTGGCCGTTGATGAACTCTACCCCACGGAACATCTTGCCCGTGTGATGGACCTGTTTTCCGCGCGCTACCCCAATACCCGAATTGAACTCTACGAGACCATTCTCTCAGGCGGCGCAGAACGGCTGCTGCGCGGGGAGGTCGGAATGCTGATCGCCAGCGCGGTGCCCGGAGGATTCCTGGGGGAGCCCATCAGGCAGGCTGAGTTTGTTGCGGTCGCTGCCCGCGGTCATGCGCTGCATCAGTACGGGCGCCCTCTCACGGTGCAGGACCTCGCACGGGAGCGACAGATCGTGATCAGGGATTCCGCCCAGGACCGGCGCACAAACGCCGGGTGGCTCGGTGCGGAACAGCGCTGGACCGTGAGTCACGTGGCCACCTCCATCGAACTCGTTGGTCGCGGGCTCGGCTTCGCGTGGCTACCCGTGAGCAGGGTCGCGGCGGCTCTGGAAGCGGGGGATATACAGGCACTGCCACTGGAGCGGGGTGCGCGGCGCTACGCCACCCTGTACCTCACCCTCGCCGATCCGGACTGCGCCGGGCCCGCCACACGTGACCTTGCGGGATTGTTCCGCAGCCAAGCGCTGTAGGACCAACGGCGATCCGTTCTATTTTTTAGAAAGCTATTGCCAAATCTATGCGATTTTAATCGACATTTATCGAATGCACACTGGGCGCGAACTCACAGTAGAGAGGTAGCACCATGGGCAAGCTGGTTGACGGTCAGTGGCAGGATGTCTGGTACGACACCGACAGCAATGAAGGGCGTTTCGTGCGTGAAAGCGCCGGTTTCCGCCATTGGGTGACCGCCGATGGCGCGGTAGGACCCACGGGTGACGACGGGTTCGCAGCCGCCGCCGGGCGCTACCACCTGTATGTGTCGCTCGCCTGCCCCTGGGCACACCGCACGCTGATCGTGCGCGCGCTCAAGGGCCTGGAACCGCTGATTGATGTCTCCGTGGTGAGCCCGCTGATGCTGGAGAACGGCTGGACCTTTAACCGCGACGAGGGCAGCAGTGGTGACCTCGTTGGCAACGCCGACTTCCACCACCAGATCTACACCCGTGCCGCACCCAACTACACCGGCCGCGTCACGGTGCCGGTGCTCTGGGACCGGGAACGGAACACCATCGTCAGCAACGAGTCCGCCGACATTATTCGCATGTTGAACAGCGCTTTTGATGCCCTTACCGGCAATACTGTGGATCTGTACCCGACCGCGCTGCACAGTGCCATCAACGCCTGGAACGAACGCATTTATCCCGCTGTGAACAACGGGGTGTACCGCGCGGGCTTCGCGACCACACAGGAGGCCTACGAGGAAGCCTACAGGGCGCTGTTCAATGAGCTCGATCACCTCGACGCGCAGCTTGCCGACCAGCGCTTCCTGACGGGCGAGCGCCTGACCGAAGCGGACATCCGCCTGTTCACAACCCTCATCCGCTTTGATGCCGTCTACCACGGGCACTTCAAGTGCAACCGGCAGCGGCTGGAGGACTACCGCCATCTGCCCGGCTACATCCGTGATATCTACCAGCAACCCGGCGTGGCAGAGACCGTGGACTTTCACCATATCAAGACGCATTACTATGCCTCCCACCGCAACATCAACCCGACCGGTATCATGCCGGCTGGGCCGGAGATCGACTACCACGCCGCACACGGGCGCGGTTAAGCCGGCGACGGCAGGTCCCGCGGGAACAACTGATGCACTAGCTGACCCGCACCGCCGTCGCCCAAGGCCGCCCAGTGCTGCAGCGGCAACTGCAGCTGGAGGTAGCCCGCCGTAAGCAGGTTGGTCAGGTGGAGACCGGGTACCAGGTAATTGGCCAGATCCGTCAGGCCGGGGTTGTGGGCAATAAGAAACACAGCCTCATCGGTATCGGGGCGCGCGCGCAGCCAGACCAGCAGCTGCTCTGCGCTGAAGGTGTACAGGGCCGTTTCAATCCGATGCGACAGGTCAGCCAGGCCGGACCAGCCGGAACACAGTCCGGCCAGGGTCATTTGCGCACGCTTTGCACTGCTGGCGTGAATCGGCAGGGGTTGCAGCCAACGCCGCAGGGCGGCGCCCATACGGGGCGCATCCCGCAGGCCGCGTGCATTGAGCGGGCGGTCGTGGTCCGCAAGCCCGGGCTCGGCCCAATCCGACTTCGCGTGGCGCAGCAAGTGCAGGGTTTTCATCCTGGATTTCTCCTCAAGTCATCTACGGCGAAAGACCTCTCCTCCGCGCGTTGATCCGGGCTCAAGTCAGGCACAATTCGGGAGAAAAAACCAGATCGTTTTCACTCTCCGGGTCACGCATAATGGCGCGCTGCGACATTACAGGACCGCCACGGACACTATGAGCAAGAGCATTTCCCAGCGCATCGCCGAAGAACTCGCCGTCAACGAAAGCCAGATCAGTGCCGCCATCGGACTGCTGGATGAAGGCGCCACGGTGCCCTTCATATCTCGCTACCGGAAGGAAGTCACCGGCGGACTGGACGACACGCAGATGCGTCACCTCGATGAGCGCCTGCGCTACCTGCGAGAGCTGGACGAGCGCCGGCTTGCCATCCTCAAGTCGATTGCCGAGCAGGAAAAACTGACGCCGGCACTGGAGCAGGCACTGCGGGAAGCCGACACCAAGAACCGGCTGGAGGATCTCTACCTGCCCTACAAGCCCAAGCGGCGGACCAAGGCGCAGATCGCCCGTGAAGCGGGGCTGGAGCCACTGGCGGACGCGCTGGTGACAGACCCGCAGCAAGACCCGGAGCAGCTGGCAGGCGCCTACCTCAACCCCGACCACGGTATTGAGGACACCAAGGCGGCCCTCGACGGGGCACGTCAGATACTCATGGAACGCTTCGCGGAAGACGCGGACCTGCTCGCACGGCTACGCACTTTCCTGCAGGAGAACGCCCAGCTCGCCGCACGCCTGGTGCCCGGCAAGGAAAGCGAGGGGGCAAAGTTTCGCGATTACTTCGAGCACACCGAGGCGCTGGCGACCACGCCCTCCCACCGCGCACTGGCCATGTTTCGTGGCCGCAACGAGGGTTTCCTGCAGCTCAACCTGTTGCTAGACCCGGATGAAAAGCCCGGTGATGCCCATCCCTGCGAGGCGATGATTGCAGACTACTGGTCGATCCGCGATGCCGGGCGGGCAGCCGATCGCTGGCTGGCGGATACCGTACGCTGGACCTGGCGGGTAAAACTGCTGACCCACCTGCAAACCGACCTGTTAACACAGCTGCGCGAACGTGCCGAACAGGAGGCTATCGGCGTGTTTGCGCGCAACCTGAAGGATCTTCTGCTGGCGGCACCCGCCGGGGCCCACGCCACCATCGGCCTCGACCCGGGGCTGCGCACAGGCGTGAAGCTCGCTGTTGTTGATGCCACCGGCAAGGTACTGGACCACGGCGCCCTGTTTCCACATCCACCCCAGAAGCGCACGCGGGAAGCGAGCGCCGAGCTTCTGCGCCTGATCCAGCAACATAACGTTGAGCTCATCGCCATTGGCAATGGCACTGCCAGCCGGGAGACCGACAAGTTCGTCGGCGAATTGCTGCAGGCACACCCCGACCTCAACTGCCGTAAGGTCATGGTGAACGAGTCCGGGGCATCCATCTATTCGGCATCCGAGTTTGCCGCACGGGAGTTTCCCGACCTCGATGTGACCATTCGCGGCGCGGTATCCATCGCCCGCCGGCTGCAGGACCCACTGGCTGAGCTGGTGAAAATCGACCCGAAATCCATCGGCGTGGGCCAGTACCAACACGATGTGAGCCAGGTGCAGCTGGCCCGCCAACTGGACGCGGTGGTCGAGGATTGCGTGAACGCCGTGGGGGTGGATGTGAATACGGCGTCGGTACCACTGCTGGCGCGAGTATCGGGATTGAATCAGAACCTGGCCAGTAACATCGTCGCCCAGCGCGACCAGGCGGGAAGCTTTGTCAGCCGCCGGGACCTTCTGCAGGTATCGCGCTTCGGCGAGAAGACCTTTGAGCAGGCTGCGGGCTTCCTGCGTATCAGCAACGGCAGTAATCCGCTGGACGCCTCCGCAGTCCACCCCGAGTCCTACGCACTGGTGGAGGATATCGCCAAACGCCAGCAGCGGCCTCTGGCCAGCCTCATTGGCGACTCGGCATTCCTGCGCAGCTTGCGCCCCACTGACTACGTCACCGAGCAGGTCGGCCTGCCCACGGTCATCGATATTCTGCGGGAACTGGACAAGCCCGGGCGCGACCCGCGACCCGAGTTTCGCATGGCCAGCTTTCAGGACGGCGTGGAGAAAATCTCCGACCTCAAGCCGGATATGGTTCTGGAAGGCACCGTCACCAACGTCACCAACTTTGGTGCCTTCGTGGACATCGGTGTGCACCAAGACGGACTGGTGCACATTTCAGTGCTCGCTGACCGCTTCGTCAAAGACCCCCACGACGTGGTCAAAGCGGGCGACGTGGTGAAAGTCAAGGTTATGGAGGTGGATCTGGAGCGCAAGCGCATTGCACTGAGCATGCGCCTCAATGACAAGGCCGAAGATGCGGCGCGTCAGCCGGGCGGACAGGCGCAGCAGCCGCGGAGCAGGCGCAATGAGGGGAAACCCTCGGCACGTGGTCGCGGGGCCGGAAACGGCGCGCAGGCGGCGCCTTCCACGGCTCTGGCGGCGGCGTTTGCCAAGGCGCGTAGCGACAGCTGAGCCATGGCAGCCAACGGCAGAACCCGCTAGCGCTCCGCGGCGCCCGTCCAGCCCAGCTTGGCAGCGTCCAGCGTAATCGTCACGGGCTCCGCACTGCCCACCTCACCGGCAAGCCAGGGCAGCAATACATAGAGCAGCCCCGGCGTGCCGTGCAGCAGCGGCAGCGCAATCAGCAGGGTGTCGCCCGCACTGTTCAGCAACAGGGCGTGGTCAGTGCGCTGCGGTAGCGAGGTGCTCACCATGGCGGACCACTCCAGCGCCACGCCCTGGCGTAACTGCCAACGCAGTTCCAGTGCCAGGCTGTCCAATTCGGTAAACAACTGTTGGCACAGCGTACGCTCCTCGATGAGGCGCCCTCCGGCGCGGCCGCTAGGTGCGGGAAACTCCACCCGCAGGCCGCGCTGCTCACAGACGTTGCCGTCACGGGTGAAGCTCCAGGCGGGCTGTGCCACCTGCGGGATAACCGGGATCGGCTCCGGCACCGCGGCGAGCGGTGCGGGGCCGACAGAAAGCAACCCGGCGCAATCATTGCGAGCGCAAAACGCGCTGGCGATGCGGGCCTCCAGGACATCTTGCTGCTCACGCCGGGGGTGGCTGAGCATGACGCTCAGCGAACCCGCGGTGATGCCGAGGTCAGCCAGTGGTGACGACAGCAATTGCACCGTCTCGCTGGCCTGCACGGCGCGCTGCAGGCGCAGAACATCATCGGCATACTGTTCCACGGCTACAGCCCAACCGAGCAGACGGGGTACAGCTGCGCCCTCCACACTCGCCTGGCGGCGCGCCAGCGCGGCTTCGGCAAGCAGCACCTCGGCCAGCTCCAACAGTGCGATATCCGCAAACTGTTGCCTGACGACGTCGTCACTGCTATCCAGATGTTCTGCCAGGCGATAGAACCGGGAACTTTCAGGGGCTGGGGCGTCGCTGGCGTGAACTGACAGCATGCAGGACAGCAAAACAAGCAGCAGATACACCGCCGTGGCCACCGGTTGGCAGACACGTTGGCTCAGAACGCGAAATCGCCCAACCAAGACCAGGCAGCCCTTATTCGTCTCCACGTCTGACGGGGCGGCGCTGGGCCTTCAGGGTGCCGCGCTGCTGCTTCTTGTCCAGCCGCTTGCGCTTTGACGAGAGTGTAGGCCGCGTCGGTCTGCGCGCCTTGCGCGGGCGACAGGATTCTGCAATCAGCTCCGCCAAACGCGACAGGGCGTCTTCACGATTTTTTGCCTGGCTACGGAAGCGCTGGGCCTTGATGGTCACAACACCATCCGCGGAAATGCGGCTATCGCGACGGGCGAGCACTGCTGCTACACAATCTTCCGGCAAGGAGGAGGCAGCCGCGTCAAAACGCAGGTGTATGGCCGTGGATACCTTGTTCACGTTCTGCCCACCGGCACCCTGGGCTCGAATCGCACTCAGTTCAACCTCATCCAGCGGGATCGCCAGGCTTGGGCTAATCTGCAACATGTCCTGTGTTGTTATACGCACCTCCGTCTCCGCATGGGTGGCGCTGGTTGCCTACACCCTGGGCGCGGGCGTTCCCTGTACTGTCGCTAGCGATCCTGAAACCAGGCTGCAAACTCATCGAACTCGACAACACCCTCCTGCAATGGTGCACTATAGTGACATCAAATTCCCGCCCAGGCGACGCGCTCGCACCTCGCCAAAGCGAAACGGGCACCCTCACATGTGTGCAGAGCACAATGGAGTGGACGGCACACTATATGCGATTACCCTGAAAAGAAAACGCTTCCAAATGGGAATCGTTCGCGTTATGGTGCGCAATCCAACACGGCCTCAGTCCTCTCTTGTACGCTGGTGACACCCCCGATGGAAACGAAATCGCCCCCAGAGGCCCCGAAAACCCTATGGTCGCTGCGCCGCGGAGAGCACTGTGCCATCACCGGTTACGACGACCTGTTGGCGGAGGCTTACAGAGTGCGGCTTATGGAGTTCGGTTTTTACCCGGGCGAAACCGTATCCTGCCTGCAATCGCCCGCCTTCGGCGCGCCCAAGGTCTTCCGTGTCAACAACACCATTTATTCACTGGATGATGAAATTGCAGATCATATCCTCGTAGAGGGTACTCCACAGCGTGACTAGAGTACTGCTGATTGGCAGCCCAAATTCGGGCAAGAGCCTGCTGTTCAACCGCCTCACGGGGCTGTCGCAGAAAGTGGCGAATTTCCCGGGCATCACCGTGGATGTGGCGACCGGCAAGCTGCAGGGTATGGATGATGTCGACCTGGTCGACTTTCCCGGGACCTATTCGCTGAAAGCCATTTCGGCGGAAGAAAAGGTCGCAGTCGCCCAGTTCGAGAAAGCCCTCGAAGACACCGAAGTCGAGCACGTGTTGTGCCTTATTGATGCCACAAGGCTGGAAAAAAGCCTGTTCTTCACGCTGCAGGTGATTCGCGAATGCGAACAGCACGGCAAAGCCGTTACCGTGCTCGCAAACATGATAGACGTGCTGGAAGCCAACAATCTGAGCATCGACCTGGCCGCACTCGAGGCGGCCATTCACACACGGGTCATCCCCATCTCCGCTCGCTCCGGCAAGGGCCTTGCCGACATAGCAGAACAGATTCGTGCGGCGCGCTCGGCCGGCGCGCAAGCGCAGCGGCCGCACCTGGTGGATACACCCGACGAACTCCTGCGCGGCACCGCGCATCAGCTTGCCCAGCGTCTCGGGCCACGCGGTGATGTACTGGTGCGCACCCAGAACCGGCTGGACGCATTTTTTCTGCACAGCGTTACCGGAGGCTTCGCCTTCTTTGGCATCATGTATCTGCTCTTCCAGTCCATCTTCACCTGGTCGACGCCGGCCATGGACGCCATCGAAAGCTCACTGGCATGGATCGCGGACGGCATTGTGCCGCTGATCGGGAACTCGATACTGCAGGACTTTACCGCCGATGCCCTGTTCAGTGGCATCGGCGCCTTCCTCGTTTTCGTGCCGCAGATTTTCGTGCTGACCTTTGTTATTGGCTTACTGGAGGATTCAGGCTACATGGCGCGAGCCACCCTGATCTGCCACAAGCCGCTGCGCTACTTCGGCCTCACCGGCAAGAGCTTTGTGCCCATGCTGTCCGGCGTGGCCTGCGCCATTCCGGGAATATACGCCGCGCGCGCCGTGGACTCACCCCGCAAGCGGCTGCTGACCTACATGGCAATTCCGCTGATGCCCTGCTCGGCGCGGCTGCCTGTGTACGCTTTGCTGATCGCCGCGTTCATCCCTGCGGAGACATTCCTGGGGGGCCTGGTGGGCTGGCAGGGGCTAGCCATGTTCGGCATCTATTTCTTCGGCATGTTCATGGCACTGGTGATCACCGGCTTCGTGTCACGGGCCAGAAAAGATGAGTTCGACGATCTGCCCTTCGTGCTTGAGCTACCGCCCTACCGCCTGCCGGGCATAAAACCGCTGCTGCGCAACGCCTTCAACCGCGCCAAACATTTCGTGGTAAAGGCGGGCAAAATCATTTTCGCGGTGACACTGGTGGTGTGGATGCTGGGCTACTTCCCCAACTACGGCGCGGATCTCGGCCAGTCGTGGCTGGGCCACTTGGGGCGCATCATCGAACCCCTGTTTGCACCGCTGGGACTGGACTGGCGCTATGGTGTCGCCATTCTCACCTCGTTTCTCGCCCGCGAAGTGTTTGTCGGCACCCTCGGCACCATATTCGGTATTGAGGGCGCAGAGGAAAACATGGTGCCACTGGTGCAGCAGATCCAGGGCAGCGACCTGACCATTGCCTCGGGTCTGGCGCTGCTGGTGTTCTTCGCGATTGCCCTGCAGTGCGTATCCACCATGGCGATCCTGGCGAAGGAAAGCCGCTCGGGGACGCTGGCACTGAAGATGTTTGGCGCGTATTTCCTGCTCGCGTACGCGATGGCGTTTCTGGTGTACCAGCTGGCTTCAGCGTTCTGAACGAATCCAACAAGCTACGATAGAACGCAGAACTGGAATTAACGCGCGAGCCAGCTGCCCTCAGCATCAGCGAGCACCCATTGCTGCGAATACCAGAAAAACTCTCCCGCCCGCTCCGCAGACGGCGCCGTGCAATTCACTTTATTTCGTCCAGGTTGAAACGCCGGCAAACGCACCGTAAAGCGATCACCCTCTCGTGCCAGCGTGAGCGATTCTCCGGATGCACTGAAGCAGCCGAGTCGATCCCGGTGGTAAGCTGGGGCCGCCGACAAGCTGAAGCTGAACGCCTTCGGGGCTTGCCCACTGCCATTTATCAACGCCGGGGCACCGTCCAGCCGGGTCACCGGCAGCGGCCTGGTATCCAGCGCCATGGCCAACCTCTCCAGGCTACCCTGCGTGCGGGACATGGGAAAGCGCGGAATGGCGGTCACGGGCGTTCCTTCTCCAACCCCACCTGACAATTGTGCAAGGCCGTATAACCCACGCGCAGCCACCAATTCCTCCAGGCCTTGCGAATATTCCCCATAGGGATAGGCGAAGGTCTGCACTCTATCCAACCCCAACTCACGGGTCAGGTCCGCAATACTCTCATCAATCTCCACCGAGACTCGTTCAATCCAGGCATCTGTGATGCCGTTCTCGCTGCCTCGCAACAGGTGTCCATGGGTTTGGGAATGTGCCCCGAACGACGCCAGACCGGACGCTTTAAGCTCGCGTAATTGCTGCCAGGACATGGTCGCTTCATGGCCACGCTCAACCGCTTGCGTTGCAACAAACACGGTGAAAGGCATACCCCGCGCCGACAACTCAGGAAACGCGGTGTGATAAACGGATTCGTAGGCATCGTCAAAGGTAATAGCGACCGCTTCAGCCGCGCTCTCCCGCCCCTCAAACACGCCTTTGAGCAGCTCCAGAAGAGGAACCACGACAAAGCCATTTTCCTCAATATAATCAAGCTGATCTTTGAACTGCGCAGGGCTGATACTGGTACTTACGGGCGTGTTGTCGTCAACATGATGGTAGAGGAGAACCACGCCGTGATGGGCAAGTACGGGCATTGCCAGAAGGATACACAAAGCGGCCAGCATACCGTGTTTCATGTGGACGTCTCCCGGCCCAGCATTCGCAAAAACTGCCTGATCATTGCGCGGACTTCCTTGACGTATTCTTCCCGTCGCTCCGAGTAGTAAAGGAGCGCTTTGGCGAGTGTCATGCCGGTCATGGGTTCGCCTTCCTTGCGTATCTTGGCGCGCAAGACACGAAACTCGCGATAGCGTTCGTGCGTATTCAGATTGTTCATATACCGCCGTGTACTCTCCGAGACACTGGAAAACGCTTCCGCCTCATGAATAGCACCGGCAGCACGGTTTGCCGGGACAATTCCGCAGCCCTCGACGTAGCACCATTGGCCAAAGAGGTTATTACCCTCCACAGCAAAGCGCGATCGCCCCCAACCGGACTCTTTCGCGGCCTGCGCGAGCACCAGCGGTAGCGGGATTGTATCGACCCGCAGTAGCAGCTCACGCGACAGGTCAGCAGGTGGTGTGTCCGTTTGCCAGGGTAACTCATAGCGGGCCGAAAGTTCGCGCAACCAACGTTGCTCATCCTGCGGCAAGTCGCCCGGTACAAGCCCTTGTTTTTGCAGTGCCTTCAGCCGCGCCCGGTTTATCCGAATACTGTTATTGTGGTGGGTGATTATCGGTGTAAGGTACTCATAAAACGCTTTTTTCATCGCTGCAACATCCTCGATGCCAGCGAAATCTGGAAGCTCCCCAAAGTCGGTTCGCTCCGCCGAGTGCCAGCGGAAAAACACCAGCAAAACCAGCAGGACAACCGCAACAGCAACATACAATCGATGTCTCGATGGCTCCGCCCGCCATGCTTTTGGCCTGTTCATACGAAGAGCTTACTCGAAACAGGGCCCCATAAAAAACCCCGAAGCGCAACCACAACAAAGTAAAACGCCCCGCTCATTGCTGAACGGGGCGTTTTGGTATTAAAGCCTGGCGATGACCTACTCTCACATGGGGAGACCCCACACTACCATCGGCGATGCATCGTTTCACTACTGAGTTCGGGATGGGGTCAGGTGGTTCCAATGCTCTATGGTCGCCAGGCAAACTGGCTTGACCGAGTCGGGTCCTACGCGCACTTTGCGCTGCCCTCGTCTTGTCAAATAAGGTGGTAAATCAAGCTGATACCGCTGTTCACGGGTCGTACCGACTTCATCTCGTCATGACTTCTGACGCGTACTTCCATCTCACTACGACTTGTCACAACATCCAGCTCTCTCGTGGCCTTTCATGCGCCACGCAAATCACTTGGATTATATGGTCAAGCCTCACGGGCAATT